>Ga0209997_10000488_pt1 | contig 13214 bp, 14 predicted proteins | sample CR04metaG_FD_182079 | JGI IMG/M metagenome (GOLD analysis project Ga0209997, IMG submission 182079) | Deep subsurface microbial communities from Mariana Trench to uncover new lineages of life (NeLLi) - CR04 metaG (SPAdes) (version 2) | ecosystem: Environmental > Aquatic > Marine > Ocean trench...
CTACGGAGGGTTCGCGCGTACCCTGGGAACCGCTCCCCGGCCCGTCGGCGGCGCCTGCGGCCGCAACCCCATACCCATCGTCATTCCGTGCCACAGGGTGGTCGGCGCCGGCGGTGCGATGACCGGATATTCGGGCGGGCAGGGTGTGGCTACCAAACGGGCGCTTTTGCGACTTGAGGCGGCCTGAGGATCTGAGTCGCCGACTGGGCCGGAATTCAAATCCACCGGCGGGCCGCGAAGCGGGCCGCTTAACACATCACCATGCCAGGGGGGGAACCATGACCAAGGCCATTCGCATCCACGAGCCCGGCGGGCCGGAGGCGCTCAAGTACGAGGACGTGGAGGTGGGGGCCCCGGGGCCCGGCGAGGTGCGCCTCCGCCAGACCGCCGTCGGCCTCAACTTCATCGACGTCTACCACCGCAGCGGGCTTTATCCGGTCAAGGACCTGCCGGCGGTCATCGGCATGGAGGCGGCCGGCGTCATCGAGGAGGTGGGCCCCGACGTCGGCGGCTTCAAGGCCGGCGACCGGGTGGCATACACCATGGGCCTCGGCGCCTACACCCAGGAGCGCGTCATGGGCACCGGGCGTCTGGTGGCGCTTCCCGACGCCATCGACGACCGCCAGGCCGCGGCCATGATGCTGCAGGGGACGACCGCCCACTACCTGATCCACCGCACCTACAAGGTACAGAAGGGCGACACCATCCTGGTCCACGCGGCCGCCGGTGGGGTCGGCCTGATCCTCTGCCAATGGGCCAAGCACCTGGGCGCGACCGTGATCGGCTGCGTCGGCTCCGAGGAGAAGGCCGCCCTCGCCAAGGCCAACGGCTGCGACCATGCGATCCTCTACCGCGACGAAAACGTGCCCGAGCGGGTGCGGAAGCTCACCAACGGCGACGGCGTGCAGGTGGTTTACGATGGCGTCGGCAAGGAAACCTTCAACGATTCGCTCGACTGCCTCCGGCCCTTCGGCCTGATGGTGAGCTTCGGAAACGCGTCGGGGCCGTTGGAACCTCTCAATCCCGCCATCCTGGGGCCGAAGGGATCGCTCTACCTCACCCGCACCACCCTGGCCACCCATACGGCGACCCGGGAGCTTCTGATGGACGGCGCCAACGCCCTCTTCGACGTGGTGACGAAAGGCCACGTCAAGATTGCCATCAACCAGACCTATCCCTTGCACGAGACGGCCCAGGCCCACCGGGACCTGGAGGGGCGCAAGACGACGGGATCGACCGTTCTGATTCCCTAGCCGGGACGCCGAAGGACTGTCGTGCACCGCGCAGATCGCGCGGCGGCCCGCCGCCGTGGGTATCTCAGGGCGAAACGGTCCGGTGGTTTTGAGGTTTGGTATCAGGTGTTCATGGTGTCGAAGAATTCGGCGTTTGTCTTCGATACCTTCAGCTTGTCGAGCAGGAACTCCATGGCGTCGACGACGCCCATGGGACTGAGAATGCGGCGCAGCACCCACATCTTCGACAGGGTGTTCTTGTCCACCAGAAGCTCCTCCTTGCGGGTGCCCGACTTGGTGATGTCGATGGACGGCCACGTCCGTTTGTCGGTCAGCTTCCGGTCCAGGATGATCTCCGAATTGCCGGTGCCCTTGAACTCCTCGAAGATGACCTCGTCCATACGCGAGCCGGTGTCGATCAGCGCCGTGGAGATGATGGTCAGCGAGCCGCCTTCCTCGATGTTGCGCGCGGCGCCGAAGAACCGCTTGGGCCGCTGCAGGGCATTGGCGTCGACGCCGCCGGTGAGCACCTTGCCCGACGACGGCACGACCGTGTTGTAGGCGCGGGCCAGGCGGGTGATGGAATCGAGCAGGATAACGACGTCGCGCTTGTGTTCCACCAGGCGCTTGGCCTTGGAAATGACCATTTCCGCCACCTGCACGTGGCGCGACGCCGGTTCGTCGAAGGTGGAGCTCACCACCTCTCCCTTGACCGAGCGCGCCATGTCGGTGACCTCTTCGGGCCGCTCGTCGATGAGCAGCACGATCAGGTAGCATTCCGGGTGGTTGGCGGCCACCGAGTGGGCGATGTTCTGCAGCATCACCGTCTTGCCGGTGCGCGGCGGGGCCACGATCAGCGCCCGCTGGCCCTTGCCGATGGGGGCGATGAGGTCGATGACCCGTGCCGTGGGGTCACGGATCTCCGAGTCCTCCACTTCCATCGCCAGCCGCTCGTCCGGATAGAGCGGCGTCAGGTTGTCGAAGTTGATGCGGTGGCGGACATGGCCGGGTTCCTCGAAATTGATGTCCGTCACCTTGAGCAGGGCGAAATACCGCTCCCCGTCCTTGGGCGAGCGGATTTCCCCTTCCACCGTGTCCCCGGTGCGCAGGCCGAAACGCCGGACCTGGCTTGGCGAGACGTAGATGTCGTCCGGTCCCGGCAGATAATTGGCCTCCGGCGAGCGCAGGAAACCGAAGCCGTCCTGCAGCACCTCCAGCACCCCGTCCCCGAAGATGGCCGTGTTGTTCTCGGCCAGTTGCTTGAGGATGGCGAACATCATGTCCTGCTTGCGCAGGGAGCTGGCGTTTTCGATCTCCAGGTCCTCGGCAAAGGAAAGGAGGTCGCCGGGAGCCTTGGTCTTGAGTTCCTTGAGATTCATTTTCGTCCTTCGTGTCTCGCCGGACGGGAACGGAAACGCCGACGCGGCAATACGGTCTTCACCGTACTGTCATCATTGACGAAACCGGACAGCTAGGTCCTATCCACTGGTCAGGAATTTCGGAAAGCAGAAACTGAAGTATTCGCCTGAATCGCTAGAGATCACAGAATTAACCAAACCCGGCCGGCAAGTCAAATGAAGATTCGGGCCTCTGCCGTAATCAGACGTATAGGGTGCCCACGGCGGCCCTTCAGAACGGCTTGACGACGGCGAAGACGACAATACCGATCATCAGGACCGTCGGCACCTCGTTGGCCACTCGATAGAACATTTGCGAACGTCCGTTGCGGTCGCCGGCAAAATCCCGGCGCCACCGGGCCATCAGCCCATGCATGGCGAAAAGCCCGAGGACGCACACCAGCTTGGCGTGAAGCCAACCCGAGGCCCAGGCCTCGCCGCCCAAATTCGCGATCAGCAGGCCCCCGGTCACCAGCGAGATCGCCAGTGCGGGGTTCATGATGGCGCGCAGGAGCCGCCTTTCCATCACCTTGAAGGTCTCCGATTGCGCCGACCCGGGCTCCGCCGCCGCGTGGTAAACGAACAGACGCGGCAAGTACAGAAGCCCCGCCATCCAGGCGATGACACCGATAATGTGCAGGGCCTTGATCCACAGATATGCCGTTCCCGAAAGGTCCACCACGTCTCCCGTCTCCCGCTATCCGTTGGGACAGCGCCCGAATTGGGCCGGACACAGGCGTCCGCCGGTGCCGGAGCATAGCCCGGTCTTCTGTTCCCGCGCCGCCTCGACGACGGCGGCCAGTCCGCCGACGAATTCGTCCGCGGTCCCCACCGCCGGCACCCGCACATAGGCCGGCACGCCCAGCTTTTCCGCCATGGCGCGGTATTCGATGTCGAGCTCGACCAGGGTTTCCGAGTGTTCCGAGACGAACGCCACCGGGTTGACCACCACCGGCACCCGGTCCCGGGCGGCCCGTGCCAGCTCCTCGTCCAATGCCGGTCCCGTCCAGGCCAGGGGCCCGATCTTGCTCTGGTAGCAGACGACCCAGTCCAGCCCGGGCTCGTCCATGGCCGCCACCACCGCCTCTGCCGTCCGGTTTACCTGCCACACATACGGATCGCCGCGCGCGACAATCCGTTGGGGAAGCCCGTGGGCGGAAAACAGGACCCGCGGCGTACCCGAGGGCGCCGCCTGCCCGATGGCGGCGCGCACCAGGGCCGCCTGGGCCTCGATCAGGCCGGGCTGCCCCGGGTAGCAGCAGACGGCCACGGTCGGCGCCCCGATGCCGGCGGCGGCGGCGGCCCGCCGCCAGTCGCTCAATGACGACCCACTTGTGGTCGTTGAATACTGGGGATAAAGGGGCAGGAGGACGATTTCGTCGGGAGCGAAGGCCCTCACCGCCACCGCCACCTCGTCGCTCATCGGGTGCCAGTACCGCATGGCGACGAAAACCTTCGCTTCCCCCGCCGTCCCCAGCAACCGCTCCAGGGCCGTGGCCTGCTCTCCGGTCATTTCGAGGAGCGGGGATTTGCCCCCGATCCGGGCGTATATCGCCCGCGCCACGGGCGCCCGCCGGCCCGATATCAACCGGGCCAGCAGCCAGCGTATCGGCCGCGGCGCACCGATGATGGCCGGATCGTTGAAAAGGTTGAACAAAAAAGGTTTCACCGACTCCGGCCGGTCCGGCCCGCCCAGGTTGAACAAAACCACGGCCAGTTTTGACATTGCCGGCGGTACCTTGCGTCCCTGGCCCGATCGACGGCGCTAACGCCCGGCCCAGCCGCGCACCAGCTCGGCCAGCCGCGCCACGTGCTCGGGCGGCGTCTCGGGCAGGATGCCGTGACCCAGGTTGAAAATGAACGGCCCGCCCGCCAACGTCCCGAGGATGCGGGCCGTTTCCCGGTCCAGCGCCTGCCCGCCCGCAACCAGCGCCTGGTTGTCCAGGTTTCCCTGAACCGTACAAATGCCTTGCAGGGCCTCCCTGGCCCATTGCACGGGGACGGTGCTGTCCACGCTGACACCGTCGACCCCCGTTTGCTCCACGTAGTCCTTGTACAGCACGCCGGCGCCACGCGGGAAGCCGATCACCGGCACGCCCGGGCATGCCGCCCGGAACCGCCCGACGATTTCCGTCGTCGGCGCGATCACCCACTGGCGAAACTGGGATTCACTCAGAACACCGGCCCAGCTGTCGAATATCTGGACCACTTCCACACCGTTCTTCACCTGCTCGATCAGGTAGGTGGTGGTGGCGTCGACCAGCAGGTCGATCAGCCCCTGGAACTCCACCGGCGCGTTGTAGGCCCACGTCCGCGCCCGCCCGCAATCGGTGCCACCGTGCCCTTCCACCATGTAGACCGCCAACGTCCAGGGTGCGCCGGCGAACCCGATCAACGCTGCGTCGCCCGAAATTTCCCGGCTCAGCCGCCGAATCGTCTCAAAGACCGGCGCCAGGTGTCCGCACAACCGATCAAGGCTGAGCCGGCTTATATCCCCGACCGATCGTACCGGCTCCAGGACCGGTCCCTGCCCCTCGGCGAACCGCACGGCCTGTCCCAGGGCATCCGGCACGACAAGGATGTCGCTGAACAGGATAACCCCGTCCATCCCATAGCGGTGCCATGGCTGCAGGGTTACTTCCACCGCCAAATCCGGCGTGTAACAGAAGCGAAGGAAGTCTTCGGCCCGTTCGCGCACCCGCCGGTATTCCGGCAGGTACCGTCCCGCCTGACGCATCAGCCAAAACGGCGGGCGTGTGGAAACCTCTCCTTGCAAAGCCCGGAGCAACAGCTTGACGGGCACCTTGTCGTGCGTCTTGGGGGGGTGTCTCGGAGTTATGTCCAAACCCTCTACAAACAATGTTTTTTAAAGAAAGAAGGTAGTGGTTGTTGTAGAGTGGTGAAAGCCGGGGATAGGCGATTTTCCACAGGAATACCAGACATGGAAGGCGTGCCGCCTGTTTTCAGGGCAAAGGCTGTGAATCTCTCGGCGGCGGTGGCCCGTAGGAGCACAGTACCTATAATCCCGTCGCGTACCTTGAAATATGGGAACAGGGGAAATAATTCGCTTTCGATACGAATTTTAGGACGGCTTTTCCTGGCCGGTGGGTATTCTTTTCGGTCGGTATCATACTGTAGACGGATTTTGGATAAATACGGACCGGAAAGGGGTAAGGGTTTGTATGTACAGGATATCCCCATGTTGTCCGGAACCGGTGGGAACATAGCCAGGCGATGACGACGTTGCATCTCCACCTGGTCTCGGATTCAACCGGTGAGACGGTAAGCTTGGTCGGGCGCGCCAGTCTGGCCCAGTTCGACGACATCGAGGCAACCGAGCATGCGTGGAGAATGATTCGTAACAAGACCCAGGTCGAAGAGGTTCTCACCGGCATCGAGAACAATCCCGGGTTTGTCCTCTATACCATGGTCGACGATGACCTCCGCCGGATGCTCGAAGACGGCTGCCAGCGGTTGCGGGTACCGTGCATTCCCATCCTCGATCCGGTCGTGGGGGCGATCGGTGCGCATCTTGGGGTGGAGGTCCACCCCCAGGCCGGGCGCCAACACGTGATGGATGCCGAGTATTTCAGCCGCATCGAGGCCCTGAACTTCGTGTTGAGCCATGACGACGGCCAGTCCGCGTGGGACCTGAATCAGGCCGATGTGGTGGTGGTGGGCGTGTCGCGCACGTCCAAGACGCCCACGTGCATCTACCTCGCCAACCGTGGGATCAAGGCGGCGAACGTTCCCATCGTGCCCGGCTGTCCATTGCCGGGCGAGGTCATGGAAACCACCAATCCGCTGGTTGTCGGGCTGACCAAGGATCCGCGCCAACTGGTTCAGATCCGGCGCAACCGCCTGCGCATGCTGCAAAGGGACGAGGAATCGGATTATATCGATATCGATACGGTATCCGAGGAGGTCAACGGCGCCCGCCGGCTGTTCAACAAGCACAACTGGCCGGTGATCGACGTCACGCGCCGGTCGATCGAGGAAACGGCGGCCACCATCCTTCAACTCTACAATCGCCGCAAGGAGCAAAATCCCTGACGCAACCCCCGCGACTGGTGCTGGCTTCGGCCAGCAGCGCGCGTGCGCAGGTTCTCGACGGTGCGGGGGTTCCCTACCTGCGGGACCCCGCGTCCATCGATGAAGGCGTCATCAAGTCGGCGTTTCGGGCGAAGGGCGCCACGGCGGCGGCGGCGGCCGAGGCGCTGGCCCGGGCCAAGGCCGAGGCGGTTTCCAAGCGGCACCACGGCGCCCTGGTTTTAGGAGCCGACCAGATTCTCGAGTGCGGGGACGTATGGCTCGACAAGCCCGCCGACGGGGAGCGGGCAACGTCGCACCTGAGGACGCTTCGCGGCCGCACCCACAACCTGGTCAGCGCGGTGTGCGTGGTGCAGGACGGGGAGCGCGCCTGGCGCCATGTGGAAACGGCGCGGCTGACCATGTGGGCCTTCGACGACGCGTTCATCGAGCGCTACCTGGAGCGCGCCGGGCCGGCCGCCCTGGAGTCCCTCGGGGCCTACAGGCTGGAGGGCCTGGGCATGCAGCTTTTCTCCGATATCGAGGGCGATTTCTTCGCCATCCTCGGGCTGCCGTTGCTTCCCCTGCTCGCGTTCCTGCGCCGGAATGGATGGGGGGAAGCGTGATAGTGAGGTGCCGCCCCGGCCCCCTCGATCACGGGCAGGAGCCCGTTCCCGGTTCGTGGCGCAATGGTCCCCGCCCCTGTAAGATGGCGGCGTTCCCGGTCGCGGTCCGGGAGGTGCGTGCGAGGCGGCGGTGAACACGACCCTGAGCGGAAATGTGAAGCTGGCCGGGGTAATGGGTTGGCCCATCGGCCATTCGCTTTCGCCACGCCTGCATGGGTACTGGTTGCGCCAACACGCCGTCGACGGCGCCTATGTGCCCCTTGCCGTGCGGCGGGAGGACTTCGCCGAGGCGGTGCGGATGCTGCCGCGCCTCGGCTTTGCCGGCGCCAACGTCACCGTGCCCCACAAGGAGGCGGCCCTGGCCGCCGTGGACGAGGCCGCCGGGGAAGCACGGCGTATCGGCGCCGTGAACACCATCGTGGTGGGCGCCGACGGCAGCCTCATGGGATGGAACAGCGATGGCTTCGGGTTCATGGAGAACCTGAAGGCCGGCGTGGCGGGATGGAACCCCGGGCTGGGGCCGGCGGTGGTGCTTGGCGCCGGCGGCGCCGCACGGGCGGTGTGCGCGGCCCTCGTCGACGGCGGCGTACCCGAGTTGCGCCTGGTAAACCGCACGGCCGCGCGGGCCGAGGCCCTGGCGGCCGACATCGGGGGGCCGATCGAGGTCGTTTCGTGGGCGGAACGGGAATCCGCCCTCGACGGTGCCCGGCTGCTGACCAATACGACGACCCTGGGGATGGCCGGTAACCCACCCCTGGATTTGGCGCTTGATCTCCTGCCGCCGGAGGCGGCCGTGACCGACATCGTCTATGCGCCCCTTAGGACGCCTCTTCTTGTGGCCGCCGCGGCGCGTGGCAACCCGACGGTGGACGGCCTCGGCATGTTGCTTCACCAGGCCCGCCCGGGCTTTGCCGCCTGGTTCGGCGTGGAGCCCGAGGTGACGGACGAGATGCGTGCGTTCGTCCTGGCCGGGATGGGGAAACAGGACTAACCCATGGTCATTCTGGGTCTGACCGGGTCCATCGGCATGGGCAAGACCGTCGCCGCCGGAATGTTCCGCCGCCTGGGAATACCGGTGCACGACGCCGACCGGGCCGTCCATGGGCTGCTGGCGAAGGATGGCGCGGCGGTGGCGGCGGTGGCGGCGGCGTTTCCCGGCGCGGTACGGGACGGGCGCGTGGACCGCGCCGCCCTGGCTGGCAAGGTGTTCGGCGACGACGAGGCCCTTTCGCGCCTCGAAGCCATTATCCATCCCCTGGTGCGCCGGTGTGAGCGGTGTTTCCTGCGCACCGCCGCGGCGCAGGGACGGCGCCTTGTGGTTCTCGCCGTGCCGCTGCTGTTCGAGACCGGAGGCGAGAGGCGCTGCGACGGGGTGGTGGTGGTCTCCGCTGGGCGGCTCATTCAGGAGGCGAGGGTTCTCAGGCGTTCCGGCATGACCCGCGAGCGTCTCGAATTCGTCCTCTCGCACCAGATGTGCGACGCCAAGAAACGCCGGCGTGCCGGGTTTGTGGTCGCCACCGGGCTCGGCCGTGGGTTCAGCTTGCGCGCCATCAAGAAGATCGTCAAAGTGGCGCGGCGATGGCGCGGCGCCAAATGGCCGCCACGGGGCTTCCAGCCCCGGCCCCGCCCGCCCGGGCGGAGCCGCGGTCGCCGGCGGTCCTGAGCCGTCGGGTGCCGCCGCGAAAGGAGCGTGCGGTTGCGCGAAGTCGTCCTCGACACGGAAACCACGGGACTCAATCCCGGCGCCGGCCACCGGATCGTCGAGATCGGGTGCGTCGAGCTGGTCAATCACGTGGCCACCGGGCGGACCTTTCAGCGCTACGTGAACCCGGAGAGGGACATGCCGGAGGAAGCCTTCGGTGTGCATGGGCTGTCGACGGAATTCCTGGCCGGACATCCGGTGTTTGCCGGCGTGATCGATGATTTGCTGGAATTCCTCGAGGATTCGCCGCTGGTCATGCACAACGCCGGTTTCGACTTGGCGTTCCTCAACGCCGAGCTGGCGGCCCTGGACCGGCCGCTCCTGCCCCCGGAACGGTCCATCGACACCGTGCAACTGGCGCGGCGGAAGTTCCCGGGCGCCCAGGCCAGCCTTGATGCGTTATGCCGCCGTTTCCAGATCGATCTCAGCGACCGCAGCCTGCACGGGGCCCTCAAGGACGCGCGGTTACTGGCCGATGTCTACCTGGAGCTGATCGGCGGCCGCCAGCCCGGTCTGGTTCTGGCCGCCGCCGGCGAAGGGACCACCGGGACCACCGAGCGGCCGGAACGCCCGCCCCGGCCGCACGCACCGACAATGGAGGAGGCCGCCGCCCATACCCGGTTCCTCGCGGATCTGGATACGCCCATCTGGCACGCCTGAGAGCGGACGGCGGGGCCGTCAATTGGCCGGGGACGGGCCTCCGCCACCGGCCTCGGGCGTGCCACCTCCCGCCTGGGGTGCGCCGCCGCCGGCCTTTCCGGCCGTCTCCATCTGCTTTTGGTACATGGCGACGAAATCCACCGGCCCCAGCAGGATCGGCGGGAAGCCGCCCTCGCGCGAGATTTCCGCCAGGATACTTCGGGCAAAGGGGAACAGCAGACGCGGACATTCGACAAGGAGAACGGCCTGCAGGTGTTCGCGCGGGACCCTGATGTTGAAATTCCCCGCATAGACGAGCTCCATGATAAAGGCCACCTTCTGTTCCACCTTGCATTCGGCCCTCATGTTCAGGACCACCTCGTAGGCGGTGTCCTTGAGGGGGACCGCCTGTACGTCGATGTTGATGGTAATGTCGGGCCTGATGGTCTGCATGCGCTGGAAGATCTCCGGGGCGGCCGGCGCCTCGAAGGAAAGGTCCTTGATGTACTGGGCGTTGACAACAAGAGGCTGGTCCGCGGGTTTTGGCGCGCGGATGGGCTGAGTGGCACCGGCGGGCTGGGCCGGGTGAACGGGTTGGGCGCCGGATTCGGGGGGCTTCGCGGACCGGGGCGCATCGGCGGTCTCGGGCGCACTTGGGACCGCGGAACCGACGGCCGCGGACTTGGCGGCGGGGGCGGCCTTGGCCCCGGCCTTCGTCTTCTGTTTCTTTGGTGTGGGGGTCATGATCCGGTTCCCTTCGGTGGGGCGGTCTGTGGCTACCATGGATCGGACGGTCGGACAACCGTCTCAGGAGCGGCCGGCGTTATCTCAACGTGGCCCAATGGTCGGCGGCGGTTGGTCCGTGTCGTCGCCATTGTTCCCGGCGGCGTTTTCCGGTGGAACCTCGTGATATTCACCGTCGATGACGGTGTCGCCGCCGCCGCCGCCGCTGCCCGAGGCGAACGGTCCGGGTTTTTCGGTCCACGCGTCGAGCCGTCCCGATGCCACCAGGTACCGGCCAAAGGCTTGGCGCAGAGCCACGCGCACGGCCGGCACGAACAGCAAAAGTCCGGCCGCGTCGGTAACGAAACCGGGAGTGAGCAGCAAGGCGCCGGCCACCAGCAGGCACAGGCCATCGAAAACCTCGGCCATGGGAAACCGGTTCGCCTCCAGGCTTTCGCGCACCCGTTGCAGGGTCGCCAGGCCCTGTTGGCGCAACAGCGCCGTGCCCGCCATGGCGGTCAGGATGATCGTGGCCAGGGTGGGCCAAAGCCCGAGGCGCGCCCCGACCTCTATGAAGACGGCGATTTCTACGATCGGCACCCCGATCATCGCCAAAAGAAGTACAAGACCCATCCTTGCTTGCCGCCCAATAACCGCCTATCTAATGCTGGTGGCGGCGGTGCTCCGGTATCCACCGGATAGTCGACTGGACCACGGCGCACCGAGCCGTTAACCTGTGTCAAGGTGTTTAACTCAGGGGCACCCGGTGGTCCAGCCGTGTTGGTTCCCCGGGTCATGAGCCATGAGCGAAGGCCTCCCGTTCTTCGACATCATTCTGTTCGCGATGATCGCGGCGTTCCTTGTGCTGCGCCTGAGGAGCGTGCTGGGCCGCCGTGACGGCCACAAGGGCAGAAATCGCAATCCCTTCGCCCGTTCGCTCCCCAAGGAACAGGCGGACGAAAAGGTCGTGCATCTTCCCAACGCCCGCGATGCCGAGGCCGATGCCGATACGGAGGCCGATGCCGATACGGAGGCCGAGGCGGAGGGAGACGATGCCGAAGGCGATCTTGCCGCGGGGTTCAGGAAAATCAAGGCGGCGGATCGCGGGTTCGAGCCGACCGAGATCCTGTCGGGTGCCCGTATCGCGTTCGAACTGGTTCTCAGTGCCTACGCATCGGCGGACACCGATGCCCTGAAACCCCTGCTCAGCGCCGAGGTTCTGGGCAACTTCGCCCGGTCCATCAGAGAGCGCGAAACGGCCGGGGAAACCATGGAGCACACCCTGGTCGGCATAAAAAGCGCCGACATCGTGGAAGCATTCCTGGACGGCGGCGCCGCCCATGTCACCGTCAAGTTCGTCACCGATCAGGCCAACGTAACCCGCGACGCAAACGGCGAAGTGGTTGACGGCGATCCCAGTGCCGTCACCGAAGTCACGGATTTCTGGACCTTTGCCCGGGATACTGGGTCCCGTGATCCCAACTGGACGCTGGTCGCCACCCGCAGTCTTGACTGACTCCCGCCTCGAGACGCGGACACGTCGTCCCCGGATATTGAGAATCGAGCCGTCCCTGCGGCTGCTTGCGGCGGCGCTGGTCGCGGGTCTCGCCGCGTGTACGCCGGCGGAGCCTCCACCGCCGCCGGTGGCCAAGCTGACTCTCACGCGCACGTCATTCGACCGGCTTCCCGGCTGGCGCGCGGACACCCACGGCGCCGCCCTTACGGCGCTCGGCCGTTCCTGTGCCCGCCTCAGGGACCTGCCCGCCGAGCGGCCCCTCGGGGCCGGGGGCACCGGGGGCACCGTCGGCCACTGGCGCGCCATCTGCGCCGCCCTGGCCCGGGTCGCCGGGGGCGGCGACGCGGCGGCCCGCCGTTTCTTCGAGGCCTGGTTCGTTCCTTATCTGGCCGCCGACAACGGCAACGCCGAAGGCCTGTTCACCGGGTACTATGAGGCGCAGTTGCGGGGCGCATGGCGCGCCGGCGGGCCCTACCGCGTGCCCATCTATACCCGCCCCCCCGACCTCATCACCGCCGACCTGGGACGGTTCCGCCCGCAATGGCAGGGACAAAGCGTTGCCGGGCGCGTGGTCGACGGCCGGCTGGTTCCCTTTCAGACCCGGGCCGAGATCCAGGGCGGCGCCCTGGCCGGGCGCGGCCTGGAGCTCCTCTGGGTGGACAGTCCGGTGGACGCCTTTTTCCTGCACATACAGGGGTCCGGGCGGGTCGTCATGGCGGACGGACAGGTCGTGCGCCTGGGATACGCCGGGCGCAACGGACATGCCTACGTGGCCATCGGGCGCGACCTGGTCGCCCTGGGCGCGATCGCGGCGGAGGCGGTGTCCATGCAATCCATTCGCGCCTGGCTGCGGGACCATCCCGCCGAGGGGGCCGACCTCATGGCGCGCAATCCCTCGTACATTTTCTTCCGCGCCATGGACGGCGACGGCCCCATCGGCGCCCAGGGCGCGGTGCTCACGCCGGGGCGCAGCCTTGCCGTGGACCGCCGCTTCGTGCCGTTGAGCGTGCCTGTGTGGCTGGACACCACCGACCCGCTGGACCGTGGCGCGCCGCTACGCCGCCTGGTCGTCGCCCAGGACACCGGAAGCGCCGTCGAGGGCCCGGTGCGGGGAGACCTGTTCTGGGGACATGGCGCCGCCGCCGCCGCGCGGGCCGGCCGGATGAAGGAAACGGGGCGTTATTACCTGCTGTTGCCGAAGAATAGCGCGCCCTAAAATCCCCTCCGCCGTCCCTTGCCTTGGATCGCCGAAACCCCCATTCTTCGGCCATGTCTCCGCCGCCCCCCAACGTCGGCCTTTTCGTTACCTGTCTGGTCGATCTGATGCGGCCGGTTGTGGGCTTCGCCGCG
>Ga0209997_10000489_pt1 | contig 13213 bp, 11 predicted proteins | sample CR04metaG_FD_182079 | JGI IMG/M metagenome (GOLD analysis project Ga0209997, IMG submission 182079) | Deep subsurface microbial communities from Mariana Trench to uncover new lineages of life (NeLLi) - CR04 metaG (SPAdes) (version 2) | ecosystem: Environmental > Aquatic > Marine > Ocean trench...
GCGATTTTCTCGTTAAAATTCCTATGGCTGGTAAACTCCAATCACTTAATGTTTCTGTTGCAACGGGTATTCTTCTGTTTGAAGTGATGCGGCAAAGAGGGACAGTGAATTAAATAATAACATTGCGCTTTCATTTATAATTTCTTAAGTTTGAATATAATACTTCAGCGGGAGGAAGTTATGAAAGCATTTTTATTATTTGTTCTTTTAATCTTCACACCTATTACGTTTTCTCAAAACGTCTCTCACTTGTTTGAGCTAAGGGGATTGGAGGATTCATTGGGAAACACTCATCTTTATTATCGGCATAGTGGTACTAACACAAGTTGTTGGCAGAAAGATATTTATCACTTTGATCTGATTAATAATATAGACACTCTTTTCATTCCCGATTTTGGTTATATAGTATATCCGGGTTCGGGTTGCGAAGGAATCTATGTTTTCGATTATGAATTTTTTAATGATGATCCAGCGAAATTTATTTATGGAGGGTATGATTTGTGGATAGACCCTATTGCAATAATTGTGCGATACGATGGTGAAATTCAAATACCATCTTTTGGTGGGATAACTGATATAGAGATATCTCAACAAAACGATAGCCTGGTTTATGCAGCACTTGGTAGTGGGCTTTATAAATCAACTGACGGCGGTTACAATTTCACGATCAATTTAGATAGTCTTGCCCTTATTGATGATGCGATGATTTCCCTCAGCAGCAATGATGATTCACAAATTTACGGTATAGATCAGAATAAACTTGTCCGTTCTGAGGATGAAGGACAGAATTATATTATAGTCGATGATGATATACATTGGAGCTCGAATTATGAAAGAGAATTGTATTACGATGCAGATGGACAGCATATCTACGGTATCGCCTCATCATCAAATGAAAGTTCTTTACTCGTTTCCGATAGTAACGGCGATCCGTTTACCTGGAATTTAAAACTTACCACCCCTGGCAAGATTTGGTTTACTCTGGATGAACAATATTCAGGAGAGATTTACTATTCATACAAAAAAAGGATTTACAAATCCACTGATTTTGGAAATACGTTTTCATTATATAAAGAACTTGATCAGAAAGTTACGGGATTATATAAAAAGAGCAGCACAAATATCCTTTACGCATCCACTCTGTTTCGCATCTACGAAATTACGCCTGATTCAATTCAGGTAATAAAAAGCTTGCCAATCCCGGATGAGGTTTTCAATTATTATCCATTATCCGTTGGTAACAAATGGGTTTACACACAAGAAGTGCACGAAGTATGGAGTTCGGAGGTTATATATTCTTACATACTAAGAGAAGTTATCGGTGACTCAATGATGACTAATAACCAAAGATATAAAAAGGTAAAAGAATATGATGCATACATAGATAACGAATTTATTTTTTATGAAAGAGTTGATTCGACAACGGCATTGGTATATCGTTATGCAGAAGACTCTGTACAAACAAATTATGAATATTTATTAGATGATTTGCTTTCTGAAATAGGTGATACAATAATCACATTTAGATTGGCTCATTATGGTGAAGGACCATCTCCTGAGGTCATTCATAGTGAAAATAATATATTCAATGATTTTGGATTAACCAGGTCTAGAAAAGTTTATTCGGAATTGTACTTTTCAGGAAGTACGCGTTATTCATTAACTGAAGAAATTGGACTTGATAGTTTAGTTATTGATCTTTTGGATGTATATACAAGTTATGTTGATCTCAAGGGCTGCATAATAGATGGCATTGTTTACGGTGATACAACAGTAGTTTCTGTAGAAGATGAAACACTAAATTTGCCAACAGAGTTTTCGCTTTCACAAAATTACCCCAACCCGTTTAATCCGAGCACGAAGATTCAGTATGCATTAAGCAGTAAGCAGTATGCAATTCTTAAAGTGTATGATATTCTTGGAAATGAGGTAGCAACATTGGTTGATGAAGAAAAACCCGCAGGTGAATACGAGGTTAAGTTTGATAGAAGAGGAATATCCTCGGGATTATATTTCTACCAACTAAGAGCGGGTAGTTTTGTTCAAACAAAGAAAATGATTTTGTTAAAATAATTTATGGAACAAAGAACCTGCCTGCCGGTAGGCAGGGATGGTGTTGATGAAATGACAGAGTTATTCAAGCAGAAATCTTTCCCCTGCTGGATTAATGATAAAATGGCCTTTGTTGAATTATTGATTTTATTTAAAGAAGGTTTCGAACACCATTCATGAACTGGAAAATAATTCTTTTAATTTTCTTTTAAACTTTCTATTTTCCTCTTTAAGAAATCAGCTCCTCTGGGCATCAATTCCAGGGCAGACTCATAATTCTTTATGGCATTTTCATTATCATTATTCTTCTCATATGCACTGGCTAATCCAAAATACGCAATACCTGAGTTTGGATACATTTCAAGATTTAGTTTACCAATTGAAATAGCCTCCTCAATCATTTGGGAATTAATAAGCGTGTTGGTTAAATTCATCAATGTATGATCTTTAAAATCATAAGTAAAACCACCATAATATTCATCATGCAAATTATGATAAGTTAAAATTGCTTCATCAATACTTTTGGATATAATCTCTTCATACAATAAATCTTCCAATAATTTAGGAGCACTTGCACCACGATGACAGGTTATACAACTTACATTCGTTACTTTTTCGCCGTACTCAGAAATTTTACTTAAATGTTTTGCATTTATTGTATTAACCATTTCTAACATTATTCTTGCTTTATTTTTGTTTGTCTTTTCATCTGATGCAAAATCAAAAGTACTCAGTGGTTGTCCTTCTTCACCGTCGTGACAGAAATTACATCGTACTCCCAATGCTCCCGAGAAACCTTTCATTGTTTCAAGTAACTGTTGCTTTGATATATCCTTTGGTAATATTTTCAAATTAGTGTAAGTATCAGGAATCTGTGCAGAAGCAATCGCAGAAAGCAGAATTACAAAACCAAAAATTGAATTAAACTTTTTCAACATTGTATCACCTCTTTAAAATATTAATTAATATAATAATTAAAATGATTGGGGTTCAGAATTTCATTAATGAAACTATTTTATTTTTTTTATTCCATCAACGGTATTTGGATGAATGGCAGTATTTTAGGATATAATATTAATGGTCAGTAAAATGGCCTTCACATTTAACGTATCCTGATTTTATTGATTCCTCTATCAGATAAATTTCTGTGGCAAGCCATGCATAACAAGTTGAAAGATTTTGGATATTATTTATCTTATCGCATTCCAAAATATTTTCCATTAAATTTGTTACTAAAATTATAATCCTTTCAAATATTATTGATTGAAACCGGAGAAAATAATGAGCAATAAAATAACTCCAGCAAAAAGAACAAAAAACATAACCTATGCAGTTAGAGATATTGTTGTGCTTGCAAATGAAGTTGCAAAAAGCGGAAAGGAAATGTTATACCTTAACATAGGCGACCCGAATATTTATGATTTTGAACCTCCGAAACATCTTGTTGAAGCAACGTATAAAGCAATGCTGGAAAACAAAAATGGCTATGCTCCTTCTTCCGGTATAAAAGAAGCAGTCGATGCAATAGAACGCGAAGCCGAAAGAAAAGGGATTACAAACGTACACGATATATTTGTTACAACCGGCGCCAGCGAAGCAATTGATATTTGTCTGACAGCTTTAGTTAACGAAGGTGAAAATGTTTTAACTCCAACTCCCGGCTACCCGCTCTACACCGCAATCGAAAGTAAATTGGAGATGATAAGCAATCCATACTATCTTGATGAAGAAAACGGATGGATACCTGATATTGATGATATTAAAAGTAAGATAAACGATAAGACAAAAGCGATCATTCTAATAAATCCGAATAACCCAACAGGGACGCTTTACACTCACGAAAGTCTTTTACAGATAATTGATCTTGCATTGGAAAGTGATCTGGTAATTTTTGCGGATGAGATTTATGATAAACTTCTTTTTGATGGCAAAGAGCATGTTTCAATTGCATCTTTAAATAAAGATGTTTCATGCATTACTTTTGGCGGCTTATCAAAAAATTATATGGTTCCCGGCTTCAGGATTGGGTGGGGGATCGTAAGCGGCAGAAAAGAAGTGCTCGCTGATTATATCGAAGCAATGAATAAAATTTTACGAGCTCGATTGTCTGCAAATCACCCTGAACAATATGGAATAAAACCATCGTTGGAAGGAGAACAATCAAACCTTATTGAGGCAAAAGAAAAACTTACTTTAAGACGTGACATGACTGTAGAGATGCTTAATGCAATTCCAGGCATATCGTGTGTTAAACCCGAAGGGGCGTTTTATGCTTTTCCGCAGCTTCATATGAATCAGCCGGATAATCATTTTGTAGCCGAGTTAATAAAAGAGACAGGTGTTATCGTTGTTCCGGGTAGCGGTTTCGGGCAAGTTCCAGGCACTCAGCATTTTAGAGTAGTCTTTTTACCTAATGAGCAGATTCTTGAAAAGGCATATAAAGCAATCGGAGATTTCTATCAAAAATATTTAGAGAAGTTTCCGGAAGCTTCTGTTGCAGGTAAGTAGCAGGCAGTAAGCAACAGGCAAGAATTTGAATTTGCAAAAGCTGAAAATTGCATACTGCTGATTGATTACTTACTAAAGTTGGTCAGTAAAAAACATTAATCGTCTAACAATGGTTGTTGATTAGCTAAATGGCAATGTATATATTTGTTTTTCAAAAATATATTACTACTTATTACTGTTTTGAACGAATATAAAATTACTACACTTCCCAACGGAACACGAATAATATCTGAATTCATTCCCTATGTGAAATCTTTTTCTCTTGGATTTTGGTTTAATGTTGGAACAAGAGATGAAAACGATTCTAACAACGGAATATCGCATTTCATCGAGCATATGTTATTTAAAGGAACTAAAAGAAGATCAGCAAGAAGAATTGCTGAGGAAATTGAATCTTACGGCGGTTACCTGAACGCTTTCACTTCAAAAGAACATACATGTTATTACACAAAAGGGCTTTCTGAAAATCTTGCAAAATCTTTTACAATACTTGCCGATATGATACAGAATCCTCTTTTTAAAGAAAGTCATGTCCGCAGAGAATCCGGAGTTATAATTGATGAATTGCACGATGTGAATGACAACCCCGAAGAGTTGATCTTCGATATGTTTGAAGAGGTTATTTTTAAGGGGAACAGATTGAGTATGCCCGTCATTGGCACCGAAAGAAACATTCGTAAATTTAATGCTGATGAACTTCATAAATTCCATCAGAAAAAATATGATACGGGTAATCTTTTAATTGTTGTTTCCGGCTCAGTTGAGGATGATGAATTAGTGAAGTTAGCTGAAAAACATATTGGCGGAAAAACTTCACGTGCAAAAGTACGGAGAGATAAATTTATTCCTCGCAAAGCAAATGATCTTATTTTGGAAAAAGATTTTCACCAGGTTCATTCAATTATCGGCAGAGCGACTGTGGGCTTTAATAGTAAGAAGAGAACCATCATCAAAGTTCTTTCAACTTTACTCGGGGAAGGTAGCAGCTCGAGATTATTCCTTGCTGTTAGAGAAAAACTTGGGATCACTTATCAAATCTCTTCATTCTTAAATTCATACCAGGATGTTTCATCTTTCGGAATTTATTATTCCACCAACAGTAAACAAGCCGAAAGAGTAATGGGTATTGTACTGCGTGAATTGAAAAAATTAAGAAAGAATAAAGTAACCGAAAAAGAACTGAACAAAGTTAAAGCATTTATCAAAGGCGGCACTTTACTTGGTCTTGAAAACACTTCGAACAGAATGATACGAATTGCCAGCTCGATGTTATACTTTAATAAAATAATAACCGTTGAAAATTATTTGAAAAGCATTGATGCAGTTACAGCGGAAGATTTAATAAAAACTGCAAACGAAATTTTAAATGAAGAAAAACTGATTAAAGTAATATTGAAATCAAACAATAATAAAATGCCCGAAGCAGCATAATATTAAAGAGAACAGATATGCCTAAGTTTTTAATAGACGAAAAAGAAATTGAATTTCAACCCGGTCAGACAATAATTGAAGCGGCCAGGGATTATGAAATTGAAATCCCTCATTTTTGCTGGCATCCAAAATTATCTGTTTCAGGTAACTGCAGAGTCTGCCTTGTTGAAGTTGAAAAAATGCCGAAGCTGATGATCGCTTGTTCTACCGTAGCTTCGGAAGGAATGGTTGTACACACTCAATCCGAAAAAACACTTGAAGCACGCAATGCCGTGATGGAATTCATCTTAATAAATCATCCTTTAGATTGCCCTATTTGCGATGAAGCAGGTGAGTGCAAGCTGCAGGATTACGCTTACAGTCATGGTGATGGTGAAAGCAGGTTTACAGAAGAAAAAAATCATAAGCAAAAGCACGTACAGCTTGGTCCGCACGTTATGTTCGATGGCGAGAGATGTATCTCCTGTTCAAGATGTATCCGGTTTTGCGATGAAATTGCTAAAGACCCGGAGCTTACTTTTGTGCAGAGAGGCGACAGCGTTACAATTACAACTTTTCCTGGTGAAGAATTAGATAATCCTTATTCGATGAACGTCATCGATATCTGTCCTGTTGGTGCACTTACAAGTATCGATTTTCGTTTTAAATCGAGGGTCTGGGATATGTCTTCTACAAAATCAATTTGTACGGGTTGTTCAAGAGGATGTAATATAGATATTTGGGTGCGCAATAATGAAATCTTACGATTAACCCCAAGACATAACGAAGAGGTTAACAGTTATTGGATGTGTGATTACGGACGGCTGAACACTTTTAAAAATGTTAATGCTGAAACCAGAGTTGACTGCCCGCAGTTGAGAAGAGAAGGCAAACTTGTTAAAGTTGGCTGGGATGAAATTTATGCTGAGACAGCTTCAAGAATAAAATCGTTCGCAAAAGATGAAGTAGCTTTTTTTGGCTCGGCGCACGCATCCTGCGAAAATAATTATTTGTTCGCAAAGTTTGCCCGTACTGTTATTGGCAGCGGTAACCTCGATTTTATGGACCATTTTGATCCTGAATTTGGTGATGATCTTTTAAAGCAGAATGATGTTACATCCAATTCAATGGGAGCAAAGTTCGCAGGTATTTCACCTTCAAAATCAGGATTGAATTTTGAAGGCATAATAAAAGCAATCAGAGAAGGAAAAATAAAAGCACTTTATATATTGGAAGATGATGTTATCTCCGCCAATCCTGAACTTGAAAACATCATTGCCAAATTAGATTTGTTGATAGTTCACTCATCTAACTATAATAAAACAACTGCCCTTGCAGATATAATCTTTCCTGTTGCGGCTATTGCCGAGAAAAACGGAACCCTAGTAAATTTTGAAGGTGTTATTCAAAGAATAAGACCTGCTGTTGCTACAATTGATGCAGATAGAGCACTGGATGGAATGGAAATGAGCCGATTGGATAAGTTCGGAACAAATTTCGACCGTTGGGCAACCGGCGTTAAAAGGGATGCAAGAGCAAGTTGGAAAATTTTGTCCGGTTTAGCCGGTGCATTGGGGCATAAGATGAAATATAATATGGCTGAGGATGTTTTTTCGGAAATGAGTAACCAGGTAGAAGCATTTAAAGGATTGGATTATGATGATATTGGTGAAACAGGAGTAAAATTAAATGTTAAATTTGTAGAACAAAAAGTCAATGCTTAAATGGAAGGTATAATCTGATGGGAATTGGGGAAATAATATTAATTAGTCTCGCAAAAATTTTGCTGGTAATTTCTCTGTTATTTTTAACAGTTGCATATCTAACATACTTTGAGAGAAAGGTCAGTGCGTGGGCACAGAATAGAATTGGTCCTAACCGTGTTGGCTTTAAGGGATTGCTGCAACCATTTGCCGATGTTCTTAAATTGTTGTTGAAGGAAGATATTGTTCCTGAAAAAGCAGATAGAATAGTTCACTTGCTTGCACCAATGATTTCTTTGTTTGTTGCCTTTTCTACTTTTGCAGTTATACCTTTTGGTCCGGAAGTTCATCTATTCGGTTACGATATTCCTTTAGTAGTTGCGGATGTTAATATGGGAATATTGTTCGTGTTAGCTTTAACATCACTCGCAGTTTACGGTTTAACGCTTGCGGGCTGGTCATCGGGCAGTAAGTATTCTCTTTTAGGCGGTATCCGTTCATCTGCACAAATGATATCTTACGAAATATCAATGGGCTTTTCAATCGGTGGAGTTTTGCTCTTATCCGAATCATTAAGACCAATTGCTATTGTTGAATCACAATCAGGTTGGATGTGGAATGCAATTGTACAGCCAATCGGGTTTATAACTTTTCTTGTTTCTGCTTTTGCCGAAACTAACCGGCTTCCATTCGATTTACCTGAAGCTGAACCGGAACTTGTGGGAGGTTTTCACACAGAATACAGCAGTATGAAATTTGCAGGGTTTTTCCTCTCGGAATATGCTAATATGATTATTGCCGCTGCATTGATAGTTACTTTATATCTTGGCGGCTGGCAAATTCCTTACATAGATCTTTTGGGACTGCCATCAGGTTTGGTGGCTTTGCTGCAGATTGGCGCATTTGTATTTAAACTTGTTGCAGTGCTGTTTTTCTTTTTGTGGGTACGATGGAGTTTACCGAGATTCAGGTATGATCAATTAATGAACCTTGGATGGAAAGTGATGTTTCCACTTTCACTAATAAATATTATATGGGTAGCTTTATTAATAATGATCTTCGGGTTATAAAAAAAAAGTTAGATTAGGTAAGAATTAAATGGAAAAAAAATCAGTTAAAAGAAGAAAAAAAGATTTAACATTCATGGAACGAATTTATATCCCTGAAATCATTAAAGGATTATCTCTTACGTTTAAGAATATGATTCGTCCCAAGTTTACTTTCGAATATCCCGAAGAAAAATTCATTCCTTCGGGCGCATACAGGGGAAGACCCGTACTTGTAGAAGAAACTAACGGCGACGAACGTTGTGTTGCCTGCGGTTTGTGCTCAAGAGTTTGTCCTGCATTAGCAATTGAAGTTCAGGCAGCAGAGACCGAACGTGAAAAAGAAAGATACCCCGAAAAGTTTGAAATTAATATGCTAAGATGCATTTTTTGCGGTTTTTGTGAAGATGTTTGTCCCGAAGAAGCAATTGTTATGAGCAAAGATTACGAGCTTACCTTTTCAAACAGGGAGGAAGCAATTTATGGTAAAGATAAATTATTGGTACCGGTAAATCAATTACAGGATAGAATCGATTTTCTGCGCGAATATAAGTAGTTGAACATTACAGGAAAATTTCGTTAATTAAGTATCCAATGTTCAGAATCTTCAAAATATGGTTTTCTTTATGCTGGATTTCATTAATCCCCGCACAATCTATAGGCGATAACTTTAAACTCGCTTACCCCGATTTAGTCCATCAAGGTAAACCCTTCGAAATATCTCTCATCACTTCCAACGAATTTGAAAATGCAGATCAGCTTGATCTATATATCATTCCACAGAGGGGAATAAAATTAGATGAAGTGATTTTGCAATCGGAAAATGATTTTACAGAGATTGAATTTTACAGCGCTTCATCCGATGGATACCTTTACGATGCTGTAATGTGCACCATCGATTTAACCGGGTTTGCTCCCGACGAAGGTAGTTCTTTCTTTCAGTTGCTTATGAAATTTAATAGTGAATTGGTTGATTATTCGGAAATTGAATTTTACGGTGAGTTTAGAAGAAATAACAGGATTGTAAATTACCTGAACAATTCGAGTGCATATTTAGCTTCTGATTATCCTAATTATTATCGGGTAAAAATTAATTTTTACAAGGCAACAGATTTTGGTGAAAAAGCATTGTTTTTACAGCCGCAGTCAGAATACTCAATTTCACCCGATTTTAATATTGAAAACAATATGCTAATTGATTTTTGGATAATGCTCAATCAGAAAGCATCAACGTTTTTAGAAATAAAAAACAAACAAACGGAACTGGTAGAGTATCGTTTGGCAACAAATGAATTTCAAATATTAACTGCCGAATCAGATTTTCATACCGAATACATCATCCTTCCACATTTTATTTCAAATGATGTTTGGCTTCACTTCTCAATTTTGTTTTCGTTTGATGAAAATAAAATAAAATTTTATTGCAACAGTAAAGAATTTTCCGAATTTGAACTGCCTACTTTTGAAACTAAAAACGAATTAATTATTTCATTTATTAATTCTACCGAAGAAAATTTCTGGATTGATCAATTGAGAATACTTGATTACAATGAACCAATTGAGGCAGCTTTCAGGAACAGACATTTTTCAAATTTTATAAGTGAAAACTCGGAAATTAAATTGCAGTTCACTTTTAACGAAACTACGCTTGCCGATTTAGTCCAGTCGGAATTTGTACTTCTAAATAATGCTGCTCTCGTCTCATCCGACGCTCCAATATTCAGTCGTGCGCCAGAATTAAACTTAAAAGTTATGAGTAATTTTTATGAAATTACCTGGACAGGCGGAGATTATTCCAACGCAGATATTTACATTGTTGAGCAGGCAGAAAGTGAAAACGAATTTGTTGAAGTTTACAGCAGTGATGCCGAAAACATTAAAGATAAAATTTACACATTCTTAAGTGAGAGGATAGATAATTCTGAAATAATCTATTTTAGAATTAAGCAGATTAATAAAGACAGCTCCGTAGTTTATTCTTCTCAATTAAAAATAGGGCAGGGTGAGCTTGAAGAATTTATCATCGGGCAAAACTATCCCAATCCATTTAATCCGACCACACAAATTTCAATTGAGGTTTTGCACGAATCCGATTTTGAAATTGTTGTGTATAATTTGGAAGGAAAGGAAATTTCCGTTTTGTATGAAGGATTTCTCGCAACAGGTAAATACCAATTCAAATTTGATGGAAGCGATTTACCCTCGGGAATTTACCTTTACAAAGCATGGTCACCAAATTTTAGTCAGACTAAGAAAATGATTTTAGCGAAATAATATCATCTGCTCGATAAGTTATTTCCAGGATAAAATTGGTGTCATATTAATCTCAGCTAACAAAAACAAATCTCAATTACCAAAGTTTAACAATCAAAAGTATTAATATTATTTTAGGCAGGTATTCAATTTATTAATAATTGAACTAAAGTTTTACTTAAAAATTTTATAGAGTAAATTTCCTGAAGACATCATATTGTGAGAAATTTATTTGTAAATTAAAAAATGTTTTTATACAATAATTAAATTGGAATTCAGAATTTAATTTTGTTTCCAAATCAATTTTTCCATTTAATTTTTTATGCTATGCTCTCCAAAATATTTTCAAGTGCCACATACGGAATTGATGCATACCTTGTTGAAGTAGAAACGAATGTTGAGTCGCAGATTCCAGGTTTTATTATAGTTGGGTTACCTGATAACGCTGTTAAAGAGAGCAGGGAAAGAGTAACGGCTGCAATAAAAAACAGCGGATTGAAATTTCCCACAAAAAAAATAACCGTTAACTTAGCACCTGCCGATATAAAAAAAGAAGGCAGCGCTTTCGATCTTCCAATTGCAATCGGACTCCTTTCCGCTACCGAAATAATAACCGAAAACAATTTAAGCAACACTGTATTTTTAGGCGAGCTTTCTCTTGACGGGAGATTAAGACATGTTAAAGGTGCATTGCCAATAACTGTTGAAGCGAAGAAGAAAGGTATTAAAAGAATTATACTTCCTGTTGATTCATCAAAAGAAGCTTCAATAGTTGAAGGCATTGAGGTTTACGGTATCGAAAATTTATCGGATGTGGTTAAATTTATTAACGGAGAGGCATCCGCTGAACCGGTAATTTCAGATAAGGGGAAAATTTTCTCACAAATAAATAAGTATCATTTCGATTTCTCAGATGTTAAAGGACAGGAAAATGTTAAACGAGCTTTGGAAGTTGCTGCTGCCGGAGCGCATAATATTTTAATGATTGGTCCGCCGGGCTCTGGTAAAACAATGCTTGCAAAACGTTTTCCCTCTATCCTTCCGCCTATGACTTTTGAAGAAGCTTTGGAAACAACGAAAATACATTCAATCGCAGGTATTCTTTCCAAGGATACCGCTTTGATAACCGAGAGACCTTTCCGCAGTCCGCATCATACAATTTCTGATGCTGCGTTAGTTGGGGGTGGTTCATTTCCTCGTCCCGGCGAAGTTTCGTTTGCTCATTACGGAGTTCTTTTTTTGGATGAATTACCTGAATTTAAGAAGAATGTTTTAGAGGTTTTACGGCAGCCGCTGGAAGATTGCAAAGTAACGGTAAGCAGGTCGAAATTATCGTTAGAGTTTCCAGCAAATTTTATGTTAGCTGCGGCTATGAACCCCTGTCCCTGTGGTTATTACACTGATCCGAATAAAGAATGTACTTGTGCCCCGCCTTCGATTCAGAGATATATGGCTAAAATATCAGGTCCTTTATTGGATAGAATTGATATTCATATTGAAGTGCCTGCAGTAAAATATAAAGATCTATCTGCAAAGGAAAAAAGTGAATCATCTGAAAAAATACGAGAAAGAGTAATTCACTCAAGAGAAATTCAAATAAATAGGTATAAAGAAATTCATCATATTTACAATAACGGTGATATGGGCTCTAAAGAAGTGAGGAAATATTGTGAATTAGACTCTGCAGGTGAGGAATTATTAAAAATGGCGATGACAAAACTAGGATTATCAGCTAGAGCATATGACAGAATTTTAAAAGTAAGCAGAACAATTGCAGATTTAGATCAATCTGAATCAATCCTTCCGCAGCATATCAGCGAAGCAATTCAATACAGGAGTTTGGACAGGGAACTCTGGAAACATTAAAGAGGGCAAAAATTATTCCATGACGAAAAGTATGTTTATGGGTGACTCCAATATTTGCTTTTTTATTTAAATACAAATATATTTACTGCTCTTTTTTTAATTTTTAGGGCGGACGCCGGAGTTGGAGAGCCGGGGCGGACTGTAAATCCGTTGGCGGAAGCCTTTGGGGGTTCGAATCCCTCGCCGCCCACGGCGCAGACTTATATATTGGTAGTAAGGGAAATATTTAATTTTAATTTAGTTCCCTTATTTTTTTGTTCTTTTTTTACTTGCTGAATAGATAGATTTACCGGCGGGAGTAACTCAGTTGGCTAGAGTCACAGCCTTCCAAGCTGTTGGTCGCGGGTTCGAATCCCGTCTCCCGCTCTAATCAAA
>Ga0209997_10000490_pt1 | contig 13209 bp, 18 predicted proteins | sample CR04metaG_FD_182079 | JGI IMG/M metagenome (GOLD analysis project Ga0209997, IMG submission 182079) | Deep subsurface microbial communities from Mariana Trench to uncover new lineages of life (NeLLi) - CR04 metaG (SPAdes) (version 2) | ecosystem: Environmental > Aquatic > Marine > Ocean trench...
TTGTAATTGTGGGTGACGGTGCTTTCAAGATGACATGTCAGGAAATTTCAACTATGATCAATACCAAAAGAAATACAGTTATCTTTGTTATGAATAATGGAGTTTACGGAATAGAACAAATGTTTACTGATCCATCTCCTTTTAAATTGGACAAATCTAATTTTGAGGGAGCTAACGTACTTCCCAAATGGGATTATTGTAGTCTCATGAACGCATTTTCAAATAATGATTCCAATGTTGGCAAATCTGCAAGGGTAAATACAATAGATGAACTCCAAAAAGTATTACAGCTAATAATTAAGAATTCTAATGCATGCTGGTTAGTTGACGTCCAGCTTCCAGAACGTGATTACCCATCTACATGGTCATCAGTAGTTAATCCCGATTCAGAGTCAAATTCCTAGAAGTTGAAATTATTTTTTTGGAAATGATAGGAATTAAAAAATTTGGACTAGAAAAAAATATTTACTGTCAGCATCTTGATTTTGTTTATATCCTTTTACAAAAAACAAAATTACATGAATAATGATTTTTCCATCCAAAAAGGACATCTAGTTGATCTTACTCATAATTATTCTTCAGAAACTATCTACTGGCCAACCGAAGAGGGGTTTAAACTAGATACGCAATTTGATGGAATGACTGAGAAGGGATATTATTATTCTGCGAAAAAATTTTCCGCTCCAGAACATGGTGGAACACACATTGATGCCCCCATTCACTTTGCAGAGAATGGAAAGACAGTTGATCAAATTCCATTGGAACAGCTTTTGGGCAAAGCTATTGTAATTGATGTATCCCTAGATGCACTAGAGAATCGTGATTATCAAGTGTCAGTACAAGATTTTAGCATTTGGGAATCATCACATGGACTGATTCCAGATGGTGCGATTGTTCTTTTGCATACGGGATATGGAAAATACTGGCCTGACCGACTCCAATATCTTGGCACAGATAAAAAAGGAAACGATGCCCTTGATGATTTACGTTTTCCTGGATTGCATCCTGTTGCTGCAAAATGGTTAGTTGAGAATCGTAAAATAAATACAATTGGAATAGATACTCAAAGTATCGATTACGGAAAATCAGAAATTTTTGAAACACACCGGATTCTCTGCAAAAAAAGTATTCCTTTTTTTGAAAATGTTGCTAATTTAGATAAATTACCATCTACTGGCACATTTGTTATTGCCTTGCCAATGAAGATTAAAGGCGGAAGTGGTGCACCCTTGCGTTTAGTTGCGATAACTCCTTGATTTTTGGGGTAATTCGTGCCTGAATTTCATCACTCCAGCCAGTGCAGCCAATTTTTAGATTCATGAATTGATAGAAATTAATTTTAAATCTGGTCATTGACAGAACCGTGTACAATATGTAAATATACCAAAAAAGAGGTCTCCAGGATTAGCGATGGAAACTAGATGTTCACGTTGTAATTGTGTTCCTTCAGAATGTAAAGCAAGTGAGACACCATTCGATTGTCCAAAATGTACTTGGAAGCAATGCGATTGTTGGGGCGAAAATAATAACTTAGACTAATTCTCATAGTTTGTTGGTTTGAACTATTGTTTTTCTTCGATTCCGCAGTTAATACACATCTTCTTTGATTGAATTTCAAACCAGGCAAAATTATGAATATATCCTTTCTTACAATCCATAGGAATTTACTAGAATTGGGAAAGATATGAAAATTATTATCAATAATATTGTCGATCTAACATTGAAAAATTAAAACTATTATTTCTCTAAAATTAATCAGGAAAACATCTATTTTTCCATGACATTAGTTTATTGAATATTTCTAGGTAGTTTTGAGATTTTGTAGTGATATGTATATGCGCATCAGAATCCCCAAAATGACCCTCAAACACCATTGTGGTTTCTTTTTTGAACAGGGGTACAGTCACACCAACTTTTTTTATTTTATCAAATTCATAGTCATTAATTCTAATGAATTGGTCTTTGATCAGTATTTGCTTTTTTTCTGCATTTTTATTCAGATCTAGATCTACCTTCAACTGTGTAGATTTGCTCCAAATAGGAGAGTCTTTAGGCCAATGGTGAACATGTAATTTATCTGCAGAAAAAATAATTTTAGATTCGCGGTTATTTGGTGACAACTGTATTCTTTACCTATTTTGCTTTAAATTTTTTTCATGGGCTTGTTTTTCAAAATAATATTCCTGCTTTTTTAAATCAGACTCTTTGATTATCCTACACTTTCTTATTGGAACAAACCTGGATATTTGCTCATATGTGTTGATAACCCTTACATCGGCTGCATAAGCAATTTGAAGGAGTGGGGATCTTTCCTCAATCATGGGTTTTACTTGTTCATACCCATTTGCTTGTCTCATTCCTGAACGATAAAGCCCTAAATTTTTTTTACTTTTAGAAATTTGTGGATCCTGATAACAGCATATTGCATACTCCTCATCATTTTTTTCTATTATGGTCATTCTTGTAAATTTATCACTCCAAGTTTCAACTTCTTTAGCTAATTGAAGAGCTTCTTTTTTATCCTCAAATACGGTGGAAACTACCAATCTATCTTTTTCATATGCCCAGTAAATTCCAAAAAAATTTCCTCTCCAATCAATATCAAAAGAAGACATGTACTATCTGTAAATAAGTAAAATTAAGACCTTTGGATCAAACAGAAATAATTCGAGTCAAATCTAGAATAATTGAATTTTAGTCAATAAAGTTTCTTTTTACGAATTTTACCACTCTTTAGGTGCATCTCATCAATTTTTTTTAAGAAATTTGGATCCAATCTAATTTTAGAAAGGGATTCGATGGAAAGTTTTACCGTATTAGCATCAAGTGCAACATTTGTTTTTGGTAGACTTTTATCAATCCAATATTTTATTACCTTATTTTCTAGCTTAAAGTCACGGAATCCAGCAGGAAATCTCTTTGTAATATGTTCTAGTAGAGTTCTATCTTTAAAGACGGCACGCGGTTCAAACAATCTGCCTTCATCAGCATAAACATTCTCAAATAAATTTCCAGAGATTTCATCAGAAAGCAAATCCATTTTAGATATTTTACGTGTAAGTTCGAGATAGTGTAAAAATTCATGCGCCAATATTGCATGAATTGTTCCCTTAAGACCATAGGCAACTAATGGCGCCGAAATCTGAATTACAACTTGGAACTTGTCTTCAATCATCACAGGAATTGTGCGTGCAAATAGAATTCCATATTCATAAGAATTAGGGCTAGGAGATGAGACTACAACCGATGGCTCAACATAAGCCACAGGATATGGTATTTCCGATGCTTTCTCAATGCGATTAATTCCCTCTACTGTAATTGGAAAGCGTCTTAGAACCAGATCATAAATATCGTCAGAAATTAATCCTTTAAGGTGCGCTTCTTTAAATCTAATTAATGGATCCAATATATCCTCCAAAGAAAAATGATTGTAAAAATGTGGGTTTAACCATACTAACCTTGCTTTAAAATAGAAAAAAGCGGTTAAAATATGTATGAAAAATAATTCATTTAAGATCTTTTTAGCTTCAATGAAATCCGAACCTACAAAAAAAGTGTATACATATTCTTTAAAGGAATTTATGAAATTTGTAAATATTAAAAATTATGATGATATTCTAAAATAATTTAATCAACATATTTATCAACACTCTAAGGCGAGAACAGTTACTAATTGTCCTCTTTTGATCTGGGTTTAATTTTACGTGTAATAACATCCCCCAATTCTGCCTTTTCACAAATAAGGGACAATCATGAGAAATACTTTGTTCAGTCGATTGGGTTGTTAATTTTTTCTTCCGTTCTTGGAATTCTTATTGTCCTACCTTTTGTCACGATGCCACTTGATGATGCATATTTTGAAAGTATCGATAACACTGAGAATATGAATAGCCTTCCATCTGGGGAGACAGATGTAATTTGGTCTGTTGGTCTTAGCATACTAAATGGATTCATCTCTGCTGTGTTGTTTTACTTTATAGGGAAAAAACTTGGTGGTGATGCAAATTGGAAAAAAGTATTTTCTGTCATTTTTCATACAAATGTTGTTGCAATTCCTATGATAATTATTTTATCAATACTGATATTTTTTATGTGGGACTCTCTGACATTAATAGAGCCAACGTTTATTTTCGAACCTGATGTAAACAATGAAGAGATTTGGTCTACGTTAGTACCACTTCTAGGATATGTAGCCTTGCTTGCAATAGTTGGAATTGGATTTTTTGTATGGCTGATTGTCATATTAGTCAAGGCCGTAAAGATTGTTCATGGATTTGAAACTGGAAAAGCATTTGGACTTGTTGTGTTGGTGATGATTATAACAACAATTGTGGCTATTCCACTTGGTTATTAGAAAAATGGACCAAAATGAAAGTATAAGATATGTTTTAGATTATCTTCTTTAATCATAAGCTATGTTTTCAATTTGAGATTATTTTTGGGAATGGTGAGATTTGGTATTAATTTGGGAATACGTGTTTAAACAAATTCCAGGTACAAATTCTCTATGAGAATAGACTCTTGTCGTAATTGTGGAAATGGGCTATCAGTAATAGAACTATGTCCTGATTGTAGGCAGCCTATACATTTTGAATGTGGAAAATGTTCTAAATTTGTAGATGATCATATACATTCTCATCAAAAATTTTTGTTTATCTGAATGTTGTTAATTTGAAATTATTTTTTGATTAATTTATACTCAAAAGATACCACTAAACATGTAGATTTATCTGGATTTTGGTTTTCCACGTTTTGATTGTTTAATTTTTCTACGATGTGCAGTTTGATCTGCACGTCTTACATGTTTATTTTTTTTCCTTAATGGCATAAACATCCTTGCAAAATCCACTAGTTATTTGTTGTCATTTTAATTTCATGAAAATCAAATTCTTCACATTTACAATTATTACTAATTGTTTGGCTGACTCCAGGCACCACATTGTCTCCTATCACAAATCTCTTAATAGGAAATCCACCCTCTACGTTAATAATCAGGGTAAATTCCTTTTTAGAATTTTTTTTGTAACGTACACTAAATATTTTTTTTTCTGATCTTTTTCCAGAATTTTCATATATCACAATTGGACTTGCTATGTGTTTTTTTAATTTTTTAAGACTAGACGATTGAATTTCCTTTTCCGTAATAATCTTCATTTCAATTATTGATCTAAAGGTAAGAGATTTTTTTGGAACTTTAGGAATTATTTTACAGTTATGGATAATCAAAGAATTGGTTTTCAAGATTTTTGGCAACATGGCTTTTTGCTTAATCGGATTTTTAATTTTGACAAAAAAAGGTCTTCCTGAACCCAAAACAAGACTAGATTTATCTTCTCCTCCAATCCAAGTAAATTTAGCAATAGTTCCTCCAAATTTGTTAAAAAGAAATTTAGAGATTTTTCCTTCTACACTACCATAATCTGTAAGCCCATGAAAATCACATGTTCTACAACCTTTCCCCAAACAATTTTCACAAGATTTTTGTTTTTGGGAAAAACCTCTTTTGATTTTATTATATCTTCCTTGTATCAAAATTTGTTTTGAACGTAATTGGCATGTTTTTTCTTTCAAATTTATGGTAAAAGTAACATCTGGATCTAAAAATTCTAAATTTTTTTTGGTTTTTCTTGCAAATTGTTTTGATAGTTCATGGGTGATATCAGTTTTAACACTATCAATTCCACGTAATCGAAATTTTGATCTTATATAGTCATCTCGATCAATTATGGATGGTTTTATTATTGTCCCAACAACAAAAGAGCAAAAACCATATTTGGATGTTGACTCTAGCATTAATTTCAAATACGGCGTAAGATTATCCAATAGATCTTTACAGACAAAGCATTTTTTTGAAGGAGAGGAAATATTTTGTTTTAATTTTTTTCCCAACAGCCTATTAGATGATAAATTCAATTTTTTTGAAAATAATCTGCCAAGGCAACTATCACATAGAAAGTATTTTTTTATAACTTGGTTTGCAATAGGAGATACTTCTTTAATACTTGGCATAATTTATTTCAAAAGATAAAGTAGGTAAAAATTCTATCCAAAGCCCATCCGGCGAAGGGTTCCTTGCATTTGCCTTCCTTTAGATGCCTTCATCATGTTTTTAGAATTTTTGTAGTTTTTGACTAGCTCTTTTACTTCATGCTCTGACCATCCAGAACCTCGCGCTATTCTTTTTATTCTAGATGAATTCAACAAATCTGGATCTGCTTTTTCTTGCTTTGTCATACTTTGAATAATGAAACGCCATTTAGAGATTCTTCCTTCCATTTGATCAAGCTGATCTTCTTTTACCATGCCTGAAAGGCCAGGCATGTTATCAAGAAATCCTCGTAAAGATCCAACCTTAGTAACTTCTTCTAGTTGGTAGAAAAAATCCTCCATGTTCATTTTGCCACTTGAAATTCGTTTTAATCGTACATCATCACCTTCGTCTTCTAGTCTTTTAGCAAGATCCAAAACAGCCTGAATGTCCCCCATACCAAGTAATCTTCCAACAAACCTAGTCGGAGAGAATTTTTCTAAATCATCAATTCTTTCTCCTGTTCCAATATACATGATTTGGGCGCCTGTAGCAGCAGATGCAGCGATTGCTCCTCCACCTTTAGCAGAGCTATCTAATTTTGTGACGATAATTCCGCCAACAGGTATGGTCTTGTGAAATGCTTCGGCTTGACTGAAACACTGCTGACCAATTGTTCCATCAATAACAAGTAAAGCAAGATCAGGATCAGTAACTTTATTGATCCTTTCCATTTCATCTAAAAGGTCTTGCTCTTGTTTGTGTCGTCCTGCAGTATCAATCAAAATAATATCCAAGGGTAATTTTTCAAAATGTTTCAATCCATTTTTAACAATTTCAGGTGAATCTTTGTTGTTTTCTTCTCCATACACTTCAACATTTGATTTTTCACACATTGTGCGTAATTGAACAAGTGCTCCTGGTCGATAGGTATCAGATCCTATAACACCTACAGAATATCCTTGTTTTGTTAGGAACATTGCAAGTTTGGATGTAACAGTAGTTTTACCACTTCCTTGAATTCCTACTAAAATTACCTTATTTTGTTTTCCTGGTTGGAAATTAAATTCAGTCTCATTTCCAAGTAATTTGGAAAGTTCATCATATAGAATCTTTACAATATGATCTTTTCTTGAAAGTCCAGGTGGTGGGGTTTCATTTAAGGAACGCTCCTCAAGGTTTTTTGAAATCTCTAATACTAATCGCACATTAACATCAGATTGTAATAAGGCCCTTTGAACGTCTTTTGATAATTCTTTGATAAGCTCTTCATCTATTCCTGAGGATTTTACAATTTTGTTTATAGCACTTCGAAGATTGGTCTTTAGATTATCTAGCATCGTAATCTAGCCTCGCATCTACTATTTCAAATCTTCCTCTATAGCCATCCCAAATTTTTTTCCCAACAACAATTTTAATAGGATGTGAAAATAAAGGGCAATTTAGTACAAAAGTTTCAGCCTCGCCCCCCTCAAAATTAAGATTGAATTCAAATTTTTCTGATAAAGTTTGTAAACGTTCAAGTTCATCTTTCCCAATTTTTTTACCTAACCAAAAGTCATCCAAGCCATCAGATGAAACACTTGTAATGATGAAAACAAAGTTGGAGGAGACTAAATCATTCATGTATTTTTTGGGTTCGGTATCCCATAATGGAGAAATTAATTTTAAATTTAGTTTATTGCAAAGGTTTTCAAAATTATTTTTTTGAAAGATACTTTTGATTCCTCCATGAATTATACCTTCAATATGATATTCATCTTTTGCTCTAAGCAAAATCTTTTTCATCAGCTCTAACTCAGTACTAGTTTCATCAGAGTTTGACTCTATAGTTATTTGTGGGATTTTCATAGATTCAGATTGCAAGCCTGTCAGTTGTACATTTGGAAAATGAAGTAAGTGGCTTTCCTCAGATTTTGGAAAAATGCTCAACAGACATTTTATCTCATGTCCTTGTTGTTTTGCTAAATGGATAGCGTAAGTACTGTCTTTTCCTCCTGAAAATAATGCTGCTAATTTCATATTATTAAAAAATAGTCACGATTACGGGCAAAATAAGATTAACTAATATGAAATTTAGATGCTTCATTACTCATAATCCTCATCAAAAGTCAGACGGCTTTTCCGCTCATCATCAGCATCCAAACTCGATTTTATTGGGGATATTTTAGTATAGTTTTTCATGTATTCTGATTTTAGATGGTTGTTTGTTGTTTTTAACCGATAATTACCAAAATTGGTGGAAAGGATCAATTTTTTATTCTATTATTGCATATAATAAGCAGGAAGCTGATACGATATTTTCACTATCGCATCTATACTGGCATCGGTTTACCGGTGAAGAATCCGTCAACACTGTGTAAAGGATGCAGACAGCATTGGTCAGCTTCCTAATTATTATGATTAGGAAAAAAATTATTAAATTAGATTTGGTTTATTTTTTCGGCCTGTGAGAAGAATTATTCTTCATCAATAAAAAGCCACGATAATCCTCTAAGGTCTTCCCAACCTTCATTATTGAAATTTGTCATATCTGTAGATATGATTTTTTATTTAAAAACAACACGAATGATTTGTTCATTCAAGTAATCAGTGAAGAATCAAAAGACGCTTAGTATAAAACACTAAGTTTTTTCAATAATTATTTTAAATGATTTTGCTGGTTCAAAACACTTGGAACCTTTTGTTGTAAGACGTGAAAAACCAATCATCATGAGACTTGTCAGCCTCAATTACAAAGAGTGTCATAGTTTCATGTTACAAATGATTATTAATAAATACAATCAGGCAAGTTGTAAGCAATGAACATTAAAATTAAATTTATTTTCATGTCAATAATTGTTTTAGGTCTAATTGTAAACACTGCCTCTTTTTCAGATATAGCATTTGCCGAGAAACCCGATAAGGAAGCTGCAAAAGAAGCTAGAGATACTGCAAAGGATGCAAGAGAAGCTTCAAAAGCTCAAAGAGAGGAAAACAAAAAAGACATTCAAGAGTTTAGTGATAATACTATCGTTACAACGTCAAGTACAACCATTTGTCACGTTCCGCCAGGAAACCCAGGAAATGCCCACACAATTTCAATTGGCATTTCTGCAGTTAGAGCACACTTTGCAAATCATAATGATACCTCGGGACCATGTGATTTTGCAAACTTTGAAAATTTAGAAGATCATAAAGCTGAAAAAGAATTAAGGCTAGCTGAAAAATTATCAGAAAAAGAATCAAATGCATTAGAAAGAGCTGAAAACCTAATTGAAAAACTTGAACAAAAAATCGATAATTTAGAGAAAAGATTACAACAATTATTTGAAAAATATGAGTCAGGTGAATACTACGGTAATATTTCAACGGCAGATGCTGTAACAAACTCTTATGTTATTTCCTTCGAGGGAATCGCTTTATCAATTTATGATGAATCAGTAACAACTGAAATGTCAGGAGAATTATTTATGGAAAACCAAGTAACGACACCTAATACATCAAAGTTTAAGATCCTTGGAGGGGAATTGTTTATTGGAGATGATATCTATGATGTGGTCTTTGGTAAAGCAAGATTATCATCCTCAGGACTATCAGGTGATGGGGATTCTTTGGTAATAGTATTGCAAACAATAGATTCTGAAGAAAATGATAATACCATTAAGATTATTCTAGGCTTTAATTCCCCACTCGAAGGTGAATTTGGAATCCCAGCTGAAGAATTTGAAATCCTTGACAACAGCAAAGTTTCAGGACTATGGATTCTAGATGGTAGTGGTAAATTATCTTTAGAGCCTTAAATTAAACCAAAAAAATAGAGCCTAGTTATTTTTTTTAAGACTTTCAAAATATTCTTCCCCTGCTTTTCGTAATCCTTCTGGAGTCATATCGATCTTGTGTGTAGCAATAGCCCATGAATGACCGTATGGATCCATCACTGTTCCAAATCTATCACCCCAAAATACATCCATAATTGGCATTGTAATTACAGCTCCTGCATCAACAGCCTGTTTGAACATCTTATCTGCATTCTCCACGTAAAGGTGTAAAGTAACAGCAGTTCCCCCTAATGTTGTAGGAGATTTCATCCCCATAGCTGAAAACTCGTCTGACATCATTACAAATGAATCACCAATCTGAATCATTGCATGTAAGATTTTTCCGTCTGGTGTTGGAAATTTGTATATTTCTTTAGCATCAAAGGCTTTATTGTAAAATTCTATTGCTTCCTTTGCATTACTTACCACCAATGAAGGCGTAACAGTATGAAATCCTTCAGGAATAGGTTTTGTCATTAGTTGTCTTAATCAATTCTATTAGATAAACAGTGTTTTCTAAAATCAAAAAGAATTTACGGGATTAGAATAAAGAAACAACATGTCAGATTATCAAGATGATGAAGCAAATGATGCTTGGAAAATGTATGCTGGATCTCTTGCAAAATGGAAACTAGCCTTTGAGTTATGGCAAAAGGCAGGAATTGAAGCAATGATGAATTACAACAAGGCAGTGACAGCCGGCAAATTAAGCAAAGAGACACAACAACAAATGTCAGACGCAATGAAAACATCTTGGATGGAATCAGGAATGGAGCAAATCTCGCAATTTCAAAAAGAGTGGCAAAACATGGTAAAGGCTAGTGGATTAGAATCCATGAAATATTTTGATGTTAAGTGGGCAAGATTTTGGAGTTCTATGGATCCTGCCACAAGTTATAGTGATGCATTGAAGCAATTTACCGAGACATGGCAGAATATGTGGAAAAAGTAAAATCAATTTTTTTCTTTGATTGTTGAATGTAGAGTATCCAAATTGGTAAGAAGAAAATGTACTACAGATAGTGCTTTTTAGGGAAAATTGTGACTAGTGCGAAACCGACTGGACTAGCTACCTTTAATGCGCATAATTTTTGTTTTATCCATTACTACCCAATATTCAACATTTTGTCCATTTTCTAATTTTCCCTTTACATCATCATCAACCAAAGTTACATCAATGGTTTCAAATGTTTCAGAATCCATAACTTGAACAGTATTGCCGGTAATAGAGATAATTTGTCCAGTTTTTTTGTTGATCAAAGGAATGTGTATTTGCATGCTTACAGGGCCCACATGAGGTCTTTTTTGACCATCAAAGATTCCTTCGGCCACTATTCTTGCCTTTGCAGAACCGTGCTTTCCTGGTTTTGATGTATCATACTCTACAATTTTACAGGGCTCCCCACTTGGTTGATCAGAATGAGGTAATAGAATGTATGAACCAATTTTTAGCGAACCAAGATCAGAGGGTTTACTCATGTTGAAGCAGGTTTTGGCTGAATATTAAACTATTCTGATGGGATAACAAGTAAAAAATCGCCCCTAAAATACAAAGGGCAAAAAAAAGAAACAATGGAAAGAAGTCTTCTCTTGTTTCAAAACTCACTAAAAAGTGAGAAATCATTTGGAACATACTTTAGGAATCTAAACTTGTTTCGGAGGTTTATTGGATCTGAAGATTTCGATTCAATTACAAAAACCAAGTCTGAGAAATTACAGATATTTCTAGAGGACTATATCATGGACCTTAAGGGAAGAATCAATCCAAATACAATCCCAACATATTACTTTCCAATACAGACCTTCCTTGAGACAAACGATATAGAACAAGGCACATGGAGGAAGATGACAGATGAAGAACTTGAAAAGTATAATCCATATTGGAATCCAGAAGAAGAGTTTTGGTTATAACACACACCACACAATTAGATTTGAGCCTTCCCTCTGTTCTGGGGGATGGGGGTTAGGCACAAGTAGGCGTGAAAAAGGGCATGTTTAGAGTCATTTTTGAATGGTAAAATTTGAAAATATTCCGTTTCAACTATTTTAGGAGTTGTCGTGTTTCTAATTCTAGTAATTGAGATTCAATCTCTTCTGTAGTTTCTGCTCCATATGAAACTAGAATTTTATCATCTTCTGTAATTTCGTAGTCTCTAATATCATCTATCGGTTCATCATTGATGAAGAATTTCATTGAATAATCTTCTGTGGTACAAAGACTTTTTCCTTCTTTGAACACAAAGCACTGATCATCTAAACCTAGTCCCAATGTATCAAACAAGTATCCTAGAGTTACTCCAGTTGCATGTTTGTGAATGGTTGTACCATCATTTCCTTCAAAGTGAATCCAACTAGATTTGATTTGGTACGCTGCCCCATCAAAGTCAAATGTATCGCCAAAGATTTTGACCAAGATTCCTGCATGGGCGTGGTCACTACCTAACGGTCCAATATTTTCTGGAAGTAAAGGATCTTCCCTCTGTCCAAAATCTTGATTCAATAGCCCCTCACCAATTTCGCAATTTGGATCAATTTTGTTCATTCGTTCAATTAGATTTTGAGATGAGCCATCTTGTATTACAATCAAAAAATTCTTCAAATCAGGATTTACGGAAAATTCTTCAATTATAATATCGGCAAAAACTATTTTTCCAATTTCATTTTTATTTATAATACTTTGAAGATCTGTAGAACTAGTTTGATCACCTCCTAGTGCATAGTATTTCTCCGTAAATTGAGATTCATTTGACATAACAAAACTCATTACTTCACTCATGTTTTCTGGAGAGTTGAGGAAATTAACTAACTCACATTCATCATTAATTTTATTTGGATATACTGAACTAGTAAATCCACCTTTGCTTGCAAATTCTTCAATTTCGTTTGAAAAAAGATCATCTATATTTGTAAAAATAAAAATTACAACAATAATTCCAATTATACTTCCTATGCCGATTCCTATTTTTCCTCCAGTATTCAACTCATAAAATGAGAATTACTTTCGTTATAACAATTCTCCAAAAATAGTCATTTATGACAATTAAAAAGTTAGGCATGAGTTGTGCGTAAAAATGAACCAGTTAAGAGTCATTTTTTAGAGAACTTTATACCAAATTCTACAAAATAATTCAATCAGTTGAAATTCACAGATATGCTTCTTACAAAAAAGCTTCCAAGCCTATTTACTTGATTAAACTAAAGAAAAAAAGTTAGAGTTTATTCAATACTGGTAAATTGAATTTCCTTGTAAAAATAACTATCATAACAATTGAACTAGCTAGAATCATTACAGCAATTGTCCCAAACTCTGGCACAACCTTAGATGGAATTATAATCTCTAAGGGGGAAGGAATTGTAACTGTTGTTTGCAAATCAGAACCT
>Ga0209997_10000493_pt1 | contig 13207 bp, 8 predicted proteins | sample CR04metaG_FD_182079 | JGI IMG/M metagenome (GOLD analysis project Ga0209997, IMG submission 182079) | Deep subsurface microbial communities from Mariana Trench to uncover new lineages of life (NeLLi) - CR04 metaG (SPAdes) (version 2) | ecosystem: Environmental > Aquatic > Marine > Ocean trench >...
GACGTGAGGGTAAACCCCCAGGAGAATGGTGATATTGCATTGGCAAAACCGATCTTGATGGGCAATAGATAATAAAACAATATCGTGTTTTTGAGGGTATTCATAAAAAACGCATAATTGGCTGTTACATACCCTAATCCTTCATTGATGACGTCTGCCGGATAAAAAATCAATGTTTCGGGATAGATTCGCAATGCGGGAACAAATGTCGATAGCAGGATAAAGGCCAGCATCAAACCCAGCGCGGTAAACAGGGGTTTCGACCGTTCGATCCTGCTTAGATGCCGGCGTTCAATGGCACGCGTTCGATCGGTAAACCCCCGGCTAATCCGATCCAGGATCATCGCTATCAGGGCTATTACTATCCCTGCCAATAAACTCTGGCCGAACTGCGCCTTGCGCATGGTGCTTAACACTTCCCAACCTATATCGGCGGAGCCGCCGATAATAGCAGCGATGATCACCATGCTTAGCGCACACATCGTAGTCTGATTGACTCCGACCATAATATTCGGCATCGCGCTCGGCACCTGTACCCACCAGAATAACTGGCGTTTAGTGGAACCCGACATTACGCCGGATTCGAGCACGTCGGCGGGCACCTTTTGCAAGCCGAGTATCATGTTTCGTACCATCGGTGGACAGGCATAGATCGCGCTGGCCACCACGCCGACCACCGGGCCGAATCCGAAAAGCAGCAGTATCGGAATCAGGTAAGCGAAGGTCGGAACCGTTTGCATCAAATCCAGTATCGGTTGGACAATTCTATTCGCCCGCTCTGATTTGTACGATACCACGGCCAGAACGAACCCGGCCCCAACGGCCAACGGGATAGACACAAATACAATGCCGAGGGTATTCATACTGGGTGACCAGTAGCCGGTAATCACCATATACAGAAGTGCCAGGCCGGTGAAAATCGACAATCGCCAACCCGATGAGATATAAGCAACGACGCAAAAAGCCGCGATCGTCGCTGGCCAGGGTAACCACTGCAGTAAAGCCTGGGCGCCATTCATTGGCCAGGACAATAACCAGTTAATCGAACGAAATATCCATTTGAAGGTATCTATAAACCAGTCCATATAGATGTTGATCCAGTCCGCCACTGGAATCACCAGATCAGAGGGTAACTGGTTAAGCCAGGCGATCTTGTCACGCAGTAACAGGCAAACTGCGCTGACCAGAATAACCCCTAGCCAGGGCCACATATCGCTAGTGTTCCGCCTGGGCAACTGGATCAGCATTAGCTCGCATCCCCGGCTGTGGCGAGGGCGTTTACGACCACCTGGGGCGTCACTACCCCTATATCTACACCATCTCGCTCGACGATAAGACCCTCGGGATGGTCATTGAACAAAGGCATGATTTTCTCCAGGGTGGCGGCGGCCTCGACCCGAAAGCTAATCCCGTCGGAATTCTTGTTGCTGTCTATAATCTCGCCCGCGGTAATGATTCTGACCCGGGGGACATCCTTGGTAAACTCGGCGACATAGGCATCGGTGGGGCTCAGCACCAGTTGGGCAGGCGTTCCAATCTGTACCACCACGCCATCTTTCATAATCGCAATACGATCGGCCAGACGTAGCGCCTCGAGAAAGTCATGAGTGATGAAAACGATCGTTTTATGCAGCATCTTTTGCAATCGCAGAAATTCGTCCTGCATCTGGCGCCGTATCAGTGGATCCAGTGCGCTAAAAGGTTCATCGAGGAACCATACTTCAGGCTCTACGGCCAGACTGCGGGCAATGCCAACACGCTGTTGCTGACCACCGGATAGCTGTCGGGGAAAACTGTCTTCCCTACCCTCCAATCCCACCAGATTAATCACTTCCCTTGCGCGGGCTTCACGTTTTAACAGGTCGATACCCTGCACTTTTAACGGAAAGCATATATTTTCAAGCACGGTCAGGTGAGGTAGCAGTCCAAAATTCTGGAATACCATGCCCATTTTGTGTCGGCGAAACTCGATTAAGTCGGCATCGCTAATTTTTAACAAATCAACACCATCGAGTAGTACTTCACCAGCGGTAGGTTCTATCAATCGTGACAGACATCTGACCATGGTGGACTTCCCTGAACCCGACAGCCCCATGATAATAAAGATTTCACCCTGATGAACATCGAAACTCACATTGCATGCGGCGCCAATATGACCACTGTCTTTCAATTTCTGGCGCAAGTCCTCGGAGTCGCGCACATCTCCGTTTCGCCCGGTAAAAAATTGACCGGGGTTTTCACCGTAAACCTTCCACACGTTTCGACAAGATATTTTGATATTGTTGTTAGCTGGTTCCACTGGACATTACCTGGTGTTGCTGTTGGTTAAAAACGCTTCGACAAACATAAACAAAAATGGCGATATCCATGATATCGCCATTATTTTACGCTTCGATCTCTTGCTTGATCGATCACATTGCAGCATCAACCCAAGGTTTCCAGATAGCTTGGTTTGCATCGACCCAGGCACTAACCACTGCTTCGAGTTTTTTACCATCCTGATCGATTGCGTTCATCATCGGAATCTGGTCCTCGTTTCTCAGGGTATAAGCCGATAGCAACTTATACGCTGCAGGCCACTTTTCCGCCATCCCGCTCCACGCCAGTTTCTTGATATAACCACGCTCCCAGTCACAATCCCAGGTTGCATTAGGGTTGACCCCGACCGATGCATCATCTTCGCAGCCTTTCTGGTAAGGCGGCAGTTTGACATTGTGTAGATCAACCACCGCGTGTACCCAGTGTGGAGACCAGAACATTACCATTAGCGGTTCTTTGCGCAACTCTGCTCCCTGTATTTCTGCAATCAGTGCGCCCTCACTACCGGCCGGAACCGATGTATAATCAAGCTCCAGTGCAACAAGACGATCAATGTTGGATGTGCCCCAATCAGCTGGATAGTCGACAAAGCGCCCCTTGGGAAATGTTTCCGCGTTGGCAAAGGCCTGAACACAACCGTTCAATGCCTTGTAGTCTGGCAGACCAGGACACTTTTCCTTTGCAGCATTATTGAAAAACCAGGATTCCACCGGAACCAGGCCGAGGTCGCCTATCTCCTTGACATTACCTGACGCCAGGGCCTTATCGTAATGCTCACCAATATTTGAGCTCCAGATTTCCAGGGTAGCCGATATGGTGTTGTCTTCCAGTGCCACCATCTGCGGGAAGTAGCCTGCGGTTACGTATTCGACGTTATAGCCCATTCGTTTGAGTATTTCGCCAGCAACATGGGTGGAAATGTGCTGGCCTGTCCACTCATTGATAGCTAGTTTAATAGGGTCGCTGGATTCGGGTACCGCTGACTGCGCATTGGTGGTTAATCCCAGTATCGCAATTGTAATTATGGTCAAACATGATTTTAATTTCATCAGACATCCTCCACAGGTGTATAAAACACGTTAATTTTAATTATTTTGATCAAGCTTACCGTCGCAGTATAACAAACACTTAAAAATAATGAAGTCGGCAAATCGAGTGTTATTGGAATGGAGCTTAGTTAGTTAATTTACGATTGATGTCAGCCCTTTCGCCAATCAATATTCCCTTCCCGGTCAATCTGAATTTCATCGCCATTTGATACCTGTCCGATTAGAGACTGGGATATCTCTATCACAGGTACATCGAGGTTATACAGTCGGTTCGCTACCATCACGCCGACACTGATTTTGAGGTCTGTTTTAACCAGCACAAATGCGACGGGCCCACTACCATTTCGAAGCGCCTCTGCGATAGCCCCCGGTGTGCCGGCTGAGCCCCGGCTTTCCGGGATAAACAAAACTGAGCCGGTAGTATGCCTGCCAAACTGGGGATGGTGTACATCGATAATTTTTCCGTTGAGCGGATCAAATCCGCCCCAGAAACTGAGCGGGTCGTCGAGCAACAGCGCCGGACCGCTCGCCCTACCGGCCACCAGGACCCTGCCTTGAATATTGTTACCTCGACGAGTCATGAGGCTGACCAGCTGTCCAGCAATACTTCGCCGGCAACCGCCGACTCAACACATTCTGAGAGGCTACCCAGTACTACCTGTACCGGTAACATACTGGGCGCATAATAGGCCCACTTGGCAGCATTGGTCATTACCTTACCCTCTAAACCATTCACTGCCGGTGAGAAATAAGTGCAGGTATCGGTGATGATTTTTATTCCTGCCGCCTCCAATAGACCGGTCCAGCCCTGCGATTCGGCCTGCGCATAAACATGTCGGCTGGTAGTTAAATAAAATACCAGTTTTTTATTTATACAGCGCCCCTGCAACAAATCCATAAGACGTTCAAATTCAGTGTAGGAAAAATGGGGAGTCCCCAATGCTATACCCTGCAGGGGCTGGGTCGAATCGGTGCCAAGCTCTTCTCGGGCGGACTGTAAATCTGTGACACCCAGGCTCACGGTTTTTTCAGGTGCCTGGTTCTGACAGGCGTCATCGAGAGTTGCTGCTTCGGGTGTGATACCCACCGCATGAAATAACGGCACACTGCCGGAAGAGCTACCGGCCGCACTGATTGCCTTCAGGTCGTCCTCGTCGGTTGAGTCGGGTAAACCACTGATCACCGGCACCAGGCTGCCGCAGTGTCGACCAACCAGGTAGCCCAGTAGGTGATAAAAAATATCACTGGCCCGAATTCGCCGAGGGATATCATCGAGTGTAAACAATATTCTGGATCTTCGACCCTCGTCACAATGCAGGCCAGTCAGTGGCACCTTGCCTACCAGGGCTGCGCAAACATCGAAAAAATCACCGTATTTATTAGTACGCGCACCGATCACCGAATTATAAAAACTCACCGCGTTCGATTCTGAACCAACGATATGATCGCCGAGCTGTGGACGCCCGGGTAATTGATAAGGTGCACAGGTCCAGACCGGCTTACAACCGAGCTGGGCATAGGCCTCCATTAATTGCCGGGCTTCGTCCACCTCGTTGCTGGCAAATGGGTCACGTATCGAAAAATCGTCGAGTGCTACCAGACCGGTGTTGGTCCAGGTTGGCACTGCCAGTTGGGCATTGTGTTGGAGTAGAAATTGAACAAAGTCAAGGTGTGCTCGACCACTGTAAAAACACGAATTAATATGCGCAAAACTAACTTCGATTAACGACTCCGCACGGTCAATTCTGGCCGCAGCAACAATAATTTTCATCGCAAACTGCATCGCCTTGCCCTGCTTGCCGTCGAGCAGAGCCTGGTCCCTGGTATCCAGGTGTAGCCCCGGCATCTCTAGTACTCCTGAATCAACCTTGTGCCCCGCAGTTTACTCGATTCGATTACCGATCGTCCGGTAATATCAAATTTCAGTTTTAGCACTGGCAAATCTGGCTGCTTTTTTATCATCTGGGGTTTAATATACCCACCTTAGTCCATACCTAATGGACTCAAATATCAGCCCCGCAGCGCCGCTGTACCAGGGAGAGCATGTGTCAGAAATAGATCAATCCAGCAAGAAGCCTCGATTGGTGCTTCGCATCTTTATCGTGTTGGCGTTATTAATGGCGATGACCGCTGCACTCGGTTACAAAAAGTTTATCCAGATCCAGACCATGATGGCCCAGGACAGCGTCCCGCCACCGCCGATTAGCGTGACTGTGGCAGAAGCGAAACCTGCCGACTGGCGCAAGCGCATTAAGGCAATAGGCACGCTGTTCGCCAACCAGGGCGTGGATATCTCCAGTGAAGTTGCCGGGATCGTAACATCAATTAACTTCGTTTCAGGGCAGGAGGTCAAAACCGGCAAACTACTGGTCGAACTCGACAGCCGATCCGAGCTCGCATCGCTAGCATCCGCTATGGCCCAGTACGAGGCCGACAACAGTCGATACCAGCGTTTGATAAAGCTAAAAGATAAAGAATTTGTTACCAAAAATGCCCTGGACGAACAGATTGCCTTGGTAGACATTGCTCGATCGCAAATAGGTATTACCGAGGCAGCGCTTTCGAAGAAGAGTATCGGCGCGCCCTTTTCCGGCAAGCTTGGTATTCGCCAGATCGACCTGGGCGAATACATTGCACCCGGGACCAGTATTGTAACGCTGCAATCGATTGACCAGCTACTACTCGACTTTACCTTGCCAGAAAGTAATTTCAGGGATCTGAGCGTCGGCCAATCGGTAAGCTTCAAGGTCCGCTCCTATCCTGAACGCAAATTTTCCGGCAGGGTAACGGCCTGGGATCCATTGCTCGATGAAAATACTCGGAATGTTTCGATTCGCGCTGAAGTGGACAATAAGGATAGAAGCCTGGCCCCTGGAATGTTTGCCGAGATTGAGCTTGAAAGCAGGCAAACGCTCGCGGTATTAACAGTCCCCGAAACCGCGATTTTTTACAATATCTACGGTGAAGCGGTTTATGTGCTGGAAAAACCGGAGGTCAGTGATTCTGATCTGGACCCAGGGTATATTCTCGCGGCCCGTCAAGTTCGAGTCGCCTACCGTGTTGGTGGGTTTGCCGGGATAAGCGAAGGGCTCAAGGCTGGTGACCAGGTGGTTACTGCCGGGCAACTCAAGCTGTTTCCGAGTCTGAAGGTGGTTATCGTTGACGACGTGGCGGAATACAAAGCGACGACGTCAACAGGCCAGTAACGTGTTCACCGACTTATTCATTAAACGGCCCGTGTTGTCGCTGGTGATCAGTGTCATGATCGTACTACTCGGTGCGCAGGCATTTTTTGAAATCCAGGTACGCCAGTATCCTGAACTCGAAACCTCGGTAATCAGTATTACCACCGCCTATCCAGGGGCCAGTGCCGAACTGATCCAGGGGTTTATCAGCACCCCGATTCAACAGGCCGTTTCGAGTACAGCCGGCATCGATTATCTGCGTTCCAGCAGTAGTAACAGTGTCTCGACGGTCGAAGTCCATATGAAACTGGGCATCGATGCCGACATAGCGCTCACCGAAGTCAGTACCAAGGTATCGTCAATCCGCGAAGAGTTACCAGCAGAAGCGCAGGACCCGGTGATAGCCAAGACCTCAGCTACCGGTTTTGCACTGGCTTATTATGGGTTTTACAGCGAAACCCTGTCCGATGTTGAAGTCACTGATTATCTATTACGCACAATTCAACCGGCGTTATCGACAATTAAGGGCGTCGCCCAGGCAGAAATTCTGGGCGGTAAAACCTATTCGATGCGGATCTGGATGGACCCGATTCGGATGGCTGCCCTCAAGGTCTCAGCGGCAGATATTGTCAATGCGATTGGCGCAGAAAACTATCAGTCAGCCGCCGGGCAAACACGTAGCAGCCTGGTACAGACCAACGTTAACCTGATTACCGATACTGCTGATCCTGAAATATTCAAGCGATTTATCATTCGCGATGAAGGTGCCAACGCGGTCAGGTTGGGTGAGGTTGCCGATGTAGCCCTGGGCGCGGAAAACTACGACAGCCTGGTCATGTTCGATGGCGTGCCATCGATATATATCGGCATTCTGGGCACTTCGGATGGCAACCCACTGACGACCATCAAACTGGTGACGGCCGAACTCGATAGAATCAAAAACTCCTTCCCGCCAGGCCTGAAGGTCGCCATCGCCTACGATTCTACCGAGTTTATCCAGGCCTCGATCAATGAAGTTATCCTGACACTGCTACAGGCATCGGTAATAGTAATCCTGGTGATATTTATTTTTCTGGGGTCTTTCCGTTCCACCCTGATACCGCTAATCACGATTCCCCTGTCGATCATCGGCGTATTGTTTTACCTGCAAATAATGTCATTTTCGATCAATTTACTGACCCTGCTGGCAATGGTAATGGCGATTGGCATGCTGGTAGACGATGCAATCCTGGTGGTGGAAAATATATATCGCCATATTGGGGAAGGCCTGCGGCCGTTTCAGGCTGCACTTGTCGGTGCCCGGGAAATCGCAAAACCGGTGATCTCGACGACGATCGTATTATGCGTGGTATACACGCCGATCGGATTACTGGGCGGATTAACCGGGGTGTTATTCAAGGAATTCGCGTTCACCCTGGTAGGCACCATTATCATCTCAACCATCATCGCCCTGACATTGTCGCCAATGATGTGCTCGCGCATACTCAGGCCCACCGTTGCGAACAATGCCTACGCCCGTTTCATCACCCGGTTATTCGAGCGCTGGCAACATCGTTACGAGACATTTCTGGCCGAATCGCTGAAAACCCGTTCGGTCACGATCCTGTTCGTCGTCGGCATATTGGCGATGCAGATCGCTATGTTCCAGTTTATCCAGAGTGAACTCGCACCCGAAGAAGACCAGGGAGTCATATTCACTTTTTCGAAGGCCCCCGATCATGCCAGCCTAGATTACCTGAATAAATACACTGCACCCTTCATCGATATATTTCGTCAGTTTGAAGACGAATATGAATCGTCGTTCATGGCGAACGGGTTTGGCGGACCGACCGTGTCGTTTGCAGGAATGCTGCTCAAACCCTGGGAAGAGCGAACCCTGTCTTCAAATGACATGATCCCGACGATTCAAAAGCAACTCGACCAGCAACCTGGCCTACAGAGTTTCGCCTTCAATCCGCCATCGCTGCCAGGCGCCAGCGGCAATACAGCAGTCGAATTTATTATCAAGACACAGGAGGGCTACGATCGTCTCTACGGCGTAGTGCAACAGGTTCTCGCCAAGGCCCGCGAATCGGGCCAGTTTATCTTCATTAAAAGCGACTTTAATTTCAGCAAGCCTGAAATCAAAATTTCCATTGACCGTGAACGTGCCGAGGCGATGGGGGTATCGATGCGGGATATTGGCCAGACACTCGGCGTTATTTTGGCCGAAGGTTATGTTAGCCGGTTCAACCTTGCGGGCCGAAGTTATAAAATTATTCCGCAGGCGCGCCGGGCGGATCGCGAGAATGCCGACATCGTCAGCCAGTATTATGTGTACTCCGATCGTGGCGACCAAATCAGTCTATCCACACTGGTCGATCTTGAATACACCTCGGTGCCCGCCGAACTGGTGCAATTCCAGCAACAGAATGCGGCCAAGATTGAAGCGGTACCAGGTGTACCCCTTGGGCAGGCGCTACAGACCCTGCGCGATATCACCAAACAGGTCGCTCCTGCCGGATACGCCTTCGACTACCAGGGGCAGTCACGTCAGTTAATACAGGAAGGTTCAGTACTGGCGGCCGCCTTTGGTTTTGCAATCATCGTCGTGTTCCTGGTGCTGGCCGCTCAATACGAAAGTTTACGCGATCCGTTTATCATTTTAACCACGGTACCGCTGGCCCTGTTCGGTGCGCTGATACCGATGTTTCTCGGCCAGGTATCATTAAATATTTATAGCCAGGTAGGCCTGATCACACTGATTGGATTGATTAGCAAGCACGGCATCCTGATTGTCGAATTTGCCAATGAATTTCAGGTCAATGAAAAGCTAGGTCCGGTAGAAGCGGTGATCAAAGCGGCCTCGATCAGGCTGCGACCGATATTGATGACCTCCTTCTCGACCATCATCGGTATTTTGCCACTGGTAGTTGCCAGTGGTGCGGGCGCAGCCAGCCGCCAGGCGATCGGCATTACTATCGTCGCTGGATTTGCGATTGGCACCCTGTTTACGCTTTTCGTATTGCCGGTTTTTTACACTTATTTCGCCAGGGACAGGCGATTAGGGATCGACGAAGATATTGAAGTACCGGATCCGGTGACTGTATAGGAGCTGGATTACCGAAAATGGGGTCAGGCCTTTGATTTTTGATACTTCGCCGAATTATTTAAAGCAAAAGCCTATATAGCATTTATCGGCTAGCGAGTTTATTAGGAGTCGATCATCAATCAAAGACCTGACCCCCTACACACGACCCCTACACAGATCAAAATTCAGTTAAATATAGCAGCGGCGGCGGCTGAATATGCTATATAAAATGAGTCCCGACACACGAAGCAATAACCGGATTACCTTACAGGCTCATCATTGGATCAGCATCGCAGACTTTATTTTTCCCTGTTTATTATTATCTGTTTTCTGGTGGCCTTGTTGTCATCTCAAAATAGCACTGTGCGCTGGCTGGATGGACAGATGTTCAGCCTTGCCAGCAACCTGCTGCCGGCGCGAACCACGTCAAACGATTTTCGGGTTATTCAACTCGATGAGGCGCGTCTACAAAAACCGGAAGGAATTCGGGAGCTGCGCTCGCTGCTACGAAAACTGAAAAAATCAAACGTAGCGGAGATTCTCTGGCTGAGCGATAATTTTCCGCAAATGGATTTCTCACAGGTTGGCAGCACCAACAAATGGAAATCAACCCAGGGCGAACGCAATAAACTGGCCTGGGTGCTGGAAAATCAAAAGGTATTCTTAACTCAATATACCAATTCACCAAAACAGCAGAAAAAAATTACCTATCGCGATTCATTTGCCTATCAGGAAGGTTGGCGCCAATACATTCCCTCGATATTTTTGCCCCAGGTACAGACATTTAGGTTAACCAATACGACTATCCCATACCGGGTTTATCCGTTTAACCCCAACGCCTCCGACGAGCAGACACTGATCTGGTATGACCAGACGCGAAAACAATCATTGCCGGATTTGAGCCTCGCGGCTTATAGTCGTTACATAGGAAGTCGCAATCTAGAGTGGGACGGGGATGGCCAGATTGATCTGGGTAACTCCCTGATTTTGACCAGCCTCACGGGTAAGGTGTTTAATTATTTTTCACCCCTGACCGGGCGCCACACCGATATCGATCCGTTAACTCTAAAATCAGCGAGCAATAAGGCAAAATCATATTATAGAAACAAACTGGTGTTGATAGGCCAGGATATCAATCGTCTGCAAATACTGGCTGATTCATTGAGTAGCCTCGAAGCTGGTGCAAGTTACCGAATTCCACCGATAAGCTGGTGGCTGTTACCCCTGATATTGTCGCTGGTAGCTTTTTACCTGTTGTGGTTTTTACCATTGATATCTAAACAAAGCGGCTTGCTCCTGGGTGCATTTTTGATGCTGGGCATAATTTCGGCACAACCGGTGTTGCTGATATTGCAGGGCATCTGGTTGCCGTCGATCAACCTGTTATTGCTGATGGCAATCGGCCAAATGGCAGTCTATGTCTATGTGTCAGGTCGGTCGATCCTGGAGGACCTGCTGAACAAGGAGCATGACGCCTGGTACCAGCTTGGCCACTATCAATTTGAAAGAAATGAATACGACATTGCAATCACGAATTTATTAAAATGTAACAGTAAAGATGCTGCGCTCGTTGACTTATACGAAATCGGATTAAAGTTAGAACGTAAGCGACAGTATGATCGGGCTTTCGAAATCTATTCTGAAATCAGTAGCCGACGCAAAAACTATAAAGATGTAGAGAAGCGACTCAAGACCCATGGCGAAATTTCGTCCCAGGCATCGAGTCCAGTGTCTCTTCCCCAGGGCCAGAAATCGCTATTGATGTCACAGGTTGAATTACCCGAATTTGGCCGATATGCGATAGAAAAAGAATTAGGCCGTGGGGCCATGGGTGTGGTTTACCTGAGTAAAGATCCAAAAATTAACCGCAAGGTCGCTATCAAAACACTCGACTACTCACAGTTTTCGGCCTCCGAACTGAAAGATGTCAAGGCCCGATTTTTTCGGGAAGCAGAAGCTGCCGGGCGGCTTAGCCATCACAACATTGTGACCGTATACGACATCGGTGAGGAGGAAGATTTCGCTTTTATCGCGATGGACTACGTCTCCGGCGTTCCCCTGTCAAAATTTCTTAAACCTGGAAAGTTGTTACCGGTAAAAGAGGTCTACAATGTCATTAAAACTGTTGCAGAAGCACTGGATTATGCGCACAAGCAAAAGATTGTGCATCGGGATATCAAACCAGGCAACATTATGTACAACCCGAAAAATAAACAGCTAAAAATTACCGATTTTGGTATTGCACGCATTACTGACGCGGTTAAAACGCGAACAGGCAGCTTTCTGGGTAGTCCCTCCTATATGGCTCCGGAGCAAATTACCGGATCGAGAGTGGATGGCAGAGCCGATATTTATTCGCTGGGTGTTAGTTTTTATCAATTGCTCACCGGCCAGCTACCATTTTATGCCGACAACCTCGGCAACCTGGCATATAAAATAGCCAATCAGAAACACAAGCCGATTAAAGAATGGCGCTCAGATTTGCCCGCCAGCGCGACGCGTATCATCAATAAGGCCTTGCAAAAGGAACCTCGCAACCGTTTCGCCAGCGGCCTAGAAATGGCGAAATCAATTGACCGTGAATTATCGGCACAAACCTAAGCGAGGGATCACCTGAATTATAAAAATATAGGGAAAACCCGGGTATTACCCGATAGCAGCGTCTCGATAAATCAATACCTCAATAATTCGCCCAAAACGTCAATATTGGTCTATATTATTGTCTGTATAACGAATGGAATAGTGTCTATGACCTCAAGCCACAGGAGAGCTTTCATGATCAATGCCAAGACCATCGGTTTCACAATCGCTTTTGCCATCGTAGGCACCCTGCTTTTAATAACCGGTTAATAACAGCAGAACTAATGCCCTCGATAGCAGGGCCTGGCGAAACCGGATATTGATAAATCGGAAGATCAATTTCTGTCGAATCCAATTGAATCCAGTCGAATCCGACGGGGATTTAAAATCGGTCAATCTGAATCAACCTCTAACATCGATCGGATCATCGCAATACCCACGAGTACTCCACCGATGCTATCGATAGCAGTGCCAGGGAACTACAGATTCCGTAGCACGCACCGCATCATTATCTAGACACCTCACGATTTACCTGGAATAACGCAGTTAAAGACCGACACGAACCTGGTTCATGCCGGTTTTTTTATAGTAAGATGCCCCGAAACATAAAGACTCGAACACTATGCGGCGACAGTATGTATCTCTAGCGCTAATGCTATTCATTATTCAACCGATTAAATCTGCCGGCGCCAGCACATTCGAAATCACTCCTACTGTCTATTATTTCAATTACCAGGAATTCGATCAAAATAATGCGTTGCTGAATATTGAAGAAGGCTTCATACCTGGCGTCAAACTATCCTATGCTAGTGTCGCAAAAATAGATTCGCTAAAATTCAACGCATCTTTTTATGGCGGTAGCGTCGATTACGACGGTAGGACCCAGCTTGGCCTACCCCACAAAACCGAAACCAACGAGCAACTGGCAAGGATTGGAATATCATACTCCCAGCACGAAGAAACCTACTACCCTGGCCTGCTATTCGTAGGATTACATTACTGGT
>Ga0209997_10000494_pt1 | contig 13196 bp, 12 predicted proteins | sample CR04metaG_FD_182079 | JGI IMG/M metagenome (GOLD analysis project Ga0209997, IMG submission 182079) | Deep subsurface microbial communities from Mariana Trench to uncover new lineages of life (NeLLi) - CR04 metaG (SPAdes) (version 2) | ecosystem: Environmental > Aquatic > Marine > Ocean trench...
CCCACGATGGGCCGGTGAATGCGGTCGCCTTCCTCCCCGACGGCAGGCGGGCGTTGACCGCCGGCAACGACAGGACGGTGATCCTGTGGGACCTGGAGACCGTGAAACCCGTGCGCCGCCTGACCGGTCACAAGGGTCCGATCATGGCTCTGGCGGTCACCGCGGACGGCGCCGTCGCCGCCTCGGCCGCCTGGGACCGTTCGGTGCGGCTGTGGAACCTTTCGACCGGGGCCGCCCTCAGGACCATCGAGCAGCCCGCCCACGTCAACACCCTGGCCTTCCTTCCGGGCGGCAAGATGCTGGTGACCGGGGGCCACGACGGGGTGGTGCGCCTGTGGGACGTGGCCAGCGGGCAACCGCTGGGCAGGATGGAGGGACACACCTTGGCGGTCACCCGGTTGGCGGTGTCCGCGGACGGACGGCGCCTGCTGTCGGCCGGAATCGACAAGACCCTGCGCCTTTGGGATCTGCCCGGGCGCACGGTGATCAGGGTCATGTCCGGGCACGAAAACCAGATCTACGGCATCGCCTTCGCCCCCGACGGGAAGACGGCGCTTTCGGCCGGCCGCGAGGGGTTCCTGGTCCACTGGAACCTGGACACGGGGAAACCGATCCGCTCCATCCCCGCCCACGACGAGATCGTCTGGGCGGTGGCCTTTACGCCGGACGGGCGTTTCGCCCTCACCGCCAGCTCGGACGAAGTCGTGCGCGTGTGGCACCTGGCGACCGGCGACCGCATCGGCATCCCGGACGAGGACACGACGGAGCCCAAGCCGTGGCTGACGAGCAGCCATGCGGGGGCGAAGATGTTCCGCCGGTGCGCCCGCTGCCATTCCCTGTCGGTGGAGGGGCGCAAACGTTCGGGTCCCAGTTTCGCCGGCCTCTTCGGCCGCCGCGTCGGTACCCTTCCCGGCTACAACTACTCCCAGACCCTCAGGGACGCCGATTTCGAATGGAACGACAAGACCCTGTTCACCCTGTTCCACAAGGGGCCGGAGGTGTTCCTGCCGGGGACCAAGATGCCGGCGCAGCGTGTCCCGGACGACGAACAGCTGGGATACCTGATCGACTATCTGCGTGAGATAACGGCGCCCGCGCCCACCGGGGACAAGCCCGCACAATAGGCCGTCGCCCCGCCGCGGGCGGGGAGCGAAGCGGGCGAAAACACGGGTGGCCACCGCCCCGTCTTTCGCGCACAATGCCGCGCCCCGTTCACCATCCCGCCTGCGCCCCGCCATGACCACCTTGCTGTACAGCCATCCCGCCTGCGTCGAGCACGATCCCGGCGCCCACCACCCGGAGAACCCCGCCCGCCTCGAGGCGGTGCTGGCGGCCCTGGACTCGGAAGAGTTCGCCATGCTCGACCGCCGTGAGGCGCCGCAGGCGGACATCGCCGACATCGAGCGCGTGCACGCTCCCGAGTACGTGGCGGCGGTCTTCGACGCGGTCCCCAAATCCGGCCACGTGCATCTCGATCCCGACACCGTTCTGTCGCCGGCCTCCGGCGAGGCGGCGCTGCGGGCGGCGGGCGCGGTCACGGCCGCCGCCGCCGCGGTCATCGGCGGCGAGGCCGACAACGCGTTTTGCGCGGTGCGGCCTCCGGGGCACCATGCCGAGGCCGCCCAGGCCATGGGATTCTGCGTCTTCAACAACGTCGCCGTGGCGGCCGGGCACGCGCGCGCCGTCCACGGGCTCGAAAGGGTCGCGGTCGTCGACTTCGACGTGCACCACGGCAACGGCACCCAGTCCGCCTTCGAACGCGACGCCGGCCTGTTTTACGCCTCCAGCCACCAGTTTCCCTTCTACCCGGGCACCGGCAGCGAGGCCGAGGAAGGGGTGGGCAACATCGTCAACGTGGAGCTTGCGCCGGGCAGCGGCTCGGCCGAGTTCCGCGCCGGCTGGAGCGGGCGCATCCTGCCCCGGCTCAAGGACTTCGCGCCGGAGCTGCTCATCATCTCGGCCGGGTTCGACGCCCATGTCCGCGATCCGCTGGCCCAGATCAGCCTGACCGAGGACGATTACGCGTGGCTGACCGGGGAACTTATGGCCGTGGCCGGGGAATGCTGCGCCGGACGTGTGGTCTCGGCGCTGGAGGGCGGGTATGACCTGGAAGCCCTTGCCGCCAGCGCCGCGGCCCACGTGCGCGTGTTGACGGGAAGTTGAACCGGGAGACCGGCCAACCCCTTGCCCTTGCACCGGCGGCTCCGTACACTCGCGGGCCCGATCCGAGGAACGGCCATGGCGGACGACAAACTCCCGCCCGATATCGCGCGATTGAGCTTCGAGGATGCGCTCTCCGAACTGGAGACCATCGTGCGCCAGCTCGAGGACGGCAAGGGCGAGTTGGACCAGGCGATCAAGACCTATGAACGCGGCGCGCAGCTCAAACGCCATTGCGAGGCGAAGCTCCAGGAAGCCCAGATCAAGGTCGAGAAGGTCGTCCTCGGCCCCCAGGGCGCGGTGGGCGTCGAACCCGCGGACGCGGACTGAGGCCCCCGATTGAGCCAGTTCACGGACGCCCTCGCCGAAGACGCGCGCGCCGTGACCGAGACGCTGAACCGTTTGCTGTCCACGGAAGACAGCGCCGAAGCCCGCCTCACCGAGGCCATGCGCTACGCCACGCTGAACGGTGGCAAGCGGGTTCGCCCGTTCCTGGTGATGAGCAGCGCGCGCCTGTTCAACGTCGCCGAATCCAGCTCCCTCAGGGTAGCGGCGGCGGTGGAGATGGTGCATTGCTACTCGCTGGTCCATGACGACCTGCCGGCCATGGACGACGACGAACTCAGGCGCGGCCAGCCCACCTGCCACGTCCGCTTCAATGAGGCCACGGCGATCCTCGCCGGGGACGCCCTCTTGACCAAGGCTTTCCAGGTGCTGGCCGATCCCGACACCCATCCCAACCCCGCCGTGCGCAGCGATCTGGTGGCGGAGCTGGCCCACGCCGCGGGGGACGAGGGCATGGTGGCGGGGCAGATGCTGGACCTGATGGCCGAGGACACCGCGCTCGGCATGTCCGAGGTGACGCGGCTGCAACGGTTGAAGACGGGGATGCTGATCGGGTTTGCCTGCGAATCGGGGGCCATCCTGGGCAAGGCCCCCGAGGCCGCGCGCCATGCCCTGCGCGCCTATGTGCACGACCTGGGCCTGGCCTTTCAGATCGTCGACGACCTTCTCGACGTGGAAGGCGACGAGAAGGAGGTGGGCAAGAAGACGGGCAAGGACCAGGCGGCGGGAAAGGCCACCTTCGTGTCTCTCCTGGGGAGGGACCGCGCCCGCGCCCAGGCCGACATGCTGGCCGGGCAGGCGGCACAACACCTTGAATTATTCGCGGAAAAAGCCAATCATTTAAGGGAACTCGCGCAGTTCGTGGTAAAACGGCGCGCATGAAACGCCGAACGGGGGGCCGGCTCTCCATGCAGGCGTCGCACCTTCGCAAAGGGAGGGGAGATTGACGACCACACACGAGACACCGCTTCTGGATACGGTCGACTACCCCGAGGACACCAGGGATTTCACGGTCGAGCAACTGATTCAACTGGCCGACGAGCTGCGCGCCGAGACGATCAGGGCGGTATCCATCACCGGCGGCCATCTGGGTGCCAGCCTTGGCGTCGTCGAGTTGACGGTGGCGCTCCACCATGTGTTCAAGACGCCCGACGACCGGCTGATCTGGGACGTCGGGCACCAGGCCTATCCCCACAAGATCCTCACCGGCCGGCGCGACCGCATCCATACCCTGCGCCAGGGGGGCGGACTTTACGGATTCACCAAACGGTCCGAGAGCGTCTACGATCCCTTCGGCGCCGCCCACAGCTCCACCTCGATCTCGGCGGCCCTGGGCATGGCCGTGGCGCGGGACCTGAAAGGCGGCAAGAACCACGTCATCGCCGTCATCGGCGACGGCGCCATGAGCGCCGGCATGGCGTACGAGGCCATGAACAACGCCGGGTCCATGGACGCGCGGCTGATCATCATCCTGAACGACAACGATATGTCGATCGCGCCCCCCGTGGGCGCCATGAGCGCCTATCTTTCGCGGCTGATCTCTTCCAAGTCGTTCCGCTCGCTGCGCCATTTCGCCAAGGAAATGAGCAAGAAGTTTCCCCGCCGCCTGGAAGAGGCGGCGCGCCGGGCGGAGGAATACGCCCGCGGCATGGTCACCGGCGGCACGCTGTTCGAGGAACTGGGGATCTACTACGTCGGTCCCATCGACGGCCACAACCTGGAACACCTCCTGCCGGTACTGAAGAACCTGCGCGACGACACGGAGGCGGGGCCCATGCTGTTGCACGTGGTCACCCAGAAGGGTCACGGCTACCCGCCGGCCGAGGAGTCCGCCGACAAGTATCACGGCGTCGGCAAGTTCGACGTGGTGACCGGCAAGCTGCACAAGTCCGCCCCCAAGGCGCCCTCGTACACCAGCGTTTTCGCCAATGCCCTGATCAAGGAGGCCGAAGAGGACGAGAGCATCGTCGCCATCACCGGCGCCATGCCGTCCGGTACCGGCCTCAACAAGTTCGCCGAACGGTTCCCCGAGCGCTGTTTCGATGTGGGCATCGCCGAGCAGCATGCGGTGACCTTTGCCGCCGGCCTCGCCACGGAGGGGCTCAAGCCCTTCGCCGTCATCTATTCCACCTTCCTGCAACGGGCCTACGACCAAGTGGTGCACGACGTCGCCATCCAGGGCCTTCCCGTGCGTTTCGCCATCGACCGCGCCGGGCTGGTGGGCGCCGACGGTCAGACCCACGCCGGGTCCTACGACGTCGCCTATCTCGGTTGCCTGCCCGGCTTCGTGGTCATGGCGGCGGCGGACGAGGCGGAGCTGGTGCACATGGTGGCGACGGCGGTGACCATCGACGACAGGCCGTCGGCCTTCCGCTACCCGCGCGGCGAGGGGACCGGTGTCGAGCTGCCGGAGAAGGGCACGCCCCTCGAGATCGGCAAGGGCCGGGTCCTGCGCGAGGGCTCGACGGTGGCCGTTCTGTCGTTCGGCACCAGGCTTCCCGAGGTCCTCAAGGCGGCCGACACCCTGGCGGCACGGGGCCTTTCCACCACCGTCGCCGACGCCCGTTTCGTCAAACCCCTGGACGGCGATCTGGTGCGCCGGCTGGCCCGGGAGCACGAGGTCCTGATCACCATCGAGGAGGGCGCGGTCGGCGGCTTCGCCGCCGCCGTGTTCCAGTTCCTGGCCATGGAAGGGCTTCTCGACAACGGGCTCAAGGTGCGGCCGATGATTCTGCCCGACCGCTTCATCCTTCACGACAAGCCCGAGCTCCAGTACGAGGACGCGGGTCTCAACGCGCGCCACATCGTGGCCACGGCGCTGACCGCGCTGGGCCGCGCCGAGGAGGCCGCCAAGACTCTGCGCGCCTGAGCCATGGGCAGTCCCGCCGCCATCGACGGTGGCGCAACCCCGATGCCGCTCAGGGTGTGCATCGCCGGCGTCACCGGCGCCGTCGGGCGCGCCCTGTTGGCGGCGGTCCTCGCGGCCGACGATCTGACCCTGTCCGGCGCCGTTGCCCGCCGCGCCGCCGGCCGGGATGCCGGGGAAGCCGTCGGTCTGGGCGCCACGGGTGTCACCGTGACCGGGGACCTGGGCGCAGCCCTCGCCGCGCCCACCGACGTGCTCATCGACTACACGGCGCCTGCGGTGGTCAAGGGGCACGTGTTCGAGGCCATCGACCGCGGCGTCGCCGTGGTGGTCGGCACCTCGGGCCTCGCCGCCGCCGATTACGACGAGATCGACTCCCGTGCCCGCGACAAGGGCGTCGGCGTCGTCGCCTCCGGCAACTTCAGCCTGACGGCGGCGCTGCTCCAGCACTTAGCGCTGATCGCCGCCGGCCACCTCGACCACTGGGAGGTCATCGACTACGCCAGGGCGTCGAAGCCCGACGCGCCCAGCGGCACCGGCCGCGAACTGGCGGAGAGACTGGGTGCGGCCAAACGGCCCCTGGCCGGGCACCCGGTGGAGGCGACCGAAGGCGAAAGAGACGCCCGCGGCGCCACCGTCGCCGGCGTTCAGTGCCACTCGCTCAGGCTTCCCGGTTACGCCAGCGGCGTCGAGGTCATCTTCGGCAGGGAGGGCGAGCGGCTGTCCCTTCGCCACGACGCCATCGCCCTCGGTTCGCCCTACGTCGCCGGCACCCTATTGGCGGCGCGCCGGGCGGCGTCGCTGACCGGCCTCGTTCGCGGGCTGGATACGCTCCTGTTCTGAGGCGCCCGCTCTGTCGAGGCGGGGTGCTAGACTGGCGGCATGGCCACGGCGGAAAAGAAACGCTTGGATCAGCTGCTCGTCGAGCGCGGTCTCGCCGACAGCCGAAGCCGCGCCCGCGCCCTGATCATGGCCGGGCTGGTCTACAGCGGCACCAGGCGGCTGGACAAAGCCGGGGTGCGCCTCGCCCAGGACGCGCGCCTGGACGTCAGGGGGCGCGGCCACCCGTGGGCGTCCCGGGGCGGCATCAAGCTGGCCCACGGGCTCGATCACTTCCGCATCGATCCGCAAGGGCTGGTGTGCCTGGACGTGGGCGCCTCCACCGGGGGCTTCACGGACGTGCTGCTGAGCCGCGGCGCGGCGCGGGTCTACGCCGTGGACGTGGGCCGCGGCCAGCTCGCCTGGAAACTGCGTGGGGACGAACGGGTCATCGTGTTGGAACGCACCAACGCCCGCCACCTTACCCGCGATATGGTTCCCGACCCGGTGGCCCTGATCGTCTGCGACGTCAGCTTCATCGGCCTGGAGACGGCGCTGCCGGCGCCCCTGGCCCTGGCGGCGCCGGGGGCCTGGCTGGTGGCCCTCGTCAAGCCCCAGTTCGAGGTCGGCAAGGGCCGAGTCGGCAAGGGCGGGGTGGTGCGCGAGCCGGACCTGCACCGCGAGGTGTGCGGGCGCATCCGCGCATGGCTGGCGGACAGGCCCGCGTGGTGCGTGCTGGGCATTACCGAAAGCCCCGTCACCGGGCCCAGCGGCAACAAGGAATTCCTGATCGCCGGACGCCTCGAGGGCTGATCCGTCCCTCACCCCCCGCACTGGGCCTTGTGGCGCAGCAGGTGGTCGGCGAGCACGCAGGCGACCATGGCCTCGCCGACGGCGACGGCGCGGATGCCCACGCACGGGTCATGGCGGCCCTTGGTGGCGATCTCCACCTCTTGGCCGTGGGTGTCGATGGTCTTCTGGGGAATGGAGACGGAACTGGTGGGCTTGACGACGAAGCGGGCGACGATGTCCTGGCCGGTGGATATGCCGCCGAGAACGCCGCCGGCGTTGTTGGACAGAAACGTCGCCTTGCCGTCGGGGCCGATGCGCATCTCGTCGGAGTTCTCCGGTCCCGAGCGTTCGGCGGCCGCGAAGCCGGCGCCGATCTCGACGCCCTTGACCGCCGGGATACTCATCAGCGCCTTGGCGATGTCGGCGTCCAGCTTGTCCAGGACCGGCGCCCCCAGGCCCGCCGGAACGCCCGCCGCCACCACCTCGATCACCGCGCCCGTGGACGAGCCCGCTTTGCGCACGCCGTCGAGGAAGGTCTCCCATTCCTTCGCCGTTTCCGCGTCGGGGCACCAGAAGGGATTGTTTTCCACCTCCCCCCAGTCCCAGCGCCCGCGGTCGATCCGGTGCGGTCCCATCTGGATGAGGGCGCCGCGGATCGTGACCCCGCCGCCCAGGACCTTGCGGGCGACGGCGCCGGCGGCCACGCGCATGGCGGTTTCGCGGGCGCTGGCCCGCCCGCCGCCCCGGTGGTCGCGAACGCCGTACTTCTGGAGGTAGGTGTAATCCGCGTGCCCGGGGCGGAACTTGTCCTTGATCGCGTCGTAGTCCTTGGACCGGGCGTCCTCGTTGGTGATGATGAGCCCGATGGGCGCGCCGGTGGTGCGGCCTTCGAACACGCCGGCGACGATCTTCACCCGATCGGGTTCACGGCGCTGGCTGGTGTACCGGGATCCGCCGGGCCGGCGCCGGTCCAGGTGCACCTGGATGTCGTCTTCGGCGAGGGGGATCCTGGGCGGCACGCCGTCGACGACGCAGCCGAGGGCCGCGCCGTGGCTCTCGCCGAAGGTGGTGAACCGGAACAGGTGGCCGAAGGTGTTGCCGGACATGGGGGTCTGATTTCCTCTGCGTGTATCTCTGGCTTTATGGACGGCCGCGGCGCCGGCCCGGGCGGATGTCCGGGAACGCAAACGTCTTCGACGGGGCGCCCTACGCCGTCACACCGTGGTGATATCGGGCGCGTCGACCGCTTTCATGCCGACGATGTGATACCCGCAGTCCACGTAGTGTGTCTCCCCGGTGACTCCGGTGGAGAGATCGCTCAGCAGGTACAGGGCGGCGCCGCCGAGGTCGTCGAGCGTGACATTGCGCCTGAGCGGCGAGTTGTACTCGTTCCACTTGAGGATGTAGCGGAAATCACCGATGCCGGAAGCCGCCAGGGTTTTCATGGGCCCGGCGGAAATCGCATTGACCCGGATGTCCTGCCGGCCCAGGTCCTCGGCCAGGTACCGCACGCTGGCTTCCAGCGCCGCCTTGGCGACGCCCATCACGTTGTAATGCGGCGTCACCCGCCGCGAGCCCACGTAGGTCAGGGTGAGCAGGCTTCCGCCCTCGGTCATCAACGGCACCGCGCGCTGGCACAGCGCGGTAAAGGAATAGCACGAGATGTTCAGGGTCTTGGCAAAGTTGCCGGCGGAGGTGTCGATGTACTTGCCCTTCAATTCTTCCTTGTCCGAATAGGCGATGGCGTGGACGACGAAGTCCAGCCGGCCCCAGCGTTCGCGGAGGGTGTCGAAGACGGTGTCCATGCTGGGCATGTCGGTGACGTCGCAGGGCATTACGATCTCCGATTCCAGCGAATCGGCCAGGGGCGCTACGCGCTTGTGCAACACCTCTCCCTGATACGTAAAGGCGAGTTCGGCGCCGTGGTCGTGCACCGCCTTTGCGATCCCCCAGGCGATGGAACGGTCGTTGGCGACGCCCATGATCAGGCCCCGTTTTCCCGCCATCAGCGGCGCCGGTTCGCCCATGGGATCCTCATGCGGTGGTCAAAAAAAATTCATCCGTTGCCGGACAAGGTGGCGGCATCCTACACGAAACCAGGGAAAGGCAATAGCCGAGCGGGGCGCCTGTCCCCGCGCCTCGACCGGTCTTCGCGGGTGTTCCGCGGGACGCCGGGGTTTTCGTACCGGCCCGTCATTCAGGCCAGCCGGCGGACCCGTTAGACACCCGCGGCCACGGCCGCGGAATACAACGGCGTCCGCCGGAGGACGTTCCGCCGCCGCGGCGCGTTATTTGGTTATTCGCCAACTCCCGTCGGGCTGCCGGCACGCGGTGCCATAGGCCGACTCGGTCTTGCCGCCGACGTTGACCGTGGTCTGATACTCGCGGCAATATTCGCCGGTCGCCGTGTTCGTTCCGTCACGGGTCGGCGTGAAGCTGCCGGAATTCCCCGAATCGGGGTTGTTCCAGGCGATGGTCTCGCCGATCGGTGCCACGTAGGCCTTTTTCTGTGCCTGTTGCGCGTACAGACGGTCCGCCTTGTCCAGGGACTTGCCGATCTCGCTGCCGATAAAAGCGCCGGCGAGGGCGCCGATCGCCACCGCGGCGAGCTGTCCCCTGCCCGAGCCGATCTGCGAGCCGGCGAGGGCGCCAAGGCCGGCGCCGATAAGGGTGCCGCCGGCCTGTTTCGGGCGATTCTGGTAGTCTGCGCAGGCCGCGAGCAACAGGGCGGCAAAAGCAACAGAGGCGATGCGCTTGATGTCCATGATTCCGTACCTCGATTCAGCTGTTTCTTGACAAATCGAAAACACAAACCTTCCCTAGCCTGTGGAAGCTAGCCTGTGGAAGGAAGACACCGGCCCCCGCTCGACGCCGGTTCCAGGACCGCGCCCCGACCCCACGGTATCGTGAAAGCCTTTTCGAGATATTAACGCAAGGACACCATGACTGTCACTACAAGCGAGAATCCGATCGGCCTGTTTAAGGATTGGTTGGCCGACGCCGAACGGTCCGAGCCCAACAATCCCAACGCCATGACCCTGGCCACCGTCACGCCCGACGGGGCGGCGTCGGCGCGCATGATCCTGCTCAAGGGCGTGGACGAGCGCGGCTTTACCTTCTACACCAACCTGGGAAGCCGCAAGGCGGAACAGCTGTCGGTCAATCCCCGCGCGGCGTTGTGTTTTTACTGGAAATCGCTCAAGCGGCAGGTCCACGTCGAAGGGACGGTGGAGCGGGTGGACGACGCCGAGGCCGATGCCTATTTCGCCACCCGCCCGCGTAGCGCCCAGATCGGGGCATGGGCGTCCAAGCAGTCCCGTCCCATGGAAGGGCGCTTCCGGTTGGAGGCGCGTGTGGCCAAGTACACCGCCAAGTTCCACGTGGGGACCGTGCCCCGGCCCGATTTCTGGTCCGGTTTCAGGGTGGTTCCGGAGCACATCGAGTTTTGGCGGGAGCAGCCGTTCCGTTTGCACGACCGCGTGGTGTACCATCGCGACGGCGGGGGTTGGCGAAAGGAGCGGCTGTACCCGTAGGGAGCCAAGGCAGGTTGCCATGCCCGAGACATCCACATTGAGCGCAACCGAGCGCCCGGTTTCCAGGCACAGGGCGGCGCGGCTCATGAGACTGGCCACCTACGCCTCGGTGTCGGTGGCGGTCGTCCTCATCGTCGCCAAGTTCGCCGCGTGGCTGGCCACCGATTCGGTCAGCCTGCTGTCGACGCTCATCGATTCCCTGTTGGATGCCGGCGCATCGCTCATCAACCTGTTTGCGGTCCGCCAGGCTTTGCTGCCGGCCGACCGCGAACACCGCTTCGGTCACGGCAAGGCCGAGCCCCTGGCCGGCCTGGCGCAGGCCGCCTTCATCTGCGGCTCCGCGGCCTTCCTGCTGATCGAGGCGGGCAAACGGTTCATCCAGCCCAGGGACCTCGAGAACACCGAGACCGGTATAGCGGTGATGGTTTTCTCCATCGCCCTGACCGTCGCCCTGGTGCTTTTCCAGAGGCACGTGGTGCGGCAGACGGACTCCGTCGCCATCCGCGCCGATTCCGTGCATTACAGGATGGACGTGCTGGTCAACGCCAGCGTCATCGTGTCGCTGATCCTGGCGACCAGGCTGGGATGGCGATGGGCCGATCCCCTGTTCGCCACCGCCATCGCCGGCTACATCGTGTGGGGCGCCTGGGTGATCGGGCGCCAGGCGCTGAACCTCCTCATGGACCGCGAACTGCCCGATGCCGAGCGCCAGCGTATCCGCCAAATCGTGCTCGCCCATCCCGACGTGCGCAACATGCATGACCTCAGGACACGGTCGTCCGGGCTGCAACTGTTCATTCAGCTTCACCTGGAGATGGACGGAGCCCTCACGCTCGCCCGGGCGCACGAGATCTCCGATCAGGTCGAGGCCGAGATCGAGCGCGCCTACCCCAAGGCCGAGGTGATCATCCACGAGGACCCGGAAGGGGTGGATGAAAAACACACGACCTTCGATTGAGGCGAGGCAAACGGGCGCCGGCGCAAGCGGGTACCAGGCCGGGAACCGTTCACCGTGATCGTCGAGGATCAAGGCGATGTCATCGCCTTCCTGTCCCGTCCCCAGGCCTACGGCAGCGGGGCGTCGGCCGTGGAGCGGCTGGAGACCCACGTTTCCGTGATCTTCCTGACCGGCGACCGGGCGTACAAACTCAAGCGGGCGGTCCGTTTCCCCTATCTCGATTTCTCCACCAGCGCGCTGCGCCGCACCTCCTGCGAGGCCGAGGTGGCGGTCAACCGGCGCACCGCGCCCGGCATGTACCTGGGCGTCGTCGCCGTGACGCGGGAGCCGGGCGGGGGCTTGCGCCTTGGCGGCGACGGGGCGCCGGTCGACTGGCTGGTGGAGATGACCCGCTTTGACCAAGACACCCTGTTCGACCGCCTGGCCCGGCTCGGCGCCCTCGACCGTGCCGCCATGGAGGATCTGGCCGACGCCGTCGCCCGCCTGCACGGCGAGGCGGAGGAGCGCGTGCGGGGCGGCGGACACGCCGGCATGGGGGTGATCGTCGACGGCAACGCCGAAACCTTCGCCGAATGCGCAAACGGCGTGCTCGACCCGGTAAAGGTGGAGCGGCTGAACGTGTCGACGCGGCGTGCGCTGGACGGGTGCGCGGCGCTTCTCGATGCCCGCCGGGCCGGGGGCCGTGTCAGGCACTGCCATGGGGATCTGCACCTGCGCAACATCTTTCGCATGGACGGAAAGCCGACCCTGTTCGACGCCATCGAGTTCAATCCGGTCCTGAGCGACATCGATGTGCTTTACGACCTGGCCTTCGTGCTCATGGATCTGGACCACCGGGGACTGAGACGGCTGGCCAGTATCGCGTTGAACCGCTACCTGGACATCACCGGGGACACCGCCGGTCTTGGGGCGTTGGGCCTGTTCCTGTCCGTGCGCGCCGCCATCCGTTCCCATGTGGAGGCGGCCGCCGCGGCCACCCGGACGGACCGCGCCGAGGCCCGGCGGTCGCGCGCCGAATCCCGCGCTTACCTGGACAGGGCGCTCGCCTATCTCGCGCCGTTGCCGCCGGTGCTCGTCGCCATCGGCGGGTTTTCCGGCGCCGGCAAGTCGCGCCTGGCCCGGGAACTGGCGCCGTCCCTGGGCGCGCCCCCCGGGGCGCGGGTGGTGCGCAGCGACGTGGTCCGCAAACGCCTCTCCGGTGTGGACCTGCTGGCCCGGCTGGGGCCGGAGGGCTATTCGGCGGCGATGACGGAACGGACCTACCGGACCATGTTCGAGGAGGCGCAGACGGCGCTCGAGGCCGGGTACGCGGTCATCGCCGACGCGGTTTTCGCCCGCCCCGGGCAGCGCCGCGCCGTCGCCGCGATCTCGGCGCGTACGCGCGTGCCGTTCCACGGCCTGTGGCTGGAGGCGCCGCTCGAGGCGCGCCAACGGCGGGTCACGGTGCGCCGCAGGAACGTCTCCGACGCCGACGCCGGGTTGGTCCGGGCACAGGCGGCCTATGACATGGGCGAGATCGACTGGGACCGGATCGACAGCTCGGGGCCCAGGGAAGAGACCCTCGGCAAGGGACGGGCGCTGATCGGCCTGTAATCCGGGGAAACGGGACCATCCCCCGCGCCATTCCCTGCGGCCTCGTCACACGCACCCTTTATATTTCTCTTCCGGGTGGCCATGATGGGAGCGTGCAAACGGCTGCCGGGCGGTCGCGGCAAGACCGGGC
>Ga0209997_10000495_pt1 | contig 13174 bp, 15 predicted proteins | sample CR04metaG_FD_182079 | JGI IMG/M metagenome (GOLD analysis project Ga0209997, IMG submission 182079) | Deep subsurface microbial communities from Mariana Trench to uncover new lineages of life (NeLLi) - CR04 metaG (SPAdes) (version 2) | ecosystem: Environmental > Aquatic > Marine > Ocean trench...
ATAACTCTCCAAGTATAATCTTCATTGATGAGATTGATGCGATTGCACCAAAAAGAGAAGAAGCTTACGGTGATGTTGAAAAAAGAGTTGTTGCTCAATTGTTGGCATTAATGGATGGTCTTGATGACAGAGGAAATGTCATTGTACTTGGTGCTACTAATAGACCCGAAAGTATTGATCCAGCACTTAGAAGACCAGGTAGATTTGATAGAGAATTTGAGATATCAGTTCCTAACGAGGATGGAAGACTGGAGATTCTTTTCATTCACACAAGAGGAATGCCATTAAGCGACGATATAGATCTGAAAAACTTGGCATCAGAACTGCACGGTTACACAGGTGCAGACATCAAATCACTTTGTAGAGAAGCAGCATTAAAGTCAATCAGGAGATACCTGCCAGAAATAGATCTTGAAACAGAAAAGATTTCCTCCGAAGTATTACAATCAATGCAGATCAAGTTAATCGACTTTTACGATGCAATGCATGAGGTAGTTCCTACAGCAATGAGGGAATTTTATGTTGAAAGACCAAAAGTATGGTGGAAAGATGTTGGGGGATTAGATGAGATCAAAAAAACATTAACAGATAATCTCATTGTAGCAATGAAAGAACCAACCAAGTTTACAAAGATGGGTATCAAACCACCGAAGGGAGCTTTGATTTATGGACCTCCAGGATGTGGGAAGACACTCCTTGGACGAGCACTTGCTACTGAAAGTGGAGCGAATATGATTTTGGTTAAAGGTCCTGAAATCCTTTCAAAATGGATAGGGGAATCTGAAAAAGCTATTAGAGAAATATTTAGAAAAGCAAAAGCAGCGGCGCCATGTGTAGTAATTTTTGACGAACTAGACTCACTAGCACGTTACAAATCAGGAGAAGGAGGAGCAAGTGAAACTGTTCTAAGTCAATTGCTAACAGAAATTGAAGAAGGTATTTCTTCACGAGTTGTAGTAATTGGGATTACAAACAGGCCAGATGTTTTAGATACTTCCTTGTTAAGAACAGGAAGACTAGATTTAGTTCTATATGTAGAACCCCCAGATGAAAAAGGACGATTAGAGATTATCAAGATTTTAACAAAAAAGATGCCATTGGTAAATGATGTTAAATTACAAGAGATTGCAATAGCTACACAAAACTATACTGGTGCAGATTTAGCAGCACTTTGTAGAGAAGCAGCAGTTCTGGCAATGAGAAACAAATCACCAAAGATTTCAAGTCAAGACTTTGCAAATAGTTTGAAGCAAGTTAGACCATCTATTACCAAAGATGTTGATCAATGGTATAACACTGTAAGAGAAAGTATATCTAACGTAGTACCTAAAACAGGAGATAAAATATTCTACGGATAAAAATGGCAATTCCACTACGAAATACAGTATATGACAAGATTAAGGAAGTAAATTCTTTAACAGATGTTGAGCTTTTTAAAATCTTATTAAAAGAAGGATATATACTTCCTGAAGACAGATTCAACAAAATACTTTTAGATTTAGAGATTCTTGGCCTTATCACAGTAGTATGGATTACAAAAGATGAGCGCAGAGTAGAAGTAGTCATTGTTGAAAAAGAGGTAGACAAGATTGAAGAACAAAATAAGGAAATGATGGAAAAAGATTATGAAGCAAGTTTCCCAGGTTTTGAAAAATAACTACTTAGAATAGTGGCACATGAAATGCTGCATCTAATGCGACTGCCACAAAAATTATTGTAAGATATGGAGCAGTGACTTTGTATGCTTTCCAAGCAAATTCAGATGTAGGATTCTTTGTTAGTTTATAGTGATATGCAAGCATCAGTCCGCCAGAGACTAGTGCAATAACGGTGTAAACAATTCCCATTCCATCTGGAATAAATGAAAGTGTCAAAGAATAAGGAACTAAAATTATTGTGTTTCCTAAAATGTACTTTGATGTTTTTTGCATACCAATTACAACAGGCAACATTGGAATTCCAGCTTGTGCATATTCATCTTTAATCTTCATTGCAAGACACCAAAAGTGAGAAGGAGTCCAAACAAAGACCAAGAACCCAACTAAGAACCCTAACAAATCCATACTACCAGTAGCTGCAGACCATCCAGCCCAAGCTGCTGCGCTTCCAGCAATTCCCCCGATTACGATGTTTGAAGAGTTTCGACGTTTTAGCCAAACTGTGTAAATGATAACATAAGAGAAGATTCCAACAGCAATAAAGAAAGCAGATATTGCATTTAGGGCAAAGTATCCATAGATTACAGATACACAGCTTACAACAAATCCATAAATAAAAACATGGGATGCTGCCATTCGTCCAGATGGGATAGGTCTTGTACTGGTTCTCTTCATTTTCGGATCAATGTCTTTGTCATAATAGTGATTTAGGGCACTAGATCCTGCAGATGCCAATGTTCCTGCAATAATTATGTGCAAATATGACCAATAATCAAGTTCAGGTACACCGTCAACTAGTTTACTTGCTGCATACATGGAAGTTACTGCAGTAATAACTAGAAGAACAACTATCCGGGGTTTGGATATTTCCATTATTTCTTTAAATCCCAATTTCACTCTATCTTATTCCAAAGCCATTTAATTTCTTTGTCTTACATGTTCCATAATGTTTCAAAAGGAATAAGTATCTCAACCCTACCACTATCTTGAATGAGTAATTGGGATCTCATGATGCCAGGAATGGGACTAACAGCCGTAGGCTTGGCGGGTGTTATATTGTCTTATGCTGGAATTGCACACACATTCATTGATGGTTTGCATGCCCTAAGTGGACTTGTCATGTTTGTAGGGTTGATTTTCTTAGCAGCAGGTATCTTAGATGGAGGTATTTCAACCAGTAATAAAGCCAAGGCAACAACTTTGATAGTTTTGGGAATTTCATTATCATTTGGATTGTATGCTTTAGCTAGCATGAATACATCAGACTTTGTAATCACATTAGCAGGAATTTTAATGGCAATTACATTCCCAGCAATCATCATAGCATATCTAGCAATGAAGCATCCAACTATAGTAAAACCAGTTGGTGCTATCGTTTCAATGGCAGCAGCAACAGGAATTATCATATGGTTTGCATTTGGATTTGTTAGTTCTGACGCAAACATGATTCCTCAACAAGTTGGAGTTGAAGAGCCAACCATAGAAGTTGTACCAGTAGTGTCAATCTTTGCAATTCAAATTCTTGAAGATTCCATTCAAGAAGGAAATCCAGATTATGATCCAGATGTCGTTGTAGTTCCACAAGGACATACAGTTGAATGGACAAATGCAGATTCAGTTATACACACAGTTACTAGTGCAGTAGACTTTGGGGATACGTTTGATTCTGGTTTAATGGATCCAGGTGATGTCTTTACATTAAATACATCTAATTTGGCAGGTGGAGAGTACGAGTATTTGTGTATTATACATCCTTGGATGGTTGCAACATTAGTTATTGAAGAACCAAAAGAAGGAGTTAAAGTGACAATTCCAGAAGGAGCAGGAATTCCAGAAGAAGGACAAATCTATTATGATCCTCAAGTAATCGATGTAACAATTGGTACTACAGTGATATGGGAAAATCTAGATACTACAGTACATACAGTAACTTCTGGTGATCCAGACGGAGGAGTAAACGGAGTGTTTGATTCAGAAATGATGGCATCAGGAGACAAATATGAATTTACATTTACTACTGCAGAAAGTCAGGATTATTATTGCACATTTCATCCGTGGATGGTTGGAACTGTTAACGTAGAATAGATTTGCAGAAAATCATCTTATCAAAATCAGATAAAAAAATTCTAACTGAACATGCAGAAAATGAAAAACCCAATGAATCATGTGCCATACTATTTGGAAAAGACAACCTTGTCTCAGAAATATTTTTAACAAAAAATATCGAGGAATCATCAGTAAATTTTACAATTTCAAATGAACAGTTAATTGAAGGATACAAGATTGCAGAAGAAAAAAAGGTAGAAGTAATTGGCATCTTTCATTCACATCCTATTTCAGACGCATACCCATCAAATACGGACAAAAAATTCATGTTCAGCAATCCAGTAGTATGGATAATTTATTCTGGCATTAACAAGGATTTCAAAGCATATTTTCTTGAATCAGATATAATAGAAGTTCCAATTGAAGAGAAATAATTCAAGATTTTAAGCTAAACGTGGCATTTTTACCATCTGCGTTATTTAGAACAGATTTGTCTGGTAAAATAATTTTGCCAAGTATATTCACAGGAGATGCAGGAGTGATTTCACCTGGCTTCCCAATAGGAGTAGAGCCATAAAACAAACATATTGCTTTTCCAGTAGGCCAATATGCAACATCATTTAGTTGAACAGGTGACTTTGCATTTTCTTCGGGTTGTGCAATTGGAGACTCGGAAGTATAGATTTCATCACCCCAAACATTCAGATCAACTGTAAAAGGTAATTTTTCAATAAAGTCATTAACGGTTTTGGGGGAATTAGTATCATCTAATTCTAAAATTATAAGTGATAAGTTTGGAATTTTGACTTGAACGATATGTTTCATAAATTTGGATGATCTTTGAATTAGAAAACCATTGCTAAGCAAGGGTTATTTGAACAAATTTTGTTTATTCTTGGGATTTTACTATTAAAACAAGTGTAGTTCTGTGTTTATAATTTTACGAATTTTTGAAGGAATTATTTTATTCTGTATCTGAGTATGGCTAAAACTGAATTATGAATTTCCAGTTTTTTGATTATTTTTGGAGAAACTGCAAACTCAATTTTAGAGGATGAATTTTTTGCAAGCTCCAGCATTTTCATTATGTTTTTGAATTGAGAATTGGTGTGATAGTCTGCAGAAACGATAAGCGTATCTACTGCTCCAATTTCTAATGCCTTGTAAATAATATCATTTCTTTTTGCAGTTAATCCTTCTTTGAATAGTTTTTCATATTTTTCAATAATTTCTGTAACATATTTTCTTCTATGTTGGTACAAGTGATGGATTATTTTCTTATGAACATCACTTATTGGGGTGGAAAAAGACAAGGTTTCTACAAATCGACATTTTTTTATCAATCCCGAGTCAAGTTCACCATAAAATTCTGTTTTTGCAGGACCAATTCCGCCCAACAGTATTAACTCTGAATTGGAATCCATCTTTTTTACTTTATTTGCAACTTTCTTGAAGAAAACATGAATTTTGGTTTGTCTTGCCCTTAGGAATCTCCCCTGACTCTGTCCTCCTTTTCTATGTCTTCCTCGTAGGTCAATTTGAAGTCTAGCTTCTTGGATTATCTGACTTCCATGAAATTTCTGTATTCTCGCGGATTTTTGATCAAGTGTTACTAGCAAAATATCATAATTGGTTTTGAGAATATCACGGAATGGCTTGATGTAGGGTCTTTTGCTTACCATGTAAATGTAGGGCAGTTTCTTTGAGGTTCCAATTTTCTTAATGTGTACTTTGCTGTTCTTTATCCATCCAAAAATACAAAGAGTTTTTGTAAACTTGCCTATCGAGGAATGATTCTCTCTAATCTCTGTAATTCTTTTTTCAATTTCTGATTCAATTATTTCAAATGGTTCCTTCCTCTTTGTCTCACGTAGTAAAGAGATGGTTTCTTGTCCCTTACCATATGGATAGTAAACGGATACGCATGGTGAGTCAATCTGTTTTATCTCATAGAGAAACTGGTTTAATGATAACCATTCAGTTGAGGAGATCTCAAAAGATTCTAGATTGTTTTTCACAAGTTTTACTTTTTTTCTTTCGTAAATAACTGATGCTTTCCAGACAGGTTTTTTACATTATCGTAAACTTGATTTGAGACTTGACGTAAGATTTCAATTACTTCCATAACAGAAATAAATTTTTTTATAATTTAAATGAAAAAATCCTAGAAAATCTATTTTTTGAAACATTTGCAGTCACAGTCAAACATTCCTGCCTTTCCCATGCACTGATCATGATATTCATGATAGCATTTTTCGCAGGTAACCATAAATCACATCTGTAAATCCACTTTAAATCTCTTTAAATGTGGTCACTTTGAATTGATTCGTGTTGACATTCACTAAACCCATAATTGAAATTGTAAATGTTGTAGCATCAGCTACGATAGACCAGAAATTAGATCTAAATGAAATTACAAAAAAATTCCCAGATACTGAATATCATCCTGAACAATTTCCAGGATTAGTATTTAGACTGAGAAACCCAAAGACTGCAACTCTAATTTTTAGAACAGGTAAAATGGTTTGTACTGGATCAAAATCAGAAGAATTGGCAGTAAAAGCAGTAAGAACTGTAGTTCAAAAATTAAGAAAAGAAGGAATTAAAATCAAAAAAGATGCAGTTGTAACCGTTCAAAACATTGTATCCTCAATAAATCTTGGAGGGAAGGTCCATCTTGAAAAAGCTGCACGAACATTACCTCGAAGTATGTATGAGCCTGAACAATTTCCAGGATTAATTCACAGAATGATTGATCCAAAAACTGTAATTCTGATTTTTGCATCAGGAAAACTAGTCTGCACTGGTGCCAAGACTGAAACAGACGTGTATCGCTCTGTAAACCAACTTCATGCTCTGCTTGAAGAAAAAGACTTGATGATTTATGATTAGACTTGCATTCCACCTTTCAAACTTGATAATTAGCTATAAATTATATCCCTCCAATATAGATACAATTTATGTACATGGAACATGAGATTGGCTGTATGTGTGAAAAATGTAATTGTGATCAGAAAGTTCGACTTTTGATCTGGATGAATTAAATGATGAGTCTGTAAAAGAATAAGCTACAACGTGAAACAAATGTCTATTGATATTCCAACTTTACTTAACAACAGCAAAAACAAAATAGTCCAACTAAGACTAAGAAACAACACGACTATCAGTGGAATACTTCAAAGTTTTGATGTATATCTGAACTTAACATTAGATGATGCAGAAGACATTTCTGGTACCAAAGTAGTGAAACTTGGAAAAATCCTTTTGCGTGGAGATAATATAATTATAATTTCTTTATCTAAGGAATAGCCGTATTTCGATAATCCATTCTACTTTGTATTCGATGTTAATTTCTTTCATCGTAGATAAATTCATAATTTTTTGACCAAGTAATCAAACCCTTCCTCGATTGTTGGTAGTTCATATTTTTTGATTTGTTCCTCAACAAGCATCGCAGGAATTGATTTACTTTCGATAATCTTTCTATGTTCCAATCTTTTCCAAATAACATTCTTCGGAGTATCAAAGTACACTCCTTTGATGATGATTGTTTTTCCATATTTTCTTGCCATTTCCCTGAGTTTCGTAATAAGACTGCACCTCATTTCAGAGCTCAAGTTAGTTCTATCAATCACAAAATCCTTGTTGTTTCTTATACAGTACTCGATGTCTTCGTAAAAGTACCTTGTAAATTTCTTGAATATGCCAATTGAATGTGACATCTGGAATGCGTTATCATAACTTATTCCAAGTAATTTTGCCTGTTCTTCTACATATTTGTCTGTGGAGCAAATTACCTGACCTAAGGTCTGGGCATAAGTTGACTTACCACTTCCGCTTGAACCAACTAAGATTGTTATTAACATTTTTCATCAATATCATAAATATTCGATAGAAAATAATTCTATCGATCTTAATGGTCATAAGATCCTGAAACTGCAGGTTGTCAATTGGTCATTGTGTTTAAGTTAATATCAAATGTTTAATCTAAAAAATTCTTAATATACTAAGATGAGTTCATAAAATTATGAAATATTGCCATGATTGTTTAACTCCGATTAATAGTTATTCAAAAGAAGAATATTGTGATATTTGTAAAAGAGATAGAGCTCTTAAAGAAAGCTCTACAGCTTAGAACTCTAATTTTCTAGTTAAACTATCAAATGACATTTTTGCATTAGTATTATTTTGTGATATATTTGAGGTCTAGTAGTTGATCAATGTTGCTGATGCAACAACATTTTCTATGTTGATTAGTGGTTTGGATTGAGGCGCGTTGTAATGCAGACATTGATTGAAACTTGCCATTTCATCATTCCTTCGTAAAATATTGTGTTTTTCTTCTGTCATTATTCTAATTTTTCAAAGGAATTTTTATAACAATTTGGGTTTGATTTGAGTTGGTCTTCTACAATTTTTTTTGAAAATTTGTGTACTGTAATCAAATGTTTTTGAATATCATCACATTTTGTTTTGCAAGTCCTGCACATATACTTCATATCAGATTCTTAGTATTTTGAGGGTACTATTCAACTGTTTGTTTTATTCTCTCAATGACATAAATGACATGATTCTAAGTACGTATAATCATCAATGAATTCAAATATTTCAGGAAATACTATTGTGAATATCATGGGATCAGAATGATACCATTATGACAGAATCATACAAATAAAGTATCAAAGTCGCTAGGCTGAAAAAGGTGTTTTGAATTAAATATCCCTTTTTGTACTAATAATCATGGAAATTCACGTATACGATACATATGTCAAAGCAGCAGATGGTCATACCATGCACTTTGATGTTATCACTGGTGAAAAAGATCACGATAAAGCCCTCACATATGGCAAAGAGTGGTTGAAGTCGGTTGGTGAAGAAAATGCAGAAATGACAACAAACGAATGTCAGTTCTGCCATTCACAAAGTGCACCAGAGCCTGTTGAGCAGGCAATTAAGGAAAACGGCTACTTTATCCAAAAAATGGAAGGCTGTCCTTAATCACTTTTTTTCCTTTTTCCAAAAGACTATATTTTTTAGATTAATTGATGTAGAGATAACATGTCAGAACACAAGTACTCAAAGTGGACAGTGGAAGGAGACAAAAAAACAAAATGGATTTGCGGGTGTTTTCAAACAGCAGATGACTATTTCAAATTCTGTGATACACATAATGAAACTTTGAAAAAAGCAATTCAAGCTCAGGTTGATGAATTAGATATGACACTGTTTGTTGAAGAGAAAGATTAGATAGCAAGGATTGCAACAAAGGCAGATACAAAGACGATGGCAATTGTATTGAGTAGTTTTATGACAGTGTTGAGTGCAGGTCCTGCAGTATCTTTGAAAGGGTCACCAATAATATCACCTACAACTGAAACTTTATGTATTTCAGAGCCTTTCTCTCCTTTCATTTCAATGAGTTTCTTTGCATTATCCCATGCACCACCAGTGTTTGCCAAGTGATATGCCAATAAAATTCCAGTAATAACTGCACCCATTAATAACCCAGCAACCGCAGTTGGACCTAACAATACTCCTAAAATTATTGGAGCAGTAATTGCAACAATTGCTGGTTTCCAGAGTTCTTTTATTGAAGCAACTGTGGCAATATCTACACATTTAGCATAATCCGGTTTTGATGTTCCTTCAAGAATTCCAGGATCTGCTTTGAATTGTCGTCTAACTTCATCTACCATTTTTCCTGCAGCCCTTGAAACACCGTTAATGAGTTGGCCTGTAATGATGAACGGAATCAAACCGCCTACTAGTAAACCAACAATTATTGAAGGATTCGTCAAACTGTAATCTAAAACCATATCTTCGAAGATGTGTGCAGCTTCAAACTGAAATGCCTGAAGCATGGCCAGAGCAGCTAATGCAGCACTGGCAATAGCAAATCCTTTGGTAACCGCTTTCGTGGTATTTCCAACTGCGTCAATTTCATCTGTGACTTTACGATTTTCTTCTCCCATTCTAGTCATCTCAACAATACCACCTGCATTATCTGCAATTGGACCAAACGCGTCAATACTAAGAACAATTCCTGCAAGACTCAACATTGCCATTGCAGTCAATGCTGTTCCAAAGATTCCATAAAGTACTGGGTCTTCACCTTCGGGTGCTGCACTAGATGCAAGACTGTAAGATAACATAATTGCAACGACTAATGCAATCATAAATGGTCCCGTTGATTGCATGCCTTTGATAATTCCCATTAATGTTAATGATGCATAACCCCATTTTGCAGAGTCTGCAATTTCCTTTACAGGATTTTTTTTGTAGCTGGTGTAATAGTTGGTAATTTTTTGAATTACAGGAACTAAAATAACTCCAATTACAGTAGAGCCAAATAAAGCATATGCTACTGGAGATTCATCAATGAATTGTGTAATAAATACAAAGTTCAATCCAATTGCAATAATTGCTGAAACATAAAATGAACGATTAAGAGGCTTCATCACATCTTTAACATTCTTAGATCCAACTATTACAACACCGATAATGGATGCAATCATTCCAGCAGAACCAATTAAAAGTGGATAAAGGAAAAAGTTTGGTGCACCAATTAATGCTGCAATTAGTAGTGCTGCAAGTACTGTGATAATATAAGATTCATAAATATCAGAACCCATTCCTGCAGCATCACCAACATTATCTCCCACATTATCTGCAATAGTTGCAGGATTTCTAGGATCATCTTCAGGAATATTTACTTCAATTTTTCCTACCAAGTCTGCGCCCATATCTGCTGCCTTTGTAAAAATACCGCCACCAATTCTAATGAACAATGCAATTAGACTAGCGCCAATTCCGACACCTGCTATTGTGATTGGATCTGGATAAATCATGTAAAGCCCAGTAATTGCCAATAATGCCATTGCAGGAACTGCAAGTCCAACTGTAGCTCCACCTCTAAAGGCCAGAGCAAACGTCTTTCCCAATCCACTACTACTCATATTTGCAGTCCTTACTGCTGCTTTTACTGTAATTTTTAATGAAATTATTCCTGCAACTGCTGAAAACGTTGCTCCTACGGCAAACGCAATTCCGTTTGAAGGTGTTAAGAACACACCAATGATTACAGTCAGAGCAATTGCAACTGGAATTATAATTTTCATTTCACGTTTTAGAAATGCTGATGCCCCTTCTTTGACAGCATTGGATATCTCCATCATTTCTTTTGTTCCAGCAGGTTGTTTTGTAACCCATGCAACTAATCCGCCAGCAACTAAAAATGATGCAAGGGCTGCGCCAAATGGCAGAAATTCTGGAAGCTCCATGTTATACTCTGCTTGCCTCTGTCTGGGAAATATAAATCAATGAGGGATAATTTACTTTCTTTTCTTGTATGCTGAAAATGTTTTTCCTCTAAGCCCTTGCCTTACCAATTTGTTAAATCTTTTACCATGGGCAAGATATGGGAATCTCAGGTGGATCAATTCGTGAACAATAGTATTTTCTAGAGTTTTCTCATCTGAGATTTTTCTGACATTAATAAAAACTAGATTGTGTTGAAGGTAAGAAACTCCATAATATTTGTAGGCAGATGTTCTTCGTCCTTCTGTCATTTCACGGGGCATGTCAAGTACTTCTTTTGTGGTAAGCAATGTCTTTGGTTCTGGAATAGAAAATCTATTGGAATAAATTCCAACTTTTTCTAAAATTTGCAATCTAAGTTCTGGATCTATCTTCACAAAAGAATATCATGAAATATGTGTTTATCTTGAAATGTCAATTGTTGTGAGAAATTTGGTTTATAATGTTTTGTAGAACGTGCGTATATTTTCAAAAAGTAGTGGAAATGTTAAATTCTTAAACCAATTTGCATAGGCCCTCGAGGTGACTTGTCAAATTAGTTCAAGGCCCTTACAATTTTAGGCATGAGTTCACTAGGATTCAGTATTCTTAATTACAAGTTTTACCAACGAAACTAAATCTGGTGAGAAAATGAGCAAAGAGAATCTAAAAATATTATGCGTGTTGTATGATGACCCCGAAGACAAGTTCCCACCAAATTATGCAAGGGCCGATATTCCAAAGATTTCTGGTTATCCTGACGGGCAAAGTGCACCTACTCCTGAAAAGATTGATTTTAATCCAGGAGAACTCTTAGGATGCGTTTCAGGAGAACTGGGACTACGAAAGTTCCTAGAAGAGAGAGGACACACCTATGTTGTTACATCTGACAAGGACGGACCAGATTCAGTGTTTGAAAAAGAGTTAGTAGATGCAGACATTGTAATATCACAGCCTTTCTGGCCAGCTTATCTTACTGCTGAAAGAATTGCAAAGGCACCAAAGCTAAAGATGGCAATCACGGCAGGTATTGGATCAGACCACGTAGACTTGCAAGCAGCAATGGATAATGACATTATAGTAACTGAAGTAACGTATTCGAACAGCATCAGCGTATCAGAGCATGTTGTAATGATGATCCTAGGATTAGTAAGAAACTACATCCCATCATACAACTGGGTAATCAAAAATGGATGGAATATTGCTGATTGTGTATCAAGGTCATATGATGTAGAGGGAATGAATGTTGGAACAGTAGCCGCTGGAAGAATCGGATTGGCAGTACTAAAAAGAATGAAACCATTTGATGTCAAGCTTCACTATTTTGATAAGCATAGATTGCCAGAAGAAACTGAAAAAGAGCTTGGATTGACATTTCACCAAAGCGTAGAGGAGATGGTAAAGGTATGTGATGTCATTACAATTAATGCACCACTTCATCCAGAGACTGAAAATCTATTTGATGAAGAATTGATTAGCAAGATGAAGCATGGAGCATATCTAGTAAATACTGCACGTGGAAAGATTTGTGATAGAAATGCTGTTGTAAAAGCACTAGAGACAGGACAGTTGGCAGGATATGCAGGAGACGTTTGGTTCCCACAACCCCCACCAAAGGATCACCCTTGGAGAACAATGCCAAATCACGGCATGACACCTCACACTTCTGGAACATCGCTTTCTGCTCAGACAAGATATGCATCAGGGGTTAGGGAGATTTTGGAGTGTTGGCTTGATGACAAACCAATACGAGACGAATATCTGATAGTAGAGGGTGGAAGCTTGGCAGGAACAGGTGCACATTCATACAGCAAAGGTAATGCAACTGGTGGCTCTGATGAGGCTGCTAGATTCAAAGAAAGTTAAGCACGGCAGATTTGATAAATAGATTATGATTTTATTTCCATTAGTCTATTCTAATTTTTCTATTGTTTCTATTATATTATCATGATAGTTTGAAGTTATTTTATCTATTTTCTCTTTTACATTAGAAGTGTATTGTTCGTTTGGAAACTCTGAATGAAAAGCCTTTTCAATGTCCTTATCCAGTTCTTTTCTAAGAAAAGTTCGTAGATCTTTAATTCGTTTTTCATAATCAAGTTGAAACTTCAACATTTCCAAGAATTTAGGGTCCAGGTCGTGTAATAGTTCAATCCACTTTTTTAGAATAATTT
>Ga0209997_10000497_pt1 | contig 13157 bp, 20 predicted proteins | sample CR04metaG_FD_182079 | JGI IMG/M metagenome (GOLD analysis project Ga0209997, IMG submission 182079) | Deep subsurface microbial communities from Mariana Trench to uncover new lineages of life (NeLLi) - CR04 metaG (SPAdes) (version 2) | ecosystem: Environmental > Aquatic > Marine > Ocean trench...
TTTAAAACGATGCAATGAAGTGTTAACGAGTTTATCGTCTGTCAGTAAAAAGGCAGACCCCCCCTTTTGTTCCTAAATTTTCCAGAGAGACTATCGTAGAACGAAGGTATGATTTGTTGGAGAGTGTTTTAATTCATTCATTGTCTTGAAATAATTATGAAAATAATCTACAAAATAACCTATCCAAATGGAAAAATCTATGACGGTAGTGATCTTACTGACAGCATCAATTATTTTGGAAGTGCAAGTAGGTATCGAGGTAACAAGTATCAAGAAAAAGAAACTACAAAGATTTAAAATGACGATAGGGAAAAATGAATAGAAATGACTAAGAAATTACCAAATGGACATAATATTGGTGGTACCGCTAAACAGAAAAGACGCAAAGAGCATAAACAAGAATCTAACAAAAACTAATTTCAAATTCTCATCCTTCCCAAAAAATAATTTCAAATAATAAATTCTGTTGTACCACAAAAAATGTTGATTAATAAAAAAATCACACCTGAGAAAAGAGTTTAGAATCTAAGAAACTGACAAAAGAACATCCAGAAAAAGTGATTACTATATTAGGCAAATCGTGCAAAGTATAGTATCGTAGTGGTGTGAGTTTGCATATCCGTTAGGAAGGACTGAATTAACTAATCAGCTACGAAAAAAATAGTTTAGAATCTAATCTTTTAGATTACTGAAAAAGAAATACCAAAAATGATATCTATTATCAGTAGAACAATTCCTATCTTTAGACAATTCTTAGCCTTAATTGGGTCATCTTCTTTTATTACAAACCATGCTATGACCCCACCAATAATACCGAAAAGTATTGGTAAAAGATACCAAAGACCTGACCTGTTTTTGTTTTCACTCATACGTTTTCTAACCTAAACTAAGAATCAGATCGTGATGGGAGTAATCCTACGCCATGACATCTTGAATCACTACATTTTTGTTTATCAAGAATCTCCGAAGTTAACGTTTTTCCCTCATATTCAAATATAACCTGTTTTCCACAAACTCTGCAATTGCCAGTTCCAACTGTCATTATGAAATTATACATGATACTAAGAATTAAGAATTTAGAATCTAATACTTCTTTGGTTTTCTCCTTTTCTTATCTTGTTGTTCCTTTTTGTATTTTTTAGTTCGTAGTTTTTCCCTACCTTTCTTCTCCCCTTTTTGTAATCTACCATCTTTTTTCTTTGATTTTTTCTTGGTCATATTATTCATCTGAATCTTGATTCTCTACCTTTTCAAAAGTCATATCGTCTCTCTGACATGACTCACATTTTTCTATTAGACCAAATTCATTCCTATACTCACCTTTTCCATCACATCTAAGACAAGTCAATATGTTCTAACTTGCTTAAGTGAGCATTAAGGTTTCATGCCTCAAATTCTTCCCAAAAAATAATTTCAAATTAGGACTAAAATTCAATTTTTAGAGATATGTGAGGTTTTGAATCTTTTTTACTGTGTCATTTAGGAAATTTACTAGAAATTTTTTCTCTTCAATGTCATTAGAAGTTAAAAATTTCTGTCTCAAGTCAGATAATTTCTCCTGAAGGATTTTGATTTCGGCTTTTGGATCAATTTCAATATTGTTACTTATTGTTATAACTTGGCTTTCACAACCATAACAAGGAGCATCTTTATCCTCTTCAAACCTTGGAAGTTTTCCATTTGCATCAAAGTTTGACTGAATATTGGAATCTGCAAATCCATATTTTATATTAAGTTCTTGGATATAGCTTATCATTTCAAGTCTTGGCATGGATGCGTATTTGAAATATTCTTGTTGAGCCTCATAAAATGATCCTCCATTTTCTAAAACCTGATTTTTTGCTGCCATTGCAAGTTGTACCTTTGCATTTAGATAATCAAATTGGTCCCAGAAGATTCCATGATATGTAGAATTTAATTTTGAGACAAATTTTTCAAAAGCATTTTTTGGAGTAAAGTCTAAGTATTTTTTTTCCATTGATTTAAGATCTTCTTGAAGTATTTCTTCTGAGATTTTTCTATTTTCTTCAATTTGAATTTGTTTTTTCGTTGGTATGGATTTAGGTGTAGTTTCTTCAGAAAGTTGTTTATATCTTAGCTTTTGCGCTTCCATCTCTGCAATTATTTTCATTGCTAATGGATTTTTTTTCAATGTGTCAGAAACTAAAATAGTTGATACTGTATTAGATTCTGCAAATGCTTCCTGCTCACCATTTGTTGCAGGAATAATTAGCAAACCAGCTACTATTACTAGCACTGCGGGTAAAAGTTTTGGACGGGTGATTTTATTCACGATTTTCTTTTTGATGCTTTTTGTTAATAAGAAACAGGAAGGATTCAATCGTATCAATAATCAGTAGAAATTTTGAGTAATGGTTATAAAAAATGAAAAATTGGTAAATCCTTATTTTGCAAACGGCTTTATCCTAGTTTTTGTTCATATTCAAGAATGACCTTGAAAAATGTAAAGTCATCTTTGGATAAAATTTCAAAATCACTATCAGATATTCAAGAAAACAGAGAATTCTTGCTGAGAAACTCACGAGAAATAATAATACTCTGTAGTAGATCAATTATTTCTATTCACAAGGGAGATTTGAAAACAGCAAAAAAAAATCTAACTAAGGCAGATTTGTTGTTAAAAAAATATAGAAAAAAAGCAATCTCTGATTTGCGACGTTACTTAATTACTTCAGAACAAGAGTTTGTAGAAGCTGCGTGTTTTCTTGCAATAGTTGAAGGAAGAGAAATTCCGTCAGACAAAAAATTGAAGGTCTTGGAGGAATCTTATGTTTTAGGATTATTAGACTGCGTTGGAGAACTGAAGAGAAGGATTTTTGATAAAATCCGTATTGGTGATATCAATGACGCATTGAAAATATTTGATATAATGGAGAACTTGTATCTCCATTTGTATCCATTTTCTATGTATGACAAAGTGGTAAAGGAGGCCAGAAGAAAGATTGATGTTGATCGTATTTTGGTAGAAGATGTAAGAGGTGCAATTACAGAAGAGAAGCGACGATCTGAATTAATTGTAGCGTTAGAGAAATTAAAAAAATAATCTATTTCTGGTGAAAAGACTAGTATGCGGGCGATGGGATTTGAACCCACGAACTCCTGAGAGACTAGCCCCTCAAGCTAGCGCCTTTGGCCAGGCTGGGCGACACCCGCAGAAAAATTTGCTTGTATGGTTTTTATAATCCTTGATTACTTTTGCGTTCGTATGTTAGTTCCTGTAAGATGCTTTACTTGTGGAAATCTTATTGCAGACCAATTTGAAGATTATCAAACTAGAGTAAAAGCTGGAGAAGATCCAGCCAAGGTTTTAGATTCCTTGGGAATCAGCAGATATTGCTGTAGAAGAATGTTATTAACTACAGTTGAAACCATTCAACAAGTTCTTCCATTCTATGAAGCTATAGAGAAAAGACACCAAGAAGTCCAATCTGAGTTAGAATAGATTGTCAAAGATTACATCTGTCGAAGGATGTCTCATCTACAACAGTAGAGGAAGTAAAACAATTGAGGTTGACGTAACTACTGATAACAAATTTCTTGGTAGAGTATGTGCCCCCTCTGGTGCTAGCGTGGGAAAATATGAGGTAGTTAGTTTTCCAAATGAAAAGCCAGAGGAGAGTCTTCGAATATTAAATGATAATTCTCAGAAATTTATAGGATTAGAAGCATCAGATTTAAAATCAATCCATGACACTTTAAGAAGTTTAGATAAATCATCGAATTATTCAGAAATTGGAGGTGCGCTTGCTTTTGCAGTAACTATTGCATCTATGGAATCAGCATCAAAATCATTGGACCAACCTTTGTTTCAAACATTATCCTCTGAATCCTCTTTCAAATTTCCATATCCATTAGGAAATATTTTAGGGGGTGGAGCTCACGCAGGCCCTGGTACACCAGACATTCAAGAAATTTTAATTTGTGCGACTGGTTCAAAAACAATCAGAGATGCAATAGAAACTAATCTATCTGTGCACAAAGAATTACGCAAAGTTTTAGAAAAAGAGGATCCAAATTTTACAAATGGTAGGGGAGATGAAGGGGGTTGGGCTCCAAAATTAGACAATGAAAAGGCACTGGAAGCTTCAGTTATGGCTATTGAAAATTTAGGATTCACATTAGGGAAAGAAGTTTCTTTGGGAGTAGACTTTGCATCATCAACTCAGTGGGATGAAGGAAAGCAAAAATATCTCTATTCTAGGGCTGGATTTGAAAATTCACCGGAAAAACAAATCGAATTTGCTTCAAACATTATTAAAAAATACAAATTAATTTATGCCGAAGATGCAGTTCACGAAGAAGCCTTTGATGACATGGCAGAATTAACAAAAAAGTTTCCTAATACTCTTGTAACAGGAGATGATCTTACTGTTACAAACAAGGGCATTTTAAGTAAGGCAATTGAATCAAAATCTTGTAACGCTGTAATTCTCAAAGTAAACCAAGCCGGAAGCCTTTATGATGCTTTAGAATTTGCTGAGGTCGCAAATCATAACAATGTAAAACTTATCACATCACACAGATCGGGCGAATCCACTGATTCACATATCTCTCATATTGGCTTAGCAACAAAGTCAAAAATGCTCAAAGTTGGCATAGTTGGCGGAGAAAGAGTTGCAAAACTGAATGAGCTTATACGTCTATCAGAGCATGATTTAATATGCGGTATGGTTGAGATTTAAAATCGCTATGAGTCAACAAGAAGGGCCTACAGACATAAAAAAGAAAGTGCTTTCCACAGGAATTAGGGTTGGAACTCAAGTTAAAACGAAATTCATGAAACCCTTCATTACAAAAGCAAGTCCTGAAGGTCTTTACATGCTTGATCTTGATATTACTCTTAAAAAAATTATTACTGCTGCAAAATTCATAAATCGTGTTGGAACAGAAAATCTCATTGTTTGTTCAGGAAGACAATATGCAGATACTCCAATTGAGAAATTTTGCGAAATGTTAGGTTCTAAAAAATTACTAGGACGGTTTTTACCAGGAACTCTGACAAATCCTTCTTTGCCTTACTATATTGAGCCAAAATTAGTCTTAATTTCTGATCCCCAAGTAGACGGGCAGGCCATAATAGAGGCAACTAATGCAGGGATACCAATTATTGGAATTTCAAATACAGATAACATTACATCAAAGATAGATGTCATTATACCAGCAAACAATAGGGGAAGAAAAGCAATTGCCACTGTTTATTGGCTATTGGTTCGGCAAATTCTCATTGAGAGAGGAGAATTAAAAGAAGACGAATCGATGAAATATGAAATCGAAGACTTTGAAACAAAAATAACGGAAGAGGAAATCGAGTAATGCAAGTTAGGACACCGGCAGTAGCCGGAATGTTCTATCCCAGTGAAAAAAATAAACTAACAAAACTAATTGAAGATTGTTTTTTGCATAAATTTGGACCAGGGAAAAAACCTCCAAAAAAATTAGAAAGTAAAATTTTTGGAGTTATTTGTCCGCATGCAGGTTTTGTTTACTCTGGACCAATTGCATGTAATTCTCTCTATTCAATATCATCAGAATCACCAGAGTTGTTCATAATCATTGGACCAAACCACTGGGGAATTGGTAGAAGTGTTGCAACTATGAAAGATTGCGAATGGCAAACACCACTTGGTAATGTACAGGTGGATTCAGAATCAGCAGAAGAAATTTCTCAATTATCAAAAACCATAGAACCAGATTATTTTTCACACACACGGGAACATAGTATAGAGGTACAAATCCCCATATTACAAAATATATTTTCTAATTTCAAAATTTTGCCCATATTGCTGGTTAATCAAAGTAAGGAAGTAGCAAAGGATGTAGGATTAGCAATTGCAAAAATTGCGAGGAAAAAAAATGTAATGATAATTGGATCTTCTGATTTTACACATTATGAGCCAAATGAATTTGCCCATGAACAAGATATGGCCTTGATTGAGCCAATATTGGAGATGGATGTAGACAAATTTTATGATGTGTTACAAAAAAGGAAAGTTTCTGCGTGTGGATATGGAGCAATAGCCTCGACCATTATTGCCTGCAAAGATCTTGGCGCAATTAAGGGAGAATTACTCAAATATGCTACGAGTGGAGATGTGACTGGAGATATGAGTTCTGTTGTTGGATATGGTTCCATAGTTTTCACTTGAAATCCATAGCCTCTGCACCTGGAAAGATAATCCTTTTTGGGGAGCATTTTGTAGTTTATGGAGGTAAAGCCATTCTTTGTGCAATCAATAAAAGAATTACAGTTACAGCAAAAACAATACCAGAGAATAAAATTTCAATAAAGTCAAGTATAGGAAATCTAATTTTGGCACCAAAAAGACCACTTACCGAAGTAGACATTCAGCTAAGACCGTTTTATTATTTGGCAGATAAGATGATTCAAAAATATGATGAAAAATCAGGAATGGAGATTACCATAGACTCCGAAATTCCTGTAGGAGTTGGACTGGGGTCGTCTTCTGCATGTTGTGTTGCAGGGGCAGCTGCTATTTCAGGAGTTTTTACTGAAAAATCTAAACAAGAAATTCTGCAAATGGCAATAGAAGCAGAAAAAACATTGTTCCCAAATACGTCTGGGGCTGATTGTACAGTTTGCACTTTTGGGGGAATTATGCAATATGATAAGCAAACTGGTCACTCAAAGATAGACTCTGAACCTAGATTTCATCTGGTTATCGCAAATTCAAAAATTGAACACTCTACAAAAGAAGTGGTCTCAACTGTAAATCAATTCAAAGAAAAAAATGAAGAGAGATTTTCAAAGATTTGTAACGAGGAGAATAATTTGATAGATGATGTATTAGTTTGTCTAAAGAAAAATGATTTGAAGGGCATAGGTATCGATATAATAAAAAATCAAGAATATCTTGAATTAATTGGAGTATCAAACGAAAAATTAAGAAGCATGATTAAACTTGCAAACAAATCTTCATTTGGTGCAAAAATTACAGGTGCAGGACTTGGAGGATGCATTTTTGCTTTAACCGATGAGACCAACATGGAAGATACCATCCAGCAATTAAAGAAAAATAATTATGAGTGCTTTTCTGTTAAAATCGATTTTAAAGGATTGGATACTTTTTAATGGACTAGATATTTGGTGACAGCATGATCCTAATCAAATTAGGAGGCTCAATTATCACCAATAAGGAAAAATCTCTGTCACCGAGAATAAAAACAATAGAAAATCTTGCTAAGACTTTAAAGAAAATCGATGAACCCTTGATAATAGTTCATGGTGGTGGTTCTTTTGGACATTATTGGTCTGTCAAATATGACATGCATACCAAGCCAAGAAAATATGATACAAGAGGGGTATCAATAGTAAAAAATTCTATGATTGAGTTAAATAAAATAATTTTGGATGTGTTTCTAAAAAATCGATTAAATCCTTATTGTTTGCCACCCACCGATTTTATGGTTGGAAACAAACCTATTAGGAAAAAAATAGAAGAGATACAAAAAATCGCAAGATCAGGTTTGATCCCTATTACTTTTGGTGATGCACTATGGTATGGTCAAAACAAAACATACATCTTGTCAGGGGATAAAATTATGACATATCTTTCAAAAATTCTAAAACCTAGATTAAGTATTTTTGCCCTAAATGAAGATGGGTTATACTCTGATCCAAAAACAAAAAAATTGATTTCTGAATTAAAAGGAGAACGACCTACCATTGCAAACAATACAATGGATGTTACTGGCGGTATGACTAGAAAAGTAGAAGAAGCAACCAAAATTGCCAAGATGGGAATAAATGTATTTTTTGTAAATGGTAACAAACCTGAAAGAATCGTGAAAGCCGTTAACAAAAAAAAATTTGATGGGACTTTGTTCAGGGGAAAAAGAAATGTCTGAGGAATATTTGATTTTAGTTGATGAAAAGGATAATCCAATTGGTACTGAAGAAAAAATAAAGTGTCATTTACCAAACGGTCTATTACATAGAGCATTTACAGCATTGATCTTTGATAAAAATGGAAGACTTGTTTTAACCAAAAGAGCCAAAGAGAAGATGTTGTGGCCTAATGATTGGGATGGGACTGTTGCTAGCCACCCTAGAGAATCTGAAACCTATGTATCCTCTGGAGAAAGAAGAATGCCTGAGGAATTAGGAATTCAATGTAAACTGGATTATTTGTTCAAATTTGAATATCATGTCCCATACAAAGATGTAGGCTCTGAAAACGAAATTTGTGGAACCTTGATAGGAATTGCAGATGATTCTTCTCAATTTAGACAGATAGAGGAGGAAATAGATGAGATCAAGTGGATCTCAGCTAAAGATTTACTTTCTGAATTGAAAACCAATCCTAAAATTTATTGTCCTTGGATGATAATAGCACTAGGATTGCTTGATAAATCAGAAAAACCAATGTTAGAAAAATATGGAAATATTTTTTCAACATGGATGAATAATGAAATGCATGAAGGATTTCAACAAGCAATTAAAGTTCATCTTCCAGATGGTAATTGGAGATTAGTGGATTGAAAAAAACTAATCCAATTGAAAAAAATGCTAAAATAGTAAACAGATATTTAAAAATAAAATTAAAGGGAAATCCTAAAATGCTCTATGATGCAGCTGGGCATCTTATAATTAATGGTGGAAAACGACTTCGACCATACATGGTAATTAAAAGTTGTCAAATTTTAGGAGGTAAGACATCAAATGCGATGCTTGCAGCCAGCGCAGTAGAGATGGTTCATAATTTCACTTTAGTTCACGATGACATTATGGATAATGATGAGATGCGTCATGGTGTGCCAACCGTTCATAAAAAATTTGGAATGCCTGTAGCGATACTTGCAGGAGATGTTTTATTTTCAAAGGCATATCAAATAATTTCGGATTCAAAATTACCCTATATTGCTACTAACCATCTAATCTCTCGACTTGCAAAGGCATGTGTTGAAGTTTGTGAGGGTCAATTGCTTGATATAAAAATGGCTGAAGAGAAAAAAATTCCATCTCAATTCGAATATATTAAAATGATTTGTAAAAAAACTGCAGCCTTATTTGATGTCTCATGTGCCATGGGGGCAATTTGTGCAACCAACAAGATGAAAGATATTACAAATCTATCATCTTTTGGAAAAAATTTAGGAATTGCTTTTCAAATCACCGATGATCTTATAGGAGTAATGGGTGATCAGAGGATTACCAAAAAGCCTGTTGGAAATGATCTCAGAGAAGGAAAAAAATCCCTTCCAATTCTAATGGCAATAAAATCAGCAAAGGGCAAAAATAAAAAAATAATCTTGAAAACATTTGGGAATCAAAAAGCTTCCAAAAGTGATCTCAAAAAAGCAGTAGACGTAATTCGTGCCCTTGGAATCGAGGAAAATGTTAGAAATCAGGCTCTAAAATATGCTGAACTGGCAGAAAAATCGCTATCAAAATATTCTGGCCCAGCTAAAAATGAGCTAATAGAATTATTAGATTTTGTGGTAAAACGAAGTAGATAGTAGTTAAAACCTGTAGGTTACTCTAGTATATTTTGAACGCGCCCTATTATTCCATTTTCTAATTCAACTTTAATTCCATGAGGATGAAAATTACTCGAAGTAAGAATTCTTTTAACTATACCTTCAGTCAAGTCTCCTGTGCGTTGATCATGTTTTTGTACTATCTGGACCATCACTCCAATTTTTATTTTATTCCTTGAAGGTACAACGCCCAATAATATTTAGTTCTGATGACGGATTCTAAATCTTTGTTTTACTGATAATAGAAAAAAATCTATACAATAATTAACTCAGAATTCATCGATAACGGTATGCCAGCAAAAGGGCCTGTAAGTATATTGTGGCAAATTATCTTTGTTGTTTTCATTCCCTTTTTGGATTTGTGGGCTTTTTACAGAATAAAAAAACTCAAAAAATATTTGCTTTATGTTTTTGTCCCTCAACTTGTAATTGGCATTATAGTCACAGGCCTTATTTTGGGTATGGCCTTTGAAGAAAATAGCCTCGAAAAATTAGAAAATTTTTCTGATTTTGGGGAGAATGATGAACTGGCTATGAATATCGTAGGTATTTCAATGGGGTTAGGATTTATAATTTTTTCAATTTATCTTATTGCCACTTGGTCTGAAAAATGGAATAAACAATTTTCAAATTCAGATTCTGATCAACTCAGATAAGGTCTTAATTATTATTTGTAAAGTATGAGAATTTGAAAAATGAAAAAAGTAGATTTCAAATTTAAATTATCAATAAATCCGTATATGACTATAATTTAATTACAAGGTAGACTATTTTGAAGGAGTTGAAAAAATCAAAACAAACTATACTTTTGGTTCTTTTTTTAACCATAGTATCTGGAGTTGGCTTGTTCTCTATTGTTTCTGCCCAAGAGGAATCTCAAATTCCTGCATGGATAAAGACCGCAGTTGGATTTTGGGTAAATGATCAAATTTCAGATAAAGAGTTTCTCAATGCAATTGAATATTTTGTGGAAAATGAAATGATTAAAGTTCCTTCTCAAACAACTGATGATCAAATACTGATTAATAATCTGCAACTACTACAAGCAGAGATTAACATGAAGATTGAACAATCCAGGGAGTTAGTTAATCTTCCTCAAATTCAACAAGCACTTGTAGAATCTAATGCTTCATTTGCTTCAACGGGCTTTCCTGAAGAAGTAATTAGAAGATTGAAGAACGATGGGGAATCAAGTGATCCGGATGTGCCAGGTTCGGTTGCATTTAACTTGATTCATAATCCTGCAGCAGACGTACTACGTTCAATAATGGATGTTGATCAGAAATCAGAAAGTCAATTCAAATATGCTGAAATTTTTGTTACCAATCAGTATGGGGGAAACATAGCACAGTCACATAAAACGTCTGATTACAAACAAGACGATGAGATGTGGTGGCAAAAAGCTAAACAAAATGGGGTATTTTTGTCTGAAGGCGGGTTTGATGAAAGTGCTGGCGTTTATGCAAGTGATATTTCCATTAGAATAATAGATGATGATGGGAATTTCATTGGAGTGCTAAAGGCAGTAATAAATGTGGAATCCATTACCGATGATTTCTCATAAGGGTTTGCTAGAACCTTTGACCAGTTTTTTGTAAATCTAGTACTACTTACTTGGATATCAAGGAATTCCAAACGATCTAAATTTGTAAATACCTTATGAAATGTTAAATCTGATTAAACGATCTTGACTGTGTTGGGAACTGGAAAATTTTGTCCAAAATGTGAAACGGATAATGTAAAATTTGAGTTGAAATTGTTGCCAACCCAGTTTTTAACTTGTGAGAGGTGTCAATCTTTTTACAGGTTAATCGGCACTCAACTTTTCCAAGTGTCTTTATAGACTCTCGAACACAATTGTAAAACTCATAATAGGACTAAATTTGAACCATTTTTTTGTTGAGTTTCAATTTACCCATAGCACCGATCAATTGAGACTGAATGGGGTAAAGCCAGCTATTGTACCTCTCAAATTCATTTTTCATCTCTGTTTTCTCCAAATCAAATTGATTTATCATTTCCTTGGTAATTACAATAGTATTTTGGGGAATCAAAATATCAGTCCCCTCCCAGTATTATCGGTTTTGCAAATTTGAGGTAGATGTTACCCTTTTGTTTTGAGAATAGTATTCCAAATAATTTGAATTTTAATTCTTTTTGAGAGCGGATTTTTGTCATTGCTTTTCCTCCTCATTCCATTCTGTTTTGCAATCTAGGCAGTGACCCTTTAGCGTATCAAAGTGCTTCCATTCTATAAATACATCAAGGGTACCACAATTTGGGCAAGCAAATCTAAAGTCTGGATATTTTTGTCTCCGTAAGATAAACATATTTCGTCCAAATTCTGATTTTTTCTCAAAAATGATATTATTGTAAGAGACATCCATATTCAGAGCTTTTGCCATGTTTTGTTTAATTACCGATTCTTGTTGTAACATGAAATTGGAATCATATTATTGTGATTTAATCAAATTCCCAAATCATGACCTAATCCCCACCAATTTTATTTCTAAAATTTGGATAACATTTGGGAATTATTCTTTATACTATACAAATGATTTCTATCCATAAGGTGATAATATGAAAGAGATAACATCAACACAACAATTCGAACAAGAGGTTCTCAATTCAGCCAATCCAGTCTTTGTAGACTTTTGGGCTGAATGGTGTGGACCATGTAAAGCAGTTTCCCCAGCAGTTGAAGAACTATCTGGCGAATACAAAGACAAAGTAGATTTTGTAAAGGTCAATGTGGACCAAAACAATGAGCTGGCACAAAAATATAGCATCTTTAGCATTCCTACTTTGGCAATCTTTGCAAATGGCAAAGTAATTGCACAATCTGCCGGAGCTGCTTCAAAAGAGTCAATCAGATCCTATATTGACAAGAACGTCAATTAGGCTTCTTTTTTTATTTTTCAAACACAATAACCCCTTGATTTTTTACCTAAAAGTAAACTGAAAAAATTTGTAATTAATTTGGATAAGATTAGGACAATAATTGGGAAAATTATCTTATGCAAATTTCCAAACTAATAATTCAATGAAACAAATAACAAAATACATCGGAATGTTAGCTATCCTACCTCTAGTTATGGTAGCATTAGCACCTAATTACATTGTTGATGCAGAAGCAAGAAATAGCGTAGACAGAGACATCGTACTACCTGACCCTGTACCAGATGTAGAATTAACTCTAACACAAGTGTCAGAGCCTCAATTAAGTACTGAGAGTTCAGTAAAGGCATCAAGACCAGCACAAGAAAGTTCTGATTCAGTGACTTATCGAGTTGTTTACAAGATCACTAACTTTGGTGAAACTGATGTGAAAAATGTCATGATCAGTGTACAGTCAGATACAGAAACTGTTGATGCAGAACTATCAGGTAGTAAGTCAGGACGAAATTCCTCACTGATAACAGTCTTTGTTGATGCAATCGACCCATCCTCAATCAGCGGTAAAATAGTAGGCTTCCAGGTATAAAATCAAGTATCAGAAAAACTTGAAAAAACTCCCCTCCCTTTTTTTTAATTATCAAAAAATTTTAAATTATTTTCAATTGAAATGGTCCATGCCTAGGATGTAATATGTAAAAATAACTTGAGACTTGTTGTGCTGATGTAAGACTACAATCTGT
>Ga0209997_10000498_pt1 | contig 13154 bp, 12 predicted proteins | sample CR04metaG_FD_182079 | JGI IMG/M metagenome (GOLD analysis project Ga0209997, IMG submission 182079) | Deep subsurface microbial communities from Mariana Trench to uncover new lineages of life (NeLLi) - CR04 metaG (SPAdes) (version 2) | ecosystem: Environmental > Aquatic > Marine > Ocean trench...
CGGTGCACCACTGACCGGTCTTACCGACAGGACAATGCAAAAAGGGGACAAGGTCTGCATTGCCGTTCGTCCCGAGAAGATATTTATCAGTCAGCACGAACCCGAAAACCAGAATGACACGTGCCTGCCAGGAGTCGTTGAGGATCTTGGCTATTTCGGCAATCTTTCGCTTTACCGCATTCGCCTGGATTCGGGCAAGATTGTACAGGTAAGCGCACAGAACCGGCGCCGCTCCGCTGAGCGGTTTCTCGAATGGGATGACCAGGTGTTTATCTCCTGGCCTTGCCACAGCGCAATCGTCCTGACGGAATAGTCGAATGAGCGCCGGGACAGACAAGGGACGGTACACGCTTTGGCAACAGGTGACAGTTGCGGTTCCCTATATCTGGTTGCTTATTTTTTTCCTTGCACCGTTCGCGATCATTCTGAAAATCAGTACAGCGGACCCGATTATCGCTCAGCCACCGTTCACACCGATGTTCGATGATGGCGGAGCACTCCTGGCCACGGCAGACAGTTACAAGTTCTTGCTGACCGACAAGCTGTACATCATCACGTATCTGAAGTCTGTCTCCATGGCGGCAACGGCGACGATACTCTGCCTGTTGCTGGGATTCCCCATGGCATATGGCATTGCACGTGCTGGTTCGGCAGCACGCAGTATCCTGCTGCTCCTCGTCATACTACCGTTTTGGATTTCGTTTTTGCTGCGCGTTTATGCCTGGATGGGGTTGCTCAACAATCACGGCGTCATAAACAATTTCCTGATGTGGCTCGGCATCATCGATGCGCCACTGCAACTCATGTATACGGACTTCGCAATTTACATCGGTCTTGTTTATTCTTACCTGCCGTTCATGATCCTGCCGCTGTACGCAATCCTCGAGCGGATGGATCTCGATCTCGTCGACGCGGCGCTGGACCTCGGCGCGCGGCCTTCGCAGGCCTTCTGGGATGTGACCTGGCCGCTCGCGCGCCCGGGCGTCATAGCCGGCTGCCTGCTCGTGTTTATTCCCGCTATGGGCGAATACGTTATTCCCTATCTGCTAGGCGGCCCCGAAGCTCTCATGATCGGCCGCGTGCTGTTCGACGAATTCTTCGTCAATCGTGACTGGCCGCTGGCGTCATCGGTCGCCATCGTACTGTTGATGATGCTCGTCGTTCCCATCGTGTTTTTGCAACGTAGTCAGGCGAAAGACGCAGGGGGCGCGGCATGAACCGCAAGACCTCTCGATTCGTCTTGTCGGTACTTGTCTTTGGCTACGCGTTCCTCTACATACCGCTCGCCTCCGTCATCGTCTACTCATTTAACGACTCCCGGCTGGCGACCGTCTGGGGAGGATTCTCGACGCGTTGGTACGGCGAATTGCTTAGGAACGAACAGGTATTGGACGCCGCTTTCCTCAGTCTTCGCATTGCGGTAACAACCGCCACGTTCGCGACTATTTTCGGCACGATGGCTGGAATGGCGTTATCACGATTCGGCGGGTTTCGTGGCCGTACGCTATTCGCAGGAATGATCATCTCGCCTCTGGTGATGCCGGAGGTAATTACGGGCCTGTCATTGCTCCTTCTGTTTATCAGTCTTCAGCAACTTATCGGCTGGCCGGCGCATCGGGGATTCACGACCATCACGATCGCACACACGACGTTTGCAATGGCCTACGTCACCGTCATCATTCAGTCGAGGCTGTCGGGCATGGACCAATCGCTCGAAGAAGCGGCAATGGATCTCGGTGGCCGGCCGCTTCGCGTTGTCTTCGATATCACGCTGCCGCTTATCGCGCCGGCGATGGTTGCCGGCTGGCTTCTTGCCTTTACTTTGTCACTCGATGATCTGGTGATAGCCACTTTCGTGTCCGGCCCCGGCGGCAGCACCCTGCCAATGCTGATTTTCTCCAAGGTCAAGCTGGGTGTAACGCCGGACATCAATGCCTTGGCGACCTTGATCATTGTCTTTGTGAGTGTCGGTGTAATCGTTGCGTGGTATATCGTGAGGTGGGCGCAGCGCCAGACTGAAAAAAACGTCCAGGCTGCCGCAAAATAAACGAGTCACTGAAGATCAATCCGCACCGGTCGTATAAATTCTAATACGTCACGCAGGCGGATTGGGTGCATCTGGTTGCCTTGATGGATGCGCCGCTGCGAATTCGTCCAGCGTCTGGCAATGCTCATCGATGGATACAATTGTCGGATAGGGTGTGAGATCGAGCTCAAAACGCCGGGCATTGTATAGCTGCGGTATTAGCCAGACGTCTGCGAGCGTGAGACTGGCCCCAAAAGAAAACTGCCCGTCAGCGGATCTTTCCCGGGCGAGCGCTTCGAAAGCCGCAAATCCCCGGCCAATCCATTGCCGGCACCAGGCGAAGACGGCATCGTCGTCCAGCGAATATGCCGCCTTGAGGTATTTGAGGACGCCGAGATTTTGCAGCGGGTGAATTTCGCAACCGACCGTGTGCATCATTTCCCGCACTCTTGCACGGCCCAGCGGGTCCGGGGGCAGAAGAGCGGGCTCCGGATGTTGCTCTTCCAGAAATTCCGCGATAGCCGGTGACTGGGCGAGCACGGCCTCATCCGTATCGAGCACGGGGACCAGGCCCATGGGATTTATTGCCTTGAACGCTTCACTGCACTGCTCGCCTTTGGTCAGCTGTACTGTACGGTAGTCCCAGTCGATTCCCTTGGTATGCAAAATAATACGAATCCGGTATGAAGCGCTGCTGCGATAGTAACCATACAGTTTCATAAGCTGCGACCCCGCTAATGCGTTAGACTTCTGCCATCTTTTTGGCCGAATTAGCATTATCCAACAAATGGAGATTACAAGTATGCGCTTCCTGCTCGTTGCCATGCTGGCCGTTTCGAGCCTGCCGGTGATCGCTCAGCAATCGAATGTCAATGAGAAAATCATGGCTGCAATGGCAGATGATATTCGAACCGAGGCAGAGATCGCCAGGGACAAGAATCGAAGGCCCGTCGAAACGCTTGAATTCTTCCGACTGAAAGATGACATGCGCGTGCTCGAACTCATGCCGGGCGGTGGCTGGTATACAAAGATACTTGCACCGATTTTGAGAGAGAATGGTGAGCTGTACGTAGCGATCGGTACGGGCCGGGTGCAGGAAAATTTATTGTCTCAGGATGGATTCGATCATGTGAGCGTGCTACAGATCGACGCTGAGCGGGAACGAACCGGGCCGTTTCGCACAAGCAATATTTCAGCGTTCAATTTTGGCGTCAGCGATGTCGACCTTGCGGTTACTTTTCGCAACATGCACAATTTTACGCCGGAGGGCAGACGCAACATAAACGCCGGGGTATTTGATTCACTGAAGTCCGGCGGGCTATTCGGCATTGTCGATCATTCGAAACGCCACATGGAGCCCATGACCAATGAAAACAGACGGCGGGCCGATCCGGTACAGATCATCCACGAAGTGCTTGCCGCCGGGTTCGAATTCGTGGATTTCGCAGATCTCCACTACCGGCCGGATGACGAATTACGTTTTGAAGTGGGCAGAAAAACCGTGACCGGCAATACCGACCGGTTTACGCTGTTGTTTCGCAAGCCCTGAAAAGACGCTATGTGCGCAAGACCCGTCATCGGCGTACCCGCAGACCGGCGCATACTCGACCCGCATCCCTTTCACATGGTCGGAGAGAAATATGTTGCTGCGATTCGGGATGGCGCCGACGCGCTGCCGTTCCTGATACCCGCATTGGGCGACAGTGTCGATCTCGATACTGTTCTCGCTCATGTGGATGGACTGCTGTTGACCGGAAGCCCGTCGAATGTTGAACCGCATCACTACGAGGGTGAGGCCAGCAAGCCGGGCACGATGCACGATCCGCACAGGGATGCGACGACATTGCCGCTGGCAGAGAAGGCATTGGCCGCTGGCGTCCCGCTTTTTGCGATCTGCCGTGGCTTCCAGGAACTAAACGTCGTTCTCGGCGGTAGCCTGCATCAGCTCGTCCACGAGGTGCCGGGGTATCACAGCCACAAGGAGAATCCGGACGCCCCTCTGGATGTTCGGTACGGTCCCTCGCACCCCGTCACTTTGCTTGAGGGAGGGTTGCTCCGGAAACTTGCCGGTAGCGGCACAATCGAGGTCAATTCCTTGCATTCGCAAGGCGTTGCGAGGCTGGCTGACGGCGTCACGGTCGAGGCCGTTGCGGATGACGGACTGATCGAGGGTTTCCATGTGGACGGTGCAAAAGCATTTGCATTGGCCGTGCAATGGCATCCTGAGTGGCAGGTCAGCAGGGATCCGTTTTCCCTGGCGATGTTCAAGGCGTTTGGTGACGCATGCCGGGAATACGCAGCAGGGTCGCAGAACAGGAAAGTCAAGGGTGTGGCGTGAGTGACAAAGAGGCTTTCCAGGCCTGGCTAACAAAGCGGAAGATTGAAGACGTAGAGACGCTTGTGCCCGACATGGCCGGTGCTGCGCGTGGCAAGCTGCTGCCGGCCGACAAATGTGGTGCGGGTGAAATCAAAATGCCGGAAGCTGTTTTCGCGCAAACTATTTCCGGTAACTACATCGATAACAAAGCGAACGTCGAAGACCGGGATATGCTGCTCGTCCCTGACATCACGACGCTGCGTACCGTGCCCTGGCTGAAGGCGCCGACGGCGTCGGTTTTCGTCGATTGTTTCTCGAAGGAGGGGTCGCCCATCAATATGGCACCGCGTCAGGTGTTGCGGAACGTGTTGGCGTTATACGAGGCGAAGGGTTGGACACCGGTCGTCGCCCCCGAGGTCGAGTTCTATCTGATCAATCCTCACGCTGATGCCACTGCTGAAATTGGACCCCCTGAAGGCAGGCTGGGTCGCACGGATGCATCCCGTCAGCCCTACAGCATCGATCAGATGAACGACTTCGATCCGTATATCAATGAGGTTTATTCGTTCTGCGAGGAGCAGGGCATCAGAATCGACGCGCTGTCGCAGGAAATGGGCCCGGCGCAGTTCGAAATTAATTTCCTGCACGGCGATCCGCTGATGCTGGCGGACCATGTGTTCCTTTTCAAACGCACCGTTCGCGAGGCCGCCATTCAGCACGAAATGCATGCCACTTTTTTAGCGAAACCAATGGCGGGAGAAGCCGGCAGCGCGTTACACATTCACCAGAGCGTCGTGAATATTGCCGACGGCAGCAATATTTTTTCAACCAGCACCGGCAGGCAGAGCAAGCTGTTTTCCTCATACATTGCCGGTCTGCAGAAATACATGCCCGAGGCATTGCTGATCTTTGCGCCATACGTGAACTCTTACAGACGGTTTCTGAATTCCTGGGCATCGCCGATCAACCTGGCCTGGGGGATCGATAACCGTACGGTTGGGCTACGCGTACCTGATTCCGGTCCCGAGGCCAGGCGCGTCGAGAACCGGCTCGCGGGATCGGATGTCAATCCATATCTGGCAATTGCTGCAACGCTCGCCTGCGGTTATCTCGGCATTGAGGAAGGACTGAAAGCCGACGACCCCGTCGAGGGCAGCGCCTACGACATTCCCTTTTCGTTGCATTCACATATCACTGCGTCGATCGACGCCATGAAAAACAGTGACGCGATGCGAAAAACGCTCGGCGACGAATTTGTGAGCCTGTATTGCTCGCTGAAGGAGAACGAGTATCGGGAGTTCCAGTCAATTATCACGCCCTGGGAACGTGAGATTCTGCTGTTGAATGTTTAGGTAAATAGGGGTGGAACCCGTGGGGTCCGTCCCCTGTTTCAGATAGTGGTGTGAACAGGACTTGCGTCCAGCGCTCGGCTATGATTTCCGCCGGATAGCACAGAGTGTATTACGCGGGCTGCCACCAGCGGCCCGGTGAGGAGAAAACCATGGCAGTCATCGAAGAACGGTCGCGGTCCGAATGGCAGGATCTAGATCGCGATCACTATCTCCATCCGTTTACAGACCACAAGGAACTGCGTGAAAAGAAAAGCCGCATTATTACGCGGGCGGACGGCGTATATATCTACGATGCCGACGACAACGAGATACTCGACGGCTTGTCCGGGCTGTGGTGCGTGAACGCGGGCTATGGTCGCGAAGAACTGGTTGAGGCGGCTGAGAAGCAACTGCGGCAACTCCCTTACTACAACAGCTTTTTTCAGTGTGCCCATCCACCATCCATCGAGCTGTCGCGGTTGCTCAAGGAAATCAGTCAGCCGCAGTTCAATAAGGTTTTCTTGACCGGCTCGGGTTCCGAGTCGAACGATACAATCGTGCGCATGGTACGGCGCTACTGGGACCTTCTCGGTGAGCCGGACAAGCAAACCATTATCAGTCGCATCAACGCCTATCACGGTTCGACCATGGCAGGCGCGAGTCTGAGCGGTATGAAGCCGATGCACAGGCAGGGCGGTTTGCCGATTCCGGGTATCGTCCACATTGATCAGCCTTATTGGTTTGGCTCGGACCGCAGCCTCTCGCCGGACGAATTCGGACTCGAGACAGCGCGTGCGCTCACGAAAAAAATTGAGGAACTCGGTGTCGATAAAGTCGCGGCATTTATTGCTGAGCCTGTCCAGGGTGCCGGAGGTGTCATTGTACCGCCTGACACTTACTGGCCGGAGATTCAGCGGATTTGCGACGAGTACGGAATCCTTCTGATCACGGATGAAGTAATTACCGGATTCGGCCGACTCGGCGAGTGGTTCGGCGCGGACTATTACAAGGTCAAACCGGACCTGATGCCGTTCGCCAAGGGTGTAACCTCGGGCTACCTGCCCCTGGGCGGTGTTATGGTTGCGGACCGTGTCGCCGATGTGCTGGTTGAAAAAGGTGGCGAGTTTTTTCATGGCTATACCTATTCGGGACATCCGGCGTCCTGTGCTGTTGCAATCGAAAACATCCACATACTGCAACGGGAAGGCCTGACCGACCGCGTAAAGAATGACATCGGGCCTTATCTGCAGGAGCGATGGCGTAAGCTGGGCGAGCACCCGCTCGTCGGCGAAACGCGCATGGTCGGCCTCATGGGGGCGCTCGAACTGGTTGCAAATAAGGCAACGCTTGAGCGCTTTGACGAGGACAAGGGGGTCGGTGCTAGCTGTCGCGATATCCTGGTCAATAATGGACTTGTCATGCGGGCCGTTGGCGATACGATCGTCGTGGCGCCACCACTCATACTGACGCACGAACAGGCTGACGAACTTATCGAAAAGGCCTGGAAGTGTCTCGACCTGACTCAGGCGGCGCTGTAATACCGGACGGATTGAACAGATGACGATTAAGACAGACGGTGATCACGCGCTCCTCAGAGATAGCCTCTATGGTACGACCAGCGAACCGACCTATGCAGGTGCGCTCTCGTTCATGCGCCGCAAATACACGCGCGACCTTGGAGGCGTGGACCTGGTTGTGAGCGGCGTGCCGCTGGATACGGCGACGACCAATCGGCCCGGCGCCAGGTTCGGACCGCGTGCGATTCGGGCGGCGTCGACCGTCATGGCTTTTGAAAGGCCTTACGCCATGGAATTCGATCCTTTCGATAAGCTGGCCGTCGTCGACTACGGCGACTGCTTTTTCGATTTCGGCCGCCCCGAAACCATACCTTCAGCAATTGAAGAACACGCCTATCAGATCATTGACAAGGGTCCGGGCCTCCTTTCTCTTGGCGGTGACCACTTCATTGCGTATCCGTTGATCAAAGCGCATGTACGAAAGCACGGCGCGCCGTTGTCATTGCTGCATTTCGATGCGCATAGCGATACCTGGAATGACGCAGAAGGACGAGTCGATCACGGAACGATGTTCTATCACGCCGTCAAGGAAGGAATCATTGACCCAAAGTCATCCATGCAAATCGGCTTGCGCACACGCAATGAAGATACGCTGGGATTCAATATTCTCGACAGTCCCTGGGTTCAGGAGCATGGCATCGACGCTGTTGTTCGCGAGACCAGGGAGGTAATTGGCGACAAACCCGTTTATCTGACTTTCGACATCGACTGCCTGGACCCGAGCTATGCGCCCGGCACGGGTACGCCGGTTTGTGGCGGGCTGACCACGCACCAGGCGATGTCGATTATCCGCGGGCTCATGGGAATCAACCTGGTGGGAATGGATATCGTCGAAGTGGCGCCGGCCTACGATGTCGGCGAAATTACGGCACTTGCCGGCGCGCACTTGGCGATGGAAATGATTTGCGTCTACGCCAGTCGACCCAGCTAGCTTCCAGTCAAAAACTGGGCGGCGTGCAGGCACTGACCAGTACGCAGTCTTCGCTGCCGGTATTGCGAAAGCGGTGCGGCAGCCGGCTGTTGAACTGGTAGGCGTCGCCGGCCGACAGTGTCCGCACCTGATCGGCCACGGTAATCTCGAGACGGCCCTGCAGGATTATTCCGCCTTCTTCGGCCTCGTGGCTCAACATGGATTGACCGGTATCGGCACGCGGCTGATAGCGTTCATGGAGAATCTGCAGATTGCTTTCGGATAGATTGGCGCCAACCTGGCGGTAAGAGATGGATCCGCTGCCTATCTCGCTCAGTTCACTTTGAGGAAAGAAATATTTTTCGGGCTGCCGGGTATCCGATGCAAAAAAGTCGGCGAATGACACACCCATCGAATCGAGAATACGTTTCAGAAGCCCCATCGACGGGTCTGTCCGGCCGTGTTCAATCAGCGAAATCGTGGCATTCGAGACGCCCGAATTACGCGCCAGTTGCCGCTGCGACAAGCGCTGCCGGGTCCGCAATTGCTTTAAATGAAGGCCAACATTGTCCATTTCGCTCACCGCTTGTTAAATCGTTTGATTTATTTAACGATTATGACTCGTGATTTAATAAAATCAATAAGTTACTGTTTTAAGCTTAAATATTGTTAAATATTTCCCGGAGAGTAAGCTGGGTGGCTATGCATGACACCAATGAACACACCCGTTCCTATTTCGCGGCAACCGCCAACTGGCAAACGGACTATCCGCGGCTCTTGGGGGAGCACAGTTGTAACGTCGCCATCGTGGGCGCGGGTTTTACAGGCGTGTCGACCGCCCTCTATCTTGCCGAATGGGGCTATGACGTTGCTTTGATCGAAGCAAACCGCGTCGGCTGGGGCGCGTCGGGCAGAAACGGCGGTCAGCTGATTGACGGTTTCGTCGACGTGAACAAAATCGAAAGGCGATTGGGCGCTGACGCGGCAGAGGTCGCGTATCAGATCGGTATAGAGTGTCGTGACATCGTCATACAGCGCATCGAAAAATATTCCATCGACTGCGATCTGAGATTTGGCTACCTGGACCTGGCGTTACAGGAGAAGGAAATTGACTATTTCCGCGCCGAGATCAAGCGCAAGCAGGAGAGAAATTATCCGCACAAAATGGAACTTGTTGCCAGAGAAGACATGCACTCGGTGATCGGTTCGGATATTTACGTTGGCGGCCTCATCAATCACGGCAACGGACACCTGCATCCGCTGAATCTCTGTATCGCTGAAGCACGGGCGGCCGAACAGAATGATGCAAAGATCTTCGAGCAATCTCCCGTCACCAGTATCCATCACGGCGCCTGCCCCCGTGTTGAAACAGAGCACGGGGTCATGCATGCGGAGAAAGTTGTGCTTGCCGGCAATGCATACCTGGGTAAGACCGAGCCAAAACTGTACGGGGCGGTTATTCCGGCTGGAAGTTACATTATTGCAACGGAACCGCTTGCACCAGAATTAGCGAAGGAATTATTGCCGCAGGATATGGCGACCTGCGATCAAAGGGTAGGGCTCGACTACTTTCGATTGTCTGCGGACAAGCGACTGCTGTTCGGCGGCCTCTGTAATTACCTGGGCAGAGATCCGAAGGACATAACGGCAACCCTGCGCCCGAAAATGCTCAAGGTTTTTCCACAACTGGAGAACACGCGCATCGACTACGAGTGGGGCGGAAACATTGCGATCAGTATTAACAGAATTCCGCAGTTTGGCCGGATCAAGAACAATACCTACTACGCGCAGGGGTATTCCGGCCACGGTGTCGCGCCGACGCATATAGCTGGCCGGATTCTGGCCGATGTCATTGCCGGTGACAGCGCCAGGTTCGATGTTTTTGAGCGCGTGCGCCATTTGAAAATACCGGGCGGCAAGTGGTTCGCTAATCCGACGCTGGCGCTGGGCATGCTCTATTTCCGATTGAAAGAAGTATTGCAATAAGAAACGGATTGACTTTATCTCGGAGAAAACCGATGAGGGACAACTCAGCCAGGAAACTGGACTTCGATTTACCTGATCTTCAAGCCTACTGGATGCCGTTCACGGGCAACAGGTTCTTCAAGAAGCACCCGCGGCTGATCGTCCGCGCAGAAGGCATGCACTGCTGGACCCATGACGGCAAGCAACTTCTTGATTCGATCGCTGGCCTCTGGTGCTGCAATGCGGGTCATTGTCATCCGAAGATCGTGGAGGCAATCCAAAGGCAGGCTGAAACACTCGACTATGCAACAGCGTTTCAGCTCGGCCATCCCAAAGTTTTCGAACTGGCGAATAAGCTGACGGATATTGCGCCGGACGGGTTCGACTACGCGTTCTTTGTCAATTCAGGTTCGGAAGCCGTGGATACGGCACTCAAAATGGCGCTCGCCTATCACCGGATTCGGGGCGACGGGGCACGCACCCGCCTGATCGGCCGGGAGCGCGGCTATCACGGGGTCGGTTTTGGCGGAATTTCAGTCGGGGGGATATCCCCGAACCGTAAGATGTTTGGCGCCATGCTGCCCGGCGTTGATCATTTGCCGCATACCCATAATCTGGAGAAGAACGCCTTTTCACGCGGGCTGCCCAAGTGGGGCGCGCATCTCGCCGACGAGCTGGAGAACATCGTGGCGCTGCACGATGCTTCAACAATTGCAGCAGTGATCGTCGAGCCGGTTGCCGGCTCGGCGGGCGTGATCCTGCCGCCTGAGGGATATTTGCAGCGTCTTCGGGATATCTGCGACGAGCACGGGATCCTTTTGATTTTTGATGAAGTGATCTGCGGATTCGGCCGCACAGGCGACAACTTTGCTGCCACACGCATGAATGTTTTGCCAGATCTCATGACGATCGCCAAGGGCCTGACCAGTGGTGCCGCTCCGATGGGCGCGGTATTGGCGAAAAGTGACATATATGACACGTTCATGACGGGGCCGGAGGGCGCGATCGAGTTCTTCCACGGCTATACTTATTCGGGGCACCCACTGGCAGCGGCTGCCGCTTGCGCTACGCTTGATGTCTACAAGGAAGAAGGCTTGTTCGAGAGGGCGAGATCGCTCGAGGGCTATTTTGAAGAGGGTCTGCACAGCCTGAGGAGTGAGCCGTATGTGATCGACATACGAAATTTCGGCTTGATCGGTGCCGTCGAACTCGAGCCGATCGAGGGGCAGCCGACGGCAAGGGCAATAGCGCTATTTGGCCATTGCTTTGAGAACGGCGTGATCGTACGAACGACCGGGGACACCGTCGCGTTCTCGCCGCCGTTGATCATCGAAAAGAACCAGATCGATCAGATGATTGATGCAGTACGGAACGCTTTACGCGCGATTTGACGTCTGACAGGACGTCCATTCGATAATTTTTAGACAGGAAGACCAGCATGGCCGAAAAAGCGGCAGCACTGAATGTAATCAGGAAAATTCCTCACTGGATCAACGGGCAGATGCACGCATCCGGCTCGGATCGTTACGGCGAGGTCTTTGATTCGGCAACTGGCGAACAATGCGCCGAAGTCGTCATGGCGGATGAAGCAGACGTCGATGCGGCAATTCAATCGGCGCAGGAGGCGTTTTCAAGCTGGTCCCGAACGCCGGTCTTGAAGCGCTCCAGGGTCATGTTCCGCTTCAAGGAACTGATCGAGAGAGATCGCAAGGGAATCGCGGCGCTGCTCACGCAGGAACACGGCAAAGTATTGCATGACGCTGATGGGTCGATTCAGCGCGGACTCGAGGTGGTCGAGTTTGCCTGCGGCATACCGCATCTGATCAAGGGCGAGTACAGCGACCAGGCCGGCACGGGCGTCGATACCTACTCGATGCGCCAGCCGCTGGGCGTGTGTGCGGGCATTACACCGTTCAACTTTCCGGCGATGGTGCCACTGTGGATGTTTCCGATCGCAATTGCATGCGGTAATACGTTTATTCTGAAACCGTCAGAGAAAGATCCGGGTTGTTCATTGAAATGGGCCGAGCTGATGCAGGAGGCCGGTCTGCCTCCAGGTGTTCTGAATGTCGTCCAGGGTGACCACGTGGCTGTCAATTCACTGCTAACGGATTCGCGTATTGCCGCCGTCAGCTTCGTCGGCTCGACAGCAGTCGCCGAGCACGTTTATCGCACTGCGGCGGAACATGGCAAGCGCGTTCAGGCGCTGGGCGGCGCGATGAACCACCTGGTGGTGCTGCCTGACGCCGACATGGAGCAGGTTGCTGACGCGTTGGTCGGCGCCGCTTACGGTTCGGCTGGCGAGCGTTGCATGGCGATCGCGGCTGTCGTGACGGTCGGCGATTCGGCTGAACCACTGCTTGAAAAACTGTTGCCCAGGATCGAGGCGCTCAAAGTCGGCCCGGGTACTGACAACAGCAACGACATGGGGCCGCTCATCACCGCGGAGCATCGCGACAAAGTCCGTTCGTATATCGACCTGGGCGAAGAAGAGGGCGCGAAGCTCGTCGTCGACGGCCGTCAGCACAAAATCACGAAATCATCGGGCTATTTTCTCGGGCCGACACTCTTCGATCACGCCACACCCGACATGCGCGTGTACAAGGAAGAGATCTTCGGCCCCGTGCTGACGATGATTCGTGTAGAGACATTCGACGATGCGATCAAGTTGGTCAACGACCACGAATACGGCAACGGCACGGCTATTTTTACGCGCGACGGCGACGCGGCACGGGAATTTGCATCCGGGATTCAGGTCGGCATGATCGGCATTAACGTGCCGATACCGGTGCCGCTTGCTTTCCACAGTTTCGGCGGCTGGAAACGCTCTTTATTCGGCGATATGTCGATATACGGCATGGAAGGCGTGCGTTTCTATACGCGGCTGAAGACCGTGACCTCGAGGTGGCCTACGGGAATTCGCGCCGGTGCGGATTTTTCCATGCCAACCATGTAATTACCTGCTCGCTGCTACGCATGCCGGGACACAACGGTGACCAGAAGTGAAGCGAACGGAGAAGCCGTATCG
>Ga0209997_10000499_pt1 | contig 13106 bp, 16 predicted proteins | sample CR04metaG_FD_182079 | JGI IMG/M metagenome (GOLD analysis project Ga0209997, IMG submission 182079) | Deep subsurface microbial communities from Mariana Trench to uncover new lineages of life (NeLLi) - CR04 metaG (SPAdes) (version 2) | ecosystem: Environmental > Aquatic > Marine > Ocean trench...
TCAAAAGAAATTGAATCAATTAAAATTCCAATATTTGGAAATAAATCAATTTTACGTTGGGAATCTGATAGATCATTAAAAGAAAAATTAATGCTTGAAGCAAAATTAAATGTCCCAAAATCAGTCTTTAGTCCTAGAGAAATTAACAAACTAGTTATTGCAAAAAGACATGGTGCTGCAGGCGGTAAAGGATACTTTATGGCTACAACTGAAGCAGAATATAATAAAAAACGTGACAATCTGATTTCACAAGGTATCATAAAAGGAGACGATGATTTGTATCTTCAAGAATATGCTTCTGGAGTTTTAGCATATTTGCAGTATTTTTATTCACCATTGAAAGAAGAGTTGGAATTTTTTGGTGTTGATAAAAGACATGAATCTGATATTGAAGGATTAGCAAGAATACCATCACAACTACAAATGAAAATGGATGAGGTTTCTTCATTTAATGTAATTGCAAATAGTCCTTTAGTACTAAGGGAGTCTTTGCTATCTGAAGTATATTCTATGGGGGAAAGATTTGTAGCTGCAGCAAAGAGACTTGTTTCTCCAGGAATGAATGGACCGTTTTGTATTGAAGGAGTTTATGATGCAGATGCAAAATTTTGGTCATTCGAATTTTCTGCAAGAATTGTTGCAGGTACAAACATTTTCATGCAAGGTTCACCATACTCTACCTTATTTTATGATGAACCAATGAGCATGGGACGAAGAATTGCACGAGAAGTAAAAAATGCAGAATCTAGTAAACAAATAGACAAAATTGTTACCTAAATAGGAATTTTTTTGATTTTTGTACTAGTATAATTATTGCACTTATTGTTCCGAAAACCAGAACCGCTCCCAAAGGAAATTCTGGAATAACGAAAGTTCCAATTATTTCAATTTCTTCAGTAAATGCTGGAACAAAAAAAGTCAAATTACTATCTTCAGTTTCCATTACTTCATAATTGACTTCAAAGCCATTAACCAGCACTGCAAATTCATTATTTTCTGCATGAATAAGATCGGTTGGTAATTTAATTTGAAATTGAGAATCATTTACATTTTCTGTAGCAATTAACAAAGAAAATGTTTCTTTATCAATTGCCATTGCAATTACATCTCCATTAAAATCATATTCTATATCATAAACTTCATTATCAATTTCTAAACTGTAACTTTCAGCATATGCAGAAAGATTAGAAAAAAGTAAAAGTGTAATTAATGACAAGAAAATTAAAGACATGCGTAAAGGTTTGAATGTCAAACTTCTACTTTCATTCCTTTTTGCGCTTTAACAATGTATTTGTCTCTAATTTTTACACTAACAAAATCAATAATTAATACAGTAATTAACACTACAAGCATAAAGACCGCTGCTTTTCCATATTCAAAGAATTTAATATAATTAATTATGTAAAATCCAATTCCACCTGCTCCAACTAATCCTAGGATACTTGTTTGTCGTACATTATAATCAAACATATACAATATTTGACTAATCAAATGTGGAGCAGATTCAGGAATTACAACGTGACTAATTAATTGCCATTTGGAGACTCCAATTGAATTAACTGCATCTACTGGATCAGAATCTACTGCTTCGATAGATTCGTATTGTAATTTTGCAATAAACCCTATCGTATACATAATAATTGCTAATACTCCAGCAAAAGGGCCTAATCCCACCATAATTACAAACAAAATAGCCCATAGTATTGAAGGAAATGTACGTGCAGCAGCTAAAATTCCCCTCAAAGGAACATAAATTAATTTATTATTTAAATTTCGAGCTGCCAACAAACTTAATGGGAGTGCAATTACCACACCAACAACAGTTCCAATAAACGCCATTTCAATTGTTTCAAGCATTGACCAAAATGCAGTAACAAACAAATCAGGTTCTACATCAGTCATTTCTTTAACTACAATTGCTAGATTAGGGAGACCGTCTACAAATTCAACAGGGTTTGCATCAATGTTATAAGACATTACAATGATTCCAGCTATTACTAATGCAATAATCAAGTTATTTTTCGGATTCATTATTGTATAACTCCATTATTTCTTGTTGAGATATATTGCCTGATTGAAAATCTATTATTTTCTCACCATCGATTCCAATTTCTAGAATTTTTTGACCTTCTTTAATTACAGCCACACGATTTGCGTATTCTAATGCAAGCTTCATGTCATGATGTACCATCACTGCGGTAAGATTTAGTCGCTCTTGCGCATCTGCTATTAAATCCATTATTTCTTTTGCAGTAACTTGATCTAATTCAGATACGATTTCATCGGCTAGCAACAAAACAGGTTTTTGCATTAATGCTCTAGCAATTGCAACTCTTCTTTTTTCGCCTCCACTTAGTGTGTATGTTTTTCTATTTTCTTTTCCTTTAAGACCTACAAGTTTGATAATTTTTTTTGCTTCCTCTATTTCATATTTTGGAAAATTTTTTAATAAGGAATTTAGTCTTCCAATTCGAGGCAAAGCACCTATCAAAACATTCTCTAATACCGAGATGTTTTTTACTAACCCTAAGCTTTGAGGGATATAACCAATTTTTGACATTTTTTTCCTAAATTGTTTTTTGTTCATGTTAGGAGTCTGATAATCAACTTTAATCTGACCCTTACTAGGATTCATCATACCGTTGATTAACTTTAGTAAAGTTGATTTTCCAGAACCAGATTTACCCACTATAGCATAATTTGTACCTCTTTCAATTGATAGAGTAATTCCTTTTAGTGAATAATTTTTTGCATCATATGATGCCCAAACATCATTCATATGAATTATAATTTTAGTGTTGATTGTGGAAAGTTTGGAATAGGGCATTGATTTTTTTATAAGTTTTTTTAATAACATTATTTTTTGAAGTTATACTTGTTTAAGATCTGTTGATCAAGGCCTGTAAGTAAATCAATGTATGTTCCAAATTCCCCTATATGCATTGTAGTTGTAGTTGGAAGTAGTGCTTCTGCCCCATATACATTCTTGAGAATGTGATTATTTTCATCTTCGTTTAATTCAAGCATTGCATCGACAAATAGTTTTTTTGTTGAATCCGACATATCAGCACTAACAACTAATACATGTGAAGGTACAGGGCCAATTTGCTCAACAATTCGAAGCTGCCTTTGTTGTTCAATTGTTAGATATTTTTGTGGTGCAATATCTGAAACAAATGCTACATCCACATTATCATTTAACAAAAGTTCAAGTGCTGCCTTGTAACCCCCTGCAAAGGTATATTCTTCAAAAGTTTCTCCTAATGCAGCTTGCAAGGCTACTAAATCATTTCCCTGAATTTGTACATGTCCGTTTGCCACCAAAGTGCCCATCGGTCTAACGAAACCAGATGACCCAGTAATGCTAGTAAACGCTACTCGTTTTCCAATGGTTTCTGCTAGAGAATTAATAGAATCATTATCTGCTTTTGCCCAAACTGTTGCTTGATAATGTACTTTACCTGCAACCACTTCAGAAGCAACAACTTCTGCACCAGAACGTTGATATGCAATCCAAGCAGGACCTGTATCCATAAATGCCGCATCAATGTGGCCAAATCTTAATCCCTCTATGATAATTTCATAATTTGTAGGGACAACAATTTCTACATTGATTCCCAATCTTTGTTGTAGAAAATCCTTAAGCTCTTCAGCTTTTGGAGTTAATTCGTCTGCTTTTTCAGTTGGAATAAAACCAATTGTGATTGTATCGACATCTGGAACTCCTGGAAAATTAGGAATTTGAATTGTGCCCTTCGTAATGAGATATTCGATTGCGTTCAGAAACTCTACATCTGAAATTTTATCATTTGCCCAAAATCCTGCAGTATTTTTTATCCAACCTGGAATAATTTCAGATTCTGCATTAATTGTAATTGGAACTGCAGCTAAAGTCACTATCACTGCTAATGTAAGAATCAAAATTGATTTTTGTTGCATTTGATTAGTTAGGAACCCCTAACATAATTTAAAGTGCAAAGTAATTCTATATTCTGATTCTATAGCGATAGAATGTCTATTTGTTACTTTTTCCAGGATTTGCGTATAAACGCAATATAGGTTCGGTGTCTTTGATAGTAATAACTACCTGGCCAATTTTGCTTTTGTATAATTTAATTTTCTTTCCTTCTTCAGAAATTTTATAATTATTGACATTGATGAGAGCAAGGTCTTCTAAAGTAGATAATGTTTTGTAGACTGATGATAAAGAAATATGTACTTCGTGTGCAATTTGGGTAGCATCTTTTGGATCATGAATTATAGAAAATAAGACTGCCCTAGTACAAACATTTGTCAAAGCTTCAATTATTTTCTGAGTAACATCATATTCACTTAATTGAATGATGGTAGGTTTTTCCATACGATTTCCTTTTAATTAGGTACCAAAGTCAGTGATGGTTCTGATTTTTTTATACTAATATCGGCTTTACTAATTCTACTTTTGAAAATTTTAAATTTACGTCCTTTATCTGAAATCAGCCATTTTTCAACTTCTAGCAAAGTTAGATTTTCGAGGTCTGATAATTTCTTGTACACTGTGCTTAATGGAATTTTACATTTTTCAGAAATCTCAGCTGCAGTCTTACCTTTTTTAATTATTGAAAATAAAATTGTTCTTGACTCAGCATCTGCAAGGGACTCTATAACTTTTTGCGTAATATCATATTTTTTTAATTGGGGCAATGTTAGTCTTTTTGCCAATCAGTATCATAACATTTCTAGAGTTATTTAAACGAAATGCCATTCTCATTCTATATAATTAGAATTTACTAGTGGTGTTAGTTTGTATTTGTTTATCAGGGTTATATTTTTGCCAGAAGGCTCCTAGTATAATTCCAACAGATATCCAAAATATAGATACCGCTATCACAGACGTTGCTCTAAATCCATTAACAAGGTCCAAAGGTGCTGTAACTTCATCTGGATTTTCTGGCATTAATAAAAATGCTGCACTAATAAAAACACCATATCCAATTAATGCTACAATTCTTTTACTTTTTTCTAATCTTTTGAACAATTGATAAAATCCTACAGCGCCGAATCCTGAAATTGCAATAAATGAAAGATACAAAATTGCTCGGAGTACAACAGTATCGGGGTCACCAACCGTAGGAGGATTTGCTGGATATTTCAAAAATGGTATTAAGTAAATTGTAAACCACATTATTCCTGATAAAACTAGGGCTTTTTTGACATGATGGTTTCCTGGTAAGATCTTTCTTGAAAGTGCAAAAACTATACCGAATAGAGCGCCAATAGATGTTCCAAGTATGGCACCTGCTAAAACTTGTCCTCCTTTTTGCCATATTCTATATGATTCGTATTCAACTTGGAATTGTACAGTATCATCTTCTTCTCCTGATGCAAAGAGATTTTGATTTTCTATTCCTATTGCTTCATCAAGATATGGCTCAACAATTGCCAAGTTTGCAAGACCATGAATTGTACCTGCAAAAAATCCTGCAACCAAAACAATGGAGATGAAGAGAACAGTTTTCAATTGAATCACTAATGACAGGGAAATCCTGCGGCGTGTCTCATATCATGGGTTAGCTCATGAAGGTATAATTCTTCGAACGCCGTTTCGCCCATAATTACACTAAATAGATGACCCTGATCATAACCTACAACAAACAAACCAAAAACAAAGATAGCAGCAAGTAGTATTATTGCATAAATTGGAACCCCAGTTTTTGTAATTGTTATACCCCTTGACTGAGACATCTTTCATTTTTCAATCTATCTGCGTATTTAAATTCTTGTTCAATCTAAGATTGATAAATTATATTATCTGCCAAACGATGAAATACTTACTTCGTTAAAATAATCAAAATATGAATCAATTATATTATTTGGCGATCCCCATAATTTTAGGTACAATTTCTGTTTTTTTTCTTTTTGGAATGGAAAATGACGAAGAAGTTCTTTTTGGCAAAAAAAATCTCATGGAAAATGGATCTCCGCTATTGGGGGATTCCTCTGCACAAATTACGATATTAGAGTGGGGGGATTATCAATGTACTTTTTGTTATAGATTTCATCAATCTAGTTTGAATATAATTTTAGAAGAATACATAGATTCTGGAAAAATAAATTTTGTTTTCAAAGATTTTCCATTAAATGGTCCTGATTCAATTTTGGCGGCTGAGGCAACATATTGTGCAGAAGATCAAGGAAAATACTGGGCATTTCACAACGAATTGTATTCTAATTGGGCTGGCGAGAAAACAGGATGGATAAATTATGATTCATTAAATCAATTTGCAAAATCAGTGAATTTAGAACTTGATGAATTTACAACATGTTTAGATGAACACAAGTATAACCAAAAAGTTCTTGAATTAGAAAAATTTGGCAAAAAAATAGGAATTGATGCTACACCTTCCTTTTTGATATTCAATGATGAAAAAATTATCAAAATTAGAGGAAATCAACCTATTGATGTTTTTAGGCAAGCAATTGATGATTTGTGATTATTAAATTGTAGATATTTCTACCATTTTAGGCAACTTTATTGTAAATACAGTAGGTTTGTTTCTTATGGAAATACTCCCTCCATGTTGCTCTACTATACTCTTACAACTTGCTAGTCCTAGTCCTGTTCCTTTTTTCTTTGTAGTAAATAGGGGTTCAAAAACTTTTGATATTATTTCATCTGACACACCACCACCCGAATCTTCCACTTCAATTTCAACCTCATTTTCTATATCAATAAATCTAATTGTAATTACTCCATCATCATTTATTGCTTGCATTGAATTATTTAGTAAATTATCAAAAACAATTTCAATCTTATCTGAATCATATACAAATTCTATACTGTTATCAGGAATGTGAATTTTGATATTTGATGATTTATTTATTTTTGCCAAGGATAGTCCTAAGGTATCTAAAAGTGAATTTTTTGTTACATGTAATGATTGAATTTTTACAAATTCTAAAACATCGTCAATTTGATTTGACATTCTAGCAATAGCACGTTCCATCATATCAATTTGTTTAGTAGAAAAATAAATTTCTCCAGATTTAGTTCTTGCTCTGGCAATTTCAACAACTCCCTTAAGTACAGTTAATGGATTTCTTAGATCATGTGCTAATCTTGCAGACAATTCCCCAATAGCAGAAAGTCGTTCTGCTTGAGCTAATTTTTTAGTTTTTTCTCTCAAATCAATTTGTAAATTGTCACGTTGTCGTTTTAATTTCTGTTCAGACATTGCTAATTGAGATAAATTTTCTTTTAATTTTTCATTAAATTCTCTAGTTTGTCTTTTCTCATTCGAAAATAATTTTTTCATTAAATCAAGTTTTTCTACAGCATACTTTTCAATAAGACCAGATAACTCATTATTTACCTTAATTGCTTCTGGAATTTCAATAATATCATTTACCATATCCATTAAACTTTCTTGTCTATTGACAAATTTTCCAGATTGTAAAACTTCTATTTGCTGTTCAAATCGTTCATGGGATTTTTTGATTTTATCAATTCTATGTAGTCTATTTGTTAATTGACTGTTGATTTTTTTCATATATTCTTTAGCTTTTTTAATTTGAATTTCAGTATTTTCTATAGATTTTTCAGATTTTGAGGATTTCTTCTTTAAAGCAGAGCTTTTTATATCCAAATCGTCCTTTGGCATTTTTTTTATTTGAGTTTTTAAGATATACCGAGTTCGGTGTTCGTAACGAACATACGATCTGGAAAAAATTCTTCTCAATACATTTCTTTATGATGAATGCCTATTGCTATTCGTGGATCATATAGAGGATTAGAACTAATCAAATCACGCATCATTAATCGCTTGAGAATTGCTTTGATTTCGTGAGTTTCAACTCCACCTAGATTTCTTGCTCGTTTTGAGATTTCTTGAAACATCACTTCTTCATCCACGCGTTTCGTTTGACAAATGTATGTTTTTAATAAAAGACCTAATTGAGTCAATTTATTGAGTGAGAGTTCTTTGTTTTCTACGAAGATTTCTCGAATCAAATCTTCAATATGATAAATCCCCTTTTCAGATACTTTGTATCTCAAAAGTTTTGGATAGTCATCTAGTGCTATAGGATAAAGTTTCCCAACAGTTCTACTTCCCATAATCACTCTTATCTAGTGAAGGTAATGTTTAGTGCGGTCAATTTTTGTAAATTAAAGGTCCAATTTGGCAAAATCTAATTTGTGATAATCTAATTTCAATCAAACTTAATATTCGCTCCGTCAGACAATTGAAAATATGGTAAAATTCAAATTACAAAAACAGGATTCTGTGAAACTTTACAAAATTAGAAAGACATTAGAAGAATTATCACAAAAAACAGGTCGTGGGACAGAATTAATTAGCTTGTATGTTCCACAGGGTAAACAACTCCATGAGGTAATTACTAATTTAAGAGAAGAGCAGGGAACTGCAGATAATATAAAATCAGATCTTACTCGAACACATGTTGTAGATTCATTATCTAAAGTTGTACAAAGACTAAAACTTTACAAAAAAACTCCCGAACGTGGTCTTGTAATTTTCTGTGGTGCGTTACCTCCTGAAGGCGGAGGGCCACTTGGAAGTGAAATAGTCAAAGTTTATGAAATTGATCCTCCCAAAGATTTGAAAACATTTCTGTATAGATGCGATGATCATTTTCATGTAGATATTCTAAAAGATATGCTCAAAGATGACAATTTAATTGGTTTTCTGGCTATAGATGCTAAAGACGCAGGTTGGGGACTATTACATGGGGACAAAATTGAAGTGTTAAAAGAAACTGGTTCAGGGGTTGCTGGAAAACATAGACAGGGAGGACAGTCTGCAAAAAGATTTCAAAAATTACGTGAAATGGAGCTTACCTATTTTTTTAACAGAGTAGCTGATATTACAAAAGAGTATTTTATTGATATTTATCCAATTAAAGGTCTGATTATTTCAGGACCTGGACCTACCAAAGAAGAATTTATCAACAATAACTATCTTGAATATCGTTTACAAGATATGGTATTAACAACAATTGATGCGTCATACTCAGGTTCAGAAGGCATTAGAGAAGCATTTGCAAAATCAGGTGATATATTATCAGATTTTAGAATGGTTGAAGAAAAAAAAATTGTTGAAGAGTTATTCAAACATATCAATTCAAACACGGGATTGGGGGCTTATGGTATGAAAGAAGTTATTAATTATTTAAAAAATAATGTAGCAGATAAAATCATCGTTACGGATGATACGAATCTATATAGAATTGAATGTAAATGTAAAAAATGTCAAAATATTCAAGAAGATATAATTGAGTTACCAAAAGTTATACCAAGAAAAACTGAATTACTAAAAACCGCGTGTCCAAACTGTAATAGTACAGATTTACAAGTAAGTCAGCAAGAAATTGTAGACTATCTGGCACTATTCGCTACAAAAACTGGAACTAAAATTGAAGTAGTTTCTGGAAAAGCAGAACACGGAACAATGCTATCTAGCATTGGAAAAATTGGCGCCATCTTAAGATATAATCCAAATCAGTAATCAACGAATTGATTCTTCAGATTGGGTAATTGTCATCAAGTTGTTTTCTTGTGTACCTTTTATTCTTGTGTTAAGATCTCTATTAGCACGTGAGTTAATTATTCTGCCTTCAATTTTTTTTAGTAGAAAATCTAATGAAAAAGGTTTCTGTATAATTTGTATGGAATCATCCATTACATCCGAAACATCTTTTAATATTTTTTGCCCATATGCAGAGAGAAAAATTATTCTCTGATTTCGCCTAAGTTTTAAAATATCTTTTGCTGTTTCGGTTCCAGTTCTTCTTGGCATGTTTTGATCTAATAATACAATATCAAAAGGAGAAGTCTTTTGTTGTTTGAATAATTCATGATATTTTACTTCGTCATTATAGATATCAAAACACTCTTCCCCATCTTTAGTTAAAGTGACTTTATGCCCATTTTTTTCTAATACAGTTTTATATTGTTTGGAGGTAAAATCATTATCCTCTGCTATCAAAATATTTAGATCCATTTTTATTTTAAATAATTCCCATGCCCCTTTTAAGACGAGTTTGTTTAGGTTGAACGAACTAATTTTTTAGTTTTAAACACATAATTTTAAGCAATTTAAATACAGTTACGAATTTTTTCAGCAAGTACTTTTAATTCATCATCGTTTCCAATATCTCGTTTAGTCCAGAGAGTCTCTCTATCATTGAATCTTGGAATAATATGAACATGTACATGAGGCACGATTTGTTTTGCAGCCCTACCATTGTTTTGTGCCATACTAAAAGCATCTGCATTAGTAATTTTGATGATAGCTTTTGCAATTTTCGGTATCTTTGAAAACAGATTACCTACATCGTCTGGCGTCATGTCAGTTACTTTTTCAAAATGTGCACGTGGTAAAAATAGAGCGTGTCCATAATCTATTGGATATTTATCTAAAAATCCTACGTGAGTTTCATCTTGGTAAATGAAATGACCTCGTCTTTTTCCTTGTATTATTTCACAAAAAATGCAATTCATGTAATTCCCGACATTGTATTTTATTTATGGTTTTTCTATCAATTAAGTTAATTAAGGGAATTTTAGGAACTTGACTATCTCATGGGTAAAAAATCGCGAAAAGAAAGAGAGGAAAAAAGAGACTCTTTTGCTACTCAAAGGATCAAAGAAAAAAGAAAGCATACACTTATAGCTGTACTAGTTTTTAGTGGAATTGCGATAATTGTTGGAATTCAAGTGTATAATTTTTTGAGTTTTGACCAAGTTACCCCGGGGGCACCTCCAGGAGCTGGAAGTCTTGGTTCAGAACACGTACATGCTACACTTTTGGCTAAACTTCATGGGGATACTTTTGATTTTTCGGGTCCAGCATATCAAATAAAAAATAGTTACCAACATTTTGAAGCTCGGGATGGCAGTACCATTCATAGGCATGCCACAGGCGTTATGATGGGATGGCTATTTGAAACAATAGGAATTGGACTCGACGATGAATGTTTTTCATTTAAAGCTTCAGCAGGTGGAGAAAGAAAGTTCTGTACAAATGAAGAATTTTCTCTAAAGTTTTATGTCAATCATGAACCAGTAGATAATCTAACAGAAATGGTTTTTGAAGATGGAGATAGAATTCTTATTTCCTATGGCGGCGAAGATCAAACACAAATTGATGACCAATTATTAGAATTAGACACTCAACCTATGTCAGGATAACAAACCACCTAAATTATGGTATGCCTATCGTAATTTGTTTAAAATGGAAATATCAAGTAGAAATGTTCTAGAAGGGACTGCTCGTTCTCCTCACAGAGCAATGTACAAAGCAATGGGATTAACTGATGATGATCTCAGCAAACCATTCATTGGTGTTTGCCATACAGGAAATGAAGCTACACCTTGTAATATTCATCTAGGAAGACTGGCTCAAAAAGCTAAAGAAGGGGTTCTAGAAGGGGGAGCTACACCACGAGAATTTAGTACCATAGCAGTAAGCGATGGGATTGCAATGGGACATGAAGGAATGAAATCATCATTAGTTTCTCGAGAAGTAATTGCTGATTCTATTGAATTAATGGTAAGAGCTCATCAGTATGATGCATTAGTTGGAATTGCTGGATGTGATAAAAGCTTACCTGGAACTATGATGGCAATGACTAGATTGAATTTACCATCAGTTTTCGTTTACGGGGGAACTATAATGCCTGGTATTTTAGATGGTAGAGAGTTAACTATAGTAGATGTGTATGAAGCTGTTGGGGCATATGATGCAGGACAATTATCCCTTGAGGGTTTGAAAGATATTGAAAATACTGCATGCCCTAATGCTGGATCTTGTGGAGGAATGTTTACCGCAAATACAATGGCATCGATTTCTGAGGCAATAGGTCTTGCATTGCCTGGTAGTGCTAGTCCTCCAGCAGAGGATGATAGAAGAGAAAAGATAGTGTACGATACAGGAAAGGCGTGTGCAAAACTTTTGGAATTGAAGATCAAACCCAGCGATATTTTAACATTTGAAGCATTTGAGAATGCAATTACCATGTTAAATGCAGTAGGAGGTTCAACTAATGGGATATTACATTTGTTGGCGTTAGCTAATGAGGCTAAAATTAAGCTAACATATGATGATTTTGAGAGAGTGAGAAAAAAAACACCTCACTTAGCTGACATGAAACCAGGTGGAAATTATGTAATGAACTCATTAGATAAGATTGGAGGAATTCCATTTGTTCTAAAAAAATTAGATGATAAAGGATTACTTCATGGAAACTGTCTTACGGTAACTGGAAAAACTATTCATGAGAATCTAGAATCAATAAGTTTTCCGGAATCAGAACAAAATATTGTAAAGTCCGTTGATAATCCTATTCATAATGTTGGAACTGCAGTAATTCTAAAAGGAACATTAGCACCTGATGGCGCAGTAATTAAAACGGCTGGAGCAGAAATGACAAGATTCACTGGAAAAGCACTAGTGTTTGATAGAGAAGAGTATGCATTTGATGCAATATCTAAAGGAGAAATAAAAGAAGGCGATGTCGTTGTGATTAGATATGAAGGTCCAAAAGGAGGTCCAGGAATGAGAGAGATGTTAGCTACTACTGCAGCAATAGTAGGTCAAGGATTAGGGAAAAAAGTAGCAATGGTTACTGATGGAAGATTTTCTGGAGGCACTCGTGGATTAATGGTTGGGCATATAGCTCCTGAGGCATTTGTAGGAGGGCCTTTAGCGTTTGTAAAGAATGGAGATGAAATTTCTATCAATACAGAAGATAATTTTGTAGATCTGCATGTTTCATCTGAAGAATTACAGAAAAGAAAAAATCAATGGACTAGACCAAAACCAAACTATACATCTGGTGCATTAGCAAAATACGCTTCTTTAGTAGGATCTGCTGCGCAAGGAGCGATAACAAATCCCATTATCTAATTTGTAGAATAGTGCTTATCGCAAAATAGTAGCGTTCCAAAAATAGTATTTTTTGCAGTAACACTAAAACCATCTTCAAGTCCTTTACTACATACATAGCATCTAGATTCATTAGCAAGAGTATTTACAACGATTTTTGTTTTTAAGAAAACAAAGTCCTGATAAATTCTGGAAGGAATTTTTGTTTCAAGTAATTGA
>Ga0209997_10000501_pt1 | contig 13075 bp, 10 predicted proteins | sample CR04metaG_FD_182079 | JGI IMG/M metagenome (GOLD analysis project Ga0209997, IMG submission 182079) | Deep subsurface microbial communities from Mariana Trench to uncover new lineages of life (NeLLi) - CR04 metaG (SPAdes) (version 2) | ecosystem: Environmental > Aquatic > Marine > Ocean trench...
CATTGGGATGTGGAGTTGGGGGGCATTGCCGAGATCAACAATCGGCAGCGTGGTCCCTCTCTGCTTTTCGACGACATTGCCGATTACCCCTCTGGCTATCGGGTATTAACGGGCACCACAGGGAGCGCCACCCGCCTGGCAGCGACGCTGGCGCTTCCCACCAATCTCAGCGATGCCCAGCTGGTGCAGATGCTGCGCGGGAAGCCTCAGGAATGGGAGAATCAGTCCAGTGAATTTCCCCCGGAGTATGTGGATAGTGGTCCCATTTTGGAGAACGTCAAATCAGGCGATGAAATCAATCTCCTGGAGTTTCCCGTTCCCAAGTGGCATGAATTGGACGGGGGGCGTTACATCGGGACCGGGAGTGTGGTGGTCACCAAGGATCTCGACTCGGACTGGATCAATCTGGGTGCCTATCGCATGATGGTGCACGACGAGAAGACTTGTGCCCTGAACATGGTGGCGGGTAAGCATGGGCGTCAGCAGCTGGATCGCTACTTTAGCGAGGGCAAGCCCTTTCCCGTTGTGGTCTCCATCGGTCACCATCCCCTGCTCTTTCTTTTCGCTGGTCTGGAGGTCAGCTACGGGACCAGCGAGTACAACTATGTCGGCGGTATCCTGGGCGAGCCGGTGCAGGTCATCAAGGGCGAGGTGACGGGCCTTCCCATGCCTGCCGCCTCGGAAATAGTACTGGAGGGCTGGTGCCGACCGGGTAATTTCAAGATGGAGGGTCCCCTGGGTGAGTTCCACGGGTATTATTCCGCCACTGAGAAGGGAGCACCGGTGCTGGAGGTGGAACGGGTGTACCACCGCAATGATCCCATTATATTAGGAACGCCTCCGGCTAAGCCGCCCCACGATTATTCCTATTCCAAAAGCGTGATGCGGTCGGCCATGCTCCACGAGGCGATGGAGAAGGCAGGAGTTCCGGGCGTGGTCGGCTGCTGGGCGGATGAAGTGGGAGGAGCCCGTATGCTGCTGGTGGTTGCCATCAAGCAGGGCTATCAGGGTCATGCCCGCCAGGCTGGATTGATAGCCTCCCAGTGTCATATCGGGGCCTATCTGGGACGCTATGTAATCGTGGTGGATGAGGATATCGACCCCTCCAATCTCGAGAACGTCATGTGGGCCGTGGTGACCCGCTCCGACCCGGTTCGGGATATTGAGTTCATCCACAGAGCTTGGGGTTCCAAAGGCGATCCTCAGAGGGTGACCTTTGAACAAAAGGTGCCCTATAACACCCGTGCCATTATCGATGCCTGCCGTGCCTATGAGTATCTGGATGTCTTCCCACCTGTGGCCGAGGCGAGTCCCGAGCTCGAAAAAAAGCTCCGGAAGAAATGGAAGGACATACTGGGATAAATCTGGGACAGGCCCAGAATTCTGGCGGAAGTCCCTGAATTCAAAGGAGAATTTTTGGGGCTGGCACCGAACTCCCCTAAACCGCTTTGCCACGATAGCCTATGAAGCCGGGCTAAAAATCAAAGACGTAGGTCAGCTTGGCGATGAAGGCTCTTTCGACCACCTCTCCGGTAGTACTGCGCCTCTCGTTGTAGACCAGAAAGAGATCGCTGAGAGGCTTGTAGATGAAGTTGAAGCGGATGTTGCTGGAGATTTCCTTGAGGGTGCTGTTGTACTGGATCAGAGCGTTCAGGAACATATAGGGGTTAAAGGAGTAGTGCCAGCGGGAGGTCACCAGATGGGTGGTGAAGTCCCCGGAGGGTAAATTGATGTCGTCGTAGGTCCAGGAAATATCAGCCCCAAGATGGTAACTGGGTTGAAAGCTCAATTCCATCTCGTAGGAATCCTTCTCGCCGTCAAAGAAATCACCTTTCCGAAGTGCGACTCTACCGCTGAACATGCGGCTCTGGTTGGTGGAAAAGACGGTGGAATACTCTGTGAATGGATAATCACCCACCGGGATTTCTTGACCCTCCCGGATCTCAAAGGGTTCATCCAGACGCTCGAATCTCCCCCAGCGGTTAAACCAGAGGGTGCTGGAGTCTTCAAACGAAATGGAGATACCTTGGTTATCCCTGCGAGTTTCCACAACATTTTCCTGGTTGGTGATGTACTCAACGGAAGCGGAGGGTCGAAATTCACGAATCCAGGGAATGGCCTCGCCCGGCCTGGGTTTGATCGCAAGCTCTCCTGAACTCTTTCGAATGCCCGTGCGTGGCGCAAAGCCCACTTCGGGGTTGAAGTTGTCCTGGATGGTCAGATACCCGGCTTTGAGTTCGAGGAACCGATCGTTCCAATTCACGCTCACATCTGCAGCCGCATCCTGCCCTTGAATTCCCGAGGTATCGGTTTTCAGCAGAAAGGAAGAAATGTCCAGATAACGGAAGAAGTTCAAATTCGTATCCACGCCGTAGGTGCGATTAAATTCTTCGCTGCCGACCTGCTTGTTGACGAATATTGCACCGATGTCAGAATTGAGAAGAATATCCCGGCGTACACGAGCTACGGAAAAATTGGTGGAAGGAGTCTCTTCGAACCGATCCGTTTGCATGGACAGAACGCCGAGGCGATAGCTGCCGGCTGTTCCGCTGAGACGAACCCCCCCCAGGATGGGCACTAACTGGCCCTCTTCAATGCCGATCCTGCGGCTAAAGAAAGGAATGATGTCCTGCGATTGACGGAATCCTCGAACCCGCTTTCCAAACTGGAAGATACTGGAGTTTTCCAGGAAAAACTCGCGTTTCTCGGGAAAGAAGAGGCTGAATCGAGTCAAATTGATCTGTTGCTCGTCTGCTTCAACCTGAGCAAAGTCCGTGTTGACGGTCAAATCCAGGGTCAGTCCAGGCGTGAGTCCGTACTTGACGTCAAAGCCCACCTCGGGCAGGAAGTCAACATCATCTCCCTCGCGACGCTCAATGGGAGCCGAGAGGTAGGGTTTAATATAAAGATTGCGCCCTTGATGCATCCCGCTAATGCCTTCCAGCTCGCCCGCCAGTGAGATTCGGCTGATGCCGTATGGACGAGGGATCGGGCTCCAGTAAGTGTCTTCATTCTTCCGCCTGATCTTCCGGTAAAAATTGATTCCCCAGACCTGGCGCTCGTTGTCCCTGAAGCGCAGGGTCTTGAAGGGAATCGCCATTTCCGCTTGCCAGCCCTCCTCCGTGATCTTGCTCTTGACGTACCAAACCGCGTCCCAATCAAAGTTTGAAGTCTTACCATCTCCTCCCATCTGGCCCTCTCTCAGGGCTCCTCCGGGATTGGTGCCAAAAATGAAAGCGTTACGATTGTCGTCAAAGGTATCCAGCACCACCGAGAAGTGATCTCCCAGATTGGGGGCATAATCTCGTGTTACATCGTTGACAATCAGCCCCTCTGGGTTTGAATCAAAGCAGTAAATTCCGATGTATAGGTTTTCATCGTCGTAAAGAAGCCGTACTTCGGTGGGTTCTGTTGCCGGTTGACCTTCTCTGGGTTCTTTCTGGGTGAAATCAACGGCGGGTTGGGCAAGATTCCATTCCCTCTCGTCCAGGATTCCGTCAATCACGATTGGAGATTGGATATAGACCGCGGTGAGTTTTTTCTCCTCCGGCGCGCCCACGATACTCTGGGTCCAACAGCCAGCCAGAAGAGCCACTGCCAGGAAACGTGAATGTTTCATGGAAGCTCGGTAGTATAGCGAAGATTCCTGACTGGGTCTGCAACCCGCATTTCTCACACCCCTTCTACTGCATCGGCGAAATGATCCGCGCCCCTGACTGCGTTCCACTCGGTCGACCTCCTCAGCGTACCCTACAGTACGCTTGCGGGGGCCTCCGTCGCAGGCCTTGTCAGGTCAGCCCTTCCGCCGCTTGGTAACGAATAGGTGTGAGAAGTGCGGGTTAGGCCGAGGGCGGTGACCCGGTGATTTGTTCCTCCACCACATGGCACCAGATCTTGTGTCCCTCCACGTCCAGTTCCCGCGGTTCCACCTTCTTGCAGATATCGATGGCCAGGGGACAGCGGGGGTGAAAGCGGCATCCCGAAGGGGGATTCAGCGGGGAGGGGACATCACCAGGCAATAGGGTCCGCTGCTTCCGACGGGTCGGATCCGGCACCGGAACGGCGGAGAGCAGAGCCTGAGTATAGGGGTGCAGTGGGTTGCGATAAAGTTCCGTGCTGTCGGCCAGTTCCACGATTTTGCCCAGATACATGACCGCCACTCGATCGCTGATGTACTCGACGACCGAGAGATCGTGAGCAATAAAGAGGTAGGCCAGGTTGTAGCGTTCCTTGAGCTCCACCAGCAGATTGATGATCTGGGACTGGATGGATACGTCCAGAGCGGACACCGGTTCGTCGCAGACGATGAACTTGGGACTCAGGACCAGTGCCCGGGCGATGCCAATGCGCTGCCTTTGTCCGCCGGAAAACTCATGTGGAAATCGGTTGATGTAGGCTGGATCCAGGCCGCATTTTTGCATCGTGTCCCGGACCCTCTCGGCCCGCTCCTTGCGGTCCCCTCGACCGTGAATGGCCAGTGCCTCCCCGATGATAGCACCCACCGTCATCCGCGGATTGAGGGAGCTGAAGGGATCCTGGAAAATGATCTGCATGTCCTGTCGCATGGCCCGCAGTTCAGCGGCAGGCAGGTGGGTCAGATCCTTTCCCTGAAAGAGCACTGTTCCCTCTGTGGGAGTGATCAGGCGTAGAACGGAGTGGCCGACGGTGGTTTTACCGCAGCCGCTTTCCCCCACCAACCCCAGGGTTTCACCCGCCTTGATTTCAAAGGAAATATCATCGACGGCTTTAACATAAGCGGTCACGCGGGAGAGGAGTCCCTGGCGAACGGGGAAGTAGTTCTTGAGGTGTTCCACTCGTAAAAGGACTTCGCTGTTTTTGCTTGCCTCTGTGCTCAACGATCTGCTCCCTTGATGGGGGATTTTCCATTTTCGATGAAGTGGCAGGCTGCCCAATGTCCCGGCTTGACCTCACGCAGCAGCGGTTCCTCTTGCTTGCATCGCTGCTCGGCAACCGGACAGCGGGGATGGAACCTGCACCCGGTAGGAAAGTGAAGAGGATTGGGAACCTGGCCGGGGATGACGTTCAGCTTCTGCTCTTTGGACATGCCCAGAGTGGGAACCGAGGTCAACAGGCCGTGGGTGTAGGGGTGAAGAGGGGAAGCGAAGAGCTCGGCGGTGCTGGTGTGCTCGACGACCTTCGAGGCATACATCACGGCGACCTGGTCTGAAACCTCCGCCACCAATCCCAGGTTGTGGGTGATCAGCAGAATCGACATCTGGAATTCGCTTTGCAGCTCGGCCAGAAGCTCCATAATCTGGGCCTGGATGGTCACATCCAGTGCGGTGGTGGGCTCATCGGCAATCAACACCTCAGGATTGCAGGCTAAAGCCATGGCGATCATGACTCTCTGACGCATGCCTCCGGACATCTGATGGGGGTATTCGTCGACTCGGGTCTCGGCGGCCGAGATCTTCACCCTGCGGATCATGGCGATGGTCCGGTCACGCGCTTCCTTCCGGGAGACGTCCTGATGAACAAGGATCGCCTCCATGATTTGATTGCCTATGGTGAACACCGGATTGAGGGAGGTCATGGGCTCCTGAAAGATCATGGAAATGCGGTTGCCCCGCACTTCACGCATCTCCGTCTCCGAGCATTGAAGAAGATCCAGCCCGTCCAACCGGATTTCGCCTTCAACGATCTTGCCGGGGGAGGCGATAAGACGCATGACCGACAGGGCGGAAACGGACTTTCCGCATCCACTCTCGCCCACCAGAGCCAGAGTTTCACCCTTGGCCAGCCGGTAACTGAGACCGTCCACGGCCCGGACCACACCGTCCTCGGTGTAAAAATAGGTCTTGAGGTTGCGGACTTCGATTTGAGGCGAGGTCTGGTCCATTACGTCTGTCATCGTTACTCCCTGAGCCGCGGGTCCAGAGCGTCTCGCAGACCGTCGCCCAACAGGTTGTACCCCACCACCGTGATCACGATCGCCATTCCTGCGGCCAGAGGCATCCACCACTCGGTGAACAGATTTCCCTTGGTATCGTACACGATATTTCCCCAACTGGGAGTTGGAGGTTGAACTCCCAGTCCCAGATAACTCAGCGATGCCTCCAGCAGGATGGTATTTCCGACTCGCAGGGTAGCTGACACGATGATGGGTGTCAGTGAATTGGGCAGCAGATGTTGGAAGATCAACCGTCCCGTTCCTGCCCCCAGGGCCCTCGCAGCCTGAAAGAATTCGCGCTCCTTGAGGGCCATAAACTGCCCGCGCACCAGTCGTGCCACGCCCATCCAGGACATGAGCCCAATGAGGGTGATGATGATCCAGATGGACTGATTGCGCCACAGGGCAATCACCGTAATGATCAGAATGAGGGTAGGAAAGGAGAGCATCATGTCCACAAAGCGCATGATCACGCTGTCCACCCAACCGCCGTAGTATCCAGCCACCGCTCCGACGGCGGTCCCCAGGGTCACCGCCAGGCCCATGGCCAGAAAGCCCACCAGCAGGGAAATCCGCGAGCCATAAATGATACGGCTGAACACGTCGCGAGCAAACCGATCGGTCCCCAGCAGGTGTTCAGCGGAGGGGGAAAGCAATCGCTCCTGCACCCGGTCTCCCTGTTCGACCGGATCATAGGGTGCGAGAAAGGGGCAAAGAAAGGCAACCAGATAGAGTGCCAGAATGATGAGGGCCCCTGCCACAGCCAGCCGGTTCTTTAGGAATTGCCGCTTGACGATAGACCACTGGCGCTCCGGCCCTTGGGCAGTTCGATCGGCTTGCCGGATCCGTTGGCAGGAAAGGCCCGAGTAGAGCACCAGGGCCGCCAGCATTCCCAGGAGAAAGAGAGTGCTGACCAGAAAATCCAGGTCTCGTAGAGTGTAGGGGACGTTGGCTCCGAAGAGCTTCTCCAGGGTGTGGGCCAGCGTATCCCACAGGGTGCCTGCGTGCCACCCGGCAAGGCCAACCAGCAGGCCGAACAACCCCAGTATCATGGCCCCCTTAACAGGTTGGCCCGAACGCCGATGACCCCATCCTGGAATCCAGTAAGAGAGTGGCATGATCAGGAAAGCCTCACTCGTGGATCCACCATGGCATACAAAATGTCCGCAACCAGATTGCCCACGACCACCATGGCGCCGAAGATCAGGTTGACGGCCAGAAACATCGAATAGTCGCGCTGAAAGGCCGCATCCACCGCCACACGACCCATTCCCGGCCAACCAAACACCTGTTCCACGATCACCGCTCCGCTGAAGAGAAAAGGCAAACTCAACCCCATGATGGTAATGATGGGCATCAAGGCGTTGCGCAGACCGTGCTTGAAAACGACCACCCTCTCGGTCAGACCCTTGGCCCGCGCTGTACGCATGTAGTCCTGGCGGATGACCTCCAGCAGCTCCCCTCGCATGTAACGGGAGATCCCGGCGGCAGCGCCGATCCCCAGCGTCAAGCTGGGCAGAAAGATATGTATGGCCCGGTCCCCCAGACGTCCCAGCGTACTCATCGATTCATGGCGCACAATATCGACCATGCCGGAAGCTGGAAACCAGTGGGTGGCAGAAACCCCTCCGGCAAAGAGAAACAACAACACCAGTCCCAGGTAAAAGGAAGGCATCGAATAAAAGGTCAATGACGTGACCCGGATGGCGTTGTCGAAGGTCGATTGCTGTTTTACCGCCGCCAGGATGCCGATGCCAATCCCCAAACTGAGCTCAAGGAGCAGGGCCAGGGCGGAGAGTTGAATGGTGTTGGGGAGAGCCTCCAGGATTTCGTCCTTGACGGGTCGTTTTTTTGCGATGGAGTAACCGAATTCAAATTTCAGGACGACGCCCTGGATGTACTTCAGATACTGCACACCCAGCGGTTGATCCAGCCCATAGATGCGCCGGATGTTTTCGCGGGCCTCCGGATCCATGTCGGGGTTGTAGAAGATGTCGGTGGGATCCCCCGGAGCAGCGTGGATGAGAAAGAAGTTGATGGTCAGCAGGCCAAAGAGTAAAGGGATCGAGATCAGGATACGGCGAATGATGTAGGTGTGCATTTAAGCCGCAGTAAGATCAGTACTTTTGCTTATCCTTGGGGACCCACCATTGCTCCAGGTTGTAATTCCATCCCACCGTTTCCATCTGGACATTCTGGAATCGCCTGTGCACAAAGTTAATGTCCTTGGGGCTATAGAGAAAAGTGTAGGGCTGATCCTCAGCGATCATCTCCTGGGCCCGCCACCACATCTGCTTGGCCTTCTCCGAGTCCATCTCGAAGATGGCGGCGTCGTTGAGGCGATCAAACTCGGGGTTGGAATAGGAGACGAAGTTGAATTTATCGTTAATGGAGTCCGAATGCCAAATGGTGGTCATATCCATTTTCAGACCTACACTCCAACCGGCCACGGCCGCTTCGAAGTCTTTCTTGTTCATGTCTCCGATGAAGACCGTCCACTCCAGGATGTTCGGCCTCACTGCAATCCCCACGTCCTTGAACATGTCTTGCACCAAGATCAGGATGTCCTCACGGATCTGGTTGCCTTTATTCGTCTTCACTGTAAAAGAAAACCGCTGGCCGTCCTTGTCCAGCCAGCCGTCACCATCGCTGTCTTTCCACCCTTCTTCCGCCAGGTATTGCCGGGCCTTCTCCGGGTCGTAGGGGAAGTCGGGCAGATTCGGGTGATGGGCCCAGATGATGGGCAGCACAGGACCTTTGGGAATTTCACCAAACTCAAAGAGCAGGGAGTCGATGATTTCCTGGCGGTTGATGGCCATAGTCAGAGCCTGGCGAACCTTCTTGCTCTGGAAGAGAGGATTAAGCAGGTTCCAGCCCAGGTAACTGTAGGAACGGCCAGGAGCAATGTAGGCCACCAGATTTTCCTGCCGCGCGAGTTCCTCAAAAAAGCGGGGCGGCACCCCATCCATGAAGTCGATCTCACCGCTCTTGAGCTGGAGAGCCAGGTTCTCCTGGTCAGGGACCACTTTAAAGATGATCCGGTCCAGGGGCGGCCGACCGGCAAAGTAGTTCTCATTTGCCTCCACCTCGATATATTGCTGCGCCTTCCACACCTTGAAGCGGTAGGGACCGTTACCCACCGGATTGCGGTTGAAATCGGTGCTGACCATCTCCTCATCAGGGACCTTTTCCAGGATGTGCTTGGGCAGGACTGCTCCCACCACCGCATCCATCAACTGGTAGGGATAAAGCCGCTCGAAGATGAACTTGACGGTGTAATCGTCTACCACCACGCACTCCTTGATGAACTGCTTCCACTTGATCGTCGCCCAGCCGATATTGGGACTAATCTGCTTCTCGAAGGTAAACTTGACGTCGTGAGCCGTGGTCTTTACTCCATCGTGCCAGAACACATCATCCCGCAGGTGAAAAGTCAGTTCCAGATGGTCCTCTGAGAACTGCCACGACTCAGCCAGCGAGGGGGCGTGGGAGAAATCCGGATTGGTGCGGGTCAGAGATAAAAACAAGAGACCGATAACGTTCGAGCCCGTGATGGCCGCCGAAGTGAGGTCGTTCAGGGAATCGGCGTCGCCAATGGTCCCGATGACCAGGGTGTCGCCGTTATCGTGAGGAGTGTTATAGAGTTCGTTCCACCTGGCCTCGAATTCCAGGTTGTGCTCTTCGCTTCTCCCGCGGTCCGGCCGAGCCTCCACCTCGATGACCCGTTGGGCTGAATCGGAGGGGGAATCGCCGGGAGTGGAAGAGGGGCTGCAGGATAGGGAGGTGAAAAAAAGACCCAGCGATGTGATTCGGACGATCCTGTTCATTTATTGTCCTCCTTGTGGGGCAGAACTCCTTGATTCCCATGGGGATTCTATCTTGGAGGAGAAAAGAGCGTCAAGAAGGCCGCTTCACCGCTCGATGAGGAAAAGGCTTGTGTGCCGAAACCAGCTGTGCTACCAATGAGTGCGGTTTTCAGTCGATTGATTTTTGGAGAGGACCATGCCAGACACCCCGGATGCTCATGAGGAGCAGCAGATTCCGCCCCCACCCGTATCCCGGATGTCGTCGAATCGGACGGAGATGATCGCCCTGATTCCCGTAATCTCCGACTTTGCTGATAGATAGTAATGAGACTCTGGATGCGTCGAGTTGTAAAAGCTTCACTTCTGGTGTTGCTCCTGATTTTTCTCCAGAGTAGCTGGTCCCTTCGTGCCGAGACTGCAGCAATTCATCTGTATCAGAGATTCGGGGCTCCGGTGATGAGTTACGTTGCCACCTGCCGTTTCACACCGACCTGCTCGAATTATGCCCTGCAGGTCCTTCAAGAGGATGGTTTTTGGAAGGGCAATCTTCGCCTGGTTCAACGCTTGATCGATTGCTCTCCGATTGGATTTATATTCTCTTCCTGATCTGTCCGGGATAGGGCTTCTATGGAACATTTTGACCTGTTTGTCATCGGTACGGGACCAGCCGGCCAAAGAGCTGCCATACAGGCAGCCAAGCTGGGCAAGAAGGTGGCCATTTGCGATCGCCGGGAGCAGGTGGGCGGGGTGTGCATCAACACGGGAACGATACCCTCCAAGACCTTTCGAGAGGCCGTTCTCTATCTAACCGGTCGGAGGCAGCGAGCCATCTACGGCCGTTCCTATACCGTGAAAGAGGAGATCACGATGGAGGATCTTCTCTTTCGATGCCAGCACGTGATCCGGCGAGAAGTCGAAGTGATTCGTGATCAGGTGAGCCGCAACGGAATCACGCTGCTTGGCGGAGAGGCTTCATTTGTGGATCCCCATACTCTCATCATTAAGGGTCAGGAGGAGGAGACGGAAGTCAGAGCGGACTATCTCGTCATCGCTACAGGGACGGTTCCGAGCCAGCCTGAAGGGGTGGACGTGGATCAGGAGACGGTCATCACCTCCGATATGATTATGAGCATTAAGCGGATCCCTCAAACCATGACCATTGTGGGGGCGGGCGTCATCGGTGCCGAGTATGCGTCGATTTTTGCCGCACTTGGAGTGGAGGTGACCTTGGTCGACAAGCGGCGGCAATTGCTCGAGTTTGTGGATGTCGAGATTATGGAGTCCCTCAAGTATCAGATGAGGGACATGGATTGCATCTTTCGGTTGGGCGAGGAAGTTGCCTCGGTGACGATTGAAAAACCGGGGCGGGCCGTGGCAATTTTGAAGTCGGGAAAACGAATTATCTCCGAGCTGCTCCTCTATTCCATTGGTAGAATCGGGGCAACTCCGGCCTTGAATCTGAAAGCGGCGGGGTTAACGGCCGACCAACGAGGCCGCTTGAAGGTCGATGAGAGGTACCAGACCGAGCAGCCTCATATCTTTGCAGCCGGAGATGTGATTGGGTTTCCGGCTTTGGCCTCAACCTCTATGGAGCAGGGCCGGATCGCGGCTTGTAATGCCTTTGGAGCACAGGTGATCTCCATGCCCGATCTCTTTCCCTACGGGATCTATACCGTCCCGGAGATCTCGATGGTGGGTAAGTCAGAAAGGGAGCTGACCGAAGAGGGAATTGCCTACGAAGTGGGTCTTGCCCGTTACCGGGAGATCGCCCGCGGTGTGATGGTGGGGGACGACTCGGGTCTCCTCAAGCTGCTGTTTCATCGAGAAACCCGGAAGATTCTTGGTGTTCACATCATCGGGACTTCCGCAACGGAACTGATCCATATTGGGCAGGCCGTCATCGCTATGGGGGGAACCATCGATTACTTCGTCAATACCGTCTTCAACTATCCGACCTTTGCAGAGTGTTACAAGGTGGCCGCTTTGGATGGCTACAACAAGGTCGGTCCTGCAGAGGGAGAAGTTCCTCCTCCCGGGAGTGGCCTCACGGATAGAAGAGAGGACTGAGTGATGAGGACTGAGCACAGACGGCAGACCGCTGACTCCGGTCAGCGGAAATTCAAAATCCCAAATTCCAAACAAATCCCAAATCCCAAATTCTAAACTTGAAACCTGGAACGACAGCACGACAGCACGAAAGCGCGCTACGAGGAAATGTTACCATAGAACCATGGTCAATGCTTCTGAAAAAGCCAGGGCCAGGATGGGCTCCGAGCGAGGTCTCGGCTTTATTTCCGTTATCGTGACCCTGTTGATCATCGGGGCCCTCTACTACGGCTATCTCGGCCAGGGCGGCATGAACGAGCAACTCACCCGGGGCGGTGTTGTCAAGACGGCCGGACAAGCCATTGCCTGCCAAATGAACCGTCAGGCTATCGAACGAGGCATCATGACCTGGACCATGAGCCATCCGGGCAAACAGCCCACCCTGAAGGATCTGGAAAGGGACGGGATTTCCATCAATCGTTGCCCGGAAGGTGGTCGCTTCAAGGTGGAGGGGAAAAAGGTTTCCTGTTCACTCCACTCCGATTCCGGTTGACGCGGCCAGATCCGCTGCCGCAGTAGAGTGGGTATGAGAAAAGCGGGCTCGCCCGCTAACCTATTCGTCCTTCTCTCGAAGCCCTTTTCGGATGATCTTGCCCGTCACCGTCTTGGGAAACTCATCAATGAATTCGATTTCCTTGGGGACCTTATAGGGAGCGATCAGTTCTCGAGTCATTTTCCGGAGTTCTTCTCCAAGTTCTTCCGAAGGGCTTTGGCCGGGTCGAAGGACAACGAAGGCTTTAACCAGCTGGCCTAAAATCTGATCCTTCTTTCCCACTACCGCCGCTTCAAGCACGGATTCGTGCTCCTGCAAGGTATCCTCGACTTCTTTCGGACTGATCAAGTATCCTCGACTCTTGATCAGATCATCCGATCTTGAGACAAACCAGAAGAAACCCTCTTCGTCGATGTAGGACATATCACCCGTGAGGTACCATCCCTTGTTGAATCTGGATTTCCACAGTTCTTCCTGATTTTCGTAGCGTAGGGCCAGGCCCGGGTGGTCTGCACTGATGGCAAGATACCCCACTTCACCCCTTTCAATTTCATTTCCCTCTTTATCGACTACGGTCACCGGCGGAACTCCAGCGAAGGGCTTTCCCATGGTGCTGAGCTTGACCACGCCGGGTCTGGTGCAACAGAAGATGTGGATCTCGGTTTGCCCCATGGAATCGTAAATCTCATTGTTGAACCGCTTTTTCCAGGTCTTGAAAACATGAGGGGGAAGTGTTTCTCCGGAGCTCAATCCCATCTT
>Ga0209997_10000503_pt1 | contig 13034 bp, 9 predicted proteins | sample CR04metaG_FD_182079 | JGI IMG/M metagenome (GOLD analysis project Ga0209997, IMG submission 182079) | Deep subsurface microbial communities from Mariana Trench to uncover new lineages of life (NeLLi) - CR04 metaG (SPAdes) (version 2) | ecosystem: Environmental > Aquatic > Marine > Ocean trench >...
CACCAGCGCACCTCCTGGTCGGTGGCGAAGTCCTTCGCCACCAGCTTTTCCGATAATCTGACGACGTTCACCTCAGGCCTCCATTCGGGCGCGGATCGCCGTCTCGATCTCGGCGATCTTGAAGGGTTGGCCGGAAATCTTGTTGAGGCCCTGGGCGGGGACAACACATTCGCTGCGCAGGAGCGTCAACAGCTGGCCGGTGTTCAGCTCGGGCACCAACACCTGCTCGAACCCACCCAGAAGCTCGCACAGGTTCCGCGGCAGCGGCCAGATATGGCGGATGTGAATGTGCGACACATCCAGCCCCTCGCCTCTCAGCCTGTTGACCGCGCGGCTGATCGGCCCGTAGGTGGATCCCCAGCCGACCACCGCCAGCCGCCCCCGTTCGCCGCCCTCCTCGACCGCCTGGCGCGGGATATCGTCGGCGATGCCGGCGATCTTGTCCATGCGCGCCTGGGTCATGCGCTCATGATTGACCGGGTCATAGGAAATGTGCCCGCTGTCGTAATCCTTTTCCAGGCCGCCGATGCGGTGTTCGAGCCCCGGCGTCCCCGGCACCGCCCACGGGCGGGCCAGGGTCGCGGGATCGCGCAGGAACGGATGAAAGCCTTCCGCGTCCGTGCGGAACTTGACCGGCATGGGCGGCAATGTATCGACGTCCGGGATCAACCAGGGTTCCGCGGCGTTGGCAATGTAGCCGTCGGTCAGCAGGATCACCGGGGTCATGTACTTGATGGCGAGGCGGACCGCCTCGATCGCCACCTCGAAACAGTCCGACGGCGACCGGGCCGAGACCACCGCCACCGGGCTGTCGGCGTTGCGCCCGAATACCGCCTGATGGAGGTCCGACTGTTCGGTCTTCGTCGGCATGCCGGTGGAGGGGCCGGCGCGCTGGGAATTGATCACCACCAGCGGCAGCTCGGTGCTGACGGCCAGCCCGATCGCCTCGCCCTTGAGCGCGATGCCGGGGCCGGAACTCGACGTCACCCCCAGCGATCCCGCATACGAGGCGCCGATGGCGGCGCAGGCGGCGGCGATCTCGTCCTCCGCCTGGAAGGTGATGACACCGTAATGCTTGAGGTTGGACAGCGTGTGCAGCACCGCCGAGGCCGGGGTGATGGGGTAAGAGCCGAACATGACCGTGAGCCCGGCCAGGTCGGCACCGACCACGAGGCCCCACGCCAGGGCCTCGCCGCCGGTCACCGCCCGGTAAAGGCCGGGCGCGATATCCGCCGGCCGCACCGTGAAACCGGCAGAGACGTCGGACATTTCGACGGTCTCGCCGAAGGCGTGGCCGGCGTTCAGCGCCGCGGCGTTGGCGCCGGCCAGGTCCGGCCGGGAGGCGAATTTCTGGCTCAACCAGTCGATGGTCGTTTGCCGGTCGCGGGCGTACATCCAATAGACCAGACCCAGGGTCCACAGGTTCCTGCAGCGCAACGCCTCCTTCTTCGACAGCCCGAATTCCTTGACCGCGTCGAGGGTCATCTTCGAGATGTCGATGGGCATGGTGCGGTACTTGTCCAGGCTGCCGTCTTCCAGCGGATTCGTCCGGTAGCCGGCCTTGTGCAGGTTGCGCTCGGCAAAGGCGCCGCTGTCCACGATGACCATGCCGCCCGCCCTCAGGTTCGGGATCTCGACCATCAGCGCCGCCGGGTTCATGGCGATCAGCAGGTCCACCGAGTCGCCGGAGGTCTTGATCACACGGGAGCCGAAATTGATTTGAAACGCGGAGACGCCGAAGGTCGTCCCTATCGGCGCCCGGATTTCCGCCGGAAAGTCGGGGAACGTGGCCAGGTCGTTGCCGGCCATCGCCGAGGACTGGGTGAACTGGCCCCCGGTGAGTTGCATCCCGTCGCCGGAATCTCCGGCAAAGCGGACGACGGCCGACTCCAATTCCTGGCGGGCGGGCCTGGCCGGGTCTAGATCGACAGTGGCGTTCGCAGACATGGCTTTCAGCTCGATGCCCTGAACTTGGTCACCCCGGACGGCAGGGCGGCGGCAAAGGGAAGAGGCACCCCCCACATCCAGACTATATATTGTACATTGCCGGGATGTTAACAACTATGGTCGTATGCGGACGAAAAATATTTCCGCCCGCCGGGAGGGGGCCGCCGCGACACGATCCCGGTGGCGCCAGCCTGCCCTGTTCTCCTATAACTGTCCCGCAAATGAAACCATGAATGGCCGGGAATCCGCGTGAACGCCGCAGACGATAAACTCAACCTGCTCGCCGACCTCATCCGCAAGGCCACGGCGGCCGGCGCGGACGGGGCCGACGCCGTGTTCATGGGCGGCAGGTCGCTGTCGCTGACCCGGCGCCTGGGAAGGCCGGAGTGGCTGGACCGTTCCGAAGGCGCCGATGTGGGCCTGCGCGTGTTCATCGGCAAGCGCCAAGCCATCGCGTCGTCCTCCGATCTGTCCACGGACGCCCTCGAGGAACTGGTCGGGCGCGTCCTCACCATGGCCCGCTCGGTGCCCGAGGACCCCTACTGCGGCTTGGCCGAGCCGGACCTGTTGGCCACCGACCGCCCGGATCTGGACATCTGCGATCCCGCCGAACCCGCGACGGAGACGCTGGTGGAGAGGGCGGCGCGGGCCGAGGACGCCGCGCGCGGCGTGCCGGGGGTGACCAACTCGGAAGGCGCCGAGGCCGGTTGGGGCCGGATGGAAGTGGCCATCGCCGCCAGCAACGGATTCACCGGCGTCTACGGGACGTCCCGGCACAGCCTCAGCGTCTCGGTGCTGGCCGGCGAGGGGACGGCCATGGAACGGGATTACGACTACGCAAGCGCCGTCTTTGCCAAGGACCTGGATGAGCCCGAGGCCATCGGCCGGTCGGCGGGCGAAAAGGCCGTGCGCCGCCTGAAGCCGCGCAAGATGGAAACGGCGCAGGTGCCCGTGGTCTACGATCCCCGCGCCGCCCGCAGCCTGCTCTCCCATCTGGCCAGCGCCATCAACGGCGTGGCCGTCGCCCGCGGCACCACGTTCCTCAAGGACAAACTGGGGAAACGGATATTTCCCCGGGCCGTGACCATCGTCGACGACCCCCACCGCCGGCGCGGCCTCAGGTCCAGACCGTTCGACGGAGAGGGCGTCGCCACGCGGCGGTGCAACGTCATCGACAACGGCGTGCTCGCCACCTGGATCCTGGACCTGCGCTCGGCGCGCCAGCTTGGCATGGCACCCACCGGGCATGCCGGCCGCGGCAGCTCTTCGCTGCCGTCTCCGTCCGTGGCCAACCTGTACCTGGAACCGGGTCAGGCGACGCCCAAGGACCTGATGGCGGATATCAAAAGCGGCTTTTACATCACCGAGCTCATCGGGTTCGGCGTCAACGGCGTCACCGGCGACTACAGCCGGGGCGCGGCCGGATTTCGCATCGAAGACGGCGAACTCGCCCACCCGGTGAGCGGGGTTACGGTCGCCGGCAACCTGAACCATATGTTCGCCAACATCACCGCCGCCGATGACCTGGAGTTCCGCTACGGCACCGACGCCCCGACGGTACGCGTCGACGGCATGACCGTGGCCGGCAGGTAGGGCCGCGGGCGCGCCGCGCCCCGGCCGGCGGGCGTTGGCCCCTGCCGCGCCCCGTGCTATGGTCCCGGCCGTCAAGCAAAGGTTGCCATGCCTTGAGCGCGTTTACCGAAGATAGCCGTCCGCGGCATCAATCCACCTACGTTCTGATGCGCCGGCTGTTGCGCGAAAGCGTACGGCCGTACCGGGGCTGGCTGATCGCCGCCCTTCTTTGCATGGCGGTCATGGCGACGGCCACCGCGCTGACCGCGTGGCTGATGAAGCCCGTGGTCAACGACGTGTTCTTCGCCGAGAACAGCGACATGTTGTGGATCATCGGCGGCGCGGTGATGGCGGCCTTCGTCATCAAGGGGCTGGCCAATTATGCCCAGGCCACCCTGATGGCGTACGTGGGCCTGCACATCATCGCCGACAACCAGAACCGTCTGTACGCCCACCTGTCGCGCCTGGACCTCAGCTTTTTCCACCGCAACCCGACGGGAAAGCTGATCTCGCGGTTTACCTACGACATCAATCTCATGCGCGGGGCGGTATCGAACGTGTTGACCAGCCTGGGCAAGGACCTGTTGTCCGTGGTCGGACTGGTCACCGTGATGTTCATTCAGGACTGGCCGCTCGCGGCTCTTTCGTTTTTCGCCTTTCCCCTGGCTGTTTTTCCCATCGTCCGCCTCGGCCGGCGGGTGCGCGCGGTAACGGCCGACACCCAGGAGGAAATGGGGCAGTTGACAACCCTGCTGGAACAGACCTTCCAGGGCATCCGCGTGGTCAAGGCCTACGGCATGGAGGAATACGAGAAACGCCGCATGGGCGAAATCATCCAACGCATCGTCCGCCTCGCCTTCCGGGCGGCGCGCATACGGGCGTTGTCCAGCCCCATCATGGAGACGCTGGGCGGGGCGGCCGTCGCCATCGTCATCATCTACGGGGGCTTCCGGGTGATCGGGCAGCAGACCGATCCCGGCGCCTTTTTCTCCTTTCTCACGGCGCTCCTGCTCGCCTACGAGCCGATGAAGAAGCTGGCCATGCTCAACGCCAACCTCCAGGAAGGGCTGGCCGGCGCGCAGCGGCTGTTCGACCTGCTGGATGTGGAACCGGGCATCCACGAAAAGCCGGCGGCGCGCCCACTTTCGGTCTCCGCCGGGCGCATCCGCCTGGAAGACGTGCGTTTCGCCTACGAGCCCGGAAGACCGGCGCTGAACGGGATCACCATGGAGGTGCCGGCGGGAATGACGGTGGCCCTGGTCGGACCGTCGGGGGCCGGCAAGTCGACCATCCTCAACCTGATTCCCCGCTTCTACGACGTGGCCGCGGGCCGGGTTCTCATCGACGGCGCCGACGTGCGCGACGTCACGTTGGCCTCGCTCTATGCCAACATCGCCCTGGTCAGCCAGGAGATCACCCTTTTCGACGACACGGTCAGGGCCAACATCGCCTATGGCCGGGCCGGGGCCGACGACGCCGACATCATCGCCGCCGCCCGTAACGCCGCCGCCGATGAGTTCATCCGCGCGCTTCCCCAGGGGTACGACACCATGGTCGGCGAAAAGGGCGTCAAGCTGTCCGGCGGCCAACGCCAGCGTCTGGCCATCGCCCGGGCGACGCTCAAGAACGCCCCCATCCTGCTGCTCGACGAGGCGACCTCGGCCCTGGACACGGAATCCGAACGCCAGGTGCAGGCGGCCCTCGGCAAACTCATGCGCGGGCGCACCACCCTGGTCATCGCCCATCGCCTGTCGACGGTGGTGGACGCGGGCCTGATCCATGTGGTCGAGGCGGGCAGGATCGTGGAATCGGGCAGCCACGCCGAGCTGCTGGCCCAGGGCGGCGCCTACGCACGCTTGTATGCCCTGCAGTTTGCCGAGGAGGCCCCGTCCCCGGAAACGGCCCAGGCCGCGCAGGCCTGAACATCCACGGGGTCGCGAAACCGTGACGCCGTTTAAGAAAACCTTGCGCAACGACACCGTGCGCCGGGTCCTGTGCTGGCTGGGCGCCCAATACATCCGCCTTGCCCATGCAACCGGCCGGTGGACGGTGGTGGGCGGCGAAACCCCCCGCCGTTTCTGGGACGCAGGCAAGCCTTTCATACTGTGTTTCTGGCACGGCCGGCTGTTGATGATGCCCTACTGTTGGGATCGCCGCCGCTCCATTTCCGTGCTCATCTCCCAGCACCCGGACGGACAGATCCTCGCCCGCACCGTCGGCCACTTCGGCATCGACACGGTGGTGGGGTCGACGACCCGCGGCGGGGCGGCGGCCCTGCGCACCTTGCTTAAGACCTTGAAGGCCGGAGCATACGTGGGCATCACCCCGGACGGGCCGCGCGGGCCGCGCATGCGGGCCGGCGACGGCGTCATCACCGTGGCCCGGCTGTCGGGCGCGCCCATCATCCCCGCCGCCTACGGCATAAACCGGCGCCGGGTTCTTGGCACCTGGGACCGGTTCGTCCTCGCCTGGCCGTTCGGCCGCGGCGTGCTGGTGTGGGGCGATCCGATCCATGTCCCCCGCGACGCCGACGCCGACGCCCAGGAGACGGCGCGCCGGCAGGTCGAGGACCGTCTCAACGCCGTCACCGCCGAGGCCGACAGGTTGTGCGGCTGCACGCCCGTCGAGCCGGCGCCCGTGGCCGGGGAGGCGACGCCCGTGGCCAGGGAGGAGGCGTCATGATGCTTCCGCTGTATCGCGCCGTGACCACGGTGGGGGCGCCGTTGATCCATATTTACCTGGCCTACCGCAAGGCGCGGGGGAAGGAGGACCCGGAACGGTTCGGAGAGCGGTTCGGGCGGGCGGGCCGGCCCCGGCCCCTGGGTCCCCTAGTCTGGATGCATGCCGCCAGCGTCGGGGAATCGCTTTCCATGCTGCCGCTGATCGGGCGGATGCGCGCCGAGGTCAAGGGACTGAACGTGCTGGTGACCACCGGCACGGTGACGTCGGCGCGGCTGTTGGCGGAGCGCCTGCCCGAAGGGGCCTTCCACCAGTACGTGCCCGTCGACCGCCTGAGCTATGTGCGGCGCTTTCTCGATCACTGGCAACCCGATCTCGTGCTGTGGGCGGAGTCCGAGTTCTGGCCCAACCTGGTCAGCGAGCCGTCGGCGCGCGGCATCCCGATGGTGCTGGTGAACGGCCGCGTCTCGCCCCGGTCTTTCGCCGGCTGGAAACGCTCGAAAGGGCTGATCGGCGACCTGCTGTCCGGGTTCACCCTGTGCCTGGGGCAGACCGAGGCGGATGCGGAGCGGTTGCGCAGCCTCGGCGCGCCGCGGGTCAAGTGCGTGGGCAACCTCAAGTTCGCGGCCCCGCCCCTTCCCGCCGACGCCGACGAGCTGGCGCGCCTCAGGGCGGCCATCGAAGGCCGGCCGCGCTGGCTGGCGGCGAGCACCCATCCCGGGGAAGAGGAGATCGCCGGTCGGGTGCACCAACGGCTCAAGGCCGGCCATCCCGGCCTGCTGACGACCATCGCCCCCCGCCACCCGGAGCGCGGCCCCGCGATCGCCGAAATCCTGCGCACCATGGGCGCGGAGGTGGCGCTGCGCTCGGCCGGCGACGCCATTGCGCCCGGGACGGACATCTACGTCGCCGATACCGTGGGCGAGCTGGGATTGTTCTATCGTCTGGCCGATGTGGTGTTCATGGGCAAGTCCCTGGTTCCCCTGGGCGGGCAAAACCCCCTGGAGGCGGCGCGCCTGGATTGCGCCCTGGTTCACGGCCCCCACATGACCAATTTCGAAGACATCGTCCGCCGCCTGAAGGACGCCGACGCGTCCGAGGAAGTCGCCGACGAGGCGGGCCTCGGGGCTGCCATCGGCCGGCTGCTCGGCGATGACGGGGAACGGGCGCGCCGCGCCGCGGCCGCCCAGGCCATCGCCACCGCCGAGGCCGGCGTGTTGGACGCCTTGATGGCGGAACTTTCGCGGCTCCTCGTGCGGACGCCCGGGAGCGACAACGGCCATGCGGGCGCCTGACTTCTGGCATGGGCGCGGTGGCGGCGTCGTGGCCGCCCTGTTGACGCCGCTGGGGTCGGTCTACGGCCTCGCGGCGCGGGCCCGGTTCGCCGCGGCCCGGCCGTGGCGGGCGTCGATCCCGGTGCTGTGCGTCGGCAACCTGGTCGCCGGCGGGTCGGGCAAGACGCCGGTGGCGCTGAGCCTGGGGGCGCGGCTGGCCCGACGCGGCGACGACGTCCACTTCCTCACCCGCGGCTACGGCGGACGGCGCGCCGGGCCCCTGCGCGTCGATCCCGACCACCACGGCGCCCGGGAGGTGGGCGACGAGGCGCTGTTGCTGGCCCGCTGTGCCCCCGCCTGGGTCGCCCGCGACCGGCCCGCGGGCTGCCGCGCCGCCATCGCCGGCGGCGCCCGGGCGATCATCATGGACGATGGATTCCAGAACCCGTATCTCGCCAAGGACATCTCGCTTGTGGTCGTGGACGGCGCCTACGGCTTCGGCAACGGCCGCGTCATGCCGGCCGGGCCTTTGCGCGAGCCGGTGGAGGCCGGCCTCGCCCGCGCCGACGCCCTGGTGCTGATCGGCGCCGACGGCGCCGGCGTCGTGGAGCGCGTCGGCGGGGACGCGCCCACCGCCGTTCCCATCCTGCGGGCCAGGATCATGCCCGGCCCCGAGGCGGCGCGGCTGGCGGGCAAATCCGTCGTCGCCTTTGCCGGCATCGGAAACCCTGAGAGGTTCTTCACCACCCTTCGCGACCTCGGCTGCCGGGTCGAACAGGCCCACGCCTTCCCCGACCATTACCCTTATGATTCAGGAGAGGTCGAGAGTCTGCGCAAGGACGCGCGCGCCCTGGACGCGCTGCTGGTGACCACGGCCAAGGACCTGGTCCGCCTTCCCCCGGCGGCGCGGGACGGCATCGAGGTGTTGACGATCACCGTCGAGTGGGAAGACGAAGCAGCCGTCGATGACATCCTGGAACGCCTGATGCGCCATGGCTGTTAGAAACACCACCGGGGTTCCCTGGCGCCGCCGCCTGATCCATCCCCTCGAGGCGCTGGTCGCTTACGCTGCCTTCGGCGTCCTGCGTCTGCTTCCGTTCCGGGCGGCATCGGCCTTGGGCGGCCTGGTCGGCCGCACCATCGGCCCCCGCCTCGGGATCACGGAGAGGGCCCGGCGCAACCTGGGCCGCGCCTTCCCCGAGAAGACGGCGCCCGGGATCGAACGCATCATCCTGGGCATGTGGGACAACCTGGGGCGGACGGTCTGCGAGTACCCCCACCTGGACCGGCTGCGCTTTTCCGACGACGGCGGCGGCGTCGACGTGGTGGGGACCGAACACGTCGACGCCCTCCGGGACGACGGCAGGCCGGGCATCTTCTTCTCCGCCCACATGGCCAACTGGGAGATTGCCGCTCTCAGTATCGCCCATCGGGGGCTGCCCATCCACGTCATCTACCGGGCGCCCAACAACCCCCTGGTGGAACTGCTGTTCCAGCGCCGCCACCCCGGCGCCGGCGAGCTGATCCCCAAGGGCGCCGAGGGCGCGCGCCGGGCCCTGGCGTTGATGCGCAAGGGGGAGCACCTGGGCATGTTTGTGGACCAGAAGTTGAACGACGGCATCCCGGTGCCGTTCTTCGGGCGCGACGCCATGACCGCCCCGGCCCTGGCCCGGTTCGCCCTCAAATTCGACTGTCCGGTGGTGCCGGTGCGGGTGGAACGGCTGCACGGCAGCTGCCTGCGCATCACCCACTATCCCCCCATCGACCTGCCCCGGACCGGCGACCGCCAGGCCGACGTCGCCGCCACCATGGCCAAGGTCAACGCCGTGATCGAGGGGTGGGTGCGGGAAAGACCCGAACAGTGGCTGTGGCTGCACAACCGCTGGCCCGACTGAACCGCACGCCGACAGGCCAGGGCCTCACTCCGCCATGGGACCGACAAGGAGGGCCGGGTCCAGACGGGTGTCGAAAAGGCTGACGCCCCAATGGAGGTGGGGCCCGGTGGCGCGGCCCGACGCCCCGACCCGTCCGATCGGCGTTCCCCTGGCCACCCGCTGGCCTTGGGTGACCAGGATTTCGCTCATGTGGGCGTACACCGAGGCCAGCCCGTGGCCGTGATCGATCATCACCGTCCTGCCGGTGAAGAACATGTCCGGGCGGGCGAGGACGACGACGCCGTCGGCGGACGCCACCACGGGGGTGCCCAGGGGCGCGACGACGTCGACGCCGCCGTGGGGGTTGCGCGGTTTGCCGTTGAGGATGCGCTGGCTGCCGAAGACGCCGGAAACCCGCCCCCGCACCGGCCACTGGAAGCGCGAGGCGAAGTCGGCCGGACTCGAGTCCCGGGCGCGCGCCGCCGCGATGGCGGCGCCGTCCAGGCGGATGCGCTCCAGGTCCTCAGGGTCCGGCGTGACCTTCCGCGACGGCAGTCCGTCGATGCGCTGTACCTGGTAGGTGCGCCGCGCCACGTGAAGGACGCGCACCGTCGTGCCGCCGTCGGGGTATCGCACCCGCACCTCCACCGTGGGCGGCGCGTCGCGGCCAAAGCCCACCAGGAACAGGCCCTCGGGCGAAACCCGCACGGCGCGGCCATCGACGGTGACGGCGATGGCGTTATCGCCCCGTCCGATCACCAGGCCGCCCTGGGTCAGCGGCCCCTCGAGGCTGAGTTCGCGGGCCGCCCCCGGCAAGGCGCTGGCGACGATCAATACCGCGGCGGCGGCCGTCCCCGCCCAGCGCCCCATCACAGCAGGGTCCCCTGGCGGTCGTCCGGGGACGGCTTGGGGCGCGGTTTGCCGGGTTGTGTTTTCGAGGCCCTGCGGCGCCCGTCCCCGGCCCCCGTCCCGCCCGCGCCTTTCCCGGTGTCCTCGTTCACCGTGACCCCGGCGGCGCCATCGTGGAAGCGGACGGTGAGCGCCATCCTGGGGGCCAGCCTTTGCACGGAGCGGACGGCGCGCTCGGCGTCGTCCCAGACCAGGGTGAACCCGCGCTCCAGCACCCTTTCGTACGAGCAGCTCTCCAGCACCGCCTCGGCCTGGGCCAGGCGGGCCCCCTTCCCGCGCACCAGCCCGCGGACCGCCGTCCCCAGCGCCCTGGCCTCGCCGGCGAGGCGCACCCGGGCGTAGGCGATCACCTGGCGCGGGCTGGGAAGCCGGGCCGCCATCTCGGCGATGCGGGCGCGGCGCCGTTCCAGGCCCACGGTGATGCCGTTCCTCAGGCGCTCGGTCCAGTCGTCCAGGCGCTGGACGGCTTCCTCCACCATGCGCCGCAGGTTGGGCAGGCCGCGGGCGAGATCGGCGACTCGGGTGCGCCGTTCGGACAGCATGCGGTGCACGGTGCCGACAAGGCGGCTGCCGTCGTCCAACACCTGGGCGAGAAGCTCGATGCGCACCGGCACCGCCATCTCGGCCGCCGCCGTCGGCGTCGGCGCCCTGAGGTCGGCGGCGAAGTCGACGAGGGTGATGTCGGTCTCGTGGCCCACCGCCGAGATCAGGGGGATGTCGCTGGCCGCGGCGGCGCGCACCACGACCTCTTCGTTGAAGGCCCACAGGTCCTCGAGGCTGCCGCCGCCGCGGGCCACGATCAGCACGTCGGGCCTGGGCACGGGACCGCCCGGCGCCAGCCCGTTGAACCCCGCGATGGCGGCGGCCACCTGTTCCGCCGCGCCCTCGCCCTGGACCAGCACCGGCCACATGACGATGCGGCGCGGGAAGCGCTCGCCGATGCGGTGCACGATGTCACGGATTACCGCGCCCGTCGGCGAGGTGACGATGCCGATGACCTCGGGAAGGAAGGGGATGGGCTTCTTGCGGTCTTCGTCGAACAGTCCTTCGGCGGCGAGCTTGTGCTTCAGTTCCTCGAGCCGCTTGAGCAGCGCGCCCTCGCCGGTGAGTTCCAGGCTTTCGACGACGATCTGATACTTGGAACGGCCGGGATAGGTGGTGAGGCGCCCGCTGGCGATCACCTCCATGCCGTCCTCCGGATCGAGGCGCAGGCGGGCCGCGGTGCCGCGCCAGCACACGGCGTCCAGCACCGCGTCCGGGTCCTTGAGCGAGAAATAGAGGTGGCCCGAGGCCGCCCGCTTGAAGCCGGTGATCTCGCCCCGCACGCGCACCACGGCGAAGGAGTCCTCGACCATCCGCTTGAGCGCCCGCGAGATCTCGCCGACGGTCAGGACGGCCACCTCGGGCGCGCCGGCCTCTGTGGATGGTTTTTCGGTCATCGCCGCCAGTAGTATGATACAAGACGGCCCGGCACAACACGCGCGCGGCGGGCATATGACCGGGCATAGACCGTGAAGGTTCTGGTGGTTGGATCGGGGGGCCGCGAGCACGCCCTGTGCTGGGCCATCGCCAAATCGCCCCGCTGCGCGGACCTTTCCTGCGCCCCCGGCAACGCCGGCATCGCCGGGCTTGCCCGGTGCGTCGACATCGGCGCCGGGGACGTGGACGGCGTGGTCGGTTTCGCCGCCGAGAACGGCATCGACTTCGTCGTCGTCGGCCCCGAGGTGCCCCTCGTCGCCGGACTGGTGGACCGCCTGGACGACGCCGGCATCCTTGCCTTCGGCCCCAGCGCCCGGGCCGCCGAGCTCGAGGGCTCCAAGGGCTTCATGAAGGACCTGTGCGCCAGGTACGGCGTGCCCACGGGCGCCTACGGCCGCTTCACGGACGTGGATGCGGCCAAGGCCTACATCCGCGACAAGGGCGCCCCCATCGTGGTCAAGGCGGACGGACTGGCCGCCGGCAAGGGCGTCATCCTGTGCCGGACCGGCGGCGAGGCCGAGGCCGCCGTCGACAGGATCATGACCGGGCGCGCCTTCGGCAGCGCCGGCGACGAGGTCGTGGTCGAGGAGATGCTGGAAGGCGAGGAGGCCAGCTTCTTCGCCCTGGTCGACGGCCGGCGCGCCGTGCCCCTGGTCGCCGCCCAGGACCACAAGGCGGCCTTCGACGGGGACCGGGGCCCCAATACCGGCGGCATGGGGGCGTATACGCCGGCGCCCGTGGTCACCGGCGACATGGCGAAGACCATCATGGAGCGCATCATCACCCCCACCATCGAGGGCATGGCCGCCGAGGGCCGCCCCTACAAAGGCGTCCTCTACGCCGGCGTGATGATCGGCGAGGACGGGCCCCGGGTGCTGGAGTTCAACGTCCGTTTCGGCGACCCCGAATGCCAGCCCATGGTGATGCGCCTCAAATCCGATTTTCTCGACGCGCTGGTCGCCTGCGCCGAGGGCCGGCTCGACCCGGCCATGCTCGAATGGCACGACGATGCCGCCCTGGTCGTCGTCATGGCCGCCAAGGGCTATCCCGGCGCCTACGAGAAGGGCACGGAAATCCGCGGCCTGGAGAAGGCGGATGCGGCCGAAGGCGTCGTCGTCTTCCACGCCGGCACCCGGGCCGACGGCGGGAGAATCCTCGCCAACGGCGGACGGGTGCTCGGCGTCACCGCCCGCGCCGCCACGGTGGCCGACGCCCAGAAGCGGGCCTACGAGGCCGTCGACCGCATCGACTGGCCGGACGGCTTCTGCCGCCGGGACATCGGCTGGCGGGCGCTCGGGCG
>Ga0209997_10000512_pt1 | contig 12947 bp, 7 predicted proteins | sample CR04metaG_FD_182079 | JGI IMG/M metagenome (GOLD analysis project Ga0209997, IMG submission 182079) | Deep subsurface microbial communities from Mariana Trench to uncover new lineages of life (NeLLi) - CR04 metaG (SPAdes) (version 2) | ecosystem: Environmental > Aquatic > Marine > Ocean trench >...
AGTACGTCCTCGATCGTCAACAATCCGGCAACCCCGCCATATTCATCGACAACGATTGCCATGTGGTTGTGACTGGCACGAAATTCTTTCAATAACGCATTCAGGCGCTTCGACTCCGGAATCACGGCAGCGGGTCGCAGCAGTCTCTGAATCGTAAATTCCTCGTCCACGCGACTGCCGAAGTGGCGCAGCAAGTCCTTGGCCAGCAAAATACCCAGAATTTCGTCACGATCTTCGCCGATGACTGGAAACCGTGAATGCCCCGATTGAATAATTAATTGAATAACGTCGTCGAAATCATGCTCGATTTCGATGACGACCATCTGAGATCGCGGCACCATGACCTCTCGAGCTTGAGTTTCCGATACCTCGAGCACGCCGGCGAGCATGCTTTTCTCTTCGGCATCAAGATCAACATCGGACTGAATAAAGGAATGAATTTCATCGCGGCTCCAGGGTTCACCCGTGATCGCACGCTTGATGCGTGCGAAAAGTCCGGGGCCACCCGCACCGCTGGTACTTGGCGGTTTGTCGTTCATATTCGCTAAACTGTATCAGGTCTCTGGTGAGACTCTCCGTATGGGTCTGCGACCCCGTGTGTGGTCAGGATGCGTGTCTCAAGGCCTTCCATTTCGAGGGCCCCGTCATCATCCGTATGATCAAAGCCGAGCAGGTGTAACGTGCCATGCACGACCATGTGTGCCCAGTGCTCATCACCAGGCTTGCCCTGCTCCGCGGCCTCCTGATTGACGATGCTCGCACAAATTACGATGTCGCCCAGCATTTTTGACATATCCGCCGGAAGTCCTTCAATTCGACCTGTCGGGAAGGAGAGTACGTTGGTCGGCTTGTCTTGTTGACGATATTCACGATTCAGCGCGCGGCTCTCTGCACAACCAACGATACGCACCAAGACTTCGACCTCATCGGCAACATTCTTGCCCGCGGCGTCGATCGCGCGCTGCAGCCAGGATTCGATTTCATTCGACTCAGGCAGCTCTTCATCATCGCACGCGATCTGCACGTCAACTTGCGCGATCATTTTCTTCGTAGGCTTCAACGATACGCTGCACTAATTGGTGGCGCACGACATCCTTTGGTGTGAAATAGGTAAACGCGACACCCTTTACGTCGGCGAGGATGCCCGCCGCATTATTGAGTCCCGATACCTGACCCGACGGCAAGTCGATCTGCGTAACATCGCCAGTTACGACAGCACGCGAACCGAAGCCGATTCGCGTCAGAAACATTTTCATTTGCTCAATGCTGGTGTTTTGCGCTTCATCCAGAATAACGAACGACTCATTCAACGAACGCCCGCGCATGAAAGCCAGTGGCGCGATCTCGATGACATTGCGTTCGATCAATTGCGTCACGCGCTCCGCACCGATCATGTCGTACAGCGCGTCGTACATCGGCCGCAAATAGGGATCGATCTTTTGCGATAAGTCGCCAGGCAGAAACCCCAGTCGCTCACCCGCTTCAACCGCCGGCCGCACCAGTACGATGCGCCGCACCTCGTCGTTTTCCAAAGCATCGACTGCACTGGCAACCGCTAGATAGGTCTTCCCCGTGCCGGCCGGACCGATACCGAACGCAAGATCATGTTGTCGAATACGGCGCAAGTAAGCCAGCTGATTCGCACCACGAGGCCGAATCAGCTTGCGCCGTGTCTGAATCGTGATGACGTCGTCATTCGCGCCGTCAGGGACTGATGCATCGCTGGTCAACTGGGCGTTATCCATAAAAGACTCCTGCAACAGTATATGTACGCGTTCGGGGTCGAGGCTCTCTTTGTCGGTCATTGCGAATAAGGACAGCAGGATGTCGCTGCCAACCTCGGCGGCCCCCGGCTTGCCGGTAACGCGGAAGCGATTGCCGTGACTGGCAATCTCAACGTCAAGGCGGCGTTCGATCTGCCGCAGGTGTTCATCAAATTGACCGCAGAGGTTGGCAAGGCGGTGATTATCAGCAGGCTCCAGGACAATGTCCCGAGAAATTTCGACAGCATTCAATGTCTGTATTTAAAACCTCTGCGTACGAAGTCGCCTGTCAGGAAGACAGGGATGGTGCCATATCCGGCCAACTGCATGGCTGGAAATCTATTGGGGCAATAGATCATTGGCTAACAGATTACGCCGCAGCCCGTTTCTTCGCAAGTCGACCCCGTAATGAATTTGGCAGCGCCTCGGTGATCACGACGTCAACAAATTGACCAATACAAGACAAATCGCCGTCGAAATTCACCCACCGATTATTTTCAGTACGACCGGAGACCTGGCGGGTGCTTTTCTTTGAGAGCCTCTCGACAAGAACGCGTTGGATTGTGCCAACCATGGATCTGCTGATTTCCATAGCCTGCCGACTGATACGCGCCTGCAGGACCTGCAGACGCTGCTTTTTCACATCCATCGACGTGTCATCGGCAAGACTTGCCGCCGGCGTACCGGGGCGTCGGCTGTAGATAAAACTGAAGGACTGATCGAAGCCCATCTCCGCAACCAGGTTCATCAGTGCCTCGAAATCGCGATCTGTCTCGCCCGGAAATCCGATAATGAAGTCGGACGACAGTGAGATGTCGGGACGTGCTTGTCGCAACTTGCGAATTTTCTGTTTGTACTCAAGCACGGTATGACCGCGCTTCATCGCCGCCAATATACGATCGGAGCCGTGTTGCACCGGCAGATGCAAATAACTAACGAGCTTCGGCACCTCCGCGTAGGCCTGGATAAGGCTGTCCGTAAACTCGACGGGGTGTGATGTTGTAAAGCGAATGCGTTCGATGCCGTCAATTTCGGCAACGTAATAAATAAGCGTTGCAAGGTCAGCTATCTGGCCATCGAACATCGGGCCGCGATATGCGTTCACATTCTGACCGAGCAAATTGACCTCGCGTACCCCCTGTGCGGCGAGACTCGCGACTTCGGCAATCACATCGTCGAACGGGCGGCTTACCTCTTCGCCCCTTGTGTACGGTACAACACAGAAACTGCAGTACTTGCTGCAGCCTTCCATTGCGGAAACAAAAGCCGTTGGACCATCCGCACGTGGTTCCGGCAGACAGTCGAATTTTTCGATCTCCGGGAAAGAAATATCGACGACCGGGTTGCCCGTTTTCGCGACATCATCGATCATAGCGGGGAGGCGATGCAGTGTTTGCGGACCAAACACGATATCAACATACGGCGCGCGATCGATAATGCCCTCACCTTCCTGGCTGGCCACACAGCCGCCGACGCCAATCCTGATGTCGGGATTTTTTTCCTTGAGGGCACGCCAGCGACCGAGCTGAGAAAAAACTTTCTCCGCCGCCTTGTCGCGTATGGAGCAGGTATTGACCAGCAACAGGTCGGCGTCGCCAACCGTGTCGGTTAATTCGTAGCCGTGTGACTCACGCAATACGTCTGCCATCTTGTCCGAGTCGTACTCGTTCATCTGGCAGCCCATCGTCTTGATGTAGAGCTTCTTGCTCATCGTCTACTAAAACGCTGGCTTAGAACGGAATATCGTCATCGAAGTCGTCGGGACCCGGCGGAGGAGGAGCACTGCCACCGCCACTCTGGCCGCCACCCCCCTGGCTGCCGCCACCAAAGTCGCCGCCGCCACGACCACCCAGCATTTGCATTTCATCCGCAATGATCTCGGTGGTGTAACGATCGCTGCCGTCCTTGTCCTTCCACTTGCGCGTGCGCAATTTGCCTTCGATGTAGACCTGTGAGCCTTTGCGCAGGTACTCGGCAGCAACCTCGGCCAGGCGATTGAACATGGACACACGATGCCACTCGGTGCGCTCTTTCTGCTCACCCGTCTTCTTGTCTTTCCACGATTCATTGGTCGCGACTGTGAAATTGGTAACCGCTGAACCGCTCGGCATGTAGCGCGTCTCGGGATCTTGTCCGAGGTTACCAACGATGATGACTTTGTTTACTCCGCGGGCCATACGGGTCCCCTGTCTGGTGTCTGATTGTAGGATCTCGCCGCCTGCAGCGAGGGGGAACTATTGTAGAGCCTGATGGGGCAAAAGCCACCCCGATTTCTGGTGATTGGCACAGAAAACGCAGGAGCGAGCCTTGTCCGCGATCCTCTGGCAGGCCCCTACGTCGCTGTGCGCAGCCGTCCAAACCCCTGCAAGGCCAGCCAGATGCCTGCCAGCAGCGCACAGACAAAGAAGACGTCACCAGTTTGCCCCTGGTTGAGGAAGCGGCCGCCCAGCAGACCCCCGGCGAATGCACCGAAAAACTGTGCGCTGGAAAACACTCCCAGCGACGCGCCGCGTATTTCGTCGTCAGCGAGCATGGACAAACGCGCCGGCAGACCGGCCTCGAGAAAATTGAAGCCACCGAAGTACAGTGCCAGCGCGAAGAACACCATCATTACGGAAAACCCAAAAAACGTCAGTAACAATTGTGCCGTGAGTATCAGGCTTACCGCGATCCCGATCAGCCTGCCGCTGCCGCGGTGATCGTCTTTGATGATCAACGGCACCGTAATGATCAGCGACAACAGCAGCGCGCCGACATATATCTTCCAGTGATCGATCAATGCCATCTCCAAACGCCTGCTGAGCAGGAATGGCAACGCCACAAAGGTTGCTGTCATTATCGTGTGCAACAGGAATACGTAAAAATCCAGGCGCAACAGATCCGCCCGAAACGCGGGCAACAAATTCCAGCCGGAGCTCTTACTCGTGCGCGGCACGTCCGGAATCAGCTTCAACAGCAGACCCGCGACGATGGCCAGAACAGCTGCCACCCAGAATAGCGACCGCACACCGAACTTTGCCGCAACCAGCGGACCCGCAATCATGGCCAGCATGAAGGACACGCCGATGCCGATACCGAATATCGCCATCGACCGCGTGCGCACTTCCTCACGTGTCACATCAGTGATCAAGGCCGTCAGCGTTGCCGATATCGCTCCCGCACCTTGTAACAAGCGGCCGGCGATGACGCCATGTATGGAGTCGCTGAGAGCGGCCAGCACGCTACCCATCGCGAATATGACAAGTCCAAGAAGTATCACGGGAACCCGGCCCACCCGGTCGGATAATGCTCCCAGTGGTATCTGGAAGCCCGCCTGCGTAAGGCCATAAGCCCCGACCGCCAGGCCTATCAGCAATGGCGTCGCACCCCTGAGCTCCGCCGCGTACAGCGACAGCACAGGCAGTAAGGCAAATAGCCCGAACATCCGAATCATCGAGATGAGCGCAATTGCGCCGACTGCACGGCGCTCAGACGCAATCATCGTAACGCCGGCGTCACTGTTGTCTGAGCTCATTCTCAATGTTCCTTTGCGCAGTAGTCGCGGGGCGGCGTATATTAGCAGGTTGGTCGTTGATCACTGAATCGTTAGCATATGAAATTTATCGACATTCGAGGCGCGAGAACACACAACCTGCGCAACCTCGATTTAAAGCTGCCGCGAGACAAACTAATCGTCTTCACGGGCCTGTCCGGATCGGGCAAGTCTTCGCTCGCCTTCGATACAATTTATGCCGAGGGTCAACGCCGCTACGTCGAGTCGCTGTCGGCTTACGCACGTCAGTTCCTGTCAGTGATGGAAAAGCCGGACGTCGACCACATCGATGGCCTGTCTCCGGCGATTTCCATCGAACAGAAATCGACATCGCACAATCCGCGTTCAACCGTCGGCACGGTCACAGAGATCTACGATTACCTGCGCCTCCTGTTTGCGCGCGCCGGCACGCCGCACTGCCCCGATCACGACACCACGCTCGAAGCCCAAACCGTCGGCCAGATGGTGGATTTGGTGCTCGCACTACCCGAGGACACGCGCCTGATGCTGCTTGCACCCATTGTCTCCGAACGCAAGGGTGAACACGTGCAACTCATGGCGGACCTGCAGGCGCAGGGATTCATTCGCGCCCGTATCAATGGCGAAATCTACGAACTCGATCAGCCACCGGCACTGGATCTGCGCAAGAAACACAGCATCGACGTCATTGTCGACCGCTTCAAAGTGACCGAAGAGGTACGCCTGCGACTCACTGAATCGTTCGAGACCGCGCTGCGACTCGCCGATGGCGTCGCACGAATCGCCTATATGAACGACGCCGATGCAGAAGAGATCGTCTTCTCAGACCGCTTCGCCTGCAAAATTTGTGGCTACAGCCTGAGCGAACTGGAGCCGCGGCTGTTTTCGTTCAACAATCCCACGGGTGCCTGCCCGACCTGCGATGGTCTCGGCATCAAACAGTTCTTCGATCCTGAACGCGTCATCGTGAATCCCGGCCTGTCGCTTGCTGGCGGCGCGATTCGCGGCTGGGACCGTAAAACCACCTATTACTACCAGATGATTTCCAGCCTCGCGGCACACTACGACTTCAATATTGAGGCACCGTTCAGTAGCTTGAGCAAGAAGCTGCAAGACGTAGTCCTGTATGGCAGTGGCAAGGAAAAGATCGAGTTTTTTTACGCCAACTCACGCGGCATGCAAATCAAGAAGCGGCATCGATTTGAAGGTGTCATACCGAATCTCGAGCGTCGCTACCGCGAAACCGAATCGGGCGCGGTCCGCGAGGAGCTCTCCAAGTTCCTCAATAGCCAGGTCTGTCCCGACTGCGGCGGTACACGTCTTAACCGTGCGGCAAGACACGTTTTTATTTGCGGTACCTCGCTGCCTGAGATAACCAGTCTCTCGGTCGGTCACGCCCGCGAATTCTTCGCGACCATGAAGCTCGACGGCTGGCGGGCTACGATCGCAGACAAGATCGTCCAGGAATTAGGCCATCGCATCGGCTTTCTGTCCGACGTCGGCCTCGACTACCTGTCGCTGGATCGCAGCGCCGATACGCTGTCAGGTGGCGAGGCGCAACGCATCCGCCTGGCCAGCCAGATCGGCTCGGGACTCGTCGGCGTCATGTACATTCTCGACGAGCCTTCTATCGGCTTGCACCAGCGCGACAATAAGCGGCTGCTCAACACACTGATTCACCTGCGCGACACTGGCAACACAGTTATCGTCGTCGAGCACGATGAAGAAGCGATACTGGCTGCCGACTATGTCGTCGACCTCGGTCCCGGCGCCGGTATACACGGCGGCTGCATCGTCGCCGCTGGCACTCCGGACGAAATCATGCAGGAACCCCGTTCGCTGACCGGCCAGTACCTGTCACGTAAGCGCGTCATACCACTTCCGGACAAACGTGTTGTCGGCGATCCCGACCGCCAGATCGTTATCGTCGGTGCCAGCGGCAATAACTTGCAGAATATTGAGGTATCAATACCTCTCGGTCTGATGACCTGCGTGACGGGCGTATCCGGTTCCGGCAAGTCGACGCTCGTGAATGACACCTTGTATAAGGCCGTCGCAGACGAGCTAAACCGATCCAACCGCAACCCGGCACCGCACGAAAAAATTCTCGGACTGGAGCAAATAGACCGCGTCATCGAAATCAGCCAGAGTCCAATTGGCCGCACGCCGCGCTCCAACCCGGCCACTTATAGCGGCTTGTTCACCCCGATTCGCGAATTGTTCGCCGGTACCCAGGAGGCCAGATCGCGCGGCTACCTGCCGGGGCGTTTTAGCTTCAACGTCAAGGGCGGCCGCTGCGAGGCGTGCCAGGGAGATGGCGTCATCAAGGTGGAAATGCATTTTCTGCCCGACATCTACGTCCCCTGTGATATATGCCGCAGCAAGCGCTACAACCGCGAGACGCTGGAAATCCGCTACAAGGGCAAGAATATTCACGAGGTGCTCGACATGACTGTCGAGGATGCCGCTGATTTTTTCAAAAACGTTCCGGTAGTCGCCAGGAAATTGAATACCTTAATGGATGTCGGGCTGACCTACATTCGCCTCGGTCAGAACGCGACGACGTTGTCGGGTGGCGAGGCACAGCGCATCAAGCTTGCGAAAGAATTGTCCAAGCGCGATACGGGCAGCACGCTGTACATTCTCGATGAGCCAACCACTGGCCTGCACTTCTATGACATTGAGCAACTGCTTGGCGTACTGCATCGCCTGCGGGATCGCGGCAATACCATCATCGTGATCGAACACAACCTCGATGTCATCAAGACGGCGGACTGGGTTATCGATCTCGGACCTGAGGGCGGAGACGGTGGCGGGCAAATCATGGCAACCGGCACACCCGAGCAGGTGGCCGAAACCAAGGGATCATTTACCGGCGAGTACCTGAGACCGCTGCTTAAGCGCGCGGGTAAATCGCGGCGCGGCGCCGCCGCGTAGCACCCTGTAGGAGCGCGCCTTGCGCGCTAGGTGCCCTCGGGGTGCGATTCTGCCTTGCGCGATTTCCGATCACTCTGCCTCCACCCCAAAACTACCATTGCGCAAAAACTCTATCGTCAGGTCGATCGGTCTTTGCATGCGCATCATGAACGCATGTGAGTGTTCCACAACAACAAAATCATCCATACCTTCGAGCCGCGTGTCCGTGACGGAAACACGGCCGTCATCAGGGTCTTCGAGAACCGCGGACGTGATGGGGTCGATCGAGCGCGTGCCGGCGATGATGCCAAGCTCAAAATCAGCGGGACCCAGCTTCAGCGGCACACTCTCCCGGCCTTTTCCCAATTGACGGCCGGCGGGGCCGTTAATCCAGTCGAAACCAGGCACATCGGCCAGTTCGTCGACCGCCCTGCTGCCCTGATTCGGCGGGCCTAGCATTACGACACGCCCCAGCTTATCGATTGTGTTTACGCTCAGGTACTGGCGCACAAGAATCCCGCCAAGCGAGTGCGTGACGAAGTGAATTTTCTCAACACCATCGTGCGCGCGACAACTATCAACTCCTTCTTCGACAGCTATGCTGGCGAGATCCTCTATGCTGTGATCGCGGGACGGATAATCAACATTTGCGACGAGAAAATCTTCGTCGACCAATGCTTGCTGCATGCGGCTCATCGATAACGATGTACGCGCGAGTCCGTGCAATAACACCACGCATTCAGCCGCCGGGGCAACACCTGACCAGATCAGGACGGTCAGAAAAATTGCAACCCACGTTGTTCTCATCAAGCCTGTGCCTGTACCTTGGTTCGCGGCCGCCAAAAACCCTGACTACTGAAACAACGCCAGACCCACGGCAACCAGCGCAACAGCGCGAAACTCAACCAGAGCGCCCAAACCAGTATCAGCACCTTGTAAATCCACATTGGCACCGTAACGACCATCGCGACCGGCAATACCGACTCGCTGCGATCGGCAAACCAGCTCAGGACGCTGGCATGCGAGTTGTGTCCTGCAACGTGCATATCCGGCGTGCCCAGCAGACCCTGCGGCAGCACCATGACGACGTTGTACAGCGCGATAATGGTGATTCCTGCCAGCGCGATCTGGATCAGATTGAATCGCCACCAGTTGAGGTCGACCTGTAATTTCTCGCGCGCACCGCAGGCGAGTAACCACGCCGCGACCAACATGAGCACGGGCCAGCTGAATGTGCTGAAGCCAAGTCCGAGCAACAGCCAATGCCTTGTCGTCAGCGGTGAAAGCCCGGTGCGCCCAAGTATCAGCGCAAAGACAATCAGGGCCGCCAGCTCAGACCAATACAAGACCGCCGGCCCCAGTTTCGGGCCGCTAGTCGCGAGCAACCAGCGATCATGAGGCGTAGTCAGTTGCACATTGATATTGCTCGCCGGTGCGCCGATATCGATTTCGGGCGTCGTGGTCCGCAGCCCCATCTCGCCAATTTCGCGCCAGGAAATATGTATGGTGTGACTGCCCGGCAAGATTGGCACGGTCAATTGCCCGGCGTCCGCGCGCATGGTCTGAGCGCGACCATCTATCACAACAGACGTTACTTCCGCGGCCGCAGGTAGCTGTATCACGTGTTGCGCCCCTCGCGTACTGCGGTAGCCCAACTGCAAACCAGCGACGCTGGAGCGCTGGCCGTGTTGCACGCTGAGCGTCACCGAGTCGAATGCGAGCGTTGAGCCTTCACTGGCGTCTGGTCGCGTAGCGGTCATCTCAAGTTGTTCGCCGCCTCGTGGATGAAATACCGCAACGCGGACGCCGTCGGCATTCTCGCTCATGTTGCTCTCGGGGATACCATCGAATTTAGCGTTCCAAATATTGCCAACGACGAAACGCCAGACCTCCTGCCAGCTCGCCGCTTGTTGTGACTGCAGCAATAGTGGCGACTGCCGTGGCAGATTGGATATCCACGACACGGACTGTTGCTGCGAATTCATCGCGACCAGGACACGTTCGTTTGCAACCGTAAAATTGCCACTAATGATGTTTTCGCCGTCCAGCAACGGGATGTTCAGGGTCAATGCGCCCTGCGTCGGCGCAACACGATGCACGGTCGTTCTGACGCGCCAGTCGAGATCCAGCTCAATGACACGTTCGACACGGGCGAACACCGGGAATCGGCTGCTCTCCCAGCGCACAGTACCATCGCCCTCAGTATCCGACTGCAGGCGCGTCAGTTGCAATGAACCGGACGTCAGGCGCCGGTCTTTGATACCCGCCACAAACCATGCCCCACTGGTCACCGTAATAACGCGCGGCGGCGTCAGGAATGGAATTTCGAGACTGTCCACCGCCGGAACCGGTCCGCGCAAGTTAACCGTGTGCCGGCCGGCCGTAACGCGCAACCACAGGGCATTGTCCGGCGCCCTCACGATGCGGGCCCCACCGCCACCATCAAGCAACACGGCCTCAGGCCGCCAGCCCTCTGCAGAGCCCGGCAGTGGAATGGCGATGTCCTCAAGCGCATGCACGGTCAGGGTCATGCTGATGGCATTCGCACCCACATCAACCTCGGCCGATACGATCTCCGCGCACCGCGGCACGCAGTCGGGCGGTTCGAGCAGGCGTTGTTCGAGTTGCTGCAAAATATTGGCGTCGGGTATGTCCGCTTCAGCCGGAGAACTAACACCCATGAGTCCCACCAGCATGCCGGCCGCAAGCACCCCGGCCGTATGTTGGCGGCCCATTTTCAGCCCACCGGGCAAGGTCCAGTTGCGCTTGAATACCTCGGCTGCCAGTACGCCTGCAAACAGCAGAAGCAACGCCACTGCGGCGACGCGCAAGCCGCTGACGAGCCAGCGCGGCATAACCACGAGTCGCATCGTTTGCCCGGCATCGACAGGACCGCTCCAGCTTAGTGAGTATGAGTTCCAGTGCCAGGATGGTATGCCGGGGCCTGCCTGCACGATTGCGTTAGGCGCGTAACGGGCAAAGGCTTGCCTGCTCCGGATTGCAGTCGTAACCATTTCGTCGAGCGCCACCAAACCTCGCTGCGGTGCATCAATCGACATGCTTTTCATTGCCGCCGAAAATTTCAGGGCGTCCACCTCATTATTTTGCATCAACAGCGATTCGGGCGTTGCCACGGCACCGGCCAGGCCATAGTGGGCGTATTGCGGCTCGAGCTGCGGATAGATGGCCAGGCGCAGTTGCCCGGCAACAAATGGCACGAGTACAAACAGCAAGGCGATGGCGCTAAGCGCCTGGTAGCTCGACACCGTCTTGCGCAACCAACCGGGCGGCGCAACGCGCATCAATGCAATTGCAATCAACAGGTTCAACCACAGCCAGGCGGGCGCACTGAGTTCATGGAAGCTCAGGACCAGCGCAGCAAACGCGATAATACCGGCGCCACGCCCGAACAATCGCCAGACGGCAATTGTAATGATCAGGACCAGGAAGAAATCGAGCAGCTGCCACTGGCTCATCCAGCTACCCGTGGCGCGGTCGACACCACTGGCGCTCAGCAACTTGTGCCCTGGCGGCAGGTTCAACGTCGCCCCAACGCTAGCGAAACGGGCATTCCAGCCGGTAACGGGCATCGCGGCGCGAGTATCGACCCTGCCGAGCGCCTTCACTCCAACCGCTGTTTGCCTGACTTCGATGCCGGTCTGGCCCTCCTCCTGACCGAGAGTAATAAGCAGGCTCGCATCGTTTTCAGTCGCGCTCAGCAGCGCATACGGCCACTTCATGTCCAGCCGCCAGTCGGTGCGCATTGTGCCGCCAATGCTGTCCTCGACGAAGAAGCCAGCGCCATCGAAATCAAGCCACATTGTCCGTTGCAGGGTCAATTCATTCGACGCTGAGACCACTCCACGACTGCGCTCGGTCACGGCAAACGTTGCCTCGGCATCCATGCGGAAGGCCGGATACGTCCGCCAGTTATGCGGCACTTCAACCTGTATCGGGTCGACCGGCGGCAAGCCCTCGGCTGCTGTTACGCGCAATCGATCGTTAGACTGGTAACTCCAGATTTCCTCATCCGGCAGACTGGTTCCCGTGGGCGGTCGCGTAATCGAATCCGTGACGCCGGGGCCGCGAGCAATCAGGTAGATTGTCCAGCGGCCCGGACGAACCTGGAACCGCAATTTGCCGTCGGCCTCGAATTTGACCGGCAACTGGCTTTGTATGCTGATCGGCACAAAACCATCGGGGAGAATCGGGCCGAAGACCTCCTCGCGAACGCTGCCCGAAACGTCAATCTGTAAATGCGTGGTGAGGCGCGTCGGCACCTCGTCCGCGACAAGCCTGTGTACGACAGCACGGACCGAATCTTTGGCGCGCGTCTCGCGTTGTCGCTCGCCGAGGAATACACCGCTACGAGTCATTGCCGGGCGCTCAACGCGCTTGCCGTCGACAGAAAGAGAAACCAGGCCACTCGCCGGCGGCACACGCAAGACACCTGGCCGCTCATCCCATTCGAAGCGTCCGGCAATGCGCCACAATCCGGGCTCAAGCCTGACGCTCGGGTAGTTATCGTGCGCGATAACTTCGACAGGACGGTTGTTGACCGTTACCTGGTCGGGCCAGTAAGCCGAATCGCCTGGCAGGACGACCCACTGCTGTGCCGCATGCACGGTCCACTGCTGAGAGAACTCGGCACCGGATGCATTGACCGACAATTGCATGCGACCGGGCCATGCACAGATAAAGTCGCCCGGCTGCGACGCATTAGTATTGAAATAGAAGGGGCAGTCCCGGTATTCCTT
>Ga0209997_10000513_pt1 | contig 12933 bp, 10 predicted proteins | sample CR04metaG_FD_182079 | JGI IMG/M metagenome (GOLD analysis project Ga0209997, IMG submission 182079) | Deep subsurface microbial communities from Mariana Trench to uncover new lineages of life (NeLLi) - CR04 metaG (SPAdes) (version 2) | ecosystem: Environmental > Aquatic > Marine > Ocean trench...
GCGGTCATTACGGCTGTCAGCAGCTCTATAACCGGATAGCGGCGCGAAATCGGCGCCTGACAGCTGCCGCATTTGCCACCCAGCACCAGGTAGCTGGCTACCGGGATATTCTGTATGGCGGTTATCGTGTGGCCGCAGGACGGGCAACGCGAGCGCGGGGCAACCAGGTCGAAGCGGCCGGTCGGCAGCTCTGCCGCCGGTGTTTCTGCAATTTCCTCACACTGTGCTCGCCAATCCCGCTCCATCATGATCGGCAGGCGGTAGATGACAACGTTCAGGAAACTCCCGATCAGAAGTGCCAGGACGAAGGAAATTCCGATGAACAGGATGGGCGATTGCGTGAAAAGCGCTTGCATGGAAATACCAGTATCTCCCTTTCGTCAGCCGATAAAGAAGCGGCGCCAAAGGAGAGGCGCCGCTGCATTATCAACTTTCGAACTTCCTGAAACCAATCTAGATTACAGAACCCATCTTGAATATCGGCAGGTACATTGCGACCACGAGGCCGCCGACCAGGACACCGAGGATCGACATAATCATCGGCTCGAGGAGACTCGAGAGGTTATCGACCGCGTTATCCACGTCCTCTTCGTAAAAGTCCGCGACCTTGGCTGACATGTCGTCGAGGGAACCTGATTCCTCACCAACGGCGATCATCTGAATGACCATATTGGGAAACAGATTAGTGTTCTCCATAGCTTGTTGCAAACGCTGACCGGTAGCAACCTCGTCCCTTATCTGCAGAACGCCGACTTCGTAGACGATGTTGCCCGTGGCACCTGCAACCGATTCAAGTGCTTCGACCAGTGGTACGCCGGCAGAGAACATGGTCGACAAAGTACGTGCGTAGCGGGCGATCGCTGCCTTTTGAATGATCGGACCAATAATCGGGCTTTTGAGCACCATGCGATCGAGGAAGTGCCGCATCGGGCGTGAGCGTTTCTTGAAATATAAGAACGCATAAATAACGCCGCCGGCCATCATGGCGAGGGCCCAGCCCCGGTCACGAATGAATTGAGAAATATCAATGACGACTCGCGTAAACGCTGGTAAGTCGGCGCCAAAACCCTTGAACAGGTCTTCAAAGGCGGGGATAACGAAAATCATGAGGATGATCGTAACGACAAAAGCCACGACCAGAACGGCCGCCGGATAGGTTACGGCCTTCTTGATTTTTTTCTTGATCGCTTCAGTCTTTTCCTTGTAGGTCGCGATCTTTTCGAGCAACGTGTCGAGCGCGCCAGCCTGCTCGCCGGCTTCAACCAGGTTGACAAAAAGATCATCAAAATAGAGTGGGTGCTTCGCCAGTGATTCGGCCAGCGCGTTGCCGCCTTCTACATCGACCTTGACTGCCATGATCAGCTTCTGCATGGCCGCATTTTCGTGGCCGGCGCCGACGATTTCGAACGCCTGCACCAACGGAATGCCGGCCTTCAGCATCGTGGCGAGCTGGCGGCTGAAAATCGCTATATCGGCCGGTGTTATCGTGCCGCCGCCCTTGAACAGGCCCCGGCCCTGTTTCCGAATCTTGCTCGGGACAACGCCCTGGCGGCGCAGGTCGGCACGGACGGCAGCCTCATTGGCTGCCATGCTCTTGCCCTTGACCTTCTTGCCCTTGCGGTCCGTGCCTTCCCACAGGAAGGGGGTATTTCCCATCACTGCTGCATTTGCCATCGTACTCTCTTCCGTTAGGCGGGTTAAAACTATTCGATTGTAACCCGGTTGATTTCCTCGAGGCTGGTCAGCCCTTCCTTGACTTTATCCAATCCAGCGCAACGCAAATCCTTTACCCCCTCAACTACAGCCTGGTCGGCAATCTGTATTGCATTGCCGCCTTCCATTATTATTCGGCCCATTACTTCGCTGACTTCCATGACCTGGAAGATGCCAAGGCGCCCTTTGTATCCATCGTTGCACGACCTGCATCCGACCGGCCTGAATATGGTCAGGCCGCCCTCGATATCCTCTGCACTGAATCCTTCTTTCTCCAGCGCCTCACGCGGAACGTCCCTGACCTCCTTGCAATTGTCGCAAAGGCGCCTGGCGAGGCGCTGTGCAATGATCAGGCTGACCGAGGTCGCGATCGAGTAGGGCTTCACGCCCATATCGACGAGGCGCGTCAAGGTGCGTGGTGCGTCGTTGGTATGCACGGTCGAGAGCACAAGGTGACCGGTCTGGGCCGCCTTGATCGCAATTTCCGCTGTCTCGAGGTCGCGAATCTCACCCACCATGATGATGTCCGGATCCTGACGCAGAAATGCTTTCAGTGCCGATGCAAATGTCAGGCCTACCTTCGGGTTTACGTTCACCTGGTTGACGCCGGGGAGATTGATTTCAGCCGGGTCCTCGGCAGTCGAGATGTTGCGATCGACCGTATTCAGAATATTGAGGCCCGTATAGAGTGATACCGTCTTACCGGAACCGGTGGGTCCGGTGACCAGGATCATTCCGTAGGGCTTGTTGAGGTGCTTCAGGTAGAGCGCCTTCTGATGTTCGTCGTAGCCCAGCGCGTCGATACCCATTTTGGCGCTGCTCGGATCGAGAATACGCAATACGATCTTCTCGCCGAACAGGGTCGGACAGGAATTGACGCGAAAGTCGATGGCACGCCTTTTCGACAGCCGCATCTTGATGCGGCCGTCCTGCGGTACCCGTCGTTCGGCGATGTCCATCCGGGACATGACCTTGAGTCGCGCACAGACCTTGTTGGCAAGCGCCACCGGCGGCTGTGCAACCTCCGAGAGGACTCCATCGAGCCGGGTCCGGACGCGGAATATTTTTTCGTACGGTTCGAAATGAACGTCTGACGCGCCGCGCTTGATCGCATCCAGGAGGACTTTGTTGACGAAGCGAACCACCGGGGCGTCGTCGATATCGTCGCGGCTGAGCTCATCAGGGTCATCGTCGCCGCCCATAACGTCCAGGTTTTCGAGATCCAGGTCGTCGTCTTCGAGTGAAGACATCGTCGTATCGACGGCTTCAAGCGCCTTGGTAATTCGGTCTTCGAGTTTGGCTTCCTCGACGACGACCGTCTCGATCCTGAGGGTCGTCTGAAATTTGACGTCATCGATGGCCTGGAGATTGGTTGGATCCGAGATGCCGAGAAACAGTTTCTGGCCGCGTTTGATCAGTGGTAGCACGCGATGCTTGGTGAGCAGTTTCTGGTCGACGGCGCGCAGTGTTTCGAGCTCGATGTCGATCGAATCAAGATCCAGCAGTGGCACGCCGAACTCGTGTGACGCGGCGACGGCTATGGCTCGCGAGTCCGCTTTCTCGTTGGCGACGAGGTATGCGACCAGCCCCAGCTTCTCTTTTCGAGCGGCTTCCGCGGCCTCCTGGACGACCGCTTCGGTGATAATACCGTCCTGAACCAGGCGCCGCGGCAGGCCCGAAAGATTGGATTTCCGTGCAGTTGCTACCATGCGTTCTGGGATCCCGGTTGCTATGTCGATACGATGTAGCGGACGTTACAGTCTCACTGATCTAAGTGCCCGGATCAACTGGATTTTGTGCTGTTGTTCACAGTTGCGCACTTTCATTAAGTCAAACCGGCGAATATCGGCAATTTTGCGGAAAATGCAGGGCTGCCAACGGCCACAAGCTTATCTGCAGGTGCCCGGAAGATAGCGAAGGTCGAGCGTCGGAGGCAGGTGTGCGGCACCCCCGTTTAACAGGTTGCCCCCTGGTGCAGGTGCGTTTCCGCATCGCCAGATGATGGTATTGCCGGGCGTCTCGTACGGCGTCACCGATACGGTCTGACCGATGATGTCCTGGTGCGCGAGCGGGCCGCCAAAGGTGACGTCGACCCTGCCGTCGGTGACTTCAACGGAGGATACGTAACTACCTTGCGAATCGGTCGCGAGCGGCGTCATGCCTGCCGCCGCCCTGTTGGCAGGCGCGACACCTCCATTGGTATATGCGTCGACGATGGAAACCTTGGCGGCGGCGGCGAAGTTGATGCCCTCGGAGACCTGCGCGCGCACGGAATAAGTCTGGTAAGCGGACAGCGCCAGGGACGCGAGGATGCCGATGATCGCAACAACGATCATCAATTCGATAAGGGTAAATCCCCGGCAACGATGCATCATGCCACTATTCCGTTGTTTCCTGAGAATACCAGCCGGAGACTGATACGTGACCTGTGCAAAGACTACGCCCATTGGCTGAGTATTTCATACGAACAGGTCTGCAAGAGAAAGTGTGAACCCGATCACACGGTAGGCCAGAATCTAAAAAAAGCCCCGGACCGGCCGGGGCTTTCTGATACTTCGTCAAGTCACAAGTTGACCCGTTGACAGTATCTTATCGGCAAGCCGATGGCAGCCACTTCGGGTTTGCACCCAGAATGGTACCGCCACTGCAAGTCCATATGATACTACCGCCACCTGCGCCGTTCGGGGTCAAAAGCAATACTGCTGTAGTGAGGGACGTGTTAGCGTCGACTCCGTACAAGACATTAATTATGCCTGGATCACTAATGGTTACACTCAGGACGTATTTACCGCTAATGTTGGTAGCCACTTCCATGCCGGCGCCGGCGTTGTTGGTCGGCATTACACCACTGTCCATAAATGCCTCGGAAACGGCAGCTTTCGCACCAGAAGCCAGGTTCAGGCCTTCAGATACCTGCGCACGAATCGTGTAGTCCTGGTAAGCAGGAATAGCGATCGCAGCCAGGATACCAATAATGGCAACAACGATCATGAGTTCGATCAATGTAAAACCCTGTTGAAATTTCTTCATTTCAATCTCCATGAAAATTTTGAGCGTGTCAGTCGTTAGCAATACGGCGTTTCCGCCTGTAATCCTTAATAAAGCAAGGCCCGTGCCAGAATCAACGGGAAATCCACAGGTACTTGTGTTTAATAAAGTTTTAGTGGATTGCGGGTCCGGGACGGCTTGGCGGACATGCCGATATGGCGGCAGGGTTGGTCACTGAGTGTCCGAAGCTGACAAAATTTGTCACCCACGTTTAATCGATACCGAGTTTCTTGATGCGATACCTCAGTTGGCGAAAGGTCAGGCCGAGAAGTTTCGCGGCGGCCGTCTTGTTGTAACGCGTCTTCTGCAATGCGTTGACGATTGCCTGTCGCTGCACGTCTTCGATCTGATCTCCGAGGTCGGTTGCGGGCGCCCCAGCGCTGTCGGCCCCGGGTGCGGCTGCGGTCCTGAGGGCGAGGTCCGACCCGGATATGCTGCCCGAGGCGCACAACGTGATTGCCCGTTCCAGCATGTTCTCGAGTTCCCTGACGTTGCCGGGGAATGGGTATGACCTGAGCGCCGCCCTGGCACTGGCGTCCAGTGCGTCGCTGGACGAGCCCAGGCGCTTAAGAATATGCCCCGCGAGCATCAGGATATCGTCAGCGCCTCGTTCGCGAAGTGAGGGCACGTGGAGTTCGATCACGTTGATGCGGTAATAAAGGTCCTCGCGGAAGTCACCACTGGCAACCATTTCCGACAGATTCTTGTGGGTCGCCGAAAGGATACGTACGTCGATCGATTGTTCCTGTGATGAGCCAACGGGCCTGATGGTCTGCTCCTGGATCACTCGCAGCAGTTTGACCTGCATTGACAGGGGCAGGTCGGCGATCTCATCCAGAAAAAGGGTGCCTGAGTCGGCGGCTTGCACGAGTCCGACCTTGTCCCGCACTGCGCCGGTAAACGCGCCCCTCTTATACCCGAAAAACTCGCTTTCCATCAGTTCGCCCGGGATTGCGCCGCAGTTCACCGGGATGAACGGGCTCTCTGCCCGCGGCCCACTCTCGTGGATCAGCCGTGCAACCAGTTCCTTGCCAGTGCCTGATTCTCCCGATACGTGTACCGGCGCCTGGCTCCGGGCGACCCTGTTGATCAGGTCGCGCAGCTCCTGCATGGCCGGCGAATCACCCAGCAGTTGTGACGTCTCGCCGGCCTGCCGGTCGCGGAGCTTGAGCGCGTTTTCGACAATCTTGCGAAGATTTTGCAGATCCAGCGGCTTGGATATGAAGTCGAATGCACCAAGCTTGAGGGCCGCAACGGCAGTTTCGACGTTGCCGTGGGCGGTAATAACGGCGACCGGCACGCCACTCGAGTTTTTTTGCATCCATTCGACGAGTTCCAGACCGTCGCCGTCCGGCAAGCGCATGTCAGTCAGGCATATGTCGAATCGTTTACTGGACAACAGAGCCTTCGCACTCTTGACATCTCCCGCGACCGCCGTATCTATGTCCATGCGCCCAAGCGTGAGCGATAGCAGTTCGCGGATGTCGGGTTCATCATCGATAACCAGTGCCAGGGGCTTGTTCATCAATTACCCACACCTTCCCAGCGTGCCGGGTCGGCAAACACGATTCTGAATATGCTGCCGCCGGTTTCACGTGGCTGAAAAACGAGCGTAGCGCGATTCAACTCGCAGAGTTCCCGCGAAATATACAGTCCCAATCCGGTGCCGCCGCTGCGGTCGGTGAAGAACGGCTCAAATATTTTGTCGACGGTTTGTGGATCAACACCGTGACCGTGATCAAGGACCTCGAGATACGGCTGGCCAGTGCGTTGTGTTTGGCCCGCCTGCAATTCGACCATGATGCCACCGGCCTCACTCGCATATTTGACTGCGTTATCGCACAGGTTCCACAGGACCTGGCGCAAATGGCTGGGATCCATTCGTATCTCCAGATTCTCCGCCTCATTGGCAACGCTCAACACACCTTCCTGCAGCTCGAGTGTGCTCGTGAATTCCTCGGCGAAGTCCCTGAGCCATGGCGCCAGCGCAAACCGCTCCGGACGGCTGGACTCGCGGCGCGACAGCTGCAGCACGGTATCAATGATGTGGCTGACACGCTCGGCGTGCGTGCGAATAATCTCCGTCAGGCGCAGGTCCTCGACCGAAAGGGCCTTCGATTCGGAGAGTAGTTGCCCGGCATGACTCATTGCCCCAACCGGATTACGGATCTCGTGCGCGATGCTGGCACTCAGGCGGCCCAGCGAGGCCAGTTTCGACTGCTGTACCCTCGCGTTCATCAGGCTCGCATCTTCCAGGAATACCAGGATCGGGCCGCTGCGTTCATTGCCCTTGCCAAGCGGGGCCAGGTGCACCTTGATGCGGGTGCTGTCGTCGCCGGCAACCATAGAGAATTCGGTATGCGCGGTCTCCGCCTGGTGTTTTCTCCATTCCGCGACATGCTCCGCGAGGTCAGTCGATGCATCGGCCAGCGGCATGCCGTGGCAGTCGCCGGGCGCGCCGAGCAGTTGCGCGGCAGAACCATTGATCAGGCGGATCCTGTCGTCGGCATCGATAACGACGATACTCTCTCGCAAATGCTGCACAATGTATTCGTTCAGCTCCGAGAGGTTTGCAAGGTCGACGCCACGTTGCCGCGCCAGCGCCTCGCTGAACTGAATGCGCCGGGCCAGCGGCCCTGCAGCCAGCGAAATAGCAAAGATTATCGCGCCAAGCACGCCGGCAGCCGAGAAATCACTGGAGTTGCTGACGCCGGCGATCTGCGAGAAAAACTGCTCGCCAAGAATAGCCAGTGTCGCGATCGCGGCAAAAAATGCCGGAATCTGCAGCGGCAGTATCAGGCTGCTGGCACCGACAAACACGATCAGCAGTCCTCCGAGTCCGCTGGAGATGCCGCCGCTAGCGTGCATCAGGACCACGATTGCCAGGATATCAACCGAGACCTGCGTCAGTACCTGTGGCCCTGCCGTTACCCAGCGGTGCCGGATGGCAAGTCCTGACATGATTGAAAATGCGAGGTATGCCATAGCGGTGGCGAAGAACAGCGCCGGGTAGCGGTCGCCGAAGAATCTCGGATCACCGCTGGCGAGAAACAGGCCAAGCAGAGCCAGGGCAAGGAACAGGCGAAAGACGTTCAGCGTACCCAGCACCCGCCACGTCAGATCTGACTCGTCCATGCTGCGCAGGAGCGACAACTCGCTACGCAGTGACCCGGTATCTGTGAGTGCCTGAGCCATTGCTCTCCAAAATGAAGCCGGGGCGCGCGCCCGGTCAGCGCCGATTGTAGTCTATGAGCAACTTCAACCCGAATATTTTGCGTATGCTGGTGCTTTGCTCCAAAATACGCCGACTTTTGCCGCGGTCCCAAGAATAAAAATCCAAGAATGAATCTTCACGAATACCAATCCAAAAAACTGTTTACTGAGTACGGTATTCCGGTTCCCGAGGGCATTCCTGCAGAAACTGCCGAAGCCGCTCAGGCGGCGGCAATGGAGCTGGGCGGCGCTCTGTGGGTGGTGAAAGCCCAGGTGCATGCCGGCGGCCGCGGCAAGGCCGGCGGCGTCAAACTCGCACATTCTCCTGAACAAGTGCAGCAATACGCCAGTGAAATGCTGGGCACGATGCTGGTTACCCACCAGTCCGGGCCTGCAGGCCTGCCGGTCAACATTGTCTACGTTGAGGCGGGTTCAGACATCGAGCGGGAGTTATATCTCAGCATGCTGATCGATCGCGAAGTCAGCAAGGTCGCGTTTATCGCATCGGCTGCAGGCGGCATGGATATAGAGAAGGTCGCGGCCGAGACGCCCGAGCAGATTTTGACGGTGGCCATATCACCGGATAACGGGGTACAGGACGAGCAGGCACAGCAACTGTCAGCCGGCCTCGGGCTGGACGAAAAGCAGCGCCGTCAGTTTGCCGATCTCATGCAGCGACTGTATCGCCTGTTCCTGGAGTGTGACGCAAGCCTGATCGAGGTAAACCCACTGATAATTGCCGGAAGTGGTGGGCTGCTCGCGCTGGATGCCAAGATCAACATTGACGACAACGCCTTGTTCCGCCAGGAGCGGCTGGCAGAGATGCGCGACCCAAGCCAGGAGGACGAGAAGGAACGGGAAGCAGCGGAGCACGATCTGAACTACGTATCGCTGGATGGCGATATCGCGTGCATGGTCAATGGCGCCGGTCTGGCCATGGCCACGATGGACCTGATCAAGTTGCACGGTGGAGAGCCGGCCAACTTTCTGGATGTTGGCGGCGGGGCAACCAGCGAAAGGGTCGCTGCCGCATTCAAATTAATTCTGTCCAACCGGAACGTCAAGGGGATCCTGGTCAATATCTTCGGCGGAATTGTACGCTGCGATTTGATCGCGCAGGGCATCATCAGCGCGGTGAAGGAAGTCGGTGTCCGGATGCCGGTTGTCGTGCGTCTCGAGGGCACGAACGTGATCAAGGGACGGACACTGCTCGCCGAAAGTGGCCTCGATATCATCTCGGCAGACGATTTGACGGATGCAGCGCAAAAAGTAGTCTCCTCTGCTGCGAACTGAAGCCCCCGGAAACCCACTCATGAGCATACTGATTGACAGGAACAGCAAGGTCGTTTGCCAGGGAATAACCGGCAATCAGGGTTCCTTTCACACTGAGCAATGCATTGAGTACGGCACCAGGGTTGTTGCCGGCGTTACTCCTGGACGCGGCGGCGAAGAACATCTCGGGCTGCCGGTTTACAACACGATGCGCGAGGCAGTCGCCGAATCCGGCGCGGAAGTAAGCATGATTTACGTGCCCGCGCGCTTTGCTGCCGGCGCAATCCAGGAAGCGGCCGAGTCGGGCGTCAGTCTTATCGTTTGCATCACCGAGGGCATCCCCGTTTTGGACATGGTCAATGTCAAAGCCGCGCTCGAAATCAATGGCTGCCGCCTGATCGGGCCCAATTGTCCCGGCATCATTACGCCGGATGAATGCAAGATCGGTATCATGCCCGGCTTTATTCATCAGAAGGGCCGTATCGGCGTCGTGTCCCGATCGGGCACCCTGACTTACGAGGCCGTTTTTCAGACCACCCAAAACGGACTCGGACAAAGCACTTGCATCGGCATTGGCGGCGATCCTGTGCGCGGCATGGATTTCATCGATTGCCTCAGGCTCTTCCAGGAGGATCCCGAGACGGACGGGATCGTGATGGTCGGTGAGATCGGAGGCACCGATGAAGAAGCCGCTGCCGAGTTCATGCAATCCGAAGTTACGAAGCCGGTCGTCGCCTACATTGCGGGCGTGACTGCACCGCCAGGCAAACGCATGGGCCACGCCGGCGCCATCGTCGCCGGCGGCAAGGGTACCGCCGCCGACAAGTTCAAAGCGCTGGATGCTGCCGGCGCCGCTACCGTCCGCTCACCGGCGGAGCTTGGCAGCAAGATGATGGAACTTCTTGCAAACTGAAGTGCCCACGACTTGCTAACATAGAGACAGCCAAGGGCCCCGCAGATTGCCCGAGAAGATTGCGATACCGCAATGACTGACAAAATCACCGTCGCACTGGCACAGCTTGATCTTGTGGTCGGCGATGTGGCCGGGAACACGCAAAAAATCCTCGACTATGCAGCACGTGCGCGTGACGACATGCGGGCTGATCTGATCGTCTTTCCGGAACTGAGCATATGCGGATATCCGCCCGAGGACCTGTTGTTCCATTCGGGCTTGCGGCGCCGCGTCGAGAATGCAATGGAGACTATTCGCGAATCAGTTCGCGATATTGCCGTGCTGCTCGGGTTTCCAGACTACCAGGACGACGACATTTTCAATGCCGCCGTGGTCTTCAGGGATGGCGAGGTACTCGCGCATTACCACAAGCACCTGCTGCCGAACTACAGTGTCTTCGACGAGAAGCGTTATTTCACGGCGGGCAAGGAGGCATCGGTATTTACGCTCAACGGTGTTCGTCTCGGCATCAATATCTGTGAAGATGTATGGGGCAGCGCGCCCACCATTGCCAGCCGTGCGGCCGGCGCCGAGGTACTGGTTGTGATTAACGGCTCGCCTTACGAAACGGACAGCCAGTCGCAAAGAGAGGAAGTCGTTCGCCAGCGAGTTTTGAAAATCGGTATTCCGGCCGTCTATCTGAATATGGTTGGCGGGCAAGACGAACTGGTTTTCGATGGCGGGACTTTTGCCATGGACAGAAGCGGCGAAGTCGTCTTTCGCGCCGCCGCGTTCAGGGAGCAAATGTATTACCTGGAGTTGGCGGCAGATGGTGCCGGCGTTGCGCCACAAGCTGGAGAGATTGCGCCGCTATTGCCGAATGAACAAAGCGTTTATGAGGCACTGGTCTGCGGTACGCGCGATTATGTCGGCAAGCACGGCTTCCCTGGCGTCATCCTCGGGTTGTCCGGTGGCGTTGATTCGGCGCTGATTCTCGCGATTGCCTGCGATGCTCTCGGTGCCGACCGGGTGCGTGCGGTGATGATGCCGTTTCGCTACACGAGCACCATGAGCCAGGAAGATGCAGAGAAGCAGACCGCGATACAAAATGTCCGCTATGACGTCATTCCGATCGAACCGATTTACGAAGCGATACTGGGGCAGTTGAAGACGGTCTTCGAGGGTCGCGGTTTCGACGTCACGGAGGAGAACATACAGGCACGCTGTCGCGGCCTCCTGTTGATGGCGATATCCAACAAGACGGGACGCATGTTGCTGACCACGGGCAACAAGAGCGAGATGGCAGTGGGCTATGCCACCTTGTACGGTGATATGGCGGGCGGATTCGCACCGATCAAGGATTGCAGCAAATCACTCGTCTATAAGCTCGCCCGCTACAGAAATTCGATCAGCAAAGTCATTCCCGATCGGATTATTTCGAGACCGCCTTCGGCAGAGTTGCGACCGCATCAGAAAGACAGCGATTCGCTGCCGGATTACGACATTCTCGATCCGATACTCGAGGCCTTTATCGAAGAAGATCAGTCAGTGAAAGAAATCGTGGAGCGGGGATTCGACCGTGACGTCGTCGTCCGGGTGCTCGAAATGGTGAAACGCAGCGAGTACAAGCGGCGCCAGGCGCCACCGGGGATACGCATCAGTCGTCGTGCGTTTGGGCGGGATTGGCGGTATCCGATAACTTCGCGTTACACGTTTCCTGAATAAGGAATCGCCCGCCCCGGCGGAAGATTATTTATTGGTTCTGCGCCACCGGATCGTCCAGAAAATTCTTCCGCAGGACGCGCCGTGTATCCTCGGCCAGTTCGGTCATGCCCAGACCCTCATAGGCCTCGATCATGATTTGCAGTGATTCTTCGCCGCTGTTGGCGCCGTGGTAGGTCTCGAGGGCTGTTTTTGCCCGGTTCAGTGCGGCCACATAGGCGTCACGCTCCAGGTAGAACCGCGCCACAACGTTTTCGTAGGCAGCAAGACGATTTTTCAGATAAATCATGCGCTGCTGTGCGTCGGCTGCGTACGGACTCGCCGGATAGCGATCCACCAGGCGACTGAGCAGCGAGAACGCCAGCTGACCATCTCGCGGAGGACGCTTGTCTATATCCTTTCTGAAAATGCGTTCAAGCATTCCCTGCTCACGTTCGAAATGCGCGAGCGCCTTGATATAAATTGCATAGTCGATGCGTGCATGGATCGGATTTTCACGAATGAATGTGTCCGCAGCATCAATGGCCTGTTCGACACGGTGATCCATGTAATAGGCGTAGGCCAGCTCGAGCTGAATTTGCGTGGCAAAATTACTGAACGGAAAGCGCGCCTGCAATGCCTCGAAAATGCCGATCGCCTTGCGGTAGTTGCCGACCGCTACCGCCTTCTGCGCGTCGATATACGCATCTTCAATACTTGACGCGAGACTATATTCTTCCTCGTTGCCGGCGCAGCCTGCAGCAACCGACAACGCCAGCATCGTTGCCAGCGCGAGCAGGTTTCGTGTCAGTTTTGAGCGGTCTGAAGTCATCGTTTTGAAGTCTGGATCAACCAGCTGTATTTTTCGCGGGCGGATTTTGCAGGAATTCCACCCGATCAACAAGTATACCGTAAACTCCTGATTTTCCGGATTACCAACACTCCTGGATCAGATGTCCGAAGCTCGTCAAAAAATTGTCCCGGTGGAGCTTTCCGGTCAGCGTTTGGACCAGGCGCTGGCCAGGATGTTTCCTGAATACTCCCGCAGCCGGCTAAAAAGCTGGCTCCTGCAGGGATTCATCACGGTGGATGAG
>Ga0209997_10000517_pt1 | contig 12888 bp, 14 predicted proteins | sample CR04metaG_FD_182079 | JGI IMG/M metagenome (GOLD analysis project Ga0209997, IMG submission 182079) | Deep subsurface microbial communities from Mariana Trench to uncover new lineages of life (NeLLi) - CR04 metaG (SPAdes) (version 2) | ecosystem: Environmental > Aquatic > Marine > Ocean trench...
ATGCGCGATCCCATGTTGGTGCTTCCGGGATCTGGCAATTCACGCGCAGCACTGGTCGACGATTCATGCGTGTTGATCACGTCGTCGATGAGCGCAACGATCCTTTCGCTGCAACACGTGCAGCGGGGCGACTGTTGGCCCACAATTATTCGATTACTGGCAACTGGCCGATGGCTATTACGGCGTACAACCATGGACTTGCCGGAGTCCGTCGAGCAATGCGTAAGTACGGCGATACGGCTTACGTTGATATTCTGCGAAAACACAAGAGTCGGACTTTCGGTTTTGCATCCCGAAATTTCTATGTCGCATTTCTGGCCGCAAAGGAAATCGATCAGAATGTGGAGAAATACTTTCCGGGTCTTACGCCTGAGCAACCAACGAATTACTCAGTTGCGAATCTGCCCTATTATGTTTCCGTATCTGGATTGACGACGTCGCTCGGCGTTGCGCCGGCGACACTGGCAAAACATAATCCCGCGTTGCAGGCCACGGTATGGCAAGGCAGCAAATATTTGCCCAAGGGTTACGAACTACGTTTTCCGACAGAGTCTACGCGCCAGCCGCTAGCGGCAATACTGGCGGCGCTGCCGAAAGACGCTGTCTTCAATAAGCAAATGCCTGATATGTTTCATACTGTTGCACGTGGGGACACGCTGTCGGAAATCGCCCAAACCTACGACACCCGCGTATCGACATTGGTGGCTCTGAACTCTCTGACCAGCAGCAATCGTATTCGTGCCGGCCAGCGATTGCGCCTACCGGCGGCAGGACCCGCTCCGGCCGCTGCCACATCGACAATACCCGCCGGGCCAGAGCCTGTGATCGTCGCGAGCAATGCGGCGGTGGTTGAGGATACTCCCGCCGAGGAGCTGACCCCTGAAGCCTTGGCGAATAATATTGCAGCGATGTTGTTAGGCAGGATTCAAACCGCATTGCTGGCCGACCCAAGCGACTACAGCGTCGCCTCAGACAAATCGATCGAGGTGCAGGAGCTGGAGACGCTTGGACATTTCGGAGACTGGTTGGAGATTAAGACGCAGAGGCTCCGGGATATCAATGGTCTCGCATTCCGGGCTCCACTTGTGGTTGGCCAGCGTCTCAAACTCGATCTTGATACTGTCGATGCGAATAAATTCGAAGAGCGGCGTATTGCCTATCATCGTGAACAACAAGACAGCTTTTTCCGGCGACACATTATTAGCGGCGTGACCGAGCATACGATCCAGTCGGGCGAATCGATCTGGATTTTGGCGCTGCGCCGGTACAAGGTGCCGGTCTGGTTATTCCGCCAGTACAACCCGGAAATTAATCTGCACAACGTCCAGCCCGGCACAAAAGTGCAGATGCCGCTGTTGTCCAACGTGGATTTAGGGTGATGCACGGGTTTGCCGGAGCGGTTTTTTGGCGACTGATGCCGGTGGTCGTCATTACGGTTGCGGCGGGATTCTGGATTGACGTTGTGCAGGAGGGCGGGCCATATGTGCTGCGTAACCTGGTTCCGCCAATGTTGCTCGTTATCATCTCCTGGGTGACATTGCATCGCGGCGGTGGCAGATGGGCCGGTTCCGGACTGCGGATGCCCTTAGGCACTATTGGCTACGCAATTCCGGCACTGGGATTATCTTTGTATCTTCACTACGCGTATTCGGTCAATCTAAACGACATGTTTGGTGACTCCCTGTATCCGGGCCGTGTATTTCGTTATCTTCCGATCTACACGATGGTTGCTGGCAGCATCGGTTTTGCGATTGGCTGGGTTGTAGGACGCAGTGTGTAGTATGAAGAAGGGTATTTTTCAGTTGAGCAGCCAAGTGCTACGCTGACCCTGAAAATATTTGACGATGAGTGCAATGACAATTCGACATTTACTTGCAGCAGGTCTCCTGACGATTCTTGTGTTGCCGATTCCGACCGCGCTAAAGGCTGGCGATTTTCCGGTCGCGGATATGGTTGTTATTGAGAAGGCTGAGCGCAAGCTCCATCTGATGCGGAATGGTGAAATATTTCGCACGTTCGCGATTGCTTTGGGAATTCGTCCGGTTGGTGACAAGAAACAGGAAGGAGATTTCAAAACGCCCGAGGGTAAGTACAATCTCGATATGCGCAATGCGAATAGTGATTTTTTTCTGTCAATACATGTATCGTATCCGAGCTCGAAAGATCGACGCGAGGCAAAAAATCTGGGAGTGGATCCAGGAGGATCCATCATGATCCATGGGCAGCCGAATCAGCCCGTACACTCGGAGACTTACTATCGCACTCAAGACTGGACCAATGGCTGCATTGCTGTGTCCAACTCTGACATGATCGATATCTGGCTAATGACCGGCGAGAACACCCCGATCGAAATCCGTCCCTGATCCATGACAAATTCTGTGCAATGTGTTGATGCCGAGGTCTGGCCCGAGGGCAGCCTTGAGGTCCTTTCCCACTTCGAAGTCGATTTGCTAAAGAGCAGTGGTACCGGTGGTCTGTATCCATTGTTGCGGCGCTGCATGCTTGCTGTACTGAACTCGGGCAGCAGCACAGACGACACGCGAGAGGTTCTTGAGGCGTATTCCGATTTTGAAATTGGCTTCATCCAGCAGGACAGGGGGCTCAAGATTTCGCTGAAAAATGCGCCCTCGGCCGCTTTTGTGGACGGCAAAATGATCCGGGGTACGCGCGAGTTACTATTTGCTGTGCTGCGCGATATCGTATTTACACACAATGACATTTTCGCCAGTGGTCGCTTCGATCTGGAGTCAGCGCAAGGTGTCACTAATGCGGTGTTTCATATACTGCGTAATGCCCGGATTCTGTCCCTCCCGGCCCAGGTCAACCTGGTGGTTTGTTGGGGCGGACACGCAATCAGTCGTGTGGAGTATGACTACTCGAAGTTGGTCGGGTACGAAATGGGATTGCGTGACTTGAATGTGTGCACAGGATGCGGGCCTGGCGCAATGAAGGGACCCATGAAAGGCGCCACGATCGGTCACGCGAAACAACGCATCGGTGACGGGCGATACATTGGCATCACCGAACCCGGCATCATCGCGGCCGAGTCACCGAATCCAATAGTGAATTCGCTGGTCATCATGCCGGATATGGAAAAACGCCTGGAAGCATTTGTCAGGATCGGCCATGGCATTATTGTTTTCCCCGGTGGAGTCGGTACGGCGGAGGAAATACTGTATTTGCTGGGAGTGCTTTTGCATCCTGAAAATCATGGCCACCCACTGCCTCTCATAATGACAGGGCCACCTGCGGCAGAATCCTTTTTCCGGCAGATCGATGAGTTCGTCAAAGCGACTCTCGGCCAGGCTGCTCAAGACCGATATAAGATCATCATCGACGATCCGAAATCTGTTGCCAGAGAAATGAAACGCAATCTTGAAGACGTGCTGGACTTTCGCAAGGCAAACGGCGATGCATTTTATTTCAACTGGCGTCTAAAGATTGATAAGGAATTTCAATATCCATTCGTAGCGACACATGATTCGATGCAAGAGATCGAGATCAGTGAGGAACTGCCGACGCATATCCTCGCGGCTAATCTTCGCCGCGTATTCTCAGGTATCGTTTCCGGAAATGTCAGAGAGGATACGGCCGAACGAATCGACGAGTACGGGCCTTTCCAAATAAACGGGTCAGAACGAATTATGGGGTTGCTCGACAGGTTGCTCACTGTTTTTGTTGAGCAGGGCCGCATGAAATTATCGGGTAGGGAATACGCTCCATGTTATGTGATTAAGTAAAAACGGAGAGTAAACAGTTGAAAAATAAAGAGAAAAGTCAATAACGCATTGTGATGTAGTTCCTGTGATTTATGGTGAATCGGAACTAGCATTTGATCATAGGATTGATTGAGCAATGCGATGCCAGATAGCAAGCCCATAAGGTGGGTCGATAATTACGGCAAGGAAGCCGAGACTAAGCCAAAGGCGGATGGTTCAACGTCGGGCAGTCATGCACCTGCTGCGAACGACGCAGACGGGTGGCAGCAGTATCGGCGCTGGATATCAAAGGCACCGACGCCACGAAGTCGTCGCTCCGGCATCGATCCTTCCCTTTATAGTTGGAAGGGTTATCGCGACTGGACTGATCAGGTTAAACGAAACTGGTCGAAAGAGCAGAACAACGACGACTAGGTTTCGATCTAAATATTTGCTCTAAAATGCAAGTACACTAAAAAAATGCCGGCACCTTGCCGGCGTTTTACGTAATGACCTGTTCAGTCTCAAATGGCCGGAACTGCGTCTGGTTTCACAAGAAAAAACGCCGTGATTCGTGTTTTCTGAAGCAAGCTGTGACATGCCTCACGGAGTGCAAAAACTGACCTGCCTATAGTCGACTTAACTACCCGTACGAACAAGTAAATCGAGAGTATGACAAAGAAACATCGCAAAACTGATTCACCCTTGGGCGCGCTAAAAAGCGAATCTGCGAGACAGCGCTGGGAGCTCTTTCATCGCGCAATCGCGCATGCAAAAGAGTCGAACAATGCCTCGCTGGCCGAAGCTGATAGCCATAGAGCTGAAGCCGAGGCAGCTGCGCCGCTGCTATCCGTTGTTCGCTAGGAACATTGCATGGAAAGGCTGATTCAGTATCTCGATGAACTGGATGACCTGATTGGTATGATCGGTCTGGTCGCAGAGCGCATACGCAGCCTTTTTCTTGTACTACTCTCATGCCTGTCATTAGTCGCCGTTGCGGTGCCCGGTGTCTGGCTGGCGCTGGTTAACCCACCGCTCGCCCTGGCAACCTCAACAATTCTGTTTGTGACTCTTCTGTACCGGACCGTCACCGCTCCGATGCAGACCTTGTCGCGCCCTGCGTGACTAGCTCCACCCATCCGACAACCCCCCTGAACCCCCCTGCGCGGACTTGAAATTGGCGTTGTAGACCTCATCGTGTGTCGATAATGATTGTCAGGAGATGACAGCGTGAGCGACAAGCGCGAAACCCTAGGATTCCAAACCGAAGTACGTCAGCTGTTACAGCTGATGATCCACTCAATGTACAGCAACAAGGAAATTTTCCTGCGTGAGCTGATATCCAATGCATCCGATGCGGCGGACAAATTGCGCTTCGAGGCTTTGGCCGCCCCGGAACTCCTGAGCGACGATACTGAGCTGGGTATCCGCATCGAGATTGACAAGGACAAGGGCTTGTTGTCTGTCTCCGACAACGGAACCGGCATGTCGCGGGATGAGCTGATTGATAATCTTGGCACTATTGCCAAATCAGGCACGGCCGAATTCCTCCAGCAGATGACCGGTGACAAGAAACACGATTCCAATCTTATCGGGAAATTCGGTGTCGGTTTTTACTCGGCTTTCATCGTTGCAGACAAAGTCGTTGTTGAAACACGTCGCGCCGGCCTGGCGGCTGATGAGGCGGTGCGCTGGGAGTCGGACGGACAGGGTGAGTTCTCCATTGAGGGAATCGAACGTGAGGAGCGGGGTACACGTGTTACGTTGCATCTAAAAACTGATGCGTCGGAATTCTCGGAGCCTTTTCGAATTGAGTCCTTGATTCGCAAGTACTCGGATCACATTGAATTCCCGGTATCACTAATTGCATCCGAATCGGGCGACGACGAAGCCAAAGTGATCAATTCGGCCACCGCTTTGTGGACGCGCTCGCGTAGCGACGTCTCAGACGATGAATACAAAGAGTTTTATAAACACCTGTCGCATGACTTTGCCGATCCATTGTTGTGGAGTCACAATCGCGTTGAGGGTAAACGAGAATACACAAGCCTGCTTTTCATTCCTGGCTCGGCACCATTTGACCTCTGGAATCGCGACACACCTCGCGGCCTGAAGTTGTATGTGCAGCGGGTCTTTATCATGGATGATGCGGAGCAATTTTTGCCGCTGTACTTGCGATTCGTCAAGGGTGTGGTGGACTCATCAGACTTGCCGCTCAATATCTCGCGAGAAATGCTGCAGCAGAGCCCGGACCTCATCGCGATGCGGAGTGCGCTGACACGGCGGGTCCTCGACATGTTGAAGAAAATCGCCAGCAGCGATAAGGACAACTTCCAGAAATTTTGGGGCGAGTTCGGTCAGGTGCTGAAGGAAGGCGTGGTCGAAGACCATGCCAACAAGGACAAGTTAGCGAAACTGTTGCGTTTCGCGACGACACACAGCGGCACCGACAGTCAGGATCAGTCGCTGGCTGATTATGTCGGAAGGGCGCGAAAGGGCCAGGACCAGATCTACTACATTCTGGCCGATAACTATGCAACAGCGGCGGCGAGCCCGCATCTTGAGCAGCTCAAAAAACGTGGTATTGAGGTGTTGTTACTCTCCGATCGCATTGACGCATGGCTGGCAGACGGGCTTGTGGAATACGACGGCAAGGCGCTGGTCGACGTCGCTCGTGGGGCGCTGGATTTGCCTGACGATGATGCGACTGATGCGCAAGACGCCGTCAGTGAGGAGCATGATCGCCTGCTTGAAAAAATACAGGGCGCGCTTGGTGACAGGGTCGCTGCGGTGAAAGTCAGTCGCAGGCTCGTGGATTCGCCAGCCTGCGTCGTGGCGGGAGACGATGACCTGAATCCCCAAATTCGCCGTATGTTGGAAGCAAGTGGTCAGACAGTACCGGATTCGAAGCCGATTCTGGAGATCAACGTGGACCACCCATTGGTAGCCAGTTTGTCTGCCGAAAGCGATGACGGAAGGTTCGGTGAGTTGTCCAGTATCATTCTGGATCATGCAATGTTAGCCGAGGGCGCACAGCTGGCAAATCCGGCAGAATACGTGCAACGCATCAACAAGCTCTTGCTGGGTATCGAGCGAGGGGCTGACAAGAGTGAACAAGGTTCTGCAGAAAACAGGTCGTGAGGAAGCTGCACAATGAGTCAATCCAAAGACGACGAGTTACGCCAAAAACTCGATTCGGAACAATACCAGGTAACACAGAACGCCGGCACTGAGCGTGCATTCAGCGGCAAATACGTCGACCACAAGTCTGACGGTACGTATAGATGCGTGTGCTGCGATGCGGCGTTGTTCAGTTCGGAGCACAAATACGATTCAGGCTCTGGTTGGCCAAGCTTTTGGCTGCCATTGGCCGGCGAGACTGTGCGCATTAACAATGATGTGAGTAACGGCATGGTACGACGCGAAGTTGTCTGCAAGAATTGCGATGCGCATCTTGGGCACGTGTTCGAAGACGGTCCGCAACCAACGGGCCTGAGATACTGTATTAATTCTGCATCATTGGATTTTGAGGATTCAAGCGAATGAAACGCGGCTATTTATTCCCCATCCTGATTGCGATTTTGGCTATGGCAGCGTGTGAACAAATGCCAGGAGAAGAGACGCAGATGGAAGCAGCAGTGCATGCCAATGCGATGGCAGGCAACTGTCCTGCAGCCGATGAGTCGGGCAATATCACAATCGTGCCGGGCCTGACGGCCACGATAATTACGAATGGCTACGGTCGTGTGGCAATTTCGCATGACTATGCTGATGTCCATACGACGTTGTGGTTGTACGACGAGGAAGTAACGGGCGGCCGCGGGACCGAAATCTGGACGTCAGGCGGTGCACAACCCTTTCAGTTTCAGCTTGGCAAAGGACAGGTAATCAAAGGTTGGGACTTAGGCGTCCCCTGTATGCGAATTGGCGAGACTCGTGAACTGATAATCGACCCGGAACTGGCCTATGGCGCCGCCGGCAAACCACCGGTACCACCCAATTCGCGGCTGTTGTTCAATATCGAGTTGATCCGGCTGGAGGCGCCTTGAAAAAGGTCTGGCTGTTTAGGGTTGAGCAGAGCGAAGTACGACATCAATGCGACGATTGAGGCTGCGGCCGTAACTCGTATTATTGTCAGCGAGCGGTTCGGACGACCCGGCGCCGGTCACTATCGTTCGAGAAAGGTCAATTCCCCCGTGCTCTAAATAGTCGGCGACGGCATGTGCGCGCTGCAGGCTTAAGCGAAGATTCCAGGATTCCTCGCCCGATGCATCCGTATGGCCGGTTATCAATATTTCAGAATCGCGACAGGCATTAGCGAGCGCGACAATTCTCTCGAGTGCCGGATATGCGGAGCTCCGAAATACCGCGCTCGATTTCTCAAAGCGAATGGGTCCGGCTGTGAATTGACCAAGAGCCTGGTTACAACTGTCGGCAAGACGAAAATCGTTCGGGACTGTCAGCATGTCTGTACTCAGATTGACGTTGTCCGGTAACGACTGTCGCAAGTCCAGAAGGCGGTTGAGCCAAGCGGATTGATCTTCGGTGACACCACGAATAACCAATGCATCGCGCGAAAGTACGGCATGTGCCGATAGCGTCCCGGCCAATGCGTAAAGTACCTGGATGCTGCTGTCGGCCCAGAAGTCTGGTAGCAGCGTAAACGGCTCAAGTGTTGTGGCAACCACACGGTTCGGGTAGCTGTCGGCCGCGGCTTGTAACAGGTCCTCTTCGTGCTGGCTGGACACGGTGTGTCCGGCGAGCCGGAGTTCTCCGCGTAGCCAGAATATTTCGAAACGCGGAAGATCGCTTTGGACTGGTTGTGATTGCGGCGGCTCGCCCGGATGGCCAGAATCAAGAAACGGAGCGACAACCAGCCTGCATGCGAGAAATAGTGCGGCAGCGGTAATATAAGTACTAACCGCTGGTGTGTTGATCACGCAACTCCCGAGCCTGTCCTATCCAGTCCTCGCGATAGATACGGCTGCGAAAGCCCTTGAGGCGCTGTGCCACACGGTCGATTTCGTACTCGCTCATTTCGGCGATCTGTTCAAAGCGAAAGATACCCATTTCATTGAGCGTTTTTTCAATGGCCGGACCGATGCCTTTAATCTCTTGTAGATTGTCAGGCGCGTTGCCATCGTCGTGCAGCTCATCCTCGTCTGCGACATTGTCCGCTGCCACGAGATCGTCCTCGTCCTGCAGCTCGTCGACCGACTCATCGTCTTCGATTTCATGGGCATCGTTGGACGCGCCACCACCATTGGCCAACGAAACGGGGTCATAGACGGGTGCCATGTGTGTTGGCTCAGTGTTGCTGGCGGCCTCGAGTTCAAGAATTCGTGTGCGTGCGATTTCCAGGTCAGCCTCGAGTTGCTCTGCCTCTTCATTGCGCGCCCTGAATCGCTCAATCAATGGCGGCAAGCGGTTCTGCCAGTTTTCGAGTTCGCGGCCCAGTTTTTCAATCCTTTCGTCCTTCGCGATGTCGTCAGCGGTTTGGTCACCGGTCGCCTGCCTGTCTGTTTGCAGTTGATCTCGTTCGGTGATGGCTGTTTCAAGAGTGCTGCGAACTTCCTTGATCTCGCGCTGCAGTTCATCACGTTTTGCAAAGGCTTCCTGCACCGCCTCGGATAATTCTTTTGCTCGATTCTTGGCATCGGTGTTGGAAATCTGGAACTCATTCACTTGTTCCATCAGTCCCTTGTTTTGTTTGACGAGACGTTCGTGCTCGTTGCGCTGTGCCTCTATCTGCTCCTGCCATCCCGCACTAACTGCGGCTTTTTCATCCGCGGATCGGTGCCCACGTAGTACCCACCCGATGACGATACCAATGAAGGCCATTGCGGCCAGTGCTGCGATTTCTATGACGGTGATTTCAGGCATTCAATATTCCCATTGGTTGCATTATCAGGTTCAGGAGGCGAGTTGCACCTTCTCCATTGTGGCGATCACTGCGCTGATTTGCTGCACGGCCCAGTCAATCTCGGCTTTGTTGATAACCAGCGGAGGAGCTAGCCGGACAACTGTCTCATGCGTTTCCTTGCTAAGGAGTCCGCGCGACATCAGTGCTTCGCATATCGATCGGGCGCTGGTAAGAGATGGATCGATTTCGACTCCTATGAATAGCCCTTTGCCGCGAATGTCGCTTATCAACGGGCTGTCGATGTCGCGCAGCTGCTGCAACAAATAGTCACCCATCTCCGCACTTCTCGCTGCGAGATCGTCCTCAACGATAATATTCAACGCCTCAAGTCCAATAGCCGCGCCCAGCGGATTGCCGCCGAAAGTGCTGCCGTGATCGCCGGGAGTAAACACCTCCATAACTTCACGCCGTGCGAGAAACATTGACACCGGCATAATTCCACCGCCGAGCGCCTTGCCGAGAATCAGTCCATCAGGAACCACGCCATCGTGATCAGATGCGAGAAACTTGCCCGTGCGCCCGAGTCCGGTCTGGATCTCATCACAGATAAGCAAGACGTTGTGCTCGCGGCAAAGATCTGCGGCGGCACTCAGGTAGCCCTCTGGTGGCACGACGATACCGCCCTCACCTTGAATCGGCTCCACGATAAATGCCGCGGTATTGACGTTAATTGCAGCTCGCAAGGCTTCGATATTGCCGTAGTCGACGATACGGAAGCCCGGCGGAAACGGTCCGAAGCCCTCCTGGTATTGCGCTTCGTCAGACATTGCTACGGCAGCAATGGTGCGGCCGTGAAAGTTGCCGCTGCAGCAAATGATCTCGGCCTGGTTGTCTGCAACGCCTTTGACGGTGTATGCCCACTTGCGCGCGGCCTTGATGGCTGTTTCGACAGCCTCGGCGCCGGTGTTCATCGGCATAGCCATGTCTTGCCCTGTCAGTTTGCAGGCGAGCTCAAGAAAGGGTCCGAGTTTGTCGGTGTAAAACGCGCGCGAGACGATCGTCAGCGTTGCTACCTGTTCCCTGACAACGGCCACAAGTCGCGGATGGGCGTGACCATGACTGACCGCGGAATAGGCGCTCATCATATCCAGGTATTTCTTACCGTTCTCGTCCCACACGAAAACACCTTCGCCGCGCGTCAGTACAACGGGCAGTGGGTGATAATTGTGTGCGCAATACTGCGCTTCGAGGCTCATACTGGCACTCATAACTTCACCGTTAGTTTTCCGTTCGCCCCGCTCAGCGGAGCCGGTATTGCCTAAGGTCTTAATTTTACAGCAGTATCAACGAAACACGCTACCCCGAGGACACCAATGTCGAATGCACCTCAAGTGAGCAAGCTATTCATCGATGGGCCGGCTGGGCAATTGGAGGCTGTATTGGAGGTAGCGGCGCAGCAGGTCCCCGCTGGAAATGTCGTTGTTTGTCATCCACACCCGCAGCAAGGTGGCAACCTGAATAACAAAGTCACGTACACGCTCGCGAGAGCCTTTTTGCGCCTGGGATTCACCGCTTTGCGCTTCAATTTCCGTGGCACAGGGAAAAGTGAGGGTGAGTTCGACAACGGTGTTGGTGAGTTGAATGATGCCCTGACGGCAATCGAGTGGATGCGCAACAAACACCGCCAGGAACCCCTCTGGGTTGCAGGCTTTTCATTTGGCGCAGCGATTGCGGTCAAGGCGGCGACAGTTACATCGGTTGATGGGCTGATCAGTGTTGCGCCGGCCATAAGCCGAGTTAACGAAAATAGAATGGACGCGGAGTTACAAGTGCAGCCCGATTGTCCATGGCTCATTGTGCAGGGTGATCAGGACGAACTCGTCGACGTTGAAGAGACGATAGAGTGGGTGAATAGTCTGGAGCCCGGGCCGGAATTATTAATTATTCCCGGTGGTGAACACTTCTTTCACGGTCGTTTGATCGATTTGCGCGAGTCGGTTATGGAATTTGTATTGGCCGCAGGAACTTGAAACCGCAGATGCAAAAAAGCCGGACCCAGTCCGGCTCTTGAGCTGTACATGAAGACCTGCAGGCCAAACCGCATTCGCGGCTAACTCGGCTTCTGCCTCATACCATATCTTTCAGGCCTTTCAGCGCAGAAACTTTGACAACTCTTGTCGCAGGCTTGGCCTTGAACATCATTTCTTCGCCCGTGAACGGGTTTGTACCCATGCGAGCTTCGCGCGCCGGCTTATTCACAACACGCATTTTCAAAAGGCCAGGAACGGTAAAAATTCCTGCCGCGTTCCTGCCACCAAGGTTTTCCTTGATCTGGCCGTTAAGTGATTCGAATACTGCCGCTACATCCTTGCGAGCCAGACCTGTGTCGTCGACAATCTTTGCGTAAATTTCAGACTTGGTCGGTGGCTTTTTAGTATTTGCTGCCATGAAAAACTGACTCCTCAGAAAAACAAAAGTGGGCTAACGTCCAATTGGAAAGCAGCGCGACGATACCACACTATTCAGGCCAGATACGCACTGCTCTGCAGCGAAGACAATCAATCCGTATAAAATTGTTTCTTGAAGCGTACGTTCGTTGGCAAAATGACACCTTCTGGTTTCACACTGATGTCAAATATCAGCCATTCTCTGTTCGCGACGGGTGTCTCGCCAATATAATAAATCGCGGCGGTAGGTCCCGCCTCGTCAATGCGTCTCATTGTGACGTTCTTCAGCTGGCTGGTCAGATTTACAGTCTTGACTTTTATTTCCGCGGGGACTGGCAGATTGTCTTCTTTTCGGATGACGGAAACATTGAGCATCGCGCGATCCTTGCTGCGCACAATGTTGTACTCACGCGCAACTAAAGGAGGTAGCTGGTCGGTAGACTGCGCGCTAAAGTGGACGATGTGGTCGCCGATGTCTGCCGAAGAGGCGCCAGCCGGAAGAGCTTCCGGCACCTCGGTCGGGCCTCCAGCGCCACCGCAGGCTGCAAGCAAACCGAGTAGTGACACAGAAACCAATGCTGCTCTGAGAATCATGATACGAGCCCCTTTTGACTCTCACTATAAACCATTACCGGCGGATGAGGAATTGCTTGTGTCGATGGGATTGGCCGCGCAACAGTTCAATTGCTGACGGTGCAATCCTTGAAAATTCAGCGATCAGCTTTATAACGGCAATGGCGCTAAATCCCTATCGGCTTGAACCCATTCACGACAATCGTAACCGCTATCAGCAGGATGATCGCAAATATTGGCGAAATATCGAACCCACCCATCGCTGGAATCAGGCGCCTGATAGGTCGCAAAACCGGCTCGGTCAAGG
>Ga0209997_10000518_pt1 | contig 12878 bp, 14 predicted proteins | sample CR04metaG_FD_182079 | JGI IMG/M metagenome (GOLD analysis project Ga0209997, IMG submission 182079) | Deep subsurface microbial communities from Mariana Trench to uncover new lineages of life (NeLLi) - CR04 metaG (SPAdes) (version 2) | ecosystem: Environmental > Aquatic > Marine > Ocean trench...
ACTTGAAGACAAACTAGACAGATACTGTGAAATGACTAACGAGGAAAAACAAGATTTAATTTCAAAATATGATAAATCAGAAGAACATATTGCAAAGATGGATGCATACTGTGAACTAGATGAAGACAAACGAGCTGCATACATAGAAGAGCATAAAGATGAATTCCGAATGCAACATGACAAAGACCTCAGAGACAAACTAGACAGATACTGTGGAATGACTGACGAGGAAAAACAAGATTTAATTTCAAAATATGATAAATCAGAAGAACATATTGCAAAGATTGATGCATACTGTGAACTAGATGAAGACAAACGAGCTGCATACATAGAAGAGCATAAAGATGAATTCCGAATGCAACATGACAAAGACATCAGAGACATGATAGATAGATACTGTGAAATGTCTGATGAAGACAAGAGAGCATTTTTAGCTGAACATGATAAAGTAGAAGATCATGCAACAAAGATGAATGAATATTGTGAGCTAGACGAAGATGGAAGAATGAAGTTAATTGAAGAGTACAAAGACAAGTACAAGTCTCAAATGACAGACAAGATGACTGATTTCAAAAAAGAACACATGATGAATGTTGATGAAATGCAAATCATGCACAAAGAGATTCGTGACCAAAATGACTATACCAAATACTGTGATATGGCTGATAAGATACGTCCTTTAGCAATTGATGTATTGGAATCTGAGAAAATCTCTGAATGGTGTGCAATGACACTAGAAGAGAGAGATGATTTCATGATGAAGCATCGTGATGCTGCAATGGATTTCAAAGAGAAACGCCAAGCTGCACTAGAGAGAATGAAAGAAAAGCAAGACCTTTCACCACGCCTCAGAACAATGATCATGGAAAAGCATGATATCTCAGACGATAGAATGGACGAAATCAAGATGAAATACAAAGAAAAGTATGGTGACTTAACTGACCAGAAAAGAACAGAACTCAAAATGAAGTTTGATAAACACATGGCTTTAGTCAAAATCAAAATGTCTGATGAGCGCAAATCTGCAATTCATGATAGAGTAGCAGAGATGAAGGTCTTCAAGGCAGAACTTCGTGAGAATTCAGACATGACTGACGAGGAAAAACAAGGACTAAGGGCAGAATTCATTGAAAAGGCAAAAGACATGCAACTAGCATGGATATCACCACGTCATCAAATGCATGCAGGCATTGATGCTGCAGACATTGAATGTCGTGAAGGATTTAGCCATGTAATGAAAGCATCAAACGGAGTGGCAATGTGTCTCAAAGCAGATACAGCACTCAAAATGATAGATCGTGGTATTGCAGTTCCTGCAAACTAATTTTTTTCTTTTAATAAAAAACAAACCTTTTGAATTCCTAGTTATGAAAATAAAATAAAAAATGTTTTTCTTTAAATGCAATAAAGAAGTATTACTGGTGTTAGAATGAGTGAAACCTGGAGACAAAGACTGAGCCGAAGGAGATTGGAAATAGGAATCCAAGGACCCGAATACGATTACATCCAAAGTTACATCGAGTTTTATTGTTCTGAGGCTGATCGTAGATGCAAAGAAATTGACATGAACAAAACTGTAGATGAAGTCATTGATTCTATGAAAAACGAAGACTTTGATAGATTTACAAGGTCAGTTATTGATTCTATTCACAAAAAACAAGGATATGATGGGCAAGCCCCTGCTCAGATGGCTTGATGAGATTTAGAAACTGTTTCTGAAATCAAGTGTTGGAAAACAAAGAGTTTAGAATTTAATTTACACTAACAATTCTCTTTTGTTTAAAACGTATTATTGCCAAAATCATGGGAATTCCCATGATTATAGGACCTATTATTAGAAGTTCCTCTGGTTCACCTGGAATCAGATTGGCAACTAACATTAATCCATATCCAAATACTGGTATAATCACAGAATAGTTTGTAATTTGGTTTTGAATCAATTTTGTTTTACTTTCAAAAATTCTATACACCAGATAAATTGAAAACGTTGTTAGAATCCAACCAAAGAAATTATGAATTGGAATTCCAAAGTATGCCCCTTCTTTTTCCCACTCCCAAGCATTTACCGTAGGACCTGAAAGATATGGATCAATAACAAAATCCCAAGCAGTTATAATTATTGCACTCAATAAAGACAGCAAAATAATTTGTGAGATTTTATTTTGGCGCAAAAGTGCTTTGCCTGAAAAAATCATATTTGCAATGATGTAACTAGGATAAATCATCATAAACCATGCCAGAGGAATAATTATTGGCACATGTCCAATTTTCTCACCTAGGTAATCTGTATAATGATAATTGCCATAGATCAGACCTGTTTCAACTCCGACTTGCTCATATCCCCAAGATACACCTGCAGTAATTACAAAGAAAACTAGTGTTTTACGCCATCCAATCCAATACCATGCATGAAATAAACTAAAAATCAACATAAAGATGGTCTTGATTCCAACTCCTCCTGGAATCTCTGGTAAATCTATTGAATCCTCCAAGATTGGAAATATGATACTAGCATAAATGAAAAGTAAAAGAAAACTAATTGAAGCAAATAATAGAATTTTTCCTTTCTTCATTTTGACACTTTTTGAAATTATATGTCCTTAATTTGCTGTACCTGAGAGAGCATATCAAAGGGAATTTCTATCATGATTAAAATATTGGCATTTATTACCAATCATTACCACTCATTACCAATAGTATATATACGGGTGTTAGAATGATGGGAGTATGAGCACACAAACTCAATCAAGCAATGTATACACAGTGTACAAGCAAAATGTTCAAAAATACTTTGAAAATATTTCAAAAATAACCCCACAGTATTTTCAATCTATAACAGAATTGCAAGACGCATGTATCAAAACATGTGAAAAAACAATCAATGCTTCAGTATCTATGCAACAAGAATTTGCAAAAAAGACTGGAATTACAACTGAAATTCCAAATTCTGCAAAGACTGCAATTATAGATACCAACAAGCAAATTGTTCAAGCAACTATTGTGAACAATCAATTGGTAAAAACCACAATTGATGCAACCGTACAAAACATCAATACCTTCAACGATAACGTAAACGCATTTGCTGAATTAAATAAAAACATAATCCAATCATGGATAAACCCATTCACACTAAACAACTAGTGTGATTATTTTTTTTATTATCATTTTACGCTTTGGCGTAACGTTTCATTTAAAACTCTAGAGAAGCTTATAGCTTTTTTAGAGTCATCTATTTGCATCGCTTGTAACTCATGAATCTTCATGTTCAGATCATCATCAATTGTTATTGTTATTCTTTTAGCCATGCCTCTAGTTAGCTATTGTGATAATCATTAGTTTGTTTTTGAACGACAATTGATATAGATTTTTTCTCAATTTATCATGATGGAAAGTAAATCCCATCCTCAACATACCTCAACATTATTTTCTATAATCCGCCACCAGAAACCTCACCTAGTTCTAATTCATAACCGCTAGGATCTACAATGTAGACTGATTTTGATTTTTCCCACTCTACAGGACCTCCATAAAGTATCTCAACACCAAATTCATTGCATTTTTCAATTATTTCATTAAAATTTGTAACATTGAAACCAAAGTGAACAATTCCTCCTTCTGGTGACATATCAGGCACCTCATACAAGCAAAGCTTGATTGCATCATTTCCAATGATTTTTGATGGCGCATTAAGCTTGTTCGCGTTTTCTTCTTGCTTTATCTCAAAGCCAAAAAGATTTTTGTAAAATTTTACGCTTTGTTCCAGATCTTTGACTTTCATATTTACATGATCAATTGATGTAGCCGTGAGAAATTTATTCATACAATTTCTTGTGGATAATGAGGTATTTAGTTTGCTTAGTACTTTATACTGACTTTTGTTAAAACTCTTAATTCAAAGTAATTATGATAATTTAGTATTGGGTCTTTGGGGCTGGCTTATTGTTGGTGTATCATTAATCGGTGCTGGTATCTTATTTTCTATAATACTTCCACAATTAACATGGCATTAACCAAATCATTCTAAAAAATGACTAATCCATTCTCAGAACAAGAAGAGTAGTTTGAGACAAATAAAACTCTAATAATTAAAGATGCGTAGAAGAACCATTGGATTACGAAAATTTTTGCTCACAAATTTTAGAGACTGACCCTAAAATCAGACTTGCTGTAGTTTATGATTCATGGGCTGAGCGCGTTGCAGGAGGTTTGCGTAAGGGTTTGCATAACCTACTTTCAGAGCATGCAGAAAATGAATTGGTAAATCTTTCCATTATTAATTGGAAAGCACGTAAAGATATGTCAAAATGGCTTGGTAAAACGATATACACCTTGGCAGAACATGATAAAGTTAAACGTTTTTCCTTTTATTTGGGAGATGATCATTTACTTCTTGTAAGTACTGAAAAAGATGCTGATACAAATGTAGTAACAGACGAAATAATCAAACTTTATTATAAAAATCAAAATTAAACTATTTTTTTTAATGCAATAAACAAGCACTAAAAATGATTCTATTATAGTTTTTTCAGATTCACTAGATCTATCTAGTTAATGGCGACTTTGAGTTAATAGCAAATCAACAATTTGCGATCAAAAAAACTGCCTAGTTCTGCATAGTTATACTCACAGAAATATCTAAATCACAACCATTCAACAAAGAATCATCTTGGATTTACCACGCGGAATGAAGGACTTTGAGGGAACAGAAACCGCAAACATCGAACATATTAGATATCATTTCAAGCAACTCTCAAATTTGTATGGATTCTCATTTATGGATCCATCTCCAATTGAGCTACTATCAGTATTAGAGACGAAGTCTGGTCCTGCCATTAAAGATGAAATCTACTATTTCAAAGATAAGGGAGACAGAGAAGTAGCACTACGATTTGACTTTACAATTGGATTAACAAGATATGCAGCAGCACAGAAATCAATGAAACTTCCAGCCAAAATCTCAAGCTTTGGAGGCGTATTTCGATACGACGAGCCTCAAAAGGGGAGATACCGCTATTTTCACCAGTGGGATATCGAGATTTACGGAAAACCAACCCTTGAATCAGAAGCTGAAGTCATAGAACTAACATCCAGACTATTTGATTCACTGTTACTCAAAAATATCACAATTGACATTAATCATCGAAATCTCGTAGAGTCTTATATCAACAAAATCTTTGACTCTAAAGATTCAGAACTAGTAGCTGACATTCTACGAGCAGTGGATAAGATTGCAAAAAAATCAAAAGATGAAATTCTATCAGAATTCAAAGACCGATATGAAACAGACAAGCTAGAAAAGATTCTAGAGTTCTCACAAATTAAAGGAACCATTTCAGAAGTAGAAAAAGCATTTGATGTATCACAACTAGAATCATGGGATGAATTAAAACAACTAATTGACTCACTAGAAAATCGAGGAGTATCAAATGTCAGAATTAATTTCGCAATAGTTAGAGGACTAGATTACTATTCAGGAGTGGTCTTTGAGGTATTTGATAAAAACTCTACATTGGGAGCTCTCGCTGGTGGAGGACGATACGACTCCCTAACTAAAGCATTTGGTAGGGAAGACATTGGAGCAACAGGAGTTGCAGGAGGTGTTGAAAGAATTATTCTAACAATGCAAGAGCAAGGAATCATTCCTGAAACAAAACAGAATAGAGTTGCAGTTCTGTACATCAATAATGAGATGCAAAAAGTTGCACTCTCAATTGCATCATTACTTAGACTAGCTAATATCCCAACTGACATTGACTTGGCAGAACGTAACCTAAAAAAACAGATGGAGATAGCAACAAATGCCAGATTCTCAATTATAGTTGGACCACAGGAACTAGAGCAAGGAAATGTCGTACTACGTGATATGAATGATGGAACAGAACAAGTAATCTCACTTGAGAAACTTACCGAAGATCCAAACTCTATTCTTAATTTAGAAAAGCCCTAGTCAACATCATAATCTCAGGACCAGTAGTTAATGATCCTACAACTAAGGCATGGTTGTTTGCAAGAATTCCTGATGAGACATATGGAGTGCCGTTATTAATTGAGCTCTGCTCTATTTTTACGCCTAGGAGATTAGCAAAAGTCTTCATGTCTTCCTCATCAGCTTCTGGATGTATTGCAGCGCCGGTATTGTTTGCAACAAGGACTACTCCAGTCTGATTGAATCCTGCTATTCTTTTCTGAATTACCTCAACTCCCAGCACATCCTTAATGGTTTGGCAATCATTCTCTGACAACCTAGGAGACACAACTGCTCCTTTGTCATTTGTACAGATTATATTTCCAAGTGCAGTAAATTTTGAATCTAACACACCAACTTCAAGGTTGGTCTCTTTTTTTAGCAAGTCATACTCGTTTGTATATGCAGTCTTTGGTAGCAGGATTCCCTTGTTATTCATTACAGATAATATTCCAATCAGTCTGGTGTTTGCAATTGATGTGTAAAGACAATCTACTTCAAGATATTTTGAAAGCTTTTCTGCTTTTGATTTAGCATAACCCATTGGAACTAAAACCACACTATCATTAACATTAATGTAGACTCCAAGGTTTGGTCCACGATATACATCAAATTTGAAAATATCCATATCCACGAAATTGATCGTTCATCGTTATGAACGTAAGGAAATCTTCCTTCTAATTGATCTCACACTGACAGGTACATTCCTATTAATTTCGGTCTAGCTTTAAATAACATCTAAATCGCAACCCGCTTATGCCAATAGTAGAAAATTTTCCTGAAGGCCTAAAAGCAGTAGGGAAGATCTCTATCTCAGACGGAAACTTCCATTTAATGTGGGGGCCAGGTAAAACGACAAATGCTGATGGCTCAAAAGCTGAAGCGTTAGTAAATGAAGATGTTGTAGCAGCATATGAAGCACGAAAAGAAGAACAAGTTCCTCTTGGTGTTAGCGGTACAATGGTTGCAGTTGACTGGGACTCTTGTATTGCAGATGGTGCATGCATTGAAGCATGTCCAGTACAGGTATTCCAGTGGTATAGAACCGAAAAAGACATTCCAGCAAAAGATGTTGTTGGTCAAACCTTTGAGGGAACAGGCAGTGATGTAAAAGACGAACGCAAAGATCTAACTGACAAGGCAGATCCAATCAGAGAACACGATTGTATTTGGTGTATGGCATGTGTGTCAGTTTGTCCTCCTCAGGCAATCAAAGTTGATCAGTCAAATGTGGAAGCACATGAGAAAGCAGCTAGAACTCTGTAAAGATAGACGATTTTGAAAACACAAACGATCAAAGAAATTTTATCTTTTTCTGATTTTTGATGCGATCTGAAACTTAGTCCAAACTAATTTCGTCTACACTTAAATAAAAATAAAATTAAAATAATTGTATGCCAATATTAGAAGACTTTTGTATTGACAAAAAACCAATTGGTAAGATAAAGCATTCAGACGGTGAGCATTTTCATTTTGTTTGGCCATCACAAGGACTAGTTGAAGCATCAAAGGATGAAAAGACCATAGCTGCTTACAAAGCAAATGGAGAAGAGATGGTACCACTAGGTGTTAGCGGTACAAGTGTTGCAATTGATTGGGATTCTTGTGTAGGTGATGGTGCATGTATTGAGGCATGTCCAGTACAGGTATTCCAATGGTATAGAACCGAAAAAAATATTCCAGCAATTGATGCAATTAATGAGACATTTGAGGGAACAGGCAGTGATGTAAAAGAAGAGCGAAAAGATTTCTCAGATAAAGCGGATCCAATCAGAGAACACGATTGTATTTGGTGTATGGCATGCGTATCAGTTTGTCCTCCTCAGGCTGTTCTAGTTGATCAAGGTTACCAGGAATGGCATGAAAAGGCAGCAGGTACATTTGTGGTAATGCCTTCAAGTGGTGGCGGACCACACTCACACGACTAAAGAAATTTTATCTTTTTCTAATCTTTTATACTATAGGAGATTTAGTCTCAACTAATTTTGTTTAGATTTAAATAATATTCTAAAATCATCTATTTATGGCAGAATTAGTTATACCAGAAGACTTTTGTCACAACGACATCAAGCCAGAAGGAAAGACTAGCCATGCAGATGGTGAGAACTTCCACTGGATTTGGGGCAAAGGAAATTCAGATGGCGCAGCATTTTCAAATGACGATGTAAAGGCAGCATATGAAGAACATGGAGAAAAACAAGTCCCTCTCGGAATTCATGGAACTACTGTCGCAGTAGATTGGGATTCATGTATTGCAGCAGGTGAATGCTTTGGCGTATGTCCTGTTCAAACATTTCAATGGTACAGAACTGAAAAAGATATTCCAGCAGAAAAATGTCTTGGTGAAACCTTTGAAGGTACTGGCCTTACAGAAGCAACTGAAAGATTAGATGCTTCAGACAAATCACAACCAATCAGAGAACACGATTGTACGATTTGTATGGCATGTCAAGAAGTTTGTCCTACAGGAGCTATTCGAATTGAAGCAGCTAACTTGGAATGGCACGAGAAAGCAGCTGGTACATATGTAAAAATGGAAGGCAGCGGCGGACCTCACTCACACGATTAAAGAAACTTTTTCTTTTTTCTTATTTTTCTATTTTCACATCAACAAATTTTAATCACTTTTTAGCACCATTTTTTGCAGAGGTCGCCTAGCTCGGTAGGGCGCGGGCCTTGAGAGCCTGTGTGCGCAAGCATACGGGGGTTCAAATCCCTCTCTCTGCGTTTTTATGGTTAATAGCTTGAAATGCACAAATTTTCACGATTTATTAGACATTAACAAGTAAGACAAAATAACGTGGCACAACAAAATCAACAACTCTCAAAAAAGCAAAGTTGTCCCAGATGTGGCAAAAACAAAGTAATCACTGATGAAGAAACAGGTGAAATGTTTTGTGGTAAGTGCGGCTTTGTAATTATTGATAGAGTAGACAATCTAGGACCAGAAAGAACATTCTCAGATAGTAACAGCAACAAATCAAGAACTGGAGATAGAACATCACTAACAAGACATGATCAAGGTCTAAGTACAATAATTAATCCAATCAACAAAGATTCTTCTGGAAATCCATTATCTTCATCCATGAAATCCTCAATTAAGCGATTAAGGATTTGGGATAGTCGAAGTCGTACTAAGGATTCTGCTGATAGAAATCTTCAACATGCACTAGGCGAACTCCTCAAAATGAAAGAGAAATTATCTCTGTCTGATGCTATAGTTGAAAAAGCAGCTTACATTTACAGAAAAGCTCTGGAAAAAAAACTTGTCAGAGGAAGATCAATCTCTGCATTAATAGCTGCAACACTTTATGCTGCCTGTCGTGAATCTGGCACTCCAAGAACTCTTAATGATGTTTCAGGTTCAATTAATATCACAAGAAAAAACCTCGCTATTTGTTACAGGATGATAATAAAAGAATTAGACTTGAAGATGCCTGTAGTGGATTCAGTTCAGTGTATTGCACGAATTGCAAGTCAGATAGGACTCTCAGAAAAAACTAAACGTCATGCAATGAAGCTTCTTAAAAAAGCTGAACAAAGTCAAATTATATCTGGAAAAGACCCAATGGGAATGGCAGCATCAGCTTTGTATATTGCAAGTATGGAAACTGGTGAGAATACAACCCAAAAAACAATTGCCTTGGCTGCAGGTGTAACTGAGGTTACAATTAGAAACAGGTGTAAAAATCTAAAATCTTTAGATGTTTAGGATTTCTTGAATTTGTTTTCTATTTTTGCAAGTTCTGCTAGCATTGCAGATAGCTGAATCTCAGAATTTGCTCCAACTAAAATTCTATAATCATACTTTGCAATTACTTGTAAAATATCTGATAGTTTCTCATGTTTTGATTTGAAAACAGCTGAATTAAGATACTTTAGGAAATCAGATTCTGACATTCCATAAACTTTGATTAATTCTATCATTTTCTCTCTTGCTTCAACAACTTTTCCAGATAGTGCAATTTTTAGAACTTGATCAACATCACTGATTTTTGTTAGCCCAGTTGATGACTTTACATTATCTTCAGTAATTCCACCAAGACTTGCAGTTGCTTGCATTAAGTTAATTGCATGTCTCAAATCCCCTTCTGAATATTCATAAATTGCCTTTAGACCCTTTTTGTCTACCTTTACTTTCTCTTTTTTAGCAATCTCTTCTAGTCTAGCAATAACTTTTTCTTCAGGAATTGATGTGAACTTGAAAGCTGCACATCTGCTTTGAATGGGTTGTATTATTTTGGAAACATTATTTGCAATTAAAATAAATCGGCAAATTTTTGCTGCGTCTTCAATAATTCTTCTAAGAGCAGTTTGAGCATCTGAAGTCATTTCATCTGCTTCATCTAAAATGATAATCTTGAATGGAACATCTACCATTCCTGCAAACCTTGAAAATTTCTTTACTTTTTCTCTTACCATTCCAATCCCTCTCTCATCTGATGCGTTTAATTCAAGAGTGGAGTCTTTGGCATAGTCACCCAAGATTTGTCTTGAAAGACATAATGCAGTACTAGTCTTACCTACTCCTGCAGAACCAGAAAACAGCAAGTGAGGCATGTCTGTTGGATCTTTGATTAGAGCTTCCAGACTCCCAATAATTTCTGTCTGGTTTACAATCTCTGAAAGTTTTTTTGGTCGATATTTTTCTACCCACATACCTGTTGCAGACATGAAACTTTAGGTTCAATTCCTATTAATAAATCCGAATTGGTTATTGTAACATTACCGTAAATTAAATTCCTAATCAGGTTCTATTTTCTATGCGATCAGCCTGAGATTAATTAGGATCAATTGATCTCACCAAATGGTTAACAGAATTGATCGATCCGATTCTTGAGGAACTTGAGGACGATAAGTGATCTCACATGGAAATAGACAAGATAGAAAAAGTGCATTCAGTTGGATACCACCTAAAGGATGCTAAGGTTACAGTTAAGCAAGATTTCAAATTTAATGTTGCAGGAATAAAAACTGGAGGAACTCAGGGTGAGGTAATTAACATTCCTCAATGGATTGGAAAGATACTATCTGACAATAATCTAGCAACACTAGATTCCCCAGATATGATAACTGAACTAAAACAAGCATTATCAAAAGAAAAGATGGTTGGAGAATATCAAATCTCTACATTAGATCCTCACTTTTACATCAAACTCAAAGAAACTCTGAAAGAATTGAATCGTGATGATTTTGATAAAGTTGAAAGCATGATGTTAGAATTATTCAGAATGAGAAGAGGTAAACTAGTAAAGATAGCAGACTCTATCAAACTAAATTCTGAACTCTACAACAAATTAACTGTTGAAGAAAGTGTGTTCTATAAAACCATCCATGATAACAGTGTAGAGTTTGAAAAACAAATAAGAGGAGATCTAAATGAGCAACGCTCAAACTAGTACATTTACAGATTCTGCATTATCAGATAGAGTAAAAGAATTCCTTACTAGATTCAAAAATAAATCTGGTAACTACATCTATGTAGAGGCAATCGATGAGATGATGCCTAAAAATGCGAAATACATTGTCGTTGATTACAATGATTTAGTTGTAGAGCCAGAAATTGAGATCTTATTTACTAAAAGTCCTGATAGAGTTTTTGATGCATTCTCTAGAGCAATCAAAGAAGCACTACAAACAAGATTTCCAGATTATGCTGAAAAAATAAAAGATGAAGTTCGTGTAAGACTAGTAAACTATCCACTTCAGAGAAACCTTAGACAAATCAATGCTGAAACTATCGGAACAATTACAAGCGTTTCAGGAATGGTAGTTAGAGCATCAGAAGTAAAACCTCTTGCAAAAGAACTAGTCTTTGTTTGTCCAGATGATCATCATACTAAGGTAATTCAGCTTAAAGGAATGGATGTTAAAATTCCAGTAGTATGTGATAACCCAAATTGTAAACACAGGGATTTTGAGCTAAAACCTGAAGCAAGCAAGTTTATTGATTTTCAGATTCTTAGATTACAAGAACTTCCTGAAGATTTGCCTCCAGGACAACTTCCTCACTATGTAGACGTCACAATTAGGCAAGATTTGGTAGATAATGCTAGGCCTGGCGACAGAATAATCCTTACAGGTATAGTAAGAATCGAACAAGAATCGGTTTCAGGCGTTCAGAGAGGTCACAGTGGATTATATCGATTAAGAATTGAAGGAAATAACATTGAATTCTTGGGCGGACATGGTTCTAAAATGTCTCGTAAAATAGCAAAAGAAGAAGTTAATACTGAAGAAGAAAAGATGATCAAAGCATTAAGCCAAAGCCCTGATGTGTATCAAAAACTAATTGATTCATTTGCTCCCCACATTCAAGGACATTCAATAATCAAAGAAGCTATTATGTTACTTATTGTAGGTGCTAATCAAAAAATATTATCTGATGGAAGCAAGATTAGAGGAGACATCAACATTTTTCTAGTTGGAGATCCTGGTACGGCAAAAAGTGAGATGCTAAAGTTTTGTGCAAGAATTGCACCACGAGGTTTGTATACTTCTGGTAGAGGTTCAACTGCTGCAGGACTTACAGCTGCTATAGTTAAAGACAAAACTGGAATCATGATGCTTGAAGCAGGTGCAGTAGTACTTGGTGACCAAGGTCTAGTATGTATAGATGAATTTGACAAGATGAAACCAGAAGATAGAAGTGCATTACACGAAGTTATGGAACAACAGTCAGTTAGTATTGCAAAAGGTGGTATTGTAGCTACACTAAATGCTAGAACTTCAATTCTAGCTGCTGCAAACCCAATGTATGGAAAATATGATCCTTTCAAAAACATCACAGAAAATGTAAACTTGCCAATTCCATTGCTTACAAGATTTGACTTGATTTTTGTTGTAAGAGATATTCCAAGTAAAGAAAAAGATGAAAAAATTGCTAGACACATTATACAACGATATACTCCAC
>Ga0209997_10000520_pt1 | contig 12873 bp, 12 predicted proteins | sample CR04metaG_FD_182079 | JGI IMG/M metagenome (GOLD analysis project Ga0209997, IMG submission 182079) | Deep subsurface microbial communities from Mariana Trench to uncover new lineages of life (NeLLi) - CR04 metaG (SPAdes) (version 2) | ecosystem: Environmental > Aquatic > Marine > Ocean trench...
GGGGCGCACTCTCCGCTATCTCCGCTTCCAGGCACCGGCGATGACAGGGAGGGAGCCATGACCGTCGCACGCGTAACCAAGATCACGGCGGCGTCCCCGAGCGGATTTCAGGACGCCATCGAACACGCCCTGAGCCGGGCCGCGCAAACGCTCAGGGGCATTTCGGGCCTCGAGGTGATCTCGCAAAAGGCGAAGGTGGAGGGCGGAAAAATCACCGAGTACCGGGCCACCATCGAGATCACGTTCATCCTCGAAGGCTGAGGCGCGCCGGGGCCACCGGACGGCGCCGGCCGAAGCGGGCGGCGCGGCGCGAAGAATGGTGGGCGCGGCTGGGTTTGAACCAGCGACCCCTGCGATGTCAACGCAGTGCTCTCCCGCTGAGCTACGCGCCCTCACGCGGCCGGTGGAAAGGGGCCGGGAACCCGGCTTTGTAATCCCGCCCGCCGGCCTTGGCAACCCTGCCGGTGGCCGGTGCGGGCGGCGTTGCAGTCATACGAGAAGTCACAAACGTTGTGACTTCTCTGGACCCCCTCAGGCGCCGGGCGGGCGCATCCCCCGCATTTCCAATGCCCGGGGGACACCCCCGGGAGCGGCGGCCCGCGGTCGCGGACTTCTCAAGTCAAAACGACAAAATCGTTTTGACTTTCGGTATTAAGCGTTGCGCCACGCGCCGGGGAGCGCTAACAGAACGGGTGCGCCGCTTTCGCCTGTCCGCGCCCGCCGGCTGGCGCGAGCACGATGCGTTTGGAGATTGCCGTGGCTCCCCCCAAAGACGACACTTTTCCCGACACCGCTCACATAGTCCGCAACGGAGATCGCGCGGCGGTCGCGCCGTGGGAACCCTGCGATGTCCAGGCGCCGGCCGAACAGACCGTGCCCCTGGTTTTTGCCTCGCCCCACAGCGGCCGGGTCTATCCGCCGGATTTCATCGCGGCGTCCCGCCTCGATCCCGTGCGCCTGAGGCGGTCCGAGGACGCCTTCGTCGACGAGATCTTCGCCGCCGCGCCGGCCCACGGGGCGCCGCTGTTGCGCGCCCATTTCGCCAGGGCCTATGTGGATCCCAACCGCGAGGCCTTCGAGCTCGACCCGGCGATGTTCGCCGACGCCTTGCCCGACTATGTCAACACCACGTCGGTCCGGGTCGCCGCCGGGCTCGGTACCATCGCCAAGGTGGTCACCAGCGGCGAGGAGATCTACCGCACCAGCTTGCGCTTCGAGGACGCGAGACGGCGCATCGAGGCCTGCTATGTGCCCTATCACGAGACCCTGCGCGGCCTGCTGGAGGCGACCCGGCGGCGCTTCGGCGGCTGCCTGTTGATCGACTGTCACTCCATGCCCTCGGTGGGCGGACCCATGGACGCGGACCCCGGCCATAGACGCGTCGACGTGGTGCTTGGCGACTGCCACGGCACGGCGTGCGCCCCCGCCGTCACCGATATGGTGGAGCGCGAGCTCAAGGCCATGCGCTTCGCGGTGGCCCGCAACGATCCCTATGCCGGCGGCTTCACGACGCGCCATTACGGCGCGCCCAAGGACGGCGTGCACGTGTTGCAGATCGAAATCAACCGGGCCCGCTACATGGACGAGGCGACCGTGGCGCGCGGCGCCGGCCTGCCGTCCCTGGCCCGGCGCATCACACGCCTGATCAAGGCCATGGTCCGCGTCGATCCCAAGACCCTCGCCGCGGCATGAAGCACAAGGCCCGGAAGGCCCTCGTCAGGGACGCCGCCGACGGGGACATGGCCGCCGTCCAGGCCATTTACGCCGAGCACGTGCTCAAGGGACTGGCCAGCTTCGAAGAGGTGCCCCCGGACGTGGCCGAGATGGGCCGGCGCCGGGCCGCCGTCCTGGAATTGGGGCTGCCCTACCGGGTGGCCGAATGCGAGGGTAAGGTGTTGGGCTTCGCCTGCGCCGGGGCCTACCGCTACCGGCCGGCCTACCGCTACAGCGTGGAGAACTCGGTCTACGTGGCGTCCGACGCCTTGCGCCTGGGATTGGGGCGGCTTTTGCTCGAGGACCTGATCGAACGCTGCACGGCGCTCGGATACCGCCAGATGGTCGCCATCATCGGCGATTCCGCGAACCAGGCCTCGATCAACCTGCACGCCCAGCTAGGCTTCGAGACCACGGGCGTGCTCAAATCCGTCGGCTTCAAGTTCGGCCGCTGGGTCGATTCCGTGATCATGCACCGTCCCCTCGGCGACGGCGACCGGACCCTGCCCGCCGGGTGAGGCCCGGCATTTCCGGCTCCGCGTATATCACCCCCTAAAATCTTGGCACGGCCATTGCGTCGTTTATTGCGGAGACGGAGACAGTGGTTTGACGTGGACCGGACGCACGATCTGTATGGGCATCGCCGCCGCCGCCCTTTTCGCGGCCGGGCCGGCCCTGGCCGCGTCCGTGCAACCCTTTGACAATACACGCAAACTTTGCGCCGAGCAGACCGCCCGCCTGGAGCGCCTGGACGGCATTCCGCGCCACCTGCTGAGCGCCATTTCCGTGGCCGAATCGGGGCGCTGGGACGCGGCCCGCCGGGCAACTTTTGCCTGGCCATGGACCGTGACCGCCGAGGGCGAGGGCCGGTTCTTCGCCACCAAGGCCGAGGCCGTGGACCACGTCCGGGCGCTGCGGGCGCGGCACGTGCGCAACATCGACGTCGGCTGCATGCAGGTGAACCTCTATTATCATGGCGGGGCGTTCGCCGGCCTGGAGGAGGCCTTCGATCCCCCCACCAACGTCGCCTACGCCGCCCGCTACCTCAAGGGCCTGTTCGATGCCGCCCGGTCGTGGACCCAGGCCGCCGCCGATTACCATTCGACGACCCCGGAGCGCAACCGCCCCTACAAGCTCAAGGTGGTACGCTTGTGGAACCAGATCCGCCGCGACGCGGCGGCGGCGGAGCGCGGCCGGCAGGTGCGCCGGGCCACGTACGCGCCTCCGGTGCCCATCGATGGCGCACGCACCGCCACGCTCAACGCGCGCCTCCGGGCCGCCCGCGCCGCGGCCGGCGCCGCCGTCCCCGGAAAGGTGCCGGGCACCCGCCGCGGCCAACCGGACGCCTGGCGCCAGGTGCGGGCGTGGCGGCCCGGAAACGCCCGCCCGTCGACCGCGCGCCGGGTCGCGGCGGACACCGTTCGCACCCAATGGCGAACAGGCCGGCGCGCCCAAGAGCCGGCCGCGTCGTTCACCGCCCGGCGCAAGGCCCAGCTCGAGGGCTGGCGCCGAACCCTGGTGTGGCGGCGCGGGTCGTCTTAGTACTCCCTCGGCAAAAGCGGCGTGGCGCGGGCGCTGGGGTCGGCGCGGGCGCTGTCGTCGCCGTGCCGCCCGCGGGCGGCGGCGCCACATGACCGGTAGGATTTTCCAGTCCGGCGAATTACTATCCCTGTCTACACCTCCTGCCCGGTGTTCCCGGCGTCCTCCCGCCGATGCGAACGCCGGCGCGGCTCCCGGCAGGGTGGTCCCGGTGCGAGGGGTATGAGGGAATGAGGGCATAAGGCATGAGCGACCTGAAGCTCGGCGTGATCGGCAACAGCGCGTTCGGCGCCCTCATCGACCGCGGAGGCCGGGTGGTGTGGTCCTGCATGCCCCGCTTCGACAGCGACCCCGTGTTCTGCAGCCTGCTCAACGGCGGCGAGCACGGGGGGAACCCGGATACCGATTTCGGGTTCTTCGACATCCAGGTGGAAAATTTCACCAGCAGTGAACAGCGCTACCTGCACAACACCGCCATCCTGAGGACGACCCTCCACGACGCCGAGGGCGCGACATTGGAGATCACCGACTTCGCGCCGCGTTTCAAGCGCTTGGACAGGATGTTCCGGCCGGCGATGATGGTCCGCCATGTGGCGCCGATCACCGGCCATCCGCGCATCCGCGTGCGCCTGCGTCCGGCCAGCGCCTTCGGGGCCGAGCGCCCGGCATGCACGCGCGGCAGCAACCACATCCGCTATGTGGCGCCGGGCCTGACGCTGCGCTGTACCACCGACGCGCCGATCTCGTACGTGCTGGACGAAATCCCGTTCGTGCTGGAGAGGCCGTTCACCATGCTTCTCGGGCCGGACGAAAGCCTGACCAGCCCGCTCGATGAGACCAGCCGCCAGTTCTTCAGAAGCACCCAGGAGTACTGGCTCGAGTTTTCCCGCTACCTGGCGGTGCCCTTCGAATGGCAGGACGCGGTGATCCGCGCCGCCATCACGCTGAAGCTGTGCAGCTTCGAGGAAAGCGGCGCCATCATCGCCGCCATGACCACGTCGATCCCCGAGGCGCCGGACAGCGGGCGCAACTGGGACTACCGCTATTGCTGGCTCCGGGACGCCTATTTCGTGGTCCAGGCCCTCAACCGGCTCGGCGCGACGCGGACCATGGAAGACCATCTGGATTACATCACCAACATCGTTGCCGGCGCCGAGCATGGCCGTCTGCAGCCCGTCTACGGCATCACCCTGGAAAAGCGTCTGACCGAGTCCAAGGTGCCGACGCTGGCCGGCTATCGCGGCATGGGACCGGTGCGCACCGGCAACCAGGCCCATGAGCACGTCCAGAACGACGTTTACGGAAGCGTCATCATGGCCGTCACGCAGGTGTTTTTCGACCAGCGCCTGACGCGGCCCGGGGATGTCCGCCTGTTCGAAAGCCTGGAGGAGATCGGCAACCGGGCCCTGGAGTTGTACGACAAGCCCGACGCCGGCATGTGGGAACTGCGCACCAAGAGCCGGGTGCATACGTACTCGAGCGTCATGTGCTGGGCCGGCGCCGACCGCCTGGCGAAGATCGCCCGACGCCTGAAGTTGCCCGAGCGCGCCACCTTCTGGCGCGAGAACGCCGACAGGATACGCGCCGTGATCCTGGAAAAGGCCTTCGACGCCAAGCAAAACACCTTCGTCGAGAGTTTCGGCGGCAGCGAGGTGGACGGCAGCCTGCTCTTGCTCCTGGAACTCGATTTCATCGACGCCGCCGACCCCCGCTTCATCGGCACGGTCGAGGCCGTCGAGCGGCGGCTCAAACGGGGCCAGCACCTGTTCCGCTACGCCCAGGAGGATGACTTCGGGGTGCCCCAGACCGCGTTCAACGTATGCACGTTCTGGTACATCGACGCGCTCGCGGCCGTCGGCCGGGGCGACGAGGCGCGCGAGCTTTTCGAAAACATGCTACGCTGCCGCAACTCCCTCGGCCTGCTCTCGGAAGACATCGACCCGGACACGGGCGAACTGTGGGGGAACTTTCCGCAGACCTATTCCATGGTCGGGTTCATCAACTCCGCCATGCACCTGAGCAAAAGCTGGAGAGAGGCGTTTTGAGTCGTCTCGTCGTCGTTTCCAACCGGGTGGCCGTGACCCCCGACGCCAAGACAAGGGCCGGCGGCCTGGCCGTCGCGCTACAGGATGCGTTGCGCAAACACGGCGGCGTCTGGTTCGGGTGGAGCGGCAAGGTGGTGCCCAAGACGACGGCCGAACCGACCATTACCAAGGACGGTGCCATCACCTATGCCACCGTCGACCTGTCGCGCAAGAACTGGGCCGAATATTACAACGGCTTCGCCAACCGGAGCCTTTGGCCCCTGTTCCATTACCGCCTCGACCTGACGGCGTTCAGCAAGCAGAACTATTCCGGCTATCTGCGGGTGAACACCATGTTCGCCGAAAAGCTGCTGCCCCTGCTCAAGCCCGACGATCTGATCTGGGTGCACGACTATCACCTCATCCCGATGGGCGAGGAATTGCGCAAGAAGGATGTGACCCAACCCATGGGGTTCTTTCTGCACACCCCCTTCCCGGCCATGGAAATCTTCACCGCCCTGCCGTCGCATTACGCCCTGGTGCGGGCGTTGTGTTCCTACGACGTGGTCGGCTTCCAGACCGAGAACGACCTGCGCGCCTTTCTCGACTACATCATCCACGAGGCCGGCGGCAGCATCCTGGGCGACCACCTGATCCGCGCTTTTGGACGCACGGTCAGGGTCGAGGTGTTCCCCATCGGCATCGACACCGAGGACTTCGTCAAAAGCGCCGAGGAAGCGGCCGGATCGGAAAGCACCAAACGCCTGCGCAAACGTGTCGGTAAGCGTTTGTGGCTCATCGGCGTCGACCGGCTGGACTACAGCAAAGGACTGGTGGAGCGGTTTCATTCGTTCGAGCGCCTGTTGGAAACCCGTCCCGAATACCGGGGCAAGGTGACGTTGATGCAGATCGCTCCCCCGTCCCGCTCCGAGGTGCCCGAGTACAGGGAAATCCGGCGCAACCTGGAGACCGAGGCCGGACACATCAACGGCCGCTTCGCCGATTTCGACTGGACCCCCATCCATTACCTGAACAAGAGCTTCAAGCGTCACAACCTGGCCGGATTTTTCCGCGTCAGCCGGATCGGCCTGGTGACGCCGCTGCGCGACGGCATGAATTTCGTCGCCAAGGAGTACGTGGCGGCGCAGGATTCCCGTGACCCCGGGGTGCTGGTGCTGTCGCGTTTTGCCGGCGCGGCGCGGGAACTGGATGCCGCCCTGCTGGTCAATCCCTTCGACTACGACGCGGTGGCGGACGCCATGGCCAGGGGAATCGAGATGCCCCTGGAGGAGCGGCGCGAACGGTGGGCCGCCATGATGGAAAAACTGAGAGGCAACACGCTGAGCACCTGGCGCGACAATTTCCTCAAGGCCCTCGGCGAGGGGCCGTATTAGGGCCCAAATGGCGGCAAGACCCGAAGCGCTCCACCGGCCCGGCCTGATCGCCGATATCGGGGGCACCAACGCGCGCTTCGCCCTCAGCGAAGCGGACGGCACGGTGCGCGACGCCGTCGTGCTGGCGTGCAGGGACTTCCCCGATCTCGCCGCCGCGGCCGGGTCCTTCCTGGCACGCATCGCCCCGCCGGCGCCGCCCAGGCGCGCGGCGATGGCCGTCGCCTCCCCGGTGAGCGGCGATCGCGTGGACATGACCAACCACTCGTGGTCGTTTTCCATCGACGATGTGCGCCGGCGCCTGGACCTGGATGACCTTCGGGTGATCAACGACTTCACCGCCATCGCCCTGGCCATCCCCCATCTGGGCGACGGGGACCGTCTTCAGGTGGGCGGCGGCGAGGCCACCCCCGGCGCCCCCATCGCCGTTCTCGGCCCGGGCACCGGGCTCGGCGTCTCGGCCCTGATTCCGGCCGGCGGCGGCTGGGTGCCCCTGGCCACGGAAGGCGGCCACGTGACCATGGCGCCGGCCACCGGGCGCGAAAGCGCCGTGCTCGCCCATCTGCAGCGGTCCGGCCACGTATCGGCGGAGCGGGTGCTGTCCGGCGCCGGGCTGGTCAATCTGTATGGGGCGATACGCGCGTTGGACGGCGCAACGGCGGACGGGGACGTGACCCCGGCGGGGGTGACGGAGCGGGCGCTCGACGGCTCGTGCCCGTTCGCGGCGGAGGCCCTGGACATGTTCTGCGCCATGCTCGGCACGGTGGCGTCGAACCTGTGCCTCAGCCTCGGCGCCCGCGGCGGCGTCTACGTGGCCGGCGGCATCGTGCCCAGGCTGGGAACGGCGTTCGCCGAGTCCGGGTTCCGCCGGCGCTTCGAGGACAAGGGACGGTTCTCCGCCCACCTGGCCACCGTCCCCACCTTCGTGCTGACCCACAAGATGCCCGCCTTCCTGGGACTGAGCCACCTTTTGCAGGGGGCGGAGACGTAGGCTTTCAGATCACCTTGGCGTCGCGCAGGCGCGCCATCTCTTCCCCCGACAGGCCGAGCAGGTTTCCCAGCACGTCTTCGTTGGCGTCGCCGAGGGCCGGGCCGAGATGCGCGATCCGGCCCGGCGTCGCCGACAGCCTGGGGATCACCGAGGGGACGACAACCTCGCCCACCTCGGGGTCGTCGATGGTGACCAGGTTGCCGCGCGCCTTGAAGTGGGGATCGGCGAAGATGTCGGCGATGGTGTTCAGCGGCCCGCAGGGCACCTCGTGGGCCAGGCAGATCTCCATCACTTCGGCCAGGCTCATCGACCCCACCCACCGGCTGGCCAGCCGGTCCACCTCGTCGCGGTTGGCCAGGCGCCGGGCCTGTTGGCCGTAGCGCCCGGCCGACGCCAGCTCGGGCTGTCCCATGGCCTCGGCCAGGCGCCCGAACATCTTGTCGGTGGTACACGCGATGGCCACCCAGCGGTCGTCCCGGGTCTGGAAATGGCCGTGCGGGCAGGCGTTCGCGGTACCGGCGCCCTCGCGGCCGCGCACCTTTCCGGTGCGCCCGTAGACCGGTGCCATCTCGTCCAGCATGCGGAAAACGGCTTCGTAGAGACCGATGTCGATGTACTGGCCACGCCCGGTCCTGTCCCGGTGCCTGAGCGCCAGCAGGACACCCACGGCGCCATACAGGCCCGACATGTAATCGGCGAGCGACGTCGAGCCCGGCGTCACCGGCGTCTCGCCCGGCATGCCGGCAAGGTTGGACAGCCCGCCGACGGCATGGGCGATGCGGGCGAAGCCGGGACGGTCCTTATACGGTCCGGTCTGCCCGTAGCCGGAGATCCGGAGCATGATCAGCCCCGGGTTCCGGGCGCTCAGGGTCTCCCAGCCGACGCCCCATTTCTCCAGGGTGCCGGGACGGAAGTTCTCGCAGACGACGTCGGACTTGGCGACCAGGCGCCTGAACAGGTCCGCCCCTTCTGGGTGGCGCAGGTTCAGGGTCACCGACCTCTTGTTGCGCCCTTCGGACAACCACGCCAGCGTCGAGTCGGCGCGCCCGGTGGGCGTCCCGAAGCGGCGAAAGGGATCGCCGGAGCCGGGCTGCTCGACCTTGATCACCTCGGCCCCGAACTCGCCCAGGATGGCGGTGCAGTAGGGGGCGGCGATGAACGTGGCGACGTCGAGCACGCGCACGCCCGAGAGGGGAAGGCCGTTTTCGCTCATGGGTCCGCTTTTAGCCCGGATATTTCATGAAGGGAACGGGAATTGCGGCGAGCAATGTTCGTCCAAGGTGGCGTGCGAAGCCGAAAGCCATGGCCGGGGCCGCCGCAAAACCGGTCAGCGGTGAACGGGACACATTGGACCTTCGTCGAAACCGGCGCCATCCGTCGAAGGGCAAGCACCGGCGTTCCGTGCGCCAGCGCCTTCATGGAATATCCGGGTCAGCCCCGCCCCTTGGTTTGGGCGATGCGCCTGTCCCGGCGGCCGAGCAGGCGGAGCACGGTCGCCGCGAACGCGCCGGCCTCGCGCACATAACCCCCGTACCACCGCCAACGGGGCTCTCCGCAACGTTCGCGGACCGCGGCGCCGGAGGCGGTTATGCCTAAACGGCGGAAGAGGAACAGCGCCCGGGGCAGGTGGAACGGATCGCTCACCACCAGGGCGCGGGCCCAGTCCCGGTCGTCCATGATGCGGGCCGTATAGAGCGCGTTCTCGAAGGTGCGCGTCGCCTTGTCCTCGATGATGATCCGGTCTTCCGGGACGCCGTGCTCGAGGGCCAGCGCGCGCATGGCCTCGGCCTCGGTGGGCCGGGTTCCGATGGCGCCGCCGGTGACGATCAGGTGTCCGGCTTTGCCCTCGTGGAACAGGCGCGCCCCGTGGGCGACCCGGCGCCTGAGCGCCGGCCCGAGGCCGGCGCCGAGGATGACGATGACATCGTGCCGGGCGGCCATGTCAGGGTGAAAATGCCGCCGTCGCCGTCATCGCCAGGGCGCCTTCCGCGTCCTCGGCCCACACCTTGGCCGAGGCGCCGTCGGACGCCGGTTCGCCGGCGACGGTGAAGGCCGCGTCGTCGAACAGGGGCCCGAGGGCGCGGTAGTCGAATACCTTGACGGTGGCCTGGGGGCGTTCCCGGCGGCACAGGTCGAGCAGAAGGGTGGCGATCAGCGGACCGTGCACGACCAGGCCGGGATAGCCTTCGACGTCGGTGACGTAGCGGTGGTCGTAGTGGATGCGATGGGCGTTGAAGATCAGCGCCGAGTAACGGAACAGCATCACCGGATCGGGGCGGACGGTCCTCCGCCAGACCGCTTCGCCGGGCGCCGGGCGCGGCCGCGCGGGGGCATTCCCTTCGCCGCGGTAGACGATGTCGTGGTCCTCGATCAGGGCCGGGCCGTCGGGCCCGGAGATCTCGTGGCGCACCCGCACGAAGACAAGGGGCCCGCTGTGGCCCTCCTTCGCCGTGACGTCGCTGACCTCGGAGATGCGCCGCATCCGGTCGCCCACCCTGAGGGGCTTCAGGAACTCCAGGCGCCCGCCCGCCCACATGCGCCGGGGCAGGGGCACCGGCGGCAGGAAGCCGCCCCTTTCCGCGTGGCCGTCCGCGGCCAGCTCGGAGGCCCGTGTGCGCGGCAGGAAATAGAGCCAGTGTCCGCCCGGCGGCACGGCGTCCCCCGGCCGCGGCTCCGCATCGTCGCGGTCGAGCGTCGCCGACAGCCCCTGCAGGGGACCGGCGGCGGCGACGTCCACCGCTTCCTCCCGCCGTCCGATCCAGCCTCGCAGGTGATCCAGGTCGACGGTCATCGGGCAAATGTCCCGTCCATGACGCCGCTATGGTCGCCCATGTGGGGCGCCCGGTCCAGGGCACGTTTTCGCCGTGCGCCGCGCCCGCCCCGGCCGGGGCGGCGGTGACAAAGGCGGGGTTATCTCAGGTATCAGATCATGAAAAGCCGGCTCAAGGCCTCGGCGAGGTCGTCGCCGAACGTGGGGCTCTTGTGGATCACGGGCACTGCATCGGGGAGCAGTTTCAGGTACTCGTCATCGGCGTCCAGGCTGGTGATCAGCGCCATCGAGATGTTGCGGGTGGCGGGCATGGTGGCAAGCGCGATGGCCAAGTCGATGCCGCTGAGGTCGGGCATGACGGCCGAGATGATAACCATGTCCGGCTTGGTCCGGACGATCAGGGGAAGGGCCTCGAAGGTCGACGTGACCGTGGTGATGCGGTAGCCGCACTGCTGCATTTCGCGTTCGACGAACCGGGTCGCCGTGCCGTGCAGCATGACCAGCATGACCTCGACATCGCGGACCTCGATATCTTCCATGTCCGATCCGCGTTTGGCCGGCAGCCTGCGCACGGCTTCCGCGGGATCCGCGTCCAGCGGCGCCCGGCCTTCGACGAGATCGACAAGGGTATCGACGAACACCTGCAGGTCCTCGAAGGCCCGCGCCGTCGGCTCCCCGACGTGGGCCAGGTAGTCTTCCATGCGGCGGGCCACGGTGCCGATCAGCCGGACGCCGAAGGTGTTGGCCTGGCCGCACAACGGAATGGCCACGCGGTGGACCTCGGCGATCAGTTCGTTTGCAGGCTTGCGGCCGTGGCGGGCCGCGTCCAGGCTGACGTCCAGGTCGCGCAGCAACTCCGCTGCCTCGTCGAGGAACTCCCGGCGAAGTTCTTCAACCACCTCTTCCGCGCCACCGGCGTAGACGCCACTCGTTTCGTCCGGCATGGACTCTCCAAGGAGAATATCTTTTCCTAATTTCTACGTGGGGGCTGCAATGGCCACCCGCAACGCCGCATACGCACCGGACCCTGGGCCGCGGTCAATAGGACCGGGGCAGCCCGAGCACGTGCTCGGCCAGGTAGGCGAGGACCAGGTTGGTGGAGATGGGCGCCACCTGGAACAGGCGCGTCTCGCGGAACTTGCGTTCGACGTCGTATTCCTCGGCGAAGCCGAAGCCGCCGTGGGTCTGCAGGCACATGTCGGCGGCCTGCCACGACGCGTCCGCGGCGAGCAGTTTCGCCATGTTGGCCTCGGCCCCGCACGCCGCGCCGCCGTCGAAGAGCGCGGCGGCTTTGTTGACCATCAGGTCGGCCGCCTCGGTGGCCGCGTAGGCGCGGGCGATGGGGAACTGGATCCCCTGGTTCTGGCCGATGGGCCGGTCGAAGACGACGCGCTCCGTGGCATAGGTCCGGGCCTTTTCGATGAACCAGCGGGCATCGCCGATGGCCTCGGCGGCGATCAGGATGCGCTCGGCGTTGAGGCCGTCGAGGAGGTAGCGGAAGCCCCGGCCCTCCTCGCCGATCAGGCTGTCGGCGGGAATGCGCAGCTCGTCGAAGAAGACCTCGGTCGTGTGGTGGTTGATCATGGCGCGGAGGGGGCGGATGGAAAGGCCGTGGCCCAGGGCCTGGCGCATGTCGAGAAGGAACACCGACATGCCGTCGTGGGGCTTTTCGCCGGCCTCGCGCGGCGCGGTGCGGGCCAGCAGCAGCATCAGGTCGGAGTGCTCGGCGCGCGAGGTCCACACCTTCTGGCCGTTGACCACGTAGGCGTCGCCGTCGCGCACCGCAGTGGTGCGGATGCGGCTGGTGTCCGTGCCGCTGGTCGGCTCGGTGACGGCGAAGGCCTGCAGGCGCAGCTCCCCCGCCGCGATCCCGGGCAGGTACGCCGCCTTCTGCGCTTCGCTGCCGTGGCGCAGCAGCGTGCCCATCACGTACATCTGGGCGTGGCAGGCGCCGCCGTTGCCGCCCTGTTTGTGGACTTCCTCGAGGATCGCCGCCGCCGCCCCGATGCCGAGGCCGCTGCCGCCGTAGGCCTCGGGAATCAGGACCGACAGGAAGCCGGCCTTGGTCATGGCCTGGACGAACGCCGTGGGGTAGCCGCGTTCGCGGTCGAGCGTGCGCCAGTACTCCCCGGGGAACCCGGCCGCAAGCGCGCGCACGGAGGCGCGGATGTCTTCATAGGTTTCCATCATGGTCCGTATCCGGGTAAAAGTGGGCCCTCCCCGGTTTTAGCCGAAAGGCCGATGCCGTGACCAGTGACTCATACCAAGGAGCGCTGATCATGACCCATAGGGACGGCGTACCAAGGTTTTCGGCGAGGAGCGTGCGCCGTGGCGATGCGGGTGACTATCCTCAGGAAGGCGTCCTGACGGGGTGCCGGCGGGCGCGCCGGTTCGGGTTCAGCCCCTGCAAAACCGGGACACGAAGGCGGATCAGGCCGCCCACCG
>Ga0209997_10000522_pt1 | contig 12845 bp, 15 predicted proteins | sample CR04metaG_FD_182079 | JGI IMG/M metagenome (GOLD analysis project Ga0209997, IMG submission 182079) | Deep subsurface microbial communities from Mariana Trench to uncover new lineages of life (NeLLi) - CR04 metaG (SPAdes) (version 2) | ecosystem: Environmental > Aquatic > Marine > Ocean trench...
AAATAGTAATGCTCCCCCCCCTAAAAATGGCTCATAATAGGTACCAAAAGTTTCAGGTAAATTCTCATTCAAAAATGAGATAAGTTGTCTTTTGCCTCCTGCCCACTTTACAAATGGTTTTGGAATAGTTCTAACTATCTGACTATACTGTTGTCTCATTGTAGAGAATTTTGAATTTAGTTAATGTGGTTCGAAGTCAGGAAAAATTAAGATATGTGCAATATTTTTTTATCAGCCATAGAATAGGTTAAATACAAATTTCGTAAATTGTCAAATTTCCAGATTATTTACAATACAATTTAACAAAAATCACGATCGCAATTTTAGCTTAGAATATTCTAAAGAAAAATAATAAAATGAAAAGGGTGGATTTTTAGTCCCACTTTGACCAAGCGGCCATCCATCTATACGTCCAAGTAGTGAGTTTACAACCCAACGCAGCCATAGTGACTGACAATGCTGCACCAGCACCTGCGCCCAGCGCCACTGGACTATTATAGAACTTTCCAACCTGCGGTTCTATCGGTGTCATATATGGTGGTAATGTTGGTCTCGGATATTTGAATGCCGTTTCAAGCGGGTCTGCTACTGTCATCAGGTTTACCATATTGAATAACGGTAATGACATTCCTACTAGTACGCCGCCGAACAGTATCAAGGAGTGCTTGTTCTTCTTTGTTGCCCAGTAAACCAAGTCCAACAGCATTGCTGATGGTAACCATACTGGAGTTACAATAAAGTCATATGGATATCCTAGTGAAAACCATGCACCTTTTGCTATCCATGTGTATACTGTCATAATTAGAGCGTAGTACGTCGCTGTACCTGGAACACCTGTAAATGTAAGGTAATAACATGCACCTACTACAAGCATCAACGTTTGTGATATTGAAAATACCACAAATGAAGTCCAAGCCCAGTCAGTGTAGAAGATGTAGTCACCTGCGTTAATTGATAATAGCGTTGAATTAACTGCAATCACTATTATGAATATGTAGTGTGTACATCGTCTTAACCAGACCATATCGAATAGAATAAGAGGTCAGTATATAAAATTTTAGAGTCAGATAAAGATCGTTTTTTAAATTTAAATGAAAAAGAGGTGTATGTGAAGTAATTTCCTTCTAGTTACCAACCAACAAACATTGATACGAAGAGTATGAATACAACCGCGCCACCCACACTTACAGCAAGTAAATTATTACTTTTCTTGTTGGAACCTTCTTCGCTGACTTTGACACAGAATATGTAACCAATCGACTCAATGATGCCAAGTACGATAAATGCAAAGTGGCCACTTGCTGTTGGATATGCCCATGGATAATAGAAATATCCAGCTGCTGTTCCAGCTGCAGTTGCCAATAATGCTGCCCAGAATGCAATAGTTATAACTCCGGTCATGTTCTCAACGCGTTTTCCAATCATTCGTTCTATATCAGCGCTAGATGATCCACCAGCGCCGCCAGAACCAAATCCTTTAGGAAGAGTCATTATGGATTTATTCTAATGCAGAATCCTTTTAAGTCTTTCTTAGAGTTCGATCCTAATACGATCTACATTATACTCTAACTAAAAAAATAAAAAAAAGTGTGCTATTGCACTTTGTCTATGGGATTGATCTACTGTACAATTTGCCTTCTAAGGCCATCTTGTACATCTCTGCAATATACGGATTCTCACCTGGAGTCTCTGCACCTAGTTCTACGAGTCTAGCATATATTCTGACTACGTATGCAAGTGCACCCATGAATGCAACAACTACACCCATGTTAAACATCCAGTGATTCGGAACCGAAAATATTTCTTCTACAAACCAGAAATGCCACATCTCATTGATTCCAATTGTAAACATAGTTGCAAGGTAACCAAGGATGGTTATCTTCAAACCGGTGTTCATTGAATTATTTGGACCTCTAAGAATTGGTACTTTTCTATCATAGATTGCACAAGCTCCCCATCCAAGTGGTAGAGCAATAAAGTGGGAATATAACCACCAATGTGCTGGAGTAAATGCACTGTCTCTGATAGAAGTCTGATGTAGAGAACCATCAACGAAGTTATCGACTTCGACTGATGCTGCAATAGATCCCAGAGCAATAATCATAAGCCAGAGTTTCTTTAGTCTCTGAATCTCAACTTCTTTTGGGATTAATGCGGGCATCTGTGCCATGTTTCTAGTTATGTAAATTCAGAATATAAAGTAAGGGTTTTGGAAATAGTAGATTTTTATGAAATTATTCATAAGATTTTTATAAAATATTAAAAATAATTAATTTTAAATGGTTTAAAATGAAATAATTTTAACATTTTTTTACCATTTTCATTGTTAATCATCAATGATAAACATAGTATAAGGATCGATCCTCGTTATGAAGGTAAAACATATAACGACGTGCACTGTCTTTCTGAATATTAGGGATAAATATGGTCGAAAAAAAGATTTTCGTATTCGGACTAGCTGTTGTACTTGTATTAGGAACATTAGGTTTCAACTGGGTTGAATCCGTTCTTCCAACTGCAGATGCACACGGTGTCCAAGCACAACTCCAGAGTCGTTTCATCAGAATTGAAGATGAAACATTTAACAGACAATCCCTTCAAACTGGCGAAACCTTGACACTTCAAGGAACATTAGTCAGTCTTGTAGAGAGAGACCTAAGAGGATGGCTATCCATTTTCTCAGAATCTACTAATGCTGGAAACAGATGGGAGATGTTGGCAAGAGACCCACCAGGAAATGTATTTGATATTTCAGGAAATGCTGTCATCGAATATTCACTATCTGCTAAAGCACTTGAAGCAGGTGTTTATCACGTACACACACAGCTCAATGTAGCAAATGTAGGTCCAGGACTTGGTCCAGGTCAAACAGTTGTCGTTGAGGGAGAACCAATAATCAAACCAATACCATATACCAATATCGCATACCAATCAATCATAATTGGTATTGGATATGTAATCACGTTTGCAACACGACCCTGGCAAGTAATTTAAACAACCCAACCTTTTCATTTTCTTAATAATTATCATAATTTACATATCATTTTTTATTTAAGAAAATCAAGGCTAATTAGACATAATCAATATTATGTATAATTAACAGAAAGGACTTTATGGAATCCGCCTAAAGTCATCACTATGATTTGGCCTGGAATGGGTGATCCTTACAAAAGGAAAAAAACGCTAAAATTTCTAGGAATAACTGTAATTGTTGCAATGTCAGTAGGTGTAGGAATGCATCTGATTTTAGGACAACTAGATCAAGATAACCCTCTCAAAGTTTGCATTAATGATAGAGAAACTCCATACAAAATCAAAGCAACATTAGAGATAATAATTGATGGTCAGAAAGCAGACATTCCAGCTAACATTGGATTGAAAGATGGGGAATGTCATAGAACAATGTATACATTAACTGATGACGGAACGATTTATGCAGAATGGGAAGAGGAATATCCATGGGAGATAGGTCACTTTTTGTGGATGTGGGAATTTCCTCTAAGAGACATGGATCAGGACAAATCAACAGTTTTTGTCAATGGTAAAGAATCATCTAAGTTCATCAACCATCCATTGCAGGAAGGATATCACTACAAGTTTGTATTTACCTCAAAAGCATATGATGAATCCAAAGACACAGATTTCCTTCCACCTGAAAATTAGAAGTTTCGGACTTTGTAAAAAATCAAGTTTTTCAAAAAATTAAATTAATAAATTTTCAACTAAAAAATTTTAAAAATAATGAAAAGAGGAAAGGAAGTTTACCAGTATTTACCGTTGTCTGGAATCAGACCAATACCTTCTCTTTCAAAGTGTCTGTCTAATTCGTCAACCCATCTCTCACGATTGTCTTTGTAAGCCCATCCGTGTACACGCAAGTGGAATGAGATCATTGCAAGAAGGAATACGGTGAACATTATGGTTCCAAAGATGTAAATCATTACATCATAGAATAATGGATCATAGTTTGGTCCTAGTTGTCCTGTTATTGATGACAGGATGTTTAGGAAAATACCTACGATAGGAATCATAATATTTTGGCTCTATTTGTGCGATATATACATTTCTTTTACTATAACAAAGAACGAGATCAGTATTCACTAAAGATGATTAATAAAATAAGAGAAAATTGAGAATTTTTTATCCTCTGCCCATTGCTGCGTATTTGCCTTGTCTTCCTTTAAGAAATAAGGCTCCTGCAATACCGCCAAAGACTGCAGCTGAAATAGCAGCTGCTCCAAATACACCATCAGCACTCATAACTGGAGTTCCTGAACCAGCATCTGGGTATTGTTCAACAAGTTCAATTCTTCGACGTTGAAGTTCTAGTGCTTCTTCTAGTGTGTATTTGCCAGTTTCGCCTTGTGAACCAACATTGCCCATGTATTGTGCAAATGCTACTGTGTTATCTGCATAATATCCCATGGTAAATACAGCAATCAACATTACTGCGAAAAGTACTTTTGTATTCATATTGTTTTACCTGTTCGTTTTGAAGTCAAGTACATATTTAACTTTTATTCTGAGCTTCAAATTTTGATATAATGTACGAGATCAGTATAAGTAACGTTTAATTTTGTTCTTAAATCAGCCGAATCATGGGACGAATGCACACACATAGACACGGAAAATCACATTCTATTAGACCAGCAACATTGCGTGCACCTTCTTGGATTACACAAAGTCCAAAAGAAATTGAAGAGTTAGTGGTAAAATACACCAAAGATGGATTTACTCCTAGTCAAATTGGAAATAAATTAAGAGATCAACACGCAATTCCCCTAATCAAAGTAATTACCAAAAAAGGTATTGGGGTAATTCTTGAAGAAAATGGTTTGAAAACAGAAATGCCTGAAGATCTTGAAAATATTGTAAACAAAGCAGTAGGTCTTCAAAAACACCTCAAAGTAAACAATGGGGACTACAGAAATGTAAGATCTTTGGAATTACTTGAAGCCAAAGTTCACAGACTATCCGTTTACTACAAAAGGATCGGAAGAATTCCAAAAACCTGGAAGTATAAAGCCGTGATTGCTCAATTAGAGTAATGACAAAATCACTTGATGAGTCACTTTCGTTTTTCAAAGATACAATTTCAGATTGCATAAAGTCTAAAAAATCAATTTTTGTAACAACTCATATTGATTGTGATGGACTTACATCTGGGAGTATCATTACCAAAGCTCTAATCAGAGCTGGCGCCAAATGCACTGTTAGAACATCAAAAGAATTTAGTAAAAAGGTAGTAGAGTCTTTCAAGACAGATTCTCGAGATTTCCACGTTGTAACAGACCTAGGAGGAGGTTTTGCAAAGGAACTAAATGAAGCCTTAGGTGACAACTGGATTATTTTAGACCATCACCAAATTCCAGAAGATGAGTTGGATAATCAAAATGTCATTAATGCTTGGAGATATGGAATTGACGGGGGGGTTGAGATTTGTGCAGGTGGAATGGCATATCTTGCGTCAATTGCACTTGATGAAAAAAATTCAGATTTGTCTGCTATCGCAGTTGTTTCAGCATTAGGAGACAGACAAGACCAGGGAGAAAGAAAGTCATTTACAGGTAAGAATTTTGAGATTGCTAATACTGCCAAAGATCTGGGTTTGGTAGATATTGATTTAGATTTATTGTTAGTCGGAAGAGAAACTAGACCACTTCCTGATGCCCTAGCATTTACTTCACAGCCATTTATCGAAGGTTTAACATGGAACAGAGATGCATGTCTTGCTCTTCTAAATTCATCAGGAATTCAGTTAAAGGATGGAGGAAGATGGAGAGTTCCAGCAGAACTAAATGAGGAAGAAAAAAGGCTAGTAATTGAATCAATTACTAAATTTACTTCTGGAAAAAATGCTACTGAAATCATGTCAGAATTAATTGGATATACATACACGTTTCCAAGAGAAGATAAGAGAAGCTTCTTGCGAGACGGAAGGGAGTTTTCAACTATGCTAAATTCATGTGGAAGAATTAATCGTTCGGGTGTTGGAATTGCAGTATGTATGGGAGATAGAAATAAGATTCTAAGAGAGAGTGAAACCATTCTGACAGAGTATAGAAAGAGGATTAGAGAATACATGAATATTTTATCAAATGAAAGATGGAGAATTACAGAAAGTGAAACTTGTGTTATGGTAAATGGTGAAGACATAGTACCAGAGACAATGACTGGAACTATTTCATCATTAATTGCAGGATCACCAAAAAATGCTGGAAAGATTGTAATTTTGAGAACTAAAGGAGAAGAAAACACAATAAAGTTTTCATCAAGAAAATCCTTTAGTTGTAAATCTAACATCAATCTTAGTGAACTAATGAGAATAGGTGCTGAGAAATTTGATGGTGTTGGAGGCGGTCATGATGCAGCAGCAGGGGCAAAAATAACTAAAGACAAATTAGATGAATTTCTTAATTATTTAGAAGTAAATGTCATTAAAGTGTCAAGTGCAGATAGTTCTTAATAATATATCAAAAGAAAAGGCAGAAACTGTCAAAAATGCGCTAGAACCTGATAATGTAAATTTTCCAGAAGGATTGAGTCTTTATGTTGAAAATATTGATAACAAACTAGTTTTTAATTTTGAAAGTAAGGATAACATGAAACAACTTATTGCTACTGTTGATGAAGTATTAGAACATGTCCAAGTTGCGTTAAAGGTGATTGAATAATGTTAGATCCTAAATTGATCAAAGAAAAACCACAAATTATTAGAGACATGCTCAAAGCAAGGTCTGTAGATTTTGATTTAGATGCATTAATAGAATTTGATCAAAAAAGGCGTGAATTTATAATTAAAACAGATGAATTAAGAAAAAAGAAAAACCAAGTCTCCTTAGAAATTTCGCAAAAAAAGAAGGCTGGTGAAGATACATCATCAATTTTAGACGATATGAAAAATGTCTCAGTTGAACTTTCAAAACTAGAATCAGAACAAGAAACTATTGAAAACAAGTATTCTAGATTGGCATTAACAATTCCAAATCTTGTTCATGAATCAGTTCCAGTTGGAGTAGATGAAAGTGCTAACAAAGAAATAAGAAAATGGGGAAATATCCCAAATTTCAATTTTAAAATAAATGATCATATTGATATTTCTGAAAATTTAGATTTGGTAGACTTGGAAAGAGCTGCCAAGGTTGCAGGAGCCAGATTCTATTATCTAAAAAATGATCTAGTAAGGTTAAATCAATCACTAATTCACTACGCATTAGATTTTCTGGCAAAAAAAGAATATTCTCTCATTCAACCACCATACATGATTAATCGAGAATCAATGGAGGGAGCGATAATTGCTGATGACTTTGAGGATGTCATCTACAAGGTTGAAGAAGAAGATCTGTACATGATTGGAACGTCTGAACATGCTATGGCAGCAATGCACTCAAAAGAAATCATTGAGGGAAAAGATCTACCTATAAGATATGCTGGTGTTAGCCCATGTTTTAGAAAAGAGGCAGGTGCACATGGAAGAGACCAAAAAGGAATTTTTAGGGTGCATCAATTTGACAAAGTTGAGCAGTTTGTATTTTCAAGACCAGAAGATTCATGGGATGAGCATGAAAAAATGTTAGCAGTTACTGAAGAATTTTATCAGAAATTGGAAATTCCTCACAAAGTAATGTTACTATCAACTGGGGACATGGGAAAAGTTTCAGCAAAGACTTACGATATTGAAGCATGGATGGCAGGACAAAATGCCTATAGAGAAATTGTTTCTTGCTCAAATTGTTTGGACTATCAAGCAAGAAGGTTGAAGATCAGATTTAGAGATAAAACAAATGAAGATACACAATATTTACACACACTTAACAGTACTCTTGTTGCCACAACTAGAGTTTTGGTGGCTATAATGGAGAATTTTCAAACAAAAGATGGACATATTAGAATTCCTCAAATTTTACAGAGTTACATGGGAAATCAGAAAGAGATCTAGTAACATACCCTTATATTTTGGATTTAAAGGTCGATAATAATTGGCACGTAGAAAAGGTCGAACAAAAGACAAGTGGAGAGAAAAACGCTGGATTACGATACATGCACCAGAATCATTTAATGTTGTCCCAATTGCGTATGTTCCAATAACAGATGATGAAAATGCAATAGGTAGGGTTTTAGAAGTAACACTTTATGATATTCTAAAAGGGGATCCTTCACAACATCAATACAAAATGTATTTTCAGATTGACAAGATTAATGGAGATAAAGCATCAACGATTTTCAAGAGATTTGAATATTCAAAAGAATTTTTGCGTAGTTTGGTTAGACGTGGATCATCAAAAATTAATTTTATTATTGATATTAAAACAAAAGATGGATACATCTTTAGAATCAAAGTAATTGCTCTAACCCATAGACAGCTAAACACATCTAGAAAACATGCTCTTAGGTTAATTATAAAAGACGTAATTAACAACACAGTTCCACAAATGACAGTTGAGCAATTTGTCCAAGCTACTTGTTATAGTAAGATAAATTCAGACATTATGGCAGCAATCAAGAAAATTATTAGAGTTAGACACGTAGGTCTTGAGAAAGTAAAACTCATTAGAACTGCAGACAAAGAAACAATATTACTTAAAGCATAACCAACTAGAATTATTCTTTTACAATTATGATTGATAAGATACAAGTAACAATTGATGTAATTATTCATGCAACAGAAGATATTTCAAAAATATACCAATCTTTTAAAGAATTGCTAGACCTAAAAGAAGAAAATTTTACAATTCATGAGACCGCAGGACACTTTGATAATCCAATAATTATACTAAATACAAAAATAGTAAAAAAAGAGGCTCAAAATTTTATGAAAAAACTTTTGGGGTTGTTATCTATTGAACAAATTAATCAATTAATTGAAGAAATTGAAGAAAGAACAGTGGATTCTAGATTTCATATGAGATTAGACAAGCAAGAACTAGTCAAAGGAAATCTTGTGTTGAGAGAAAAGGATACAATAAAAATAAAAATTTATGCTCCTATTTACAACAAAAAAAATACTGTTAAAATATTCACAGAAATTTTTCAGATTGCCAACTAGATTAAATAAGAATAACAGAATTATTTAATTTGGGAATGAGGAAATAATAGCCGCTCCAGTCTGAGCGAAAGCCTTGAAGACGCCGCGACGAACCGACCCCATTTTTGAATCGATTATGTAAATTTACTGTGAGAATTTCTTACATCTTATCATAGTATTATTTTAAATACGGATATACAAATTTCATTATCGTGGTAGATTATGATGTTATAGTTGCTGGGGGAGGTCTTGCAGGTACAATTACGGCACAGTCTGTTTCTCATTATTCTAATCAAAACCTAAAGATTTTAGTTGTTGATAGAAATACAGAATTTTTACCAGGAAGAAAATCATTAGCTGGTTGGGTATGTGGAGATGCATGTTCCAAAGAGGCTGTAGATTTCATGTCAAACAAAATTAAAGTTGAATGGACCAGACCAGAAATTGAACATGATGTAAAAGGTGTGATGGCATTTTCTCCAGACAGAGAAACGTCAATTCCATTTGATGGAGAGGGTTACATGTTAAACCGCCAAAAGCTTCCTGAAATTCAAAATGAAAGATGTAAGAAGATGGGAATTGAGTTTGAGTATGAAATTAACCTCACTGGCCTAATTTATGATGGTCAACAAGTAATAGGTATTCAAGGAATAGATAACAAAACAAAACAGCCTTTTAAGAAAACATCGAAAATTGTAATTGATGCAACTGGAGTCACATCTACGCTTAGAAATGGACTTCAAAACTCAACAAAAGTAGAAAAACGAATCGATAGACGAGATTTGGAGTCTACAGGCAGATACATTATGTATTTTGATCAAGGACAAAAAGATCTTACAGAATTTGATCCGGATTATTGTATAATTCATTTAGATCAAGATATTGCACCTGGTGGATATGGATGGGTGTTTCCTAAAGCAGATAATAAAGTTAACATTGGTTTAGGAATTGAAAAATCATTTTTAGATAAAAGAAATAAAAGATTGGGTAAAAAAGACAATGTAGCATCGTTAATGAAAGAATATCTTGAAAGAAACAAAGCAATCAAAAATCCAAGATTATCAGAAGATCCTGAGGACATTAACAATAATTCTGGAGTGTTCCAAGTTTCAGTTAGAAGACAAAATGATTGTATGGTGTCTGGAGGATTTATGTTAGTTGGAGATTCTGCATGGATGCCAAAAGCAATTGATGCAGGCGGAATAGGACCTGCATTAATCGCAGGAGCAATTATTGGAAATAACGTAGTCCAAGCAATAGAAGGAAATAATGTTTCAGAAGCAAGTCTTTGGCAATACAATCTTGACTTTATCAAAGAATATGGATACAAAACTGCAGGTCTTGAACTTTTTAGAGCATTAATACAGCAAATGACTAATGATCAAATCAGTTATGGAATGAAACACTTTTTGGGAAATCTTGATGTTGAATCAATTAGCAAAGGTGAACATCCAGACTTTTCTGGATTAGGAAAGTTTGGAATGATCATTAGAGGTGTGATGAATAAGACAGTTGCAAAAGCGCTAAAATACACATCAGAACAAAACCAATGGTTAGTGGAACATTACTACAATTATCCAAAAGATCCTTCAGGTTTTGACGAATGGGATAAAACATTACATCAAAGACTCGGTGAAGCATTAACAAAAGTAGAAGCATTTGGAAATTAGATCTAATATTAAATATTGTTTAAATCAATGAAAACGTACTTTGGAAATACAGTATCTAGATTGGAATAATTCAAATCAAATTCTGAATAAGGCATATGAAGCAGGTCTTTTTGTGCTCATTATAGGACCAAAAGGAACTGGAAAGACATCTTTGGTTAGAGATTTTGCAAAAAATAAGAATATGAATCTAAAATCCATTAATTTTAGCCTTAGAACTAGAGAGAGCCACCTTGTTGGCACAAAAACGCTTACAGATGGAACTGTGAGTTTTGATGAAGGGATTTTGGTAAAATCAATGAAAGAAGGAGATATGCTTTATCTGGATGAAATTAATTCGGCTGAAGCAGATGTTTTACTCAGACTTGATGAAGCGTTAGATGATAGAAGACAAATTGTATTGAAGGAATCAACAGGTGAAGTAATCAAAGCAAAAGAAAATTGGTTTGTAGTTGCAACTATAAATCCATTATCACATACTGGAACAAAGGAGCTACCACCACAGATACTAAGTAGGTTTCCGGTACGAATTAGATTAGAATATCCACCAGAGAACATAGAATTAGAAATTATAAAGAAATATGTTTCTGGAGAACATGAAGTAGAAATTATTCAAGCAATTAAACTAGCAAACATATTAAGACAAGCTGCTGCTGTTGAAGAATTATTTTATTCACCTAGCTTAAGAGAAACTATTGCATTTGGAAAATTGTTAGATAAAGGATTGTCTTCAAAAGAGGCAGCAAATTTTGTTTTTGGAAATGTATACACACAATGGGGAAACATAGAATACCAAAAAGTAAATGACATCATTACTTCAATGTTTGGTAATTAAATGCAAGCAATTCAACTTCAAAATGAATCCATAGTAGAGATTGCTACCTTTCTTGTAAGAAGATGGTCTGAAGAAGATAAAATGATTGTAGAAATCTCAGACAAGATGGAAACGAGAACAAGACTTAATGAAAAAAAAGTAATCATGACACCACTTGAAAAAAGAATTGGAAATGATTTTCAAAAATATCGTCAATTCAGAACATCATTGTGGTACGAAGCTATGAGAGTAAAATTTTGTAAAAAAATTCTCAGCAATGATCATGCATTTGGATTTATTCTCAATACAATGGAAACACAAAAAGTTGAACAATTAGGCAGGAAAATTTGGAAGGGAATGGATGATGAAATTATCTTCAATTATGCCTATATGCTTGTAGCAAGACCCCAACTAAATACAGTTTATGGAAGAGCAAGGATTGTAGAGGCATTTTATCAATATTTCATGTTTGGGGCAATTAAAGGAGAAATTCAATCTAGTCATTTTGAAAAAATAAAAAAAGCAACTGAATTTGCAAAAAAAATTGTTAAAAAAGCGATTGAAGAAAAGTATGATGCGAATTTACTTGAAAAAAATGTAAGTGAGATAGTTAAGATTTTAGATATTGATTCACTTCTTACAATACCAGTATCTATACCTTTTATGAAAACAGGAATGGCATTGTCTGAAGAAGAACTATTGAAGATTCTAAAAATAATTTTTAAAAACAAAGAAGAAGATTTTGGTTCAGCTGATTCTGCATCTGTATTAAGAGGAGATAATGTCTATGATGAGTATAAGGTATTACTTGATGAAAACAAAAAAATGGAAAATAAAGGATTGAGCCCAGAAGCAATAGGAATTCAAATACCACCTACAAAAAATGTTAATGAAACCACAATCTATGATATTAGTTTGATTAATAGATTAAAAACAAAATTTAAGGAGTGGAAATATGGATGGAAAGAACAACATCAGAGATTTGGAGATGAGTTTGATGAAGAAAGTTACATTGAAGGTCATGAACCATTTTTTATAGATATAAAAAAATCCATTAAAACTAAAATTGTAATTTTGTTGGATCATTCATCAAGCATTGCATCAGATGCTCTAGAATACAAAAAAGCAACGCTAGCACTTTGTGAAGTTTTAGCTTTTCTTAAGGTTAAATTTGCAGTATATGCATTTAGTACTCAAAACAGATCAGTAGTGTGCTGGTCTATAAAACAAGATAATGTTAAATGGAACAATATTACTGCAAAACGATTAGCACAGATTGTTGCCAATGGATCAACCCCACTAGCAGAAGTGTATGATAAAATGTTTCCAATGCTACAAT
>Ga0209997_10000525_pt1 | contig 12780 bp, 17 predicted proteins | sample CR04metaG_FD_182079 | JGI IMG/M metagenome (GOLD analysis project Ga0209997, IMG submission 182079) | Deep subsurface microbial communities from Mariana Trench to uncover new lineages of life (NeLLi) - CR04 metaG (SPAdes) (version 2) | ecosystem: Environmental > Aquatic > Marine > Ocean trench...
GATAGCACTAAAAAGCAATACCTTGATGCTATAAAGAAAATATTGGCAAATCAATATGTGTTAGTGATGTAAATTGATTCTAAACTCTTTTTGATTAAATCAGATTAACTTTTGATTCTTATTTTTTCGTTTTTTTCCAGACCTGAACCTGACCTCCATATACCTCATTTTCAAATATGAATGAAGGTATTTGTGCAAAATATCCTTCTCTTCCAGAGCTAAATATCTTTGGAGGTAATGGAATTTCATGTTTTTTGTCATCAGGCATTGTCAGTATGGCAAATGCAATCTTTGATTTTGGTGTTTGTGTATCAACTTCTGTTGCCATTAATAATATAGGAAAATGAAATTAATTAAAGATGATCGCCTGTCACAAATTAATATTACAATTTTTGGTTCCTAATCTTTCTTTTATTCCTATATGTAATCAAGTGATATCGAATTATGTTTTTCAGTTTGTCCTCAACTGATAACTCTTCTTCAATGCAGATGGATAGAAAATCTAGATAGTCCTTATCGAGAATGTCAATCTCTATTTTCCTCAATTCAGCACCTGAATCTTGACAAAACTATCCTCATTTGATATCAATTTGGCATGAATAATACAAAATCTCATGATCTGCTTGCAGTAAGGCTTTGAGCTCCCCTCCTCAAAGTGGTAGAACATCACTTGAGCATAAGCTTCTGTGTTGCATCCTAACATATTGCAAATCATGAGATTTTGTATGGGAATTATTGAGCCTAAAAGAGGAGGTTATTATGAAATTTTAAACTCTTTTTGAAAATCAAAGAATCTCTTTATTTTCTAAACATTATCCAGATTCTAGTTCCTAGAAAAATTCCTACTGCAAGAACTATCAATATTGGGACAATGAATTGACCCTCACTCATGATCAGTTTAACATTTGATTTGAATTAATGCTTTCTAGAACAATACGCTTAAGTTCATTTTTTTCTAAAAATAGACATGGATAATCCAACTGAAATCAACTCGGTATATTGGAACGAAGAAAAAAAATCATGGGATCACAAGATGATTAAAGTTGAAGAATATCATGGATTTGTAGAATGTCAACAATGTCGTAGACCAATGTCACATAATATCAAAACAGATGGAGAGTTCAAAGTGGTTTATGTGGAATGTGGGTGTTCAAGGCGAAAATTTAACGTATTTTAAAAGGACTGGCATAAATTAACTTATGACAACTAGAGGCCAAGTACTAATTCCAATTTTCATTGCTGCTGTAATCATTGGAGTTGTCGGTTTGATGACACTTCCAAGTGAAATTAAATTAGAATCTGTTGAATTTCCTCATGGCACAATAATGGTTGATGAAGTTCCTCTTCAAGTGCAGATTGCAGATTCAGAACCTAGACGCATTCGTGGATTAATGTTCCAAGATCAATTGCCTTATGATCAGGGAATGATCTTTGTATTTGAAAAACCTGGACTTTATTCTCTGTGGATGCTCAACATGCAATTTTCTCTTGATATGATTTGGTTCGATCAAGACGGAAAAATTGTACATATTGAAAAAGATGTCCCTCCATGTAAAACTGCATTAGAAATCGCTACCTGTCAAAGTGTTATCCCTGATGAAGAAGCGGTTTATGTTCTTGAGGTTACATCAGGATTCATTGATCACAATAACATTACAAAAGACTCTGTATTGAAAATTATCTCAATTTAGAATTGCAAAGCCTTATCTTGTAATGTTAAAAGTTGTATTTTATGAATAAGTTGATTTTGATCCCAATTTTACTTGGTATTACAGTAGTTGTTTCTGTTTCTTTACTTACAATTTCTGAAAATCCATCACAACCTCAATCAAAACAAATCTACGAAATGGGATTTACTTATTATGATGTTGAAAAAATCAAAACATCTCTGGCAAAACAAAACATCTTCATGTCTATTCCTACTGCAATAACTGATCATACTATAGACCAATACTGTCCTTTCTTTGCTGATGGAAATATTCACAGAAGTGTTGAATATTGTACTACTACTGCACTCTTAGATTCTGAGGGCGAGCCTCTTGGAAATATAAACATGGGTGGAACTATTGATGGTCCAATTTTTGCACTTGTCATTATTGATGCATACCCATTTTTAGATTCAAGAGAAAATGAGGTTGACTTTGTTTTTCAGACTATGATTGAGACTTTAGTGTGTGATTGTTGGGAGGAAAAACAGCCGGGAGGTTTTGAATCTGTTAGTTCGTGGTTAAATGCTGCAAAAGAGAAATACATTGAATTTTCAAAACCTACTTTGACATCAAATATTGCAGGTCTAGATAATAAGAGACTAATCTTGGAGATAACATCTAAAGATGAATCCTATTTGTGGACATTAATTGTACTCAAGTAGTCTAATTATATACAACAAAATTCTTTGATTGGCGATTACTATGATTGATCAGTTATGGCTAGTTCTTTTAGGATTTGCTGCAGGAATATTGGGTTCTATGATTGGCCTTGGTGGTGGAATAATAGTGGTTCCTGTATTGACATTTCTAGGATTTCCTCCTACTGCTGCAGCAAGTAACAGTCTTTTTGCTGCATTAAGTAATTCCATTGCATCGACCATCTCTTACTCTAGACAAAAGAGAATTGAATATTCACTAGGCCTAAAACTTGGATTACTTACAATTCCTGGAACTATATTGGGCGCAGTAATTTCTACTGATGTAACTCCTGGAATTTTTAAAATGTTATTTGGTTTGGTATTGATTGCATCTGCAACTTACATTTTTTTGAGAAAAAAAATTGAAACTAAAGAAAAAAAACTATCCCACCAGATGATGGTTTTTGCAGTAGGTGCTAGTTTCTTTGCTGGAATCATTTCTTCATTTTTTGGAATAGGTGGTGGAATTGTCTTTGTGCCATTAATGGTAGTTGGAATGGGAATGGCTATGAAAAAAGCCGCTCCTACTTCTCAATTGATTTTGTTATTTGCATCATTGTCTGGTGTGATTGCTCATAGCATTTTGGGGCATCCTGATTTTATTCAGGCAGGATTTTTAGCAATTGGGTCTTTTATTGGTGGACTGGTTGGTGCAAGGTTATCTTTAGATATCAAAGAACGATATTTACAAATCTTAGTATCTGTTGTAATCTTGATAGCAGCCGCAAAACTCTTTTTTGATTCAGTACCTGATAGTTTTGGATTTTAGCCTCGAATTCTTACCTGTGCTTTTATAATAATTTTGTAATGTATGGTGTTCGTTAGGTCTTTGACCTAAAGAGCTGGAGAGACCAGTCGGCTCTCCGGTATTTTACTTAGTAAAATAGTGGGCAAATTGGGATATTACTAGTTGGTTCCTTTGTGTTTTATTTTAAATCCAAAAACAGTTTGGGCCTAGTCAGTCTCAAATTTTATTTCGTTTTCATTAATTTCTATAATTTTTACTTGCTTATTTTTCAAAAACTCCTTCATAGAACCATTCCATTTCTTAACATTCACATACTTTGGCTTTTGGTTTGACCTAGAAACTGTACCTTTCTCATAATCAAGATACCAATATTCAACTCTGTCAGTGTCAGCTTTTGTCTTGATCCACATTTTTGCTATCATGAAATGGGAACATTAGTTCCTATTTCCACCTTCACCATTTTACCAAGAGTTAACTCACAAGTCTTACCAGCCAATATTTTACCCATGGTATCATCCCATCGTCATTCTTTATAGAATTTCTGGAGCCGTGCTTTTAAAACTAAAGGATATTCTTAAGTAATTTGTAATGAATATACATTCATGTTTTTCATAGCATTGATAAAATTCAAAAAAAAGGCAAGTGATGTAGTTGAGATTGGTAAAAAGGTGATGCAGAATCTTCCTGAAGGAGTAAAGATCATCAGTACTTATTGGACACTTGGTGAATATGATGCTGTCTGGATATATGAAGCTCCAAATGAAAAGGTAGCTATAAAGCTTGGAATTGAAGCTGGTGAGGTAATGCAAACACAAACACTCGTTGCAATTACTAGAGATGAGGCAATGAAACTGTTAGAGTAAACAGAATCCAATACAATTCTTGATGAATTTCATACTTCTTTTAGAACCAAAATATCTCCGTCTTTTACGTTATAATTTACCAATGCTCGATCTGGCTCGAAACCAATCTCAGGTGATGTTTGTTTGTATAAAGAAAATTTACTATCTTTTGGCAATCGAAAATGTACCTTTAACGCAAGTATGACGTCTTTTACACGAGTTGATTTCTGGAAGGTTGTTTCCCAATCTCCCTTCGTTGTTTTTAATTTCACAGTGACTTGGTTTACCACAAAAAAAATATGCACAGGTGGTACAAAAATCAGCTAGTTCTTGAATTCAGGTCTGCTATAGTACTTTCCTGATAATAACCAAAACCTAATCCCCAAAGGGCTTCCGAAGGAAAGGAATTTGAGAACATTTTAAATCAATACAGAGATTTAGGCATTAAAAGTGAAGTAAAGGCAATCGAAAAGAAATTTAGCTTGTTACTTTCTTTACAATCTTATGAGTGATGATCTCATAAAATCCATCATAGTACTAATACAGAATGACAGAGGGGATAAGGAGATTTTAATGAGAATCTTATATGATCTCAGGAAAGACAAAAAACCTTTTGGACCAGACAAGTTATACCTCAAAACCATTATTGAAAAATACCTACCAGAAGACAAACATCTTCTATAGTCAGTTAACATTTGATACGAACTGTTGGTGAGATTCTTTTTATATTTTAAAAGCTATTGGTATCATATGTGTACTGAGATCGAATATGCAATGATTCTAGAAATATTACAAAAAAAACAGAAAGAACAAAAAAAGATTGAAAAACCAATCGAAATTCTTGCAATGTAAACAGAAAATATCTGGGTTGATGCCTAAAAGTGGCACAATGATCCTTATCTTGATTCATCAACACAGAAAATAACTTCTGATGATGAAGCTGCACTATCTGATACAAGAAAATTAAATGCATCTGCAATTTTTTGGTTGTTTGGCTCAGCACCAGTTACTGTACCTGGAAATATTGTAAACATTCTAATTTTTGATTTAAGAACATCACTTAATTCTTGGTTAACTGTAGTTGTAAATGGTCTTAATGCACCTCTAAAAACTTCCACTTGAGCTCTTTGTGTTCCTGTTACTTTTTTACCCATTGGCAAGTCTGGACCTATAATCATAATTGCACCTTTTGTATCTTTGTAAAGACGAGGATCTTTACTTCCACCTGGGACAAAGTGTTCAAGTGCTCTCTGAGCTACAGTTGCTGGAGTTGAGATGAATTTTTCAGTAAGGTCTTCCCATGCTGTTCTTGATAATTCGATCAATTTTGAGATTTCTGGTAGTTTTCCAGTAACATGAATTACTGCTAGAATTTCACCATGATTAGTTTTAGCAGTGTTTAGCCATTTTTCTACCTCTTCAGGATTCTTGATATCCATTATATGGGAATGGAATTTACCACTAATGTATTCCTGAAGTGCTGTTGGGGTTGATTTTGAAATGAAACATGCAACTTTTCCTCCATTTTTCTCAATATTTTGTGCCAAAAATTCTACTCTCTCGGCATCTGTTTTATCAGTAGCATCAATGGTAAACACAACAACTTTTCCTCCAAAGTCTGGTTGGTGAACTCCTGGCGTTCCAGTTCCAATATGTGGTTTAACAGGATAAAATACTCTATCTCCAGGAACTACTTTTCCATTTAGAATTTTTGCTATTTCGTCATCACACAAGTTGAGAACTGATTCTGCAACTTGTCCTTGTGTTAGAAATTCTTGATTTGCAATCATATGTGATGTGTTTTTTTGAACTTTTTCTGCAATAGTTTTAATTTTGGTTAATAGATTTGTGAATGTTTCAGTTAGTTTGGAAACATCTTTTCCGTTTGCTAGTTTTTCTGCAGCCTTTGCAATTCCTGCTTTGACCACATTTTCATCTTCCCCTAATAATGGAAGCAGTTCTTTATTTGCTGCATCTACTTCTATTGGAATTAAATCTTCAAATCCACTGACTCTCATAAATTCTGATGCAGCTTTAGGATAAACAGTCTTGTAAATTCGATCAGAATGCACTGGTCCTGGATTTGTTGCAATGGATATGATTCCTTTATCTATTAATTCCCATGACATTGCCTCAGCTAGTCTGTTCTTTGCACCTTGTGCTGCAGTATATGGACTTCTAAATCTGTACGGTCTTTGCTCTAATGGTCGTTCTTCAGTAAAGAATGTTGAAATTGTAATGATCTTTCCTCCTTTTTTCATTACTTTTAGTGCTTGTACAGAACCCCAGAATGTACCAGTAAGATGAATTCCAATAGTACTTTTGAATTCATCTAGTGGTGCATTTGGAAAACATGTAACAGGACCTGAAACTCCTGCATTGTTAACTATGTAATCTACAGTAACATTATCATTTTTGAGTGATTCAAACATATCATTAATTCCCTTCTCTTCACTAACATCAACTCCTGAAAAAATTCTAACTGATGCACCAGTATTTTTTTCAGAAATAATTTCTTCTAACATTTTTGATGTTTCTTCTAAAGGTTCTCTTCTTCTTCCAAGAATAATGACACTTGCTCCATTTTCAACAAATTTTTTGGCTATGGCTTTACCTATACCTGTACCACTACCTGTAATTAGACCAACTTTGCCTTGAAATTTCAGCATAGTTGAACTGTCAAACCTTTTGTGATATTTAATTGGATTGATCCCTGTAAAAATAATTTCTTGATATCTTTATTTGTGGGTATGATTCATAATTTTTTATGCATGATGACGAGTCTGATACATTTGTCAATCAAACATTGCCTGAAAAATTTTGTGATATGTTAAAGGAGATCGGAGTGGATTCAGTATCAAAAGAAATTGGAACTGATGATGTTGAAAAAGATGAATACTATGGAAGATATTTTTCTCAAACACCTAGAATGGTAACTAATAGAGGTTGTATTGTTGTCAAGAACTCTAACATTGATGTTATACAAATTATTCAAAAGGGATAAAAATGCAAGATCCAAATCCAATCCCCTGGGGCGCACTAGATAGATTTCAAGCACATTTTATTGTAAGAAAAGATGTTGGTACGAAAGTTGGAAATTATCTTGCAAAAACAATACTAATCACTAAAGGGCATTTTGGTACAAAAACTATTGTTAAAGTTGAATGGAATGGGCCTGGTAGTTTAGCTTCAAAACTAAATGAAGATGATGAACTTAATGAAATGATTACAAAACAATCAATCAAACATGCTACTATCTATGTTGAGCCCACTGAGGTAGCCGTCAGAATTAGAAGTAAATGGGATAATCATCTTGCCTTTGGTATTTCCAAAGAACTTTTTGAGATTTATGACAAAATAGCTGGCCACATAAAAGCAGTCTAAGCTTTCCACCAGTCTAAAGCAAGAAAATCTACTTTGTCTTTACCTTTTGGAATTGCTAAAATGAATTGTTTTCTTACTGTGGTTGCAAGTCTTCCTGCAAGAACAATCTCTGTTGATGTAATTGAATCATTTCTTTTGTAGACTTGAATCAGGTATGGAGCATGATCAATCCCAGGTCCTTTTTCATAGACAGCAAAGTCACAACCAAATTTTATTCCAGGATTGATGATGTATCCTTTGTCTCTAAAATTTTTGTAAACTATGTATTTTTTATCAAAATCATAATATTCTTTTTTACAAATCTCAGCCATTTGAACAATTGTTATCTTTTGTTTTGATTTAGTAATAGTGATTTTCTTATTTTCTAAAAGGTACAGCCCTTCAATTAGATCTAAAATTAGTGGAACATCTATCTCTTCAACTTTTGGTTTTGGAATACCTATTGGTTTTCCATAATATCCTTGACTGAATAGCTTTCGTGAATCTTCAATATTCCAAACAATGATTCTATTTTCAATTAATTCACTTTTCATAATTCTTATGAAACATTAAGCGTATATGAATTCTCTAGTAAAGTGTAGTTGTTCTTGAAGAATTGAAAATAAAGTAAAAATGTAAAATGGTGTGTTTTGTTTTATAGGCTCAATGCTAGTAATATGAAAGAATCTGATACTCGTTGGCATTTGTCTGCCATCTCTTCAATTCCCTCTATTACGTCTTTCATCAGCAACAATTCTTTTGTGTTTGATACTTCAGATAGAAGTTTGATTGTGGCTTGTCTGTATTTGATATCAATTTCTCTTTCTATCGTCTGTGTTTCTTGAGCCAATTCAATTGCATTTGCAGTGTTTGTATTAAGACTCCTAATGATTTCATTTAGCTTGTAAACTTCATCTACAACTAGTTCAATCAGCTTTGTGATATCTTGGTCAAGTCTTCCGCTTTTCAGTGTAGATAATTTTACGTTTGAGAGTTTGAATGCAATACCTGTAATGTAGCCTGCAATTTCATCCATTGTGTATGCTGTATTGAGAAGATTTTCTCTATTCATGATTAATCCTCCTACATCTGCTACTTCTCGTGTGATCTTTCTTCTTAAATTTTCTACTTCTTCTTCAATGGTTGAAATTTGTTCTAGTACACTTTTGATTCCTTGCTTATCTTTTTTCATCATAAGTTCAGGTAACGTTGCGAGTTCTCTAGCTGCGTTTAGAATTCTGTTAATTTCGTCCTGTAAAACTGCTATGGCCTTTCTTTTTGCTTGAACTTCAAGTTCTCCACTATACATAACAGAAAACAAAAAATCTACAGGTAATTTAAATCCTTTATGATTTTTAACATTTTTTGAGCACGATTATATCAAATTTTTATCATGTGCTACTTTTTTTTGTCCTTTGTATAGTGTGATAACTTCTTCATTTGTCGAAGCATCTTCAACTGCTTTTTCAACCCTAATCTTTCCTGTAAATTTTGGAAATCTCAAAGCAAGCCCTGCGTCTTTTCTTATCTTATCTTTTGCTGCTCTGTGAATTGGACTCAGTGTAATCTCTGATGCTACCACCTCAATTACTAGTTCTGGTTCAAACCATACATCAGCTTCCATTTCACTATCAATGCGTGGATTTTTCTTGATTGTAACTTTTGGGTTTAAAATTTGATACAATTGATCCAAATCTTCATCTGAAAATCCTGTCCCTACTTTGCAAATGCTGGTGAATGTATCATCATCTTCCTCATATGTTGCTAGTAGCAGTGTTCCATAGCTTCCTGTTCTTCTCCCTTTTCCAAAAAATCCTCCTATTACAACAAGATCTAAACTATCTCCTAATTCATTTTGATATTCTCGTTTTAGCTTTAACCAATTACTTCCTCTCGAACCTGCTTGGTATGGTTTCTCAAGCATTTTCAGCATTAATCCCTCGCTACCCGCATTAATGCTATTTTCTAAAAAGTCCTTAATTTCGTTATCATTTTTGACTATTGTCATTGGAATATATTTTGCAAACTCATCTTCTTTCACAATTTTCTCTAGTTTTTCTCTTCTATCTTTGTAGTCTAGTTCTAAACAGCTTTTTCCATTACAGTATAATATGTCAAAAAAATTTACTGTTATTGGATATTGAGTAACTGCTTTTTCTATCTTGTATTTTCTCCTTCTATGCATTAATTCTTGAAATGGTAAAAATTCTCCTGTTTTTTCATTAATTGCCACTGCCTCTGCTTCTAAAATTACATTGTCTGCTTGAATTGCTTTAGGAATTTTTTCTGTAATGTCAGGATAATAACTTGAAATGTTTTCTAAACTCCTAGAAAACAACACTACTTTTTCTCCTTCAATGTGAAGCTGTACTCTTTCTCCGTCTAACTTGTACTCAGCTGCAAAATTATTCCCCATTTTTTCAATTGCCTCTTCTTCACTTTTTACTCTGTCAGCAAGCATTGGTCTGATTGGGTTAAACAAAATGATCTCAAATTTTTCAATTCCTTCAAGACCTTTAGTTGCTATAGTTTTAGCAACTTTTCCTAAATCACTTGAGACATTGTATGCATATTCCAAAACTTTTCTGTTATCCTTATTCCCAGAAAATGCTATTGCTAATGCATCCATTACTGTGTTCTCTGCAATTCCTAATCTTAAAGCCCCCAACAAAATCTTCAAAATATAACTTGCTTCTAATGGATTTGCATCATTAAGTAAACTCGAGATGTATTTTATTTTCATGTCTTGTGAGCGAGTTCCTTCTAACTTGGCAATTTTGAATAATGTTTCATAGACTCTTTCTACGGTTATGTCTTCTGCAAGAAATGTAGTCTGAGTTTTTTGTTCTAGTATTATTGATGCTGCATGTCCAAGATCCCCCTCTTTCCTATATTCCTCCTCGATTCTCTTAATTGGAGTTCCTGATGACTTTGAAATTGCTCTTATTGCAAGTTTTTCAGCAACCCCTAGTTCAATTCCTTCAAAGTCTGGTCTTAGTTTTCCCTGTAAAAGATACACAATCTTAGAAATGACTTCATGAGGGGTTTTTTCAAATAACTCTACTAGTAACTGTGTTAACTCTAATCTTTTCCTAGTCGATTCCATTTTGTAAAAAGAATCAGCTAAAATAGAGAACTCCATTCTAATCCTCTACATAATCCTGAATAAAAGTTTGAAACTAGATGTATCTGAAAATTGTCGGTTTGTCTGATTCTGGATATTCAGATACTAGTGCAAAGTTGTATAATGGATATTCTTTTTTGTATTGTTTCATAAAACTCCAAGCAACATCATGTGTTTTGAATTCAGTTCTAATGCCATCAATTCTACTCTTTTCCCCAAACACATCAAATATCACCACTGAATATTGTTTTGGACGATTGTTAGGTCTTGCTCTAACAAGCCAAATTAATGCAAAAATGAAGACCGATCCTAAAATCACATACTCTCCGGCCATTTTGAAAAATGTCAAAAAGATTCCTGGTATGGTTTGTCCAAATAAAACAACCATAAAATTTGAAAATGTGACTAATGCTATTACTGTAAAAATATAAGTTCTCCAATCAAATATTTTTTGAAAGCAAATCATTATCTATTTTCATATAGGCTTTTTTCTATTAACTATTTCTTTTGACTAGTGAGATCCTCATTTACTAATCTGGGTCTTCATACTTTTCTTTCTTTTCACCTTTGGAGATATATCCTTCCATCGGCTTCATCTTACTCTCAAGAATACTTATTCTTGCTTTGTATCCTTCAGCATATTCTAATTCTGATGGAACAAGAGTTGCAGGATGAATGAATCCTTGGCTTCTCATTGACATTGCCTTCTTTGTTGCAATTTCTCTGATATAGTCCCAATCAGGAGTTGAGAATCCATCAAATGGACCCGTAAACTTTCCATTATGCATACTAAACACTAGTGCCTCGACAATTGGAATACAGAAATTGATAGTTGCAGCAGAGTTTAGTTTTACAGGCATTAGTGGCATATTGTGGCTACCTCTCGTATTTCCTGCCACATAATGTGGATTATTAAACACACTTCCAACTTCTTCTGTAGCTGGGAAATTTTTTTGTGTTCTAACAAGACATATTGGATCATCTTTTCCAACATATGTTCCTGCAATGTTGTGTAGCCTATCAGTTGATGCTGCAAGAATTGGCTCCCCCTCTTTAGTAGTGACTGAATCAACAACGTATCTTGCTGGATACATCAGTGCAGCTTCAATTGTTGGTTTATCTTGCCACAATTCAAGTTCGGCAATTTTCCCTTCTTCAACATCCATTATGTTTATCTTAACACCGCTAGCAAGTGATTTGTTCACAATCAAACCTGTATTGCTTAATGCATCTACAAACATTCTGTAAATTGGATAGTTGAATGCTCCAGGCTCTGTTTTGTCTGCTGCAAACACTGTAAATGCTTCATTTTGTCTTTCTTCAAATTCCAATTCCGCAACACCTGGACCCATACCTTTCACATTTCCTGAAAAAGAATCTTTTAGCAAATCTTGTCCTGCACCGTAAAGCCCTTCTTCTTTGGCAACTTGTGTTCCTGCCATGAATGAATCCCAAGCAAGTTTGTGAATTTCTTCATTGTCTACTCCATGTGTGTGAGACATTACAATGTGGACGTCATCTCCACAATATCCAATGTAATAATCAATTAGTAGATCTGCTGAATTTTTGATGGTATTTTTTACTGCTTCAATCAAGCCATCACTTGGTTTTGTATGACCTCCAACTCCACCGACATCAGCTTTGATAACTGATACTGTAATTTTCATAATTCCCATTTTTGTCCCTTTGATTTATGTGCTTTTAGCATAGTTTTTTGATCTATAATTTATTGGAAAAAGGTAAAGTTTTTTTCAAAAATTCATAACAGTAATAAATGCCCTCAGATAGGCACTCCATATGGCAGACAAACCACACTTGAACATGATTGTAACAGGTCATATTGATAATGGAAAATCAACAACTATGGGCCATTTCTTGATGGATCTAGGAGTTGTAGATGAGAGAACAATTGCAGCACATGCAGTCGAATCTGAAAAGACCGGAAAAGGTGATACTTTCAAGTATGCATGGGTTATGGATAATATCAAAGATGAAAGAGAAAGAGGCATTACTATTGATCTTGCTTTCCAAAAGTTTGAATCTGCAAAGTACTTCTTTACATTAATTGACGCACCTGGACACAGGGATTTTATTAAAAATATGATTACTGGAGCTTCTGAAGCAGATGCCGCAATCTTGGTACTTTCAGCAAAAGAAGGTGAAACAGATACTGCAATTGCAGCAGGTGGTCAAGCCAGAGAACATGCATTCTTACTAAAAACACTTGGTGTAAGCCAACTAATTGTTGCAATCAACAAAATGGATACAGTTGACTATAAAGAGGACGCATTCAAAT
>Ga0209997_10000526_pt1 | contig 12777 bp, 10 predicted proteins | sample CR04metaG_FD_182079 | JGI IMG/M metagenome (GOLD analysis project Ga0209997, IMG submission 182079) | Deep subsurface microbial communities from Mariana Trench to uncover new lineages of life (NeLLi) - CR04 metaG (SPAdes) (version 2) | ecosystem: Environmental > Aquatic > Marine > Ocean trench...
GGCTGATGTCTTTGCGTTTGGAGCTGTGCTGTACGAGCTGCTAACGGGTAAGAGAGCCTTTGAGGGAGAGACGATTACCGAAACGATTGCGGCAGTTCTCAAGAGTGAACCGGATTGGAAAACACTTCCTGATAACACACCCTGGAACACTCTAACCTTGCTTCGTAGGTGTCTTCAGAAGGATCCCAACCGACGGTTCCACCACATTGCGGACGCCAGGATCGAAATTGAGGATGCCTTGACGGAACCCGCCACGGCGGGGCCGACGGCCTCACTGATCCCTGCTCGTAGGGGCTTGTGGCAGGCGATGCCGTGGAGCCTAGCGTTCTTACTTTTGGGGGCAGCCCTAAGCGGTATCGGCGTGTGGCTGCTGAAACCCGCACCGGCTCTGCTGCCACAGACTCCTCTCCATCTGGTCATTCCGCTGGCTGGCGAACAACTCGCAACAGCTGGAGGGCCACCCATAGCCATTTCACCTGATGGGATGCAGCTTGTTTATGTTGTCCGCAGTGGTGGCACGCGGCAGCTTTACCTGCGTCCCCTGGGCAGTTCTACCGCAGAGCCTATTCCAGGCACAGAAGGGGCGGTCACTCCATTCTTCTCCCCCGATAGCCAGTGGATCGGGTTTGTTGCGCAGGGGAATTTGAAAAAAATTGCGCTTTCTGGCGGGGCTCCGATTAACTTATGCGAGTCTTCGAGCCTCGCCGGTGCCAGCTGGGGGGAAGATGACACCATTGTTTTTGCACCCAGTAACACGTCCCCCCTGCTCCGAGTCTCGGCAGACGGAGGGACTCCCGAGGTCCTTACGACTCTAGACCGCTCCCAGGGCGAAACAAGCCACCGTTTCCCGCAGTTTCTTCCGGGAGGAAAGACATTGCTGTTCACTACCATGTCGGCGGGGGGATGGGATGAGCAGGATGTCGTCGCGCTCACCCTGGCAAGCGGGGAACGGCACACTGTGGTACGCGGGGGACATACGGGCCGTGTGCTACCCAGCGGGCATCTCGTTTACGGTCGCGCGGGATCGCTTCTTGCCGTCCCGTTTGATTTCTCTCGTCTGGAGGTGACTAGTACAACCCCCGTCACCATCCTGGAAGGGGTAAAGGGGGCTAGTAGCCTTTCTGCCGATTTCACTTATTCTCTTGGCGGTTCGATGGCCTACGTTCCTGCCAGGCCAGATCAGTTCGAGCGCAGATTGGTCTGGGTGGATCGTAACGGAGTCACCCAGCCGATCCCAGCACCTGCGCAGAACTACCAACATTTGGCACTCTCACCGGATGGCCGACAGGTAGCCTTGAATATACAGGCAAATACGAACGAGAACTGGATCTATGACCTGGAGCGCGGCACGCTGACCCGCTTCACCGAGGGCAGCGACCGGCATCCCTTGTGGACGCCCGATGGAAAGCGCATCGCATATCGGTCTGTCAGGGCGGGTTATCGCAACCTCTATTGGCGGGCGGCGGACGGCACGGATACAGAGGAGCAGCTAACAACCGGCGATAATGCGCAGGTACCTTTATCGTGGTCTCCGGATGGAAAGATTCTCGCTTTCTCCGACTCGAGTCCTACGACCGACAACGATATCTGGATGTTGCCGATGGATGGGCAGCGCGATGCAGAGCCGTTTCTGCAAACCTCATTTTCTGAGACCTGGGCAACTTTTTCTCCTGATGGCGGCTGGCTGGCCTATCAGTCAGATGAATCGGACCGAGATGAAATTTACGTTCTGCCGTTTCCCGGGCCTGGCCGTAGGTGGCAGGTTTCCACAGACGGCGGTACTTTTCCCCGATGGAACCCGCAGGGTGGAGAACTTTTCTACCAAACCCCTGACAACAAAATGATGGTAGTGAATGTCACAACCTCTCCGACCTTCAGCCCGGGTAGACCCAGGGTGCTATTCGAAGGCTTGGAACAATTCACCGCTTGTTGTGAAGTAGCACCCGATGGCCAGCATTTTCTTGCAATCGAGCCCGTCGAACCTGAGGTGCCTTCCACCCAAATCCACCTCATCCTCAACTGGTTCGAGGAATTGAAGAGATTAGTACCTATCGAGTGACATGATCGGCACCACACTCTCCCACTACAAGATCATCTCTAAGCTAGGCCAAGGAGGAATGGGCGAAGTCTATCTCGCCGAAGACAGCCGTCTGGACCGGAAAGTAGCCCTCAAGATCCTGCCCCAGCATCTCTCAGAGAGAGCCGAGCTACGAGAGCGGTTCGAGCGCGAAGCCAGAGCAGCTTCGTCACTGAACCATCCCCACATTTGTGTCATCCATGACATCGGTGATCACTAAGGCCAGCCCTTCATCGTCATGCAGTACCTGGAAGGCCAGACTCTCAAGCACCGTATCCAAGGCCGCTCCATGCAAACGGATGAGCTGCTCGATCTGGGGATTCAAATTGCCGATGCTCTCGATGCAGCTCACTCCAAGGGCATCGTCCACAGAGACATTAAACCTGGCAATATCTTCATCACCCAGAGAGGGGATGCCAAGGTGTTGGATTTTGGGGTTAGCCAAGCTGACCCAGGAGCAGGGTGAAGTGGATTCTCAGATGCCCACGGTCCAGGTGTCGGAGGAGGCTCTGACCAGTCCAGGGACCGCTTTGGGGACGGTGGCTTATATGTCGCCTGAGCAGGCCAGGGGTGAGGAACTGGATGCCAGGACGGATCTGTTTTCGCTGGGTGTAGTGTTGTATGAGATGGCGACGGGGAGTTTGCCTTTCAAGGGGACTACAACGGCGGTGCTGTTTGACGAGATCCTTAACAAAGCCCCTACTGCTCCAGTGCGTTTAAACCTGGAGCCCTGAGCAGCCATACACTACCGGTCGAGGTCAGAAAAGAAAGGATGATGTAGATGTTGGGTTTTATCTGCCCGGGCCGTCTCTGAATCCCTTGCCGGCACAAAAAAATGCCCCAAGGAATATCAGAGACACGCCTTTTCGGTGACGGGAGTATCCCTTAAGCCCTTAGCTGATTCTCTGGTTGGGATGGAGAGTCCAACCACGCTCTCCAAAGAGAGCAACTAAAAGCCCCGAAAAACTCATCCACCTTCACCTGCCATCCGGTGCCGAGATCTCCTTCCAACATTCCGAAGAGCATTGGTTGTCAACCCAGCTCGGTGAAGCCGCTATTAGCTCACCGAAGCAAGCTGACTTTGACTTCTCCCTTTGTTCGTTTCCTTGCTATCGAAGCGAACTCCAATGACACATCTAACGAACTCGGGGTTACGGCAGGCTCAGCGCGTTCCCTTTACCCCTTGGGACAAGTGTGAGTCTATCCTTTGCTCACCTTGAAGCAAGAGAAAAAGGAAAAAATTCCGCTGCACACAGAATGTGCAAACAGTGGTTTTTGCCAGAAAGCTCGGTTTGCTGTTTTTTCGAGAAGACAGTTCACAGATTATCCACAGATTTTTGCACACCCTTTGAAAACCCTTTTCTGCTCGGGTTTCGTAAGCATGAATTTGATTGAATTAGTCGACTCTCAATGTCACAAAATGTTGGGGACAGGATCAGGACCGCTTCACACATGGCCGGTTACGACCGGCGAAGATGAATATTTGAGGAAAGCAATTCAAAGTCTGGACGGGTGGTTTGCTCGCTGAGGGACTCGAACCCCCGACCCCCTGGATGTAAGCCAGGTGCTCTAGCCAACTGAGCTAAGCGAGCACAGTGATTGGGGAAGGGAGGAGTATAACAGAAGGAAGGAAGCGCTCAATCGTCCTAGCCTACATCTGCTCATGCAGGAAGGTCTTGAGGCGGTTCTCCAGTTCCTGCGGGATTTCCACTTGTTGATCTCGCAGTTGCTGGGCCATCTTCGAGCAGTCTCGATACGACTCCAGGAAATTGAGGCAGGGAGAACATTCAGCGAAATGCTGGTCCAGTTTTTTCTGGGTTTCAGAATCGAGACTGTCCTCCAGGTAATCCATCAACAAGTCAAAACAGTTCTTGCAGTTCAAATAGTGTCTCATCCTCTGCCCTCAAGATAGTCTGCCAATTTCCTGCGCACGGCCAGCCGACCCCGGTGAATTCGGGTTTTGGCGGTGGCTTCCTTGAGCCCCAGCAGGGAAGCAATCTGCTTGATCGGATACCCTTCGGTATCCCTCAGAACCAGCGGGACGCGATATTCAAAGGGTAGCGACTGAATGGCCTCGTAGAGCTGGCTTGCCAGCTCTGCATTCAGAATGACATCTTCTGGATCCACCGACCAGCGGAAGACTGAACCGTGGAGGTGGCCATCTTCGGAGAAAGTGGGAGCGAAGTCCTCCAGTTGGATCTCCCGTCCACGACTGGCCCGGCGTTTTCTCAGCCACATGATGGAGTTATTGATGGCGATTCGCTTCATCCAGGGCCAGATGTTGCTCTCTTGGCGAAAGGTGTCGATTTTACGAATGACCCTGAGCAAGGTGTCTTGCAGAATCTCCTCAGCATCAGGCGGATTCTTGGTGTAGTTGAGGATCACGCCAAAGAGAGGTCGAGAGAACTGTTGAATGAAGTCATCAATGACTTCTGAATCAGCATCCTTGAGTCCCTGGATGATTTGCTGCTGGCCTAACTCTTTGGTTTTCATTTCCCGCCTTCTAACAACTAGAATACAGAAAACCTTTCCCACTGGGAAGTGCCCCTGCATTGCTTTGCCGGCTCTGGAGTTGATACGATTCGGGTATGAGGTGGCTGATTCTCCTTCTGTTTACCGGGGTGCCGATGGCCTCTTTGGAAGCCGAGACCCTGGCCGCCAGTCCACCCGGAGCCATTCAGACTCCAGAGTATTTCAAAGCATTTCAGTTCAGGGAAGACAAGGGAAGTTTAAGCCGAGTCGTTCTGCGAAACGGTCTGACGATTGTGATAGAAGAACAGGCTCTGGATCCGCTGGCCACTGTGGTGACCTATATCCGGGCAGGTTACTCACAGGAAGAGGCAAGTAATATCGGAGTCAGTCACCTTCTCGAGCGACTTTATCGGCATCGAAGCGAAGTGGTTTCGGAGATGGTGGGCTTGGGAGCCGTGCTGAAGATCTCCACCCACTACGACAGCACTATTTTTTCTTCTTCTGTTCCGGCTGAAAATGTTCTGAAGACTCTGGATTTTCACGCCGCGTTGTTGCAGGCTCCCGAAATTGATTTAAGTGCCATCGGCCGGGAGGTAGAAATTCTCTTGAAAGAGAGATTCCTCCAGCTGGATTTGCCACAGGTCTTTGCCAGGCAAAAACTTCTGGAGTTGGCCTATCCGGAGCAGCGATGGGGAGATCTGCTTTCTTTGGAGAAGAGTATCACGGGGCTGGCACAGACGGATTCCACCCTTCAACAGTTGACTCGTTTTCATGAAGCTCACTACTACCCTGGAAATGTCATTCTGGTTGTCTCAGGAGCGGTGCGCCGGGAGAGGATCCTGGAGAGGGTGGTGGAAGTTTATGGCTCCTTGAGATCATCGAAGAAAGACTCCCAGGTTTCGAAGGAGAACTCTCCTGACCCATCGACGGTCAGGCAAACCTCGTTTCGGTATCTTCACCTGCGTGGGAACCACCTGCAGCCCTATGTGCTTTTCGCCTATCGGATTCCGGGGCCTGATCACGATGATTACTATCCGCTGCTGGTCCTCTCCTACATGCTGGGGCGAGGGCGTGGTGCACTTTTGAAGCAGTCGATGCTCGGGGAGGACGGTACGGCCGCGGATGTTCGTGTTGAAGTGGAGGCCCTTCAGGGCACAGGAACGTTTTTTTTCCTGGTGACTCCTCATCTGCAAAGGGTCGATGGTGCCGAAGTTGAGGTGCTGGCCCAACTGGAAATACTCAAACAACGAGGAATTCCGATTGCCCAGTTGGACCGTGCTAAAACACTCTTGTTGAAGGATCACTATCTGGGACTCCAGAAGCTTGAACAGAGAGCCAACGCACTGGCCCGCTATGAGGCGATGGGAGACTACCTTCAGCGTGACCGTGAGGTGGAACTGCTCACCCAGATCACTTCCAAAAAGGTCAGCGATGTGCTGGAACGCTATTTGTCCGACTCCAATCTCTCCCTGCTGGAATACTTTCCACAAGATGCTGAATCGCGTCACTTCACTTCTCAAACCCTTCTGGAAACCCTGCGCCTCCTGGTTCCCAGCGTTGTGAAAAAACATGCGGAAGAAGAAGACCCTTTTCAGGTCGTCCGAACCGAGTCCAGCTTCCAGCCCCCAGTATTCCGGCCCAACCACTTGAAAATTGCTCTCAAACACACTTCGATATTGCGAGGGCCCGATATTTTCTTCAGGGAAGAGCATGCCTTTCCTCTCGTGCATCTCGGGTTTTTCTTTCCGGGAGGTCGCATCAAGGAATCGACCCAAAACTCCGGGATCACTGAAGTGATGCTTCGAGCCTTGCTTCGAAACGTGGCCTCTCGTGAGGATGCCCTCTCCTGGATGGATTTGGAGCGTTTGGGAACTGAGATCAGGGTCGTGAATGAACCCGATTTCTTTGGCTTTCAGGCCATCGTGCTCTCGCCTCACCTGGAGAAGGTGTTTGAAATCCTGATCGATTGGACTCGTAGCGCAGCGGTGAAGGAAGAGGATCTTATCCTGGCCCGGCTGGAGGTCCTGGCGCTTTTGAACGCTGAGAAGGAGAATAGATCTTTGCGTCTCCTGGGCTTGACGCGAAGACGAGTGTTTTACGACCATCCCTATGGCTGGAGTCGATACGGGACGTTGGAGAGTGTTTCCGGCTTGTCCCTGAAGTCTCTTCAAACCTGGGTGGAGAGTGAAATGACGGGCGTCCATCCCTGGATTATGGTCCACGGAGATATCGAAGGAACCTCCTTTTTAAGAAATTTCGTCTCCACGCTGAGCGACTCCAGCTATGAAGTCCGTAAGCCCATCAAAAGAGGGATATCGCAGCAGAAAGATCCGTCGGATTCCAAGGGAGAGCCTATCTTCGAAGAAGAGGAGGATGAGGTGATCGTGGCCTTTCCCGGACCGACCAGGGGAACGCGTGACGAGGCGATCGTCGATGTCCTGGAAGGGGCGTTGTTCCGTCCAGGCGGTCGCTTCTCAATTTCCCTTCGAGACCAGGGTCTTGCCTATCAACTCAGCATGTTCCAGCAGACAGGCCTAAATGGGGGAGCCCTTTTCGCGTCTTTTGTTGCCCTGGATGGAAAGGGAAAAGCAGCCCGCGACGAGTTATTCAAGCAGTTGCGTCAGCTCGAGCAGGTCCCACTACGGGAGAAGGAATTTCTCAATGCCGTGGTGGGTGCCATTACCAGGGCTCACGTTCGACAACAATCGGGAGAGGACTACATTGTCGAGCTGGGGCAACATGTCTTGGCAAAACAAGGAGTGGATCATACTCAACAGTATCTCACCACGCTCAGAAGGGTTAAACGGGAGGACCTCATGGCTCTGGCTAAGAGATACTTTCGAGAGCAGGAAGTAGAAGTGAAGAAGCAGGAAACAGAATCCGAAGGTCAGAGTCCAGAGTCTCAAAGTCAGGATCCGGAACCCAAAAGTCAGAGTCCCCGACCCAGTCTGAGGAGGTGAATTGGTGAGTTCATTGTCAGTTGTCCGCGATCTGTGGTCTTCGGTCTGTGGTCTGCTGCCCGGTGTTCAGCCATGAAAGCAGTCATCATGGCGGGGGGGCAGGGAACTCGTTTCTGGCCTGTGAGCCGGGAAGCAAAACCCAAGCAGTTTCTGGAGATAGGCGGATCCGGAACCCTGTTGCAGGAGACTGTGGCCCGGTTCCAACCGTTCCTTGCAGCGGAAGACGTCTACGTGGTGTGCGGCCGGCGGTACGTCCAGCAGGTTCGCGAGCAATTGGATCAACTCCAGGAAGATCAGATTATTGTCGAGCCCTCAGCCCGAAATACAGCTCCCTGTATCGGACTGGCAGCCCTCTATTTGAGGCGTCACTTCCCCGATGAAGTGATGTCGGTGTTTCCCGCCGATCACGTCATCCAGGATGTGGCCGAGTTTCATCAGGTTCTCCAGGCCGCACAGGAGCTTGCAAGGGAGGGCTGGTTGGTGACCTTTGGAATCCACCCTTCCTATCCGGCAACGGGCTACGGATATGTGCAGAAAGGCGATCTCCTGGGAGACTTTGCGGGGTGTGCGGCTCATGAAGTGGCCGGATTTACCGAGAAACCGGATCGTGCTCGAGCAGAGCAGTTCTTGCAAGAGGGTCAGTATTGTTGGAACAGCGGAATGTTCGTCTGGACCATAGACAGGATTCTAACCGAGATGGAAAGGCATATGCCGGAGTTGTACCAGGCCCTGATGGAAATTGACGGAAGTTGGGAGGACCCGGTGGGGATGGAAAAGATCTATTCGGGGCTTGAGAAGACTTCTATTGACGTGGGTGTGATGGAGAAGGCGGAGAAAATTGCCGTGATTCCCTGCACACTGGGATGGAGTGATGTGGGCAACTGGAGGGCATTGGAACAGGTCGAAAAAAGCGATGGGCAAGGAGTGATATCCAACGGTCCCCACCTCAATATCGACAGCCGTGATTGTGTTCTCTACACCTCAGAGGGTAAATTGATAGCTCTGGTGGGAGTCGAGGATCTGGTTGTGGTGGACGCTCCGGATGCCCTTCTGGTCTGTGCCCGAGAACGCGTCGAGGATGTGAAGCAGGTGGTTGAGCATCTGAAAAAACTGGGTTGGGACGAGTATCTGTAGGATGAGTGAAATGCTGGACGATATAGAGGCGATTGGAAAGCTCGATACACAGGGGATGTGGGGGATTCTCAACTCCTTTGATCGGCAACTGGAAGAAGCGCTTGAGATCGGGCTGAAAGCGGACATCCCTGTTCCCAAAGCCATTCAAAATGTGCTGGTTTGCGGACTCGGAGGCTCGGCCATTGCCGGGGACTTTCTGAGTGCCTATTTGGGAACTGATTTGAAAGTTCCCCTTTCTGTTCACCGCAACTATTCCGTTCCCGGTTTTGCCGATGAGACAACGCTGGCGTTGATTTGTAGTTACTCGGGTAATACTGAGGAAACGCTCTCGGCCTTCCATGGGGCACGCAAGGCCGGCTGCTCGATCGTCTGCCTGAGCAGCAACGGTCAGCTCCAGCGTGACGCAGGTCAATATAACTACCCCTTGCTGCAGGTTCCGGGCGAGTTTCCACCTCGGACGGCTTTGGGATACTTGGCGATTCCCCTGCTCATCGTTTTGAGCCGGGTTGGCCTGGTTTCGGATCGTTCCGAGCAGATCAGCCGTTCGGTGAGTTGGGTACGCAACCGAATCGAAAGGTTTGGCTTGGAAACTCCAGCGGAAGAAAATGCGGCAAAGACACTGGCTTTGCAGGTCCACCAGAAAATTCCGGTGATATACGGAAGTCAGGATCGACTGGAGATGGTTGCCCGAAGGTGGCGGGGGCAATTTTCTGAAAATGCAAAGCAACTGGCCTACTCCAGTGCCTTACCCGAGATGAATCATAATGAAATCGAGGGCTGGAAGCATCCGGCTCCGGCCCTTCGGCAGTTGATCCCTATATTTCTGCGGGACCGGGAAGACCATCCTCAAGTGCAGATTCGGACCGACATTGCTCGTCAGCTGGTGGGAGACAAGTCCAAGGCCTGTCTGGACTTTTGGACAGAGGGAGAGAGCTGGTTGGAACGTCTGTGGTCGTTGATCCTGTTGGGGGATTTCGCCAGCCTCTACCTGGCTGTCTTGAATCGTGAGAATCCCACACCCGTTCATGTCATTGAGGATTTCAAGAAACGCTTAAAAGAGCAGACGGAAAAAGGTCGTCAAGGTGGGAATGAACCCGGAAATCTTTCGAGAGTATGATATCCGCGGAATCGCCGACAAAGACCTCAACGATGAGGTCGTGGTTACCTTGGGGCGTGCTGTGGGGACCTATCTGCAGCGGCAAGGCCGCAATAAACTCACGCTGGGAAGAGATTGCCGCCTGAGTTCGACACGACTGAGGGACCGGTTGACCGAGGGGCTGCTGGCAACGGGTTGCCGAGTAACGGATATCGGGGTGTGTCCTACTCCGCTGCTTTATTTCTCGCTTCACCGTCTCGATTGTGATGGGGGTGTGATGATCACGGGCAGCCACAATCCTGCTGAATACAACGGCTTTAAAGTGGCCCAAGGAAAGCTTACGATTTACGGGGATCAAATCCAGGAAGTGAGGGAGATCGCGGAGTCGGGGGAGTTTGTCGAGGGAGCAGGGGAGAAAGAGGAAGTCGCCCTGCTGCCCGAGTACCATCGCTATTTGGCGGAGGCGTTTGGAAAACTCAACAACCCCCCGCGCGTAGTTGTAGACGCCGGAAACGGAACCGGTGCCCTGATAGCACCTCAGCTCTATAGGGATCTTGGATGTGAAGTGATTGAGCTTTACTGCACCATGGATGGGAATTTCCCCAATCATCATCCCGATCCCACCGTACTGGAGAACCTGCAGGATCTTATTCAAAAAGTCGAGCAGGAGAAGGCTGATCTGGGCATTGCCTTTGATGGGGACAGCGACCGTATCGGGGCGGTGGATGATCAGGGAAACGTGATCTGGGGCGACTATTTGATGATTCTGTACAGCCGCGAGATCCTGCGCCGAAAACCCGGAGCAACGATCATTGGAGAGGTCAAGTGTTCCCAAAACCTCTACGATGATATTGAAAAACATGGCGGGCGTGGGATCATGTGGAAGGCGGGACATTCTCTGATCAAGGCCAAGATGAAGGAAGAGGATGCAAGTTTCGCAGGGGAAATGAGCGGTCATATGTTCTTTGCCGATCGATACTTTGGATATGACGACGCCATTTATGGGGGTGCTCGTCTCCTGGAGATTCTTTCCGAGAGTGGCCAGAAAATCTCTCAGATGCTGGCGGATGTTCCCAGGGTCTACAGTACACCCGAGATTCGAGTCGATTGTCCGGAGTCTGTGAAATTTGAAGTGGTCCGTCGGGCCCAGGAGTTTTTTGCTCAGCGTTATGAGACGATTACCGTGGATGGGGTCAGGCTCTTGCTTGACGATGGCTGGGGCCTGGTCCGTGCCTCCAATACCCAGCCGGTACTGGTCCTTCGATTTGAAGCGCAGTCACAGGAACGATTGGAAGAAATTCGTTCCCTGATTGAGGACAAGGTGCAGGAGTTCATTATGGCGATCACTGCGGAAAAGGCCCATTAACTATGAACAACTATCATGTTCTGATCGTCAGTGACGGCACCGGCGAGACAGGGAACCGGATGCTCAAGGCCGCTATGGTCCAATTTGGTGAGGATATCTTCGTCACACGCCATGCCAATATCCGCGACAAGGACCAGATCAGGGAGCTGCTACAGCGCAGTTCCAATGAGAACATCATGGTCTTGCATACCTTTGCTTCCAAGGACCTGAGAGACTACATCGAAGAAGTGACCGCAGAGCGGGGTGCCGAATCGGTTGATTTGCTGGGCCCGTTGATGGATAAGCTGGGTTCTCTTTTCCACCAGGCACCTGTTGCCAAGCCGGGCCTGCTCCATCGGGTGGATGAAGAATACTTTTCAAGGATTGATGCCATCGAGTATGCCATTCGTCACGATGACAAGCGTTCCGTGAGCGACCTGGATACGGCGGATATCGTCATTTTGGGAGTGAGCCGTACTTCGAAGACCCCATTGAGCATCTATCTGGCTCAAGAAGGATGGAAGGTCGCAAGTATTGCCGTTGTGCGAGGGAGGAAGCTGCCCGCCCAGCTCTTTGAAATCGATCAGAATAAAATCGTGGGTCTTTCTATTGACCCCAAGCGACTTGCAGAGGTGCGCCGCGCGAGGCTCGAGCGATCGGACGTAGAGGATAAAAGCTATGCCGAGATGGATCGCATCAAGGAAGAGTTAGAATACGCGCACGCCGCCTACCGCGACAACCCCGGTTGGCCGGTGATTGATGTCACCGGTAAGTCACTCGAAGAAATCTCCCAGGAAGTTCTCGGTGCCTTGCTCGGAGAAGACCGGAAGCTTTAGCCCAGGCTCTAGATGTGCGGTGATCCCCATGAGCATGATTCTTGCCGAGAAATATCACAGCTGTGGCAACGATTTTTTGATCATTGCCTCCAGTGACGTTCCAGAGCAACAGTATTCGAGTCTTGCGCAGGCCATTTGCGATCGTCACCTTGGCCTTGGAGCGGATGGATGTGTGTTCGTGCGGGACCTCTCTCCCCCTCAGTTCCATCTGAGAATCTTCAATCAGGATGGAACGGAGGCCGGGATGTCGGGTAATGGGTTTCGCTGTGGCTGCGCCTTTTTGCACCGTCACGACCGGGTGGACCAACCGGAGGTCACACTTGAGACCGGCTCCGGGGTGAAGATCTACACTTTGCTTGAAGAGGCGGAGGGATTTTGGAGATACAGGTCCCGGATGGGAGCACCCTCCTTTGACCCTGCCGCCATCCCCTTTCAGGCTCCATCGAAGCTGGAACAGGTGCAGGAATATTCCCTTGAGGTGCAGGGACAAACCGTCTCCATCGACGCACTGTCGGTGGGTAATCCTCAGTGTGTTGTCTTTGTCGAGGAGTTCCCCGAAGCTGCGGAGTTTGAAAGAATGGGCGGGGGCCTGGAGTGCCATCCCTGTTTTCCGGAGAGGACCAATGTCAGCTTCGTCCGGGTTGAGGATTCGCACCGGTTACAGATCAAGATATGGGAGCGCGGTGTTGGCCCCACTCATAGTTCGGGGACCGGTGCGTGTGGGGCGGCAGTGGCTGCGATCCGCGCCGAAAGAGCGCAATCTCCTGTCCAGGTCCACACTCAGAAGGGATCCCAGTTGGTCGAGTGGACTCCCGGTGGGGAGATTCTCTTGACGGGTGAGGTCGAGTTTATTGGTG
>Ga0209997_10000531_pt1 | contig 12747 bp, 12 predicted proteins | sample CR04metaG_FD_182079 | JGI IMG/M metagenome (GOLD analysis project Ga0209997, IMG submission 182079) | Deep subsurface microbial communities from Mariana Trench to uncover new lineages of life (NeLLi) - CR04 metaG (SPAdes) (version 2) | ecosystem: Environmental > Aquatic > Marine > Ocean trench...
ATGCAAGGGAAATTAGGTTCATTTTAACAAGTTTTGAGACAAATGGCATAGAACGTGATGCTCTAATGTTTAGCTCAATTACATAGACATGATTATCATGAACCAGGTATTGGAGGTTAAAGGGACCTTTGACATTAAAGGTCAAAGCAATCTTTTTTGTATAATCATTGATAGTCTCAATGATTTTGTTGCTTAGACGCCATGGTGGTATACACATCATAGAATCTCCAGAGTGAACACCAGCACTATCGATGTGTTCAACAATTGCACCAATGATAACTTCTTTTCCATTACTGATTCCATCTACATCTACCTCAAGTGAGTTCAACATGAATTTTGAGATTACAACTGGATGATCAGGGGAAACATCAGCAGCTTCTCGGACATATGTCTTTAGTTCTTCTTGAGACCAAACAACTTTCATGGCAGCACCAGAAAGAACGTAAGATGGTCTTACAATTACTGGAAACTCTACTTCTTGTGCAAAGTTTTTGGCTTCATTAAGATTTGAAAATTCTTGCCAACGTGGTTGTTGTATGTGAAGCTTATCAAGTTCCGCACTAAACTTTGAACGGTTTTCTGCCCTATCAACATCATATGCGCTAGTTCCCAAAATGTTAACACCATGCTGTGCAAGACCAGGAGTTAGATTATTTGCAGTCTGTCCTCCAACACAAGTAATTATTCCTTTAGGATTTTCAAATTCAATAATATCTAAAATTCTTTCCTGAGTTAATTCTTCAAAGTATAATCTTGTACAAATATCATAATCAGTGGATACTGTTTCGGGATTACAGTTTACCACAGAGATATTTTTTTCGCCATTTTCTTGTAGACCCCAAACCATATTGACAGTGCCCCAATCAAATTCTACACTGCTACCAATTCTGTATGGTCCAGCGCCAAGTACAACAATTCCTTTTTGTTCAGAAGGAATCTCAATGTCATGAGAATGACCACCATAGGTGAGATAAAGATAGTTTGTGACTGCAGGCCATTCTGCTGCAAGCGTGTCAATCTGTTTTACAGATGGCAAAACGCCAAATTTCTTGCGTAAATCACGCACTTCATCAGGAGTTTTGTCTTTGGCACGGGCAATTTGCTTATCTGAAAAGCCCATTTTTTTTACTTCCCAGAGAAAGGATTCTTCCAGTTCAGAAGTTTTTAATTTTGATTCAAGGTCTACAATATTTTTTATCTTTTCAATAAACCAAGGATCAATTGTTGAAAGTTTGTAAATTCGCTCAGTTGAAAGTCCCATCTTCAGTGCAATTGCTACATTGTACAATATTTGATCATCAGGATAAGAGAGTTTATTTTCAATTTCTTCTTCGTTGTATGTTTTTCCATTAAAACGATTTAGAACTAGTCCATCGTTTCCAATATCCAACATTCGAATTGATTTTTGGAGGGATTCCTCAAAGGTTCTGCCTACTGCCATTACTTCTCCTACTGATTTCATTGCGGGCCCAAGTTTCCGGTTCACAAGTTCAAACTTTTCAAAGTCCCATCTAGGATGTTTACATACAATATAATCAAGCGATGGTTCAAAACATGCAGTTGTACTTTTTGTAATTTTGTTTACTAGTTCTGATAAATTGTATCCCAATCCAATTTTTGCAGACATGTATGCTAGTGGATATCCTGTTGCTTTGCTTGCAAGTGCAGAAGAACGTGAAAGTCTTGGATTTATTTCAATCGCAACATATCTGTCTGAGTTTGGTTCAAGTGCATATTGAATATTGCATTCACCCACAATTCCAATATGTTTGGTTGCACGCAATGCTGCAGTACGTAACATGTGATATTCATGATTATCAATTGTTTGCGATGGAGCAACTACAATATTATCACCTGTGTGTACTTTCATAGAAAGAACATTCTCCATGTTACAAACAACGATGTTGTTTCCATCATAATCCAACATTACTTCATACTCAATTTGTTTCCAGTGCCCAACGTATTCTTCAATTAGAACTTGGCCAACAAGACTTGCTTTGAAGCCTCTTTCAACAATCTCATGAAGTTCAATTTCATTATAGGCAACTCCTCCGCCTCGTCCACCTAGAGTATATGCAACCCTAATTATTACAGGATATGATAGTTCCTCAGCTACCTGTTTGGCATCCTCAAAGTTAATCACAGTTTTGCTCTTCAAAACAGGGATTCCACATTCTGTCATAGAATCTTTAAAGAGTTGCCTATCCTCAGCTTTATGAATTCCTTTAATTTGAGTTCCAAGTACATTAACACCATATTTTTGAAGAACGTCAGATTTCTCTAGTTTAACACCACAATTAAGAGCAGTTTGTCCACCATATGCCAGCATAATTCCGTCTGGTCTTTCTTTTTCGATAATTGATTCTACATACTCGGGGTTTACAGGAAGAAGATAGACTTGATCTGCAAATCTAGTATCAGTTTGGATTGTAGCAATGTTTGGGTTGATTAAGAGACTTTTCAGTCCATCTTCACGTATTGCTTTGAGACATTGGCTTCCGGAGTAGTCAAATTGACGGTCGTTTTAGCGACTCTCGCCGGCTTCTCCGATTTTAATGGCCCCACTACCCAGTACAAGAATTTTTTTTAACGATTCATTCTTTGGCAGATGTTCCTTCCTCCATAAGGTGTTTTAGCTCTTCAAAGACGAACTTACAATCATAAGGACCAGGAGCAGCTTCTGGATGAAACTGAACTGCAATACAATTTTGTTTTTTGTGTTTTATTCCTTCAATTGATTTGTCGTCTGCATTTGTAAACCATAAATTAAATTCAGATTTCTCAAGTGATTCAAGAGTAATTCCATAACCATGATTCTGACTTGTGACATAAACTTGATTGTTTTCTAGATTTACACAAGGTTTGTTTTGTCCACGATGTCCATACTTTAGTTTGTAAGTTTCAGTATTTCCTGCAATACCAATAATTTGTGCCCCCAAACAAATTCCCAATGTAGGGATATTATTTGCAATTAATTTTTTAGCTGTATCTATTGTATCAAGGCAATTCTGTGGATCACCAGGACCGTTACTAATTACAACTCCTTTAGGATTGTATGACATTATCTTATCATACGGAGTATTCCAAGGAAGGCGGATTACTTTATAGCCAATTTCACGAATGTTCCTTAAAATTGCATTTTTTGTTCCAGTATCTATGACAACTACAGATTTTTCATCTTCTCCGTAAACTTGTTCTTGTTTTGTAGATACAACATCCATGAATTGTTCAGAATCATAATGAGGTGCAGATGAAAGTTGTTTTTTTACTTGTTCAACATCAATTTCAGAATCAGATACCACAAGGGCAGCCATCATGACACCACTAGTCCGAAGTTTCTTTGTCAATTCACGAGTATCAATTCCTGAGATGCCAGGTATCTTTTCGTTATACAACCATTCATCAAGCGTCATAGAAAGATTCCAGTGACTGGCAGTCAAGGATAACTCATGGACCACCATGCCTCTCACTTGGATTTTGTCAGATTCAAAGAATTTTGGGATGCCATCTTTGTCATTAATTGACGGATCAGGAACGCCATAATTTCCAACTAGTGGATATGTTAGTGTAAGGATTTGACCACTATATGACGGGTCAGTTAGTGTTTCAGGGTATCCAACCATCCCAGTGTTAAAGACAATTTCACCGAAAACAGTTGTGGAATAACCAAAACCTTGACCATCAAGAATAGAACCATCATCAAAAACTAGTTTTCCAAACTTTTTTGCGTGGTTTGATTTCTTTGTAGTAATTGTTACCCTCGTAGAGTCCGAATGAATGTGAATTTAAGTTTTGTGAGATAGTTAAGGAACGAAATTGATCGCAGGAAAATGTGTAATGCTTAGAGAGCTTTGAACTCTTCGCTCCATTTGTGATAAGCACGAACCATTTCAGTTGAAACACTTGGTTTTCTTCTTGTCATTATTTCCTTGAAATCAGAGGGAGTGAGTTCTCTGGGTTGTATAGGTACTTCGCCTTCAATAGGTTCGTGATAGTCTGGAGAATTGAATATTTCATGAACTGTTTTAATTTGTGCTGCTTGACAGATATCTTTGATATCACTTGCACTGTATCCATCAAATAATTTTGCTAATTCAGCAGGGTTTACCTTGAAACTTTTTCTTAGAGGTTCAGTATATTCCTTAAAGAGATGTTCTCTAGCTTCTAGTGATGGTAATGAAACATAAATTCTCTTTTGGAATCGTCTTAGGAAAGGCCAATCAAGGCTCCAGGGTTTGTTTGTGGCTCCAATTACATAAAGCATCAAATCTTTTCCTTTACCATTAACACCGTCCATCTCAGTTAGGAATTGGTTTTTGGTTCTTACTTCTCCACCGACTTCACTGTTTCTAGAACCTAATAAAGAGTCAACTTCATCTACAAACAAAATTACGGGTTTGCCTTCTTTTTCAGCATAATGTCTTGCCATAGAAAATAATTTTGAAACATTCTTTTCTGCCTCACCTAACCATTTGCTCATCATAGCTGATGCATCTACATTGATAAAATAACCATCCATCTCATTTGCAGTAGCTGCTGCAAGCATTGTTTTTCCGGTACCAGGAGGTCCATAAAGTAACATTCCTTTTGGCCATCCAAGAGGAAACAAATCAGGTCTTTTAGCAGGATATATGATTGATTCACGTAATGCATTTTTAGCATCTTCCAACCCAATTACTTGAGCCCATGTAACATTGGGTTTTTCTTTCATTATAAGATCTTCAAAGTCATTTTCTGTTTCTTGTCTTTCCACAGATGCCTTTTGATCTTTATCTGATGCTTTTGGATCAACTGCTGGTTCTACGCCACCAGCCTGTTGTAATGCATTAATTCTATTATGATAAGAGTTACATCTTTCTTTGTAAATTTGGTTAAGTTTGCTGTGAGGATAAAGTTGCAATAGTTTAACAAGTGCATCAATAGCATGCTGATAATGCGTAATTGCCATACCACGTGCGCCCTGAGAGTCATATTTTATGGCATCAGAGGCGTATTTGCTAGCAGTATTTTCTAATTCTTGTGGGGCTAAACTCATCTTAATTACCTACGCATATGTCCTTGAGAATTTTGTTGGTATTTGGCGGTGTTAAGCTCTGTGCCAAAATTGGTTAAATTAATTGCACTTGTCTCATGTTCACTGTACTCAGGCCCATTATGATATTTCTTTTTGAAATCAGATTTTTCAGATATGTGTGTATGCATTTCTTTTACTTTGTTTATCGAGTCTTCAGCTGAAATTATCAGTTCAGAGATTTCATCATCTAAATTCTCTAACGAGTTGGCAGTATCAGAGATAATTGATACAAAGTGCTTTAGAATTGAGCGCATATCTTTTTTGTCATCATATTTGCATAGCATAAAATCAGCAATAGCAACAATTTTGTTTAAATCTTGCAGTTCTTCTAAAGTGAGTTTATCTATTTTATCATCAGAAGATTTAGCCTCTGATAATTTTTTGTCGATTTTTGAAGAAAGTGCTCTTATACGTTCAATATCCTTTGAAAAGTTACGTTTAGAATTTAGTATTATCAAGTATTACATACTTTAAAAAAATCAAGATTAGGGTACTGCTTACTTATTTTAGAGTCTACCATCAACTTTACTTCATTAAGCAAAGTTGAAGATTCTTCATTTGATTGACTAAAGTCAAATCTTGCCTTTGTGAGTGCAGCCGAATCTAGTAATATGCTGCCTAAATGAACCGACAATTCAGATAATTTTTGGCTACAATGTGGAACAATATCAAACAGTTGTGCACTAACTGTTCTAATCAGTGGTATTGTTGGAGGAAGGACTTCAGGAATACTGTTTACATCAGATATTCTTCCAGTTCTTTTTTTTATTTGAGAGAGTATTTCTAAAGAAAAGGTCATAGTTTGTTCTAGTTTAATTGCTTTAAGATGAGTGTCATTAGTTTCATCAAAATCAACAACTAAAGATTTGTTTGATTTTTTCAAGTCATTTCTTTTTTTCTTAAGAATCTCAACAATTTCATCTAAGAGATTAATAGAATATTCCAATCTTGGAACAAGGGTAACTGAGTGAAATGTATTTGCATATTCTAATGTGCCAACATTGCATTTAACCAACATACCATTTAGTTGATCTAGATTTTGTATTTGAGGGCATTGTAACAATTAATTTAGTAACCACAGTTACACCCATCCGTAGATACAACTTTGATTTTTTTTGAGTGCTTGTTTAAAGGAATTTAGCTCTCAATTTTACCTAATAACAAATCAAGTAGAATCATGGTAAATGAGCATGCATTAACAGTTAGTTTAGAAGAATTTGGATTAAGCAAATATGAGGCACAGGCATATGTATCCCTAATTGCCAAAGGAACAATCTCTGCAAGTGAATTGGCATATTATTCGGAGATCCCACGAACCAAAATTTATCCAACTTTGCTGAAACTAGAAAAAAAGAAATTGGCAATAATTTCAAAGAGTAAACCAATAATATGTACAGCAATTGCACCTGAGGATGCATTTGATGGAATCATTCATGAACAAATCAACAAGGTGAATGCAATGAATACGCTGGTCTCAAGTTTGAAGAAGGCAAATGAAGAAAGTAGAAAGTCAAGAGGGTCTGAAGAAAAAAGATACTTTGAACTTAGTGCAAATAATGTCATGGCTCAACTCCAAACCATGATTGAAGGTTCAAAATCATCAATTAAGATAATGGTAGACCAATGGGGTTTTGGATTATTAGCTGAATGCAAAGAACAATTACTATCAGTTGTACGTCGAAATCTAGATGTCAAAGTACTTGTTCTGCCCACACAAATTTGTTCTGAATCTTATAGAACAATTCCTGAGGGAGTAGAGATTAGAGCATCAGAGATTACTCAAAATTGCTTTATTTTTGATGAAACTGAATTGTTAATGTTAAATAATGAAAATGGGAAAGGGGCAATTTTTTCATCAACTGAAATTCTTGGAATTAATCAGGAAAAAATATTTTCTAATGTCTGGAAGAATGCAACAAAAACTAAAGCTCTTGCTGACATGACAAAAACAGAAGCACAGGAGATTTACAAAATAATCAAAACAGTCAATGAAACTGGTTTGATGTATGTTCTAAATTCTACAATGATATCAAAAAAACCTGAATGTGATTTGTTTGAACTATTGGAAAAAAATGGAATTCCTTTAAAGTCAAAATCACTTGATGACATCATAGAGATGATGGATGCAATAATGCAGATAACATGCTCAGGGCATGTAAATTTTGAAGCAAACACCAAAAACATCACAATTGAGTCAAAACTAAATAGCGGTCATTCGCTGCCTTGGGTCTCTGTTTTGGATGGGTGCCTCCAAAAACAAGGCTACAAAACCAGAACGATTTATCAAAATAACCCAAATAAAGGCGAAAAAATTCATATCAAGATAAGTTAAAACTAATGCGCCAATTTAGGCGCAAACTTGACAAATCATTCCAGCCACAGTATTTTTTATTGTCTTACCCGACGTGTAGTTTTTCAATTGAACACACATTTCCTTATTATATTCAAAGTTGTAGATTATACATGAACACTATAACATGGAAGTGTTACAGATGTGATTTAACTTTCAAAGAAAAATCCATTGCTACAATACACAAGGAACTCTTAAAACATCCAGTACAGCAAATGAAATTTATTTCAGAATTGTAAAAACTAAAATCAGACAAAAATATGCACAGTAGTCGTGATTGAAGAAAAACTTGAATCATTAGGAATTAAACTTCCAAATCCTCCAACACCAGCAGGATCATATGTTCCTGCGGTAAGGACTGGAAATTTGCTCTACATTTCTGGACAAATTCCCATGGAAGATGGCAAAGTAATCTTTACGGGGAATGTTTCTGATGATAACTTGGAAATTGCTCAAAAATCTGCAAGAATGTGTGCAATTAACATTTTAGCGCAAATAAAAAGAGAGATAGGAGATTTGGATAAAGTTTCTAAAATAGTAAGATTATCAGGATTTGTAAATTCGGTTCCAGAATTTTCAGAACAACCCAAAGTTATCAATTCAGCTTCAGATTTGTTTTTTGAGATATTTGGTGAGAAAGGAAAACACTCTAGAATTGCAGTTGGAGTAGCTAGTTTGCCATTAGACTCTATGACAGAAATTGATGCAATTATTGAAATTTCAGAATAAAAGATTTGGAAATTTTCTTAAATAGATTTTTTGATAATGCTTTTTATGGCTCAGATATGTCGTGGGTTGTGTGAACGTCTAAAATCAACTTCATTTACAAACAATCTACGTTACAAAATTGGTCAAAAATGGTGTTCGCTGTGCGCATTGTTTTTCTTTACAGAAGAAAATACATGTCCCTGTTGTAAAACCAAATTAAGATCAAAAGCAAGGAGTAAAAAACATGAATTGCCAAGAATGTAACCACGAAAAAGGAGAATGTCAGTGTTATTGTTGCTGTTCTATTTCACAGATAGGGTGTATTTACTGTGTTCTTCCTGTTTTAGGATATAGACAAATTAAGAAGATCATTAGAAAAATGAAAGATAAGAATAAACCTATATGATTTAAAAAAATATAACATCACATGCACAATTTAGAAGAAATAGAATCAGAAAAATACATTTTACTTGAAACATATAGAAAAAATAATCAGCCGGTCAGAACTCCTGTTTGGTTTGTAATCAAAAATGATTTAATTTATGTTGTTACTCGGGATCAAACAGGAAAAGTGAAACGTCTTAGAAATAATCAGCAGGTAAAAATTGCAACATGTACTATCAGAGGCAAAGTTATAGGTCAATGGATACCCGGCACTGCTAAAATCTTAGTAGAAGAAGAAACCCAAGATGCAGTAAAGTGGAGAGATAAAAAATATGGATTTATGGCTAAAATTGCCAAGTTTCTCAGTAAAAGCAAAGGTGAGCTTTTGGCATTCTCAATTAAAGTAGATTAAGCAATTTTTTGTAACTGTAACTCTCGCTTTAGTTTGTATGCAGTCAATCCTGCAAATCCAAAAATTATTCCTAGTCCTACATAAGCCAAAACTTGACTATATTCAATCAACACTGCAGTCACACCAACTCCAGCAACACCTGGAAGTAAAGATAACACATACAACCACCAACCGCAGCAACCAAGTGGTACAAGAGAAAAAAACGAAAAGAAGGATGTAGTAGCAACACTACCTGAATTTGCTCCAAGTGCTTTTTTCTTTATTTTAAGTTTGCATCCTAATAATTTGCTTTTCGCAGACAAGAAAACTTGCAATCCTATTCCTATTCCCATTCCAATTATAACTATGGAATTTAGTTGGAATGCAGCGCTTATGGCAGCTAGTGGTTCCAGTGCAGGTGTTGTAATTACAACCACTGATAGATACACGACTATAGTGATTATTCCAACAATGATTGCTTTTTGTATTGGTTTCATCTATTCATCACCATAAACTAGAGTTTTTGGATGAAATGCTACCCATTCAAACCAAAATCCAGGTTCTATTGACATTCGCTCTAATTGTTTTCCCTCATGCTCACCAGATATCGATAAACCATCATAGTTCCATTCAGAGTTAGTTTGAGTATCAATAATCTTGTTATCAACATACACAAAGTCTAAGACTTGGCCATCAAGTGTTCGCTCAAAAGCCCTAGAGTTTTGAGGAAATAACGAAATAAGTGTTATAGGGGTTTTACCAATTGAATCATTGATGATAGTATTTGATTCAATGTCATCTTGTTTGTAGGCCTTGTAGATACCGTCTTGATTAAATCCAAGAATTATTTCTTTTGGATGCATTCTGTCATCGCTGTGTTCTACTGGAAACAATATTCGTGGCTCTGTATAATAATTTCCGTAAGGATCAGTTGCATACGAACGAATGTGTCCTGTATCAGTTGTCAATACCACAGTATCAGGATGAAGTGTTTTCCAATCACCCCAAGTAATGACATCAAATGGAACCAAATTCAGTTTGTATCCGCTTAATTCACCTTTAACTGCTATTCCAAGTGCTTGACTCCAATAAGATTCTGTAAATCGATCATACATCAGCAAGTTACTGTTGTATAATTTTCCAGAAGTTCCAAATTCAACTTCTTGTCCATTAATAACTCTCTCAAAGACCTGATTGGTATAACACAATGGACAGTAAGTAACAGCTACTGGTGTACCACCCACATTATCATTAACTATTTCATGCCAAACCAAGATAAAGAGAGGATAAGCTTTTACTTCTCCATTAATTTCCAATCCAATTACAGTGTCAGAATCAGACATAAAATAAGAACCCCGAACATCTGCAAATACAGGATTGTCAATTGATGGAATTCCATCCATTGGCGGTCCACCTCCTTTGATCTTATCAAGCGGAATGATATGCTTGATGCCATTTGTCTCCATTATAGTGAATTCTGTAGACTCAAAATCAATTGCAACAGGTTCAATGGTATTAGCAATAGTAATTTCAGGAGTAGATTCGCTTTGGAATGAAACAGCTAAAGCAGCAAGTGCAGTACCAATTACAATTACAGATGCAATAATCTTTCGATTCAATTCTAAATAATTTTAGTTCGTAAAATATTAAAAAATTGTTCCAACTTCATGTTGGATTTGGGTAAATCCTTTTAATAAATTTCTAAAGCGTGAATTCATGAATATTGAGGCAAATCTAAAGGAAAATGTTCTGCATGATATTACTTTATTTTTTTATTTAATTCTGTAATGAATTTTTTTATTTTTAGTTTTGGAATTACAGCGCCGCATGCCTTATCATGCCCACCGCCAGAACCCCCAAGGTCAGTTGCTAAAATATTAACAATCTTACCCAAGTGAACTTTACAGTCCTTAGAGCCTCTAACTGAAACAGCATAGATACCACGATCAACTCTTTCTTTGTATGCAACGCCAACATTTTTTCCGGATAATCCCATCACAAAATTAACAGCACCACTTGCACCAGCATCTTGAATTTCCATATAGCCAAGATTTGTCAAAGTTTTCATTCCCTTCTTTACTTTGGCAATCATCTGAGAGAGTTTTTCGACTTGGATTTGAGCAAACTCAAAAGTATTTGGAATGTCATGTGGGAATTTGGAGTCAGCCAATTCTTCAACTAAATACAATAAATAATCAGGTTCTTTTTGATGTCCAACAATGTTGTAAGTAAGTACTGTGGCATTAATTAGTGCAAATTGTCTATCATAAATTTGTAGTAATTTGGACCCAATTGGTCTATCTTCCATATAATCAGTAATAGCTGCACATGTTGCAACAAATGAAGCATGATCATTGAGTTTGGATTTGAATGCGGTGTAAACCTGAACAGTAGTGCATTCATTGATATCATGAATAACTTTGACTTTGATTTTCTTCAATGATTTTACAACAGCAGGATCAATATCGTGATGATCAATGTAAGTAACTGCAATTTTGTTTTTTCTAAGAGTTGTCATAATGTCTACAAATTCATCTTGTGTACTTTTACTTAGCCCCAGATCACAAATATACAAAGATTTTAGTTTTTTATCTAAAACCACTTGTTGTATCGCTTCCATTTGACCAGGATAGTCAACAAGAATTGCATCTCCGCCAAAGGCTTGTCTGATTAATGCAGCCGAGCTGATTCCATCAGCATCTTCCTTGTGGGAAATACAAATAACTTTTGTTCGTAGTTTCTTAACAATTTTTTTAGTTGTAGGTTTTTTGGCTCTAGTCTTTCTTACAGTTTTTTTACTTGTAGATTTCTTGGTTTTAGATACTGGCAATACGATCGGAAAATTTGTCCCTCATTTAAATGAAGAATGAAAAATTAAGATTCTCTAAAAGATTTTTTGATTCTTTGGTTAATCAAAGAACTAGAATCAAGATAGACATCATAAAATGATAATCCTTCCATCTGAGTTTGATGGTCAATTTCCTGAATTTTTTTTAGCTTTTCGGGTGATGCGTTAAGTACCAAGTCATCTAATTTTTGCAATTGTCTACGCTCTGCTGGAGTCATTTAATTTTTAATTAAAAATTATCATTTATGACCAAAAGTTGGCATATTAGACTAATTACTAAACTTCATAGACATAATTTTGGCGAAAATATAATAGAAGATTTTTGGTATGCTCAGCATGGAGACTAAAAACATCGGTTTGCGAGGAATCGAGATTGCAGATACCAAAATCTCAAATATTGATGGAGAAAAAGGCAAGCTCATTTATCGTGGATACGACATTTTTGATCTTGCAAAAAATTCGACCTTTGAGGAAACAGCATATTTACTGATTTACGATAGTCTACCTAACAAACAACAACTAGATGAATTTAATGCAAAATTGATTGATGCAAGATACATTCCTAAGCAAATGCAAAAGAACATGGGAAATTGGAGAAAAGATGCAGATCCTATGGATATGCTTCAGGCATTTGTTGCTGCACTTGCAGGATATTTTGATGAAGAATTTTCAAATAAAGAGGCTAGTCACGATAGAGCAATTAACATTATTGCCAAAGTCCCTACCATCATTGCAACTTGGCAGAGAATTAGAAACGGATTTGAGATTGTAGATCCTGATTCATCTCTAAGTCATGCTGCAAACTTTCTATACATGATGTCTGGTGAAAAACCAGCTCCTGAAGTTGAGAAAGTCTTTGATGTATGTTTAATTCTTCATGCTGACCATACTTTCAATGCATCAACATTTACAGCAAGACAAGTTGCATCAACAAGGGCACACATGTATTCAGCAATTAGTGCTGCAATCGGAGCATTAAGTGGTGAATTACA
>Ga0209997_10000535_pt1 | contig 12705 bp, 12 predicted proteins | sample CR04metaG_FD_182079 | JGI IMG/M metagenome (GOLD analysis project Ga0209997, IMG submission 182079) | Deep subsurface microbial communities from Mariana Trench to uncover new lineages of life (NeLLi) - CR04 metaG (SPAdes) (version 2) | ecosystem: Environmental > Aquatic > Marine > Ocean trench...
CCATCATGAATTTTTTGTTCTTCAATTGAACCTTCTTGAATACGATCAAGTATAGCTCGTGCTTCAAATTCATCATCAGGATTATTTGTTATAATAAGCCCCTTGGCTGATGCATTTCTATTATGTTTGCTTCGTCCTATTCTTTGAATCAATTTTGATACTTGTCTAGGAGAACCATAATGAATCACCAATTCAATTGAACCAATATCCAATCCTAATTCAAGTGAAGATGTACATACAACAATACCACGTTTTCCTTCTCGTAAAGTAAGCTCAGTTTCTTCTCTAACTACTTTTGATAGAGAACCATGATGTAATTCAATTTCGATAGAAGATTTTTCTTTTAGAATTGAAGCTAAAAATTCTGCTTCACCTCTAGTATTAGTAAATAGAAGTATTGGGGAGTTTAAATCTAATTCTAAGAAATATTCGATAATTTTCTCTGCAACATCAGAAATTGTTCCTTCAACATATTTTACTTCAACATCATATTTTCTTACTGATTTATCTCTAATAATCTCACATTTTCTTTTAGTACCCACAATAAATTTTCCTGCTTCTTCAAAATTTCCAACGGTAGCAGATAATCCTACTTTCGTGAGAGGATATTTTGAATTAATTTCTAATCTCTCAATACTTAAGGATAATTGAGAACCTCTTTCACTAGCTAATAATTCATGTACTTCATCAATTATAATCCATTCTAAATCAGATAATGCATTTAGCATTTTAATTTGTGTTAAAAGAATTACAAGAGTTTCAGGTGTTGTAATTAGAATGTCTGGTGGATTGTCTCTGATTTTTTTTCTATCTTTTTGAGAAGTATCGCCATGCCTGATTTCAATAGATAACTCATTTTCATGAGCATATTTTGTAATTCTTCGAAATACATCACGGTTTAATGCTCGTAGAGGAGTGATGTAAAGAGTTTTAATTTTACCATTCTTCTTTGATTTTTTTAGAAGTGAAAAAATTGGAATTACAGAACATTCAGTTTTTCCAGAACCTGTAGGAGCAATTACAAGACAATCTTTTTTTTGTAAAATTATTGGTGAAGCTTTTTTCTGAATTTCAGTTAGTTTAGAGAATCCAAATTTCTCAAATAAAGATTCAAGAGTCTGATTCGTCTGTTGATTTTGAGTTTGATCTTTCATAAATCATAATACCTACAAGTCCAAGTGTAAACAAAACTATAGTAATTATTGGAATTGAATCAAAAATATCTACCATTGGTAAACTTCATGATTGACCGTTAAATATCTTCAGTATAATCAACTAATCCTGAAGTATGTATTTGGTAAGAAAAGTATTCTTTGTTTAGTGCCCAGTAAATTTTTCCTTTAAATTTTGATTGATTTTTAGATAGTTGAATTTTGATATGAGTAAAAGGATCAATTGCACTTTTCATATTTTCTACATCTTTACCTTCAATATTTCTAATCATATTAGTAACAATAATAGGAATTTTTTTTGTAATTACAAATTTTGATAATTCATGCATGTACTTCATGAATAATGAATTTTTTTCAAAAATAGATTCATCTTTTTTATATTCATAAGAAAATAAATCAGTTACATTATCAATTACAATTAAAGAAAAATCATTGTTTGTAAGATTTTTTATAGATTCTATTTGTTCAGAAGTATTAGTTATTCTTGATACTGTGATTTTTTCGAGAAAATTAAACTGTTTTTTAGATAGTTTTTGAATTTCCAATATTCGTTCAGGTCTGAATCCACCTGTTGTATCTAAATACAGAACATTGCCACCATTTTTAATTGAATTTATTGATAATTGTAGTAATAGTTGAGTTTTCCCTGTTCCATTTTCACCAAAAATATCAACAATCACACCATCAGGAATTCCTCCTGATAAGAATTCATCCAGTTTTTGTAATCCAGTTGAAATCATTTGTATAATTATTAGAAAAAGAAGAAAAAATTTAAGGAATTTTAATTTATGTGAAGGTGGTAAGGCTTTTATTCAAGAGAACAAAGTTTCAAAATAAGTGAATAATTAGTGTCACAAACAACTAGTGCAAAAAGACCTTTAACAATTCTACAAAAAAGTACTAAGAAAAATGTTACTGTAAGACTGAAGAATGAAGTAGAATACAAAGGAAAAATGGAGAATGTTGATTCATACATGAATTTGATTATGACTGATGCCGAAGAAGTACTTAATGGTAAAACAGTTGCAAATTATGGTAGAGTCATAGTGAGAGGTAATAATGTATTATTTATCAAACTAGAAAACGAACTCTAGTTAGTGATTCCATGACCAATAGTTTTCTATTTACATCAGAATCAGTAACAGAAGGACATCCAGATAAAATATGTGATAATATTTCTGATGCATTCTTAGATGAATATCTTAGACAAGACCCAAACTCAAGAGTTGCAGTTGAAACAATGGTTACTACAAATTTTGTTGCAGTATCTGGTGAGGTTACATCTAAAGCAAATTTTGATCAAAAAGCTCAAGAAGAATTAGTTAGAAAAACAATTAGAGAAATTGGATATGATAACAAAGATTTGATGTTTGATGCAGATACTTGTAAAGTTGATTTAAGACTACATTCACAAAGTCCTGATATTAGTCAAGGCATATCAGCTACTGAAGAAAAAGAACAAGGTGCAGGAGATCAAGGATTGATGTTTGGGTATGCAACAAATGAAACTGAAGAATTAATGCCCATGCCAATTTTACTAGCACACAAACTAATTCAAAAATTATCAGAAGTAAGAAGGGACAAGACTTTGCCATGGGTAAGACCAGACGGAAAATCACAAGTGTCTGTAAGATATGAAGATAACAAGCCAACAAAGATTGAAACAGTAATTGTTTCAACACAACATGCACCAAACATTTCTCAAGAAGAAATTTCAAAAGAAATTATAAATAAAGTAATCAAACCAGTTTTAGGAAATCTTTGGAATGATAAAATTAAAATTCACATTAATCCAACTGGAAAATTTGTAATTGGTGGTCCACACGGAGATGCAGGTTTAACAGGAAGAAAAATTATTGTTGATACTTATGGTGGATTTGGAAGACATGGAGGAGGAGCTTTTTCAGGAAAAGATCCTTCCAAAGTAGATAGATCTGCATGCTATATGTCTAGATATATTGCAAAAAATATTGTTGCAGCAGGATTAGCTGATAGATGTGAAGTACAACTTGCATATGCAATAGGAGTAGCTGAACCAGTATCACTTTATGTAAATACATTTGGAACAAACAAAATTCCAGAAAATCAAATTGAAGATTTGGTTAGAAAAAATTTTGATATGAAACCTACAGGAATAATATCACAATTAAATTTGAAGAGACCCATTTACAAAAAAACTGCTTCATATGGTCATTTTGGAAGAAATGAGCCTGAATTTACTTGGGAAAAAACAGACAAAGCTGAAACATTAAAGCAATCTGCCGGACTTTAATAATTCCAAAACTGATTGAAATTTCATTTCAGTAATTTTACGTAATTTGTTATGATTTCCTTTAAAATTTCCTATTAAAATATTGAGATCATCTACTCCAAAATCAGAATTTGAATTAGTTATTGCAGAATAATAAACATCTTCTAAATTTATTTTTCTAATAATTGTTTTAGTTCCTTTAGAGAAAAGTTTAACATATTGTTCAAAAGTAATACAATCAGGACCAACAAGATCAATAATTTTATTTCTAAATTTTGCTTGAAGAACTGATTGAAGAATTATTTTTACGACATCATTAATGTAAATAGGTTGAAATGAATAAGTTCCAGATCCTGGAATTTCAATTTTTCCCTTTTTAATTTGTTTTTTTAAATATTTTGTAAACAGATCATCTCTTCCAACAATGTATGAAGGTCTAAAAATTGTATAATTTAATCCAGAATTTATTATTTGTCTCTCTGCTTTATATTTAGAAATAAAATATCCTAATGAAGTATTAGGTGAAACACCAAGACCACTTGTATAAATAAATTTTTTAATTTTTGCTTTTTTACATAAATTTACAATATTGTTTGTAAATTCAATATTTATCATATCATAATCAGTTTTAATAGATTGTTTACCAATCCCAACAAGATGAATTAATGCATCTGAATTTTTAATTTTTGAAAGAATGTTTTTTTCATTATAATTTTTTGAAATTACTTTATGTTCATTTTTAAATTGTTTAAAGTCATTTCGTGATATTGAAATTAATTTAATATTTTTTTCAGATAAATATTTTCTGAGATTTCTTGCAATAAATCCACTTGCTCCAGTAATAACTATCTGATTATCTTTAACCATACAAATATCAAGTTATTTTTAATTTTAAATCTATTTAGAAGATTTTGCACATTAAGCAAACAAGAATTAATACAGTAAAATGAATACAACTGGAGTGGAAGAAAAAAAGACAAAATTAAGAACAGGTTATACCACTGGAAGTTCAGCAACTGCTGCGTCTAAATCTGCATTATTATCAATAATTAACCAGCAAAAAACTGAAAATGTATCTATTAGATTACCTAAAGGAAGTTTTATTGATATTCCAATACATTCTTGTGAATTTGAATCGAATAAAGCAAAATGTTCTGTAATTAAAGATGGGGGGGATGATCCGGATGTCACTCATGGTGCAGAAATTATAGTAGAATTATCACTTACAGAAAAAATAAATGAAATTGATATTGATGGAGGAGAAGGAGTAGGAATAGTTACCAAACCTGGTTTAGGTTTAGAAATTAATAAACCTGCAATAAATCCAGTTCCTAAAAAAATGATTATAGAGAATTTAAGAGAAGTTGGAGAAAAAATTCTTGTAAAAAATGGAATCAGAGTTTTGATTTCAGTTCCTAAGGGAAGAGAGTTAGGACCTAAAACAGATAACCCAAGATTAGGAATTAAAAATGGAATTTCAATTTTAGGAACTAGTGGAATTGTTATTCCATTTTCTACAGCATCTTATGCGGCATCAATTAGACAGAATTTAGATGTAACAATTGCAATGGGGAATGACACAGTAGTACTAACTACAGGTGGAAGAAGTGAAGATTTTGCAAAGAAGATAGTTGATTTACCAGAACATTGTTTTGTTCAGATGGGTGATTTTTCAGGATATACAATTCAACAGTGTGGTAAAAAAAATATCAAAAAAGCATATGTTGTTGGTTTTATTGGAAAACTTGCAAAGATGGCTGCAGGAGTAAAACAAACTCATGTTAAAGGTTCAAAGGTAGACATGAACTTTCTAGCAGAATTAGCAAGAAAATCAAATGCAACAAAAACAATAATTGAAAGTATTAAAAAAGCAAATACAGCAAGACATGTTTCTGAAATAATTCAGGAAAATAATGTTGAAGGATTTTTTGAGTTAATTTGTAGTGAGACGCATAAACATATGAGAAAACATTCTGAGGAAAAAGTTCCAATTGATGTAATATTGTTTGATTTTGATGGAAATATTCTGGCTAGAAAATCAGAAGAGTAAGGTATTTTATGAAATTTACAAAGTTTTGATTATGGAAAAAACTGCAGTTCTTGCAATTACTAAAAATGGAGTCAAAATCGGACAAAATCTAAAAGAACTATTTCCTAATTGGAATATTTTTGCACCTGTAAAATTATCAAATGAGAGTAATGAAATAACATGGTATTCTGAATCTACATCAGAAAAAATTATTGAACTTTTTAAAAATAATAATGCATTAGTGTGCCTGTTTTCGTTGGGTGCGGTAATTAGATTAATTGCACCACATTTGAAAGACAAAAAAACAGATCCAGCTGTAATTGTAATTGATGATAAAACAAATTTTGTAATTAGTGTATTATCTGGACATATTGGAGGAGCAAATGAGCTAACTCAAGAAATTGCAGAAAAAATAAGTGCATTACCAGTAATAACTACTGCAGCTGATGTTAACAAAACTATTGCAGTGGATATGATAGGAAGAGAATTTAATTGGAAAATTGATGATGATTCTACGGTAACAAAAATTAGTGCACATATGGTAAATGAAGAACCAATTGGGGTTTTTCAAGAAATAGGCAAAAAAAATTGGTATAAAGTATTACCAAAAAATGTTTCAATTTATGATAATTTAGAAGATTTGAAGAATTCAAATTCTAAAGCGTATCTTATAATTTCTGATAAAATTATTGATAAAAATTTAGATAAAGAATCTGTAATATATCGTCCTCCAAGTTTAGTAATTGGTATTGGATTACACTGGGATACCCCAAAAGAAACAATTAGAGAAGGAATAGAACATTGTCTAGAAAAATTCAAACTTAGTTCAAAATCTATTGCAAAACTAGTATCAATAAAAAAACCACAAGATGTTCAAGGACTGATAGACATTGGAAAAGAAATGGATGTTCCAGTAGAATATGTAAACAGAGAAGATTTATCTGAGATTTCTGCACCAAATCCTTCCGAAACTGTAAAAGCGTTTGAAGGAACTGCAAGTGTATCTGAAGCTGCTGCGATCAAAATTTCTGGTGGAGAATTAATTGTAGAAAAACAGAAATTTCCGCCAAATTTGACCATAGCTATTGCGAGGATTATGAATTGAAGCGTGGATTATTAATTATTGACAGAGGAAGTAGAGAAAGAGAAGTATCTGAAGAATTAGAGACTATTTGTGAAAGAATTAAGGCAAAAAGTGATTATGTATTCACAGATTTTTGTTTCTTAGAGGTAATTCCACCATATATTGAGGCTGGAATTACTAAATGTCTCAAAGAAGATATTGATTCGTTAACTATAGTTCCTTACTTTTTGTACCCTGGTAAAAAAGTGAAAAATGCAGTTACTGATGTAATGAAGTTTCAAAAAGACACCAAAGTGAAATTTGTTGTTACAAAGCAAATGAGTATGCACAAAACTTTGGTAGATGTAGTTAAAAATAGAATATCTACAACACTTAAAGAAAATCAAATCACTCTTCAAAAAAAAGATGTTGATGTAATGATTATTGGACATGGTAGTAAAGATCCTAATGCACAAATGTCTCTAAACTACATTGTAAATGAACTAAAAGATTCCTATAGAAATGTAAGTAGATGTTGGTTAGAAATTGAAAAACCAGATATTTTTGAAGGAGTAAAAAAATGTGAAAAAGATAATCCTGAAGTTCTAGTAATTGTTTTTTATTTTCTCCATGAAGGAGCACATGTAAAAACTGATATCAATAATGATTTAACGCCAGCACTTGAAAACTCTAATCTGAAAAGAACATACATTACAAAACATTTGGGAACAGATGAAAAAATGATAGATTTGATAATAGAAAGGGCAAAAGAGGTAGAAGATGCAAACTGAAAAAGGTCAATCAATTGAAGATGCAAGTATGCAAATGATTGAAGATGAAATTGGCTCACATCACTATAATGAAAAAGAATGGCCTATTGTTAGAAGAGTTATTCATTCTACAGCAGATTTTGATTTTGCAGGAAAAAATAAAATAATTTTCCACAAAGATGCAATTGAGAGTGCCATGAACGCTTTAAGAAATGGTTGTAGCATCATAGTTGACGTTAATGGAGTGATTGGAGGATTGAATAAGCAAAATCCAAAGGATTTTGGAAATAACATAGTTTGTAATATTTCAAATCCAAAAATAATGGAATTGGCAAAAAAAGAAGGAAAAACACGTTCTCAAGTATCTATGAGAGAAGCCATATCGGATATTGATGGTGGAGTTGTAGCCATAGGAAACGCGCCTACTGCCTTAATGGAGATTATTCAGATGGTTAAAGAAGGCATAGTAAAGCCTGCATTGATTATTGGAATTCCAGTAGGATTCGTCTGTGCTGCAGAATCAAAAGAGGAGTTATCAAAATTGGAGGAAGCGCCATTTATCACTAATATTGGTAGAAAAGGAGGAAGTTCATCAGCTTCTGCCATAATTAATGCAATCTTTAAGTTAATTAGAGAAAAATTAGCTTCTTGAATACTTTAAACAATTTTTCACAAAAATTTGTGCATAGTTTCCGCTATCAAAATATAGATGGCCGTATGAAGCAAGTGTATTGTACTGCATCATTCCATCTTGATGTTTTTTAATTCCCTCACCAATTTCCAAGTCATAAGCAAATTTAGAATCAGAAGAGACTGAATCTAACTGTGAATAATGAAATTCATGACCTTGAAAATTATTTAGTCTTTCTGATATGATAGTTTTTGCAATAATCTTGCCTTTTGTATAATTGAGTCTCATTTTCTCTGTCATTTTAGTTTCAGCATCAAACAAACCAACCATTTTGTATTTTTTGTTATGATAAATAATAGACTTTGTTAGATACATCAATCCACCGCATTCAGCATAAATTGGAAGATTGTCTTCAGATAATTTCTTAATAGTTTTTTTCATAGTTTGATTTTTTTCAAGTAAATTACCTAAAACTTCAGGAAAACCACCACCAATGTATAGTCCATTACATTTTGGAATTTTTTTATCTTTAACAGGACTAAAAAATTTTAGAACTGCTCCTTCCCTACGTAATGCTTCTAGATTATCTTGGTAATAGAAATTAAATGAAGTATCAAGGGCAACTGCAATTGTGGTTTTTGTTTTTTTATAAACAGGTTTTGATTTTTTTGGAAGATCAATTGGATTTTTTAAAATTTTTATAATTTGAGAAATGTCTAAAGATTTTGAAATTATTTTTGATATTTTTTCAATTTGATTTTTCATATTTTTGTTATCTAATGTTGAAATTAATCCAAGATGTCGTGAATCCATATTTAGTAGGGGATTTTTTGGAATTACACCAATAATTGGAATTTTGATTTTTTCCAGAGCACTTCGACACAAAATTTCATGTTTTTTACTACCAATTTTGTTGAGGATGATTCCAGATATACGAGAATTTCTATGAAATTTTTGAAAACCTAGAGCAGTTGCAGCAATAGAACGAGCAGTTTTGCTTGCATCTAAAACTAAGAGTACAGGGGATTTAGTTATAGAAGCTACATGATGAGTGCTTGCATAATTAGAGTCTCCACCAAATCCATCATAGTAACCCATCACACCTTCAATAATAGATACATCAGATTTGGAATTAGAAACAAAACTATTCAAAAGTTGATTCTTTCCCATTAACCAAACATCCAAGTTGTAGGTCTCATGTTTTGAAATATTAGATAGATATCTAGGATCTATATAATCAGGCCCTACCTTAAAAGGTTGGACTGAATAACCCTGTTTTTGTAAGGCATGAATAATAGCACATGTAATGGATGTTTTTCCAACTCCACTTGTAACACCTGTTAATACAATTCTTGGAATTTTCAATTTGTATGATTAGAATCATTTTTTATTTAAATTGGTTTATTTTTAAGAAATGCTCAATGTTTTTAGTGAGATAATTTGAATATCATATATGGAAACAGATGGTTTAATCATTGTTTATACAGGAAAGGGAAAGGGAAAGACAACAGCAGCATTAGGAATTGCATTACGAGCTACAGGTTATAAAAAGAAAATTTGTATGATTCAGTTTATCAAAGGTTCATGGCATTATGGTGAAATGGATTCATCTAAAAGGCTTGAACCGGAATTTGAAATGATTGCAATAGGTAAAGGATTTGTTGGAATTATAGATGATAAGAGTCCAAAGGAAGATCATCAAAAAATTGCCAAAGAAGCAATTAGGATTAGTAATGAAAAAATCCAATCAGGAAACTATGATATTGTCATTTTAGATGAGATTAACTATGCAGTAAATCTTGAATTAATTTCAGTTGATGATGTTCTAAATTTAATCAAATCAAAGCCACAAAGAGTGGATTTAGTTCTAACAGGAAATTATGCCAGAGAGGAAGTTATTGAAATAGCAGATCTAGTAACAGAGATGAAAGAGATTAAACATCCCTTTCAGCGTGGAATTAAAGCCAAAAAGGGAATAGATTTCTAACCAGTAACATTAATTTACACACTTTGGAGTTTTAGAAGAAATGTCTACTGAAATTCAAGAAATGCCTGAAGAAAGTGAAATTGTTCTTGCTACTGTCACCAAAGTAATGGATCATGGAGCTTATGTGACATTAGATGAATATGATGATATTCAAGGATTTTTACATATTTCAGAGATTGCTCCTGGTTGGATTAGATCAATAGGCAGATTTGTCAGAGATGGTGAGAAAAAAGTTTTACTTGTAAAGAAAGTAAATTCTAAACGTGGAGATATTGATTTATCATTAAAACAAATCTCAAAAGATCAGAAAAAACAAAAACTAAAGGAAGTTAAAAAATTCGAAAAAGGTAAAACATTATTGCAAAATGTGCAAGATAAAGCAAAACTATCAGATGAAGAAATTGAAAAATTAGAAGATAAAATTTTTTCAAAATTTGATTCAGTTTATGATGCATTCATAGAGATTGGACGAAATGGAATTGAGTCTGTAAAGGAACTCAAACTTGCAAAAAAAACTGCAACTGTAATTGAAGAGATTTGCTCAAAAATAAAACTTCCATCAGTTGAAATTAGAGGAATTATGGAAATTACAAACGAGAAAACAGATGGGGTAGAAATTATTAAAAAAATATTATTAGATGAATTAAAAAAAGATCCAACTATAGATATTACATATTTAGGAGCGCCAAAATATAGACTATCGATAACTTCAGATAATTTTAAATCTGCTGAGAAAACATTAAAGCCAATCATTGCTGAAATTCAATCAAACATAGAGAAGAAAAAAGGTTCATTCAAATTTACTAGAGAAGAATCAAAGAAAACTAGAGAAAATTAAGATGAGATTTCAATTAAGAAAATGTTCAAAGTGTAATCATTATACATTAAAAGAAAAATGCCCCAAGTGTAATGAGGAAACAATTTCTGTACATCCAGCAAAATTTTCACCTGATGATAAATACATGAGATACAGATTAGCTGAAAGATATTCTTAGAAGATTAAGATATAGGTTTGTACTCTTTATTTATTTCATAAATAAAAACTCCAATCATTGGTCCAATTTTTTCTTCAACAAAGCTTTGAGATGCATATACTAATCTTAATGGTCCATCTCCATTAGATGGATATTTGATATCTTTACCATAAACTCCTATTGTTCCAGGCACATAAGTTGGGTATTGTTCTGAAAAATTATTAGGATTAACATATCCTAATGGAGAAAAAGGAAACATTTGACCAAGTAAAGTTTCATTATTAAAATAATCAGTGCCATCTGAGCCATTTGGATGTAAGAATTTTGATTCATCATATCCTGCTATTCTCATGAACCATTGTTTCTTAGATTCGTCACCTCCTCCACGTAACACATAGAAAGAATCTGGTGAATCAATATTCAATTTTTCACCTGCGACAAAAACAAGAATATAATCTGCCTGCATTTCTTGTAACATGCGCCAAGCCTCATCAGGATTACTAAGTAGCATTCTTGCAATATTTTCAATTATACGAGTACTAACAGTTGAATTATCAGCTAATGTGGCTCTTTCCCCCATTGTTGAAATCCAATAACCATAATCCCACCAAGCTGCAACTACGGAATCTTTTGGAGTGTTATTTTTTATCCACTCCATTGAATCAAGCCAATCAGAGGTAGCAATCGTAAATGCACTTCCACCATTCAGAATAGTAGGAGGAGCCTTAGATAGAACAAATAAATCTGCACCTACAGGATAAATCATAGGTATTATCAAAAGAATGATTATTCCTGCAACAAACGGTAGTTTAATCAATTTTCCAATTGGTTTCTTATTGCCAGGTTTATTTTTGAAAAATTCTTTAATTAAAGCAGTTAAACCCAAAGATGCTAAAATAATTACTGCAATTGATCCAAATACTTCTAATCTAACAAAAGTTGAACTCACATATACGCCAGCAAGTCCTAAAATTAAAGAAAAAGATAACATATCATTTTTAATAAAACTGGAATTTTTGTTTTGAATATTTTTAATTATCAACCATATTCCTATACCTGAAAAAATTATTAAAACTGAATGGAACATAAATGATTGCGAAAGTGTTGTCGTTGCATGTTCTGCTACAGAATCTACTAGTGGATCAGTTGTAGTTAAAAAAGGATTTAATGCATTAAGATATCTATGACTAGGTAATGGTAAAAATTGAGAATCAGAATTAATTATCATTATACTTGTGGCAATAATTAAAAGCGCCACCAATAACAGTAAACCATTTCTTGTTTTATTTTTTGAACTTTTATTTTGAATAAAAATACAAGATACAAAAAATAAGGTAGAAACTATTAATGAAATTCCACCCATACCAAAAATAAAATTAGAACTTACTCGTTCAAATCCAAAAGAAGTCAAAACAGTAGTAATTGTATAAAGAGGAATAGCCCATATGATAAATTTATGATCAGTTCTTAAAAATGGTAATGTAAGAAAGAAAAGCCCTATTGGAATAATAAAGAATTGATTACCTCCCCAAGCTGAGATGGAAAATACAGTGAAAATTCCAGCTCCAATGAGTTTTGCAAATGCTACTTTTTTGTTTTGAGAATTTATCCCACTTAAGAGTAAATATATGGTCAAAAGACTGAAAAATAACCCTAGAGGTTCTGATTTGAACCATCCAATTGGACCTCTAATTAGTATCGGCAATGAAACTGAAAACAACATAGCAGAAAACAAACCAGCAGTAGTGCCACCTATGACTCTAACTAAAGCAAAAAGAACAATTGCAGATAAAGAACCAAAGACTACTGGAAATATTATAGTAAAATC
>Ga0209997_10000537_pt1 | contig 12699 bp, 11 predicted proteins | sample CR04metaG_FD_182079 | JGI IMG/M metagenome (GOLD analysis project Ga0209997, IMG submission 182079) | Deep subsurface microbial communities from Mariana Trench to uncover new lineages of life (NeLLi) - CR04 metaG (SPAdes) (version 2) | ecosystem: Environmental > Aquatic > Marine > Ocean trench...
TCGGCCGGGAACACGTGCCCGCCGGTGCCGCCGGCGGCCAACACCACCAAATGCGCCCGCGGGGCCGTCATCCGAACGCTCCCCGGCGGGCACGGACCTGCATGAATTCGTGCCCCTGCATGCTCGCCCGCTGGCGCGTCAGCGCCAGAACCATGCCCATGGCAAAGGCCATGGCCACGGTGGACGACCCGCCATAGGAGATGAGCGGCAGGGTCATGCCCTTGGGCGGCATCAGGTGGATGGTGGAGGCCATGTTGATGATGGCCTGCAGGCCGAACTGGGCGAGCAGGCCGGCGACGGCCAGGAGGACGAACAGGTCGTTGTCCCTGAGCACGCGGGAAAACCCGCGCAGCACCACGAAGGCGAACAGCCCGACGACGACAAGGCAGGCTATAAGGCCGAATTCCTCGCCGGCGACGGCGAATATGAAATCGGCGTGGGCGTCGGGCAACATCTCCTTGATGCGCCCCTCCCCCGGGCCGCGCCCGAACAAACCCCCGTTGCGGAAGGCCTGGAGCGCCTGGGTGACCTGGTAGCCGTCCGCGGCCAGGGGGTCGAGGAAGCGATCGATGCGGGCCTGGACATGATCGAAGGCGAAGTAGGCGCCGACGCCGCCGCCCAGGAAAACGAGCGCGATCCCCACCACCAGCGCCATCGGCAAGCCGACCAGGAAAAGCTGCACGCCCCACACGCCGGCGACGACGACGGCCATGCCCACATCCGGCTGCATCAGCAGGAGCCCGACCACCAGGGCGAACAGCCCGGCGGCAATCCGGTAGCCGGGAAAGCGCTCGTCCAGGCGCCGCTCCGTCAACATCCAGGCGGCGATCACCGCGTAGCTGGGCTTGACGAACTCGGACGGCTGCAGGGAAAAGCTGCCCAACGGGATCCAGCGGGTGGCGCCGTTGATCTCCTCGCCGGCGAAAAGGGTCACCACCATCAGCCCCAAGGCGGCGGCGCAGCCGAACACGGCGAGCCGGCGGACGCCCCGCGGGGCGAGAAGAGAGGTGCCGAACATCACCGCCAGCGCCAGGGGCAGGAAAACGAACTGGCGGCGCGCGAAGTGGAAGGTCTCCAGGCCGATGCGCTCGGCCGCCGGCGGCGAGGCGGCCATGGTCAGCACGGCGCCGACGGCGGCGATGGCCACCATCGCGGCCAGGGTCCAGCGGTCGACCGTCCACCACCAACGGCCAAGGAGACTGGTATCGGTACGGGCGAAGGTGCTCATCTCGTTCGCTCCTCAGCCCCCTACGTCCGCCGATCCCCGGATGCACCGGAGTCGTCCTCGTACGGGTCCTCGTGCTTCCCCGGCATCGCTTCCACCAGGTCTCGGAAGACCTCGCCGCGCGCCTCGAAGTCCTTGAACTGGTCGAACGACGCGCACGCCGGCGACAGCAACACCACCGCGCCGTCCGCTCCGTCCTCCAGCGCCAGGGCCCGGGCCTGCCCGACGGCGGCGGCCAGGGACCCCGACAGGGTGGTCGCCACCCTGCCGTCAAGGGCCTTGGCGAAGGCCTCTGCCGCCTCGCCAATGAGGAAAGCGTGGCGCAGCCGGTCGAGATGGGGTTCCAGCGCCTCCAGCCCGCCCTCTTTGGACCGGCCGCCGGCGATCCAGTAGATGGTGTCGTAGCAGGCGAGCGCCTTGGCCGCGGCATCCGCGTTGGTGGCCTTACTGTCATTGATGTAGGTAACGCCGTCGACAACCGCTACCTGCTCCTGGCGGTGGACCAGGCCCGGGTAGCTCTGGATGCAGGCCATGATCACATGGGGCTGGGTGCCGGAGGCCTTGGCGGCGGCGTAGGCCGCGGCGGCGTTCTGCCAATTGTGCGCGCCGGGCAGGGTCGGCACCCCCTTCAGGTCGAGCACCGGTACCGCCTGGCCCTCGGTGTCGTCGTGGAGCATCCCGTCGATGGCGTAGACGCCGCCGGCGATGAGCCGGGTACCGGAAATGGGAACCACCACCTGGTCGCCCTGCGCCTTGAGATCCTCGTAGACGGCCCGGGAGCGATCGTCGTCGACGCCCACCACCGCCGTGCGCGGCGTCGTCTGGCGGTGGAAAATCAATCTTTTGGCGGCAACGTAGTCGTCCATGGTGCCGTGGCGGTCCAGGTGATCGGGGCTGATATTGAGCAGCACCGCCACGTCGAAGGTAATCAACATGGTCAGCTCGAGCTGGAAGGACGACATCTCCAGCACATAGACCCCCTCCTCCCCCAGGGGATCGAGGTCGAGCGCCGGAACGCCCAGGTTGCCGCCCACTTCCGCAGCGCGGCCCGAGACCTGCAGGATGTGCCCGATGAGGGCCGTGGTGGTGGACTTGCCGTTGGTGCCGGTGATCCCGATGAAAGCCGCGTCGCGCTGGGAGCGGACCAGCAACTCGGTGTCGCCGATGACCTCCAGGCCGGCGGCGCGGGCCATGTTGACCACCGGATGCTCCTCGGGCCGGCCATGGGGAATGCCGGGGCTGAGGACCAGGGTGGTCAGCTCACGCCAGTTGCAGCGGTAAAGGTCGACCAGGGGAATGTCGGCCTTGCGGGCCTCGGCGCGGGCGTCCTCGCTGTCGTCCCAGGCCCACACATCGGCCTCGCCCTCCACCAGCGCCTTCGCCGCCGACAGCCCCGAGCGGCCGAGTCCGAAGACGGCAACGGGAATACCGGCGAAGGGGAACATGGGGATCATGGGCCGTCCCTCACCGCAGCTTCAGGGTGGCGAGGCCGGCCAGGGCCAGGATGGTGGCGATGATCCAGAACCGGATGACGATGGTCGATTCGGCCCAGCCCTTTTGCTCGAAGTGATGGTGCAGCGGCGCCATGCGGAAAACCCGCTTGCCGGTGAGCTTGAACGAGACCACCTGGACGATCACCGAAACGGTCTCCAACACGAACAGCCCGCCGACGATGGCCAGCACCAGCTCGTGCTTGATGATCACGCTGATGGCGCCCAGGGCCCCGCCCAGGGCGAGCGAGCCGGTGTCTCCCATGAACACCTTGGCCGGCGGCGCGTTGAACCACAGGAATCCCAGACCCCCGCCGACCAGGGCGCCCAGGAACACGGCCAGCTCGCCGCTGCCGGGCACGTAGTGGAGCTGCAGATACCCGGAGAAAACGGCGTTGCCCACCAGATAGGAGATCAAGGCGAACACGCCGGCGGCGATCATCACCGGAACGATGGCCAGCCCGTCCAGGCCGTCGGTGAGGTTGACGGCGTTGGACGCCCCCACCATGACCACCACCGCAAAGGCCGGGAACATCCACCCGAGGTCGATCAGCAGGCTCTTGAAGAAGGGCACGGCCAGGGTGGTGCTCAGGGACCCGGGCAGCAGGCGCATGATCCACAGGCTCGCGGCGACGGCGATGACCGCCTGCAACCCCAGTTTCAGCTTGGACGACAGGCCGACGCTGTTGCGGTGCATCACCTTCAGGTAGTCATCGAGAAAGCCGATGGTGCCGTACGTGATGGTCACCGCCAGGGCCACCCACACGTAGCCGTTGGTGAGATCCGCCCACAGCACCGTGGCCACCGTCAGCGCGAACAGGATCAGGAAGCCGCCCATCGTCGGCGTGCCCTGCTTGGTGAAGTGACTCTCCGGGCCGTCGGCGCGGATCGGCTGGCCGCCGTTCTGGCGGGAGCGCAATGTGCGGATGAGCACCGGTCCGAAAACGAAGCTGAGCACGAGGGCCGTGATCACGGCGCCGCCGGTGCGGAAGGTGAGGTACCGGAAAACGTTCAGCACCGCGAACTGATCGGAGAGCGGATAGAGGAAATGGAACAGCATGGGCGCGTTCCGTCCCTATTCGTCGTTGGCGGCGCGTTTCGGCGCCGCCGCGTCGTCGCCGGACTCCAGCTTCAGCAGCGACCGCACGAGCAGGCCCGTGCGGGTGCCCGCCGATCCCTTGACGACGATCACGTCACCGGGCTGCACCGCCGCCGTCACCATGGGGGCCAGCATCTGGGAATCGGCGGCGTGGCCGCCGCGCATGGGGCGGGGCAGGGCGTCCCACAGGTGCGCCATGTCCGTCCCCGCCGTGAACACCACATCGATGCCGTGCTCCTCCAGGGGACCGGCCAGGGCCGCATGCGCCTCCGGCGAGGCGGCGCCCAACTCGAGCATGTCGCCGAGCACGGCGATGCGCCGCCCGCCGGGGCCCGGGCGGGCCTGGCCGAGCACCTCGATGGCGGCGCCCATGGAAACGGGGCTGGCGTTGTAGCTTTCGTCGATGAGTTCGAACCGTCCGCCGGCGATGCGCACGCCATAGCGTTGACCGCGCCCGGTGAGCGCCGTAAGCCGATCGAGGTCGGCGGCGGCCCGGAAAACGTCTCCGCCGGCCGCGGCGACCGCCGCCAGGACCGCGAGGCCGTTCATCACCCAGTGGCGGCCGGCAATGCCGATGCGGCAGGCCACGTCGTCGCCGGATACATTGGCCAGGATGCGCGAACCGTCGCCATCCGGGGAGGACTCGACCAGACGCACGCTGGCGTCCACATGCCCGCCGAAGCCGAGGATGGTGTCTACGCCCCGCGCCCTGGCGGCGGCGGCAAGGCGGTCGAAATGGGGATTGTCGCGGTTGAGCACGGCGACGCCGCCGGGCTCCATGCCGGCGAACACCTCCGCCTTGGCGTCGGCGATCTGCTCGACGGTGTCGAAAAAGGCGCTGTGCACGGCCTCCACGGTGGTGATCACGGCCACATGGGGACGCACCAGCCGGGACATGGGTTCGATCTCTCCGGGATTGTTCATACCCATCTCGAAAACGCCGAAGGCGGTGTCCGACGGCATGCGGGCGAGGCTCAGCGGCAGGCCCCATTTGTTGTTGAGGCTTCCCTTGCTGGCGCTCGTCGGCCCCTGGCGGCCGAGCACCGTTTTCAGCGCCTCCTTGACCCCTGTCTTGCCGACGCTCCCGGTCACCGCGATGATGCGCCCGTCGGTGCGCGCGCGGGCCGCCGCCCCCAGGTCATCGAGCGCCGCCAGGGTGTCGTCGACGACCAGCAGGGGCATGTCCGCGGCCCCATTCGGCGGCGCCCGTTCGACGATGGCGGCGGCGGCGCCCCGCGCCTCGGCGAGAAAGTCGTGCCCGTCGAACCGGGGTCCCTTGATGGCGACGAACAGGTCGCCGGGCCTCAGGGTACGGGTGTCGATGGAGACGCCGGTGGCTTCCCATGTGGCGCCGCCGCGCCCGCCGGTCGCCTCCGCCGCTTTCGCCGACGTCCACAGGATGTCCCGGTCTTTGTCTCCGACCGTCATCGTCCCAGCTCCCCGATGGCGGCGCGCAGGACTTCGGCGTCGTCGAAAGGCCGCACCTCGTCGCCGACGATCTGGCCCTGCTCGTGTCCCTTGCCGGCGACCACCAACAGGTCGCCGGGCCGCAACTCGGCGACCGCGGCGGCGATGGCCTGGCGCCGGTCCGCGATGTCGCGTGCCCCTTCGCAGGCGGCCAGGATCTGGCGGCGGATGCGCGCCGCATCCTCGCCGCGCGGGTTGTCGTCGGTGACGATGACCACGTCGGCGAGGGCGCATGCCGTGCGCCCCATCTGGGGCCGCTTGCCGGGGTCGCGGTCGCCGCCGCACCCGAACACCACGAAGAGGCGTCCCCGGGCGTGGGGACGCAGGGCCTCGAGCACGTTGGCGAGGGCGTCCGGCGTGTGGGCGTAGTCGACGAAAACGGCGGCGCCGCCGGGGTGGCCAGCGATCCTTTGGACCCGTCCCGGCGCCCCGTCCAGGCCCTCCAGGGCGGCCACGGCGCGCTCTGCGTCCTCGCCGCAGGCGAGCGCCAGGCCGAGGGCGCAGAGCGCGTTTTCGGCCTGGAAGGCGCCGACCAGGGGCAGGGTGACCGTATGGGCCCGGCCCATGACGGTCAGCCGCAACCGCTGTCCTTCGGGCAGCGGCGCGGCGTCCTCCAGGCGGATGTCTTCGCCCCGGGCGCCGTAGGTGATGATGCGGTGTCCCCTGGCCGCGCAGACGGCCCGCACGGCCTCGCCGTATGGCGCGTCCGCGTTCACCACCGCCACGCCGCCGGCGCCCATGATGTCGGAGAACAGCCGCGTCTTCGCCTCCAGGTACGATTCCATGGAGCCGTGGTAATCCAGGTGGTCCCGGGACAAATTGGTGAACGCGCCGGCCGTCACGCGCACCCCGTCCAGGCGGTGCTGGGCGAGGCCGTGGCTGGAGGCTTCCATGGCCAGGCACTCGACGCCCCGCCCGGCCAGGTCGGCGAGAATGCGGTGCAGCTCCACCGGGTCGGGGGTGGTCAGGCTGCCGGCGACCTCCAACCCGGGTGCGGATATGCCGAGGGTGCCCAGGCCGGCGGCCTGACGGCCCAGCCGCGTCCACACCTGGCGCAGGAAGGACACCACCGAGGTCTTGCCGTTGGTCCCGGTTACCGCGGCCACCGTGGGCGGCTGGGAAGCGAAGAATCGCGCCGCCATGAGGGCGAAACGGCGGCGCGGATTGTCGTCGACGAGCAGGGGAACCGGAGGCTCCCGGTTTTCGATGCGGGTGCCGGGCGGCGCCAGCACGGCCGCCGCGCCGCGCCGCATCGCCTCGGGGATGAAGGCCCGGCCGTCGGCGCGGGCGCCGGCCAGCGCGGCAAAGAGGAATCCGGGCTCGACCAGGCGCGAGTCACATGTCAGACCGACGATGTCCGTATCCTTGCTTATCGCTCTTTGTGCCACCTGGGAATCGTCTCCTTCGACAAGATCAATGAGCCGCAAGGGGTTGCTCCCGGACCTTCGCCGGCGGGGCGTTGAGGGAAGCGAGCAGCGGGTGCGCGCCTATCGGCGTCTCTTCCCCGGGGACCGGAGCGAGGCCCACAAGGGGCGCCATGCGCCGCACCATCCGGGCGACCACCGGCGCGGCGACCCGGCCCCCGGTGGCGGCCTTGCCGTCGGTGCCCTTGGGCTCGTCGAGCAGGATCAGCACCACATAGCGGGGCGCATTCATGGGGAAGGCGCCGACGAAGGACGAAATCGAGGCGTCGCTGCGGTATCTGCCGCCCTCCAGTTTGTCGGCGGTTCCCGTCTTGCCGCCGACCCTGTAGCCCGGCGCCTGCGCCCCCCTGCCGGTGCCGCGGAGCACGACCAGGCGCATCAGCGCGCGCATCTGCCGCGACGTGGCCACGGACAACACCCGCCTGCCTCCCGGCTGGACGCCGTCGGGCCGGCGCAGCAGGGTCGTCGGACGCGCGATGCCGCCGTTGACCACGGTGGCCACGGCCCCCGCCATCTGCAACAGGGTCACGGCGATGCCGTGGCCGTATCCGATGGTCATGGTGTTGATGTCGCGCCACCGCGCCGGAATCAGCGGCGGCGCCACCTCGGGCAGCTCGATGGGCGAACGGCTGAGCAGCCCGAAGTTGCCGAGATAGGACCGCTGGACCCGGGTGCCCACGTCCAGGGCCATCTTGGCGGCCCCGATATTGGACGAATAGACCAGGATTTCCGGCACCGACAGCCACCGGTTGCGGCCGTGGAAGTCGGTGATGGTGAAGCGGGCGACGCGGATGGGCCGGCTGGCGTCATACCCGTCGCGCAGGGTCACCGCGCCGCTGTCCAGGGCCATGGCCGTGGTGAACAGCTTGAAGGTGGAGCCCATCTCGTAGACGGCCTTGGTCACCCGGTTGAAACCGGCCTCGCCGCCGGCGGTGGCGGGCCGGTTGGGGTCGAAGTCGGGCAGGGAGGCGAGGGCCAGGATTTCGCCGTTCCTCACGTCGAGCACCAGCCCGGCGGCGCCCAACGCCCTGGACCCGATGAAGGCGGCGGAGAGCTCCTGGCGCAGCATCGCCTGCAGGCGAAGGTCGACCGACAGCCGCAAGGGTCCGCCGCGGCGCAGGGTTTCGTCGAAACGCCGTTCCAGGCCGGCGATGCCGCGGCCGTCCACGTCGGTGAACCCAAGCAGATGCGCCGCCGTCCGCCCGTGGGGGTAGACCCGGTGCTCGCCGCGCTGGAAGGCGAGGCCGGGGATGCCGAGGCGGTTGACCGCGTATTGCTGCGTCGGGGTCAGGGTGCGGCGCAGCCAGACGAAGCGCCCCCGGGACGTCAGCTTGGCCAGCACCTCGGACCGGTCGAGGCCGGGCAGGACCCCCACCAGCTTGTCGGCGGCCTCTTCCGCGTCGAGCACCTCGGTGGGGTCGGCGTAAAGCGAAACGGTGGGCAGGCTGGTCGCCAGGATGACGCCGTTGCGGTCGGTGATGTCGGCGCGCCCGCTGGTCGCGGCGCGGGCCGGGGCCACGGCCGCCGGGCGGGACTCGGCGCCCCTCCCCAGCAAGGTCAGGTCGACCAGGCGCCCGGCGATGGCAAGAAAGGCCAGCGCGAAGACGACGCTGGTGACCAGCAGGCGGTTGCGCCCCGTTTCCAGGGCCTGCTTGCGGGTGCCCTCCAGGCGGATCCGGTGCCGTTGCCAGGCTTCCGCGTGGATGGAACGGGACATCTCGCCCTGTGTCACCGGATCACCCTTCCGCCGATTGATGGTGTGGGAAGACGCGGCGTGTTCCGGTCCGCCACGTTGGTCCTCGGGGCGCGTTCGCGGCCGGACGAGAGCACCGACAGCGTGGCGAGGGTGCCCAACTGCTCCGATTCCACGGGGCGCAGCCCCAGGTGCCGCGCGGCCAAGGGGCCCAGGCGCGCGGGATCGTTGAGATAGCTCCACTCCGCCTTGAGCACGCGCATGGCCCGCCGCTCGGCCAAGATGGAGCGGTTGAGGCCGACGAACTCGTCCTCCAGGTCCTGCACCCGGTACTTGAGCGAGAACAGGGCCAGGCTCAGCACCGCGGCCAGGAAGACGAAAAGCACCGTGGTCCGCCGCATCATGCCGGGCCTCCCCTCATGGCGCCGGTCCACGGCGGCCCGGCGGTACGTTCGGCGGCCCTGAGGCGCGCCGAGCGGGCGCGCGGATTGGCGGCGATCTCGTCCGCCGAGGGCTTGGCCACCCCGCGGCCGAGGAGGAGAAAACTGGGCGGCGGCGGCGCCTCCGCGGGGCCGGGGACGTGGCGCGAAGGCCGGGGCGCGGCGCCGCCGCGGATCCTCAGGAAATCCTTGACCGTCCTGTCCTCCAGGGAATGGAAGGAGACCACGGCCAAACGGCCCCCGGGGCCGAGCAGGGTTTCCGCCGCCGACAGGCCCCGGTCGAGCTCGCCGAGTTCGTCGTTGACGTAAATGCGCAGGGCCTGGAAGGTGCGGGTGGCGGGATCGATGCCGTCCCGGGACCGGGTGACGACGCGGCGCACCAGGTCGGCCAACTGGCGGGTCCGGGTGATGGGCGCCTCGGCGCGGGCCTCGACGATGGCCCGGGCGACGCGCCGGGATGCCCGTTCCCCGCCGTACCGATAGATAATGTCGGCGAGTTCCTTTTCGCCCGAGTGGTTGACCACGTCGGCCGCGGTCCTTCCCACTTTGTCCATGCGCATGTCGAGGGGGCCGTCGGCCTGGAAGGAAAAGCCGCGCGCCGGAGCGTCCAGTTGCATCGACGACAGGCCCAGATCCAGGGCAACGCCGTCCACCCGGTCGACGCCGACACCACCAAGCAGCCCCGTCATGTCGCCGTAGCGCCCGTGGATGACCGTGAAGCGGCCCGGATACCGGCGCTCCATATGGGTGCCGCTCCGCACCGCATCGGGGTCGCGGTCGATACCCCAGACCGTGCACCGGGCGGCCTTGAGGACGGCTTCCGAATATCCCCCGGCGCCGAAGGTGGCGTCCACGTAGATGGCGCCGTCGCGGGGGGCCAAAACCTCCAGCACCTGGCGCAGCATCACCGGCGTGTGGGCGGGCGCCGACACGGCTAAGCCTCCTCGTCCCGGTTTCGGCGCAGGCGCAGGGTGGCGCGGCGCGACCGGGCACGCTCCAATGCCTGGTTGTGGTTGGCGTCGTAGGCCTTGGGCTCCCAGATCTGCAGGCGCGCGCCGCGGCCCACGAACAGGGCCTCGCCGGCCAGGCCCGCGTGCTCGATCAGCACCTTGGGCAGCACGATGCGGCCCTCGGGATCGAACGGCAGGGGATGGGCGTTCTCCAGGATGATGGCGGCCAGGTCGTCGTGGTCGTCGGAGAACATGTCCAGGTCCTCGAGGCTCGCGCTGATGCGGACCATGAAGTCCTCGTCGCACGCCTCGATGGCCGGAAATTTGAACAGGGGATACGCGTACAGCCCGGCGAAGTCGTGCTCCCGGAAGGTATCGCGAAAGGGTTTGGGAACGGAAATCCGCCCCTTCTTGTCGATCCTGTTGACGTACCTGCCGACCAGCAGCGCCATGCCGACCCCCGAGAAACCGTTCCCCGCCCCGGCATTCGCCGGAGTCCCGCCCCACGCGGTGCCTCCCCTTTAGACACATTCTGGGCCATATTGGGATACCATGGGAAATCATGGGCGTCAATGGGATACTGTGGTTTTACTTGGGCTCACAAAGTGTTGCCAAAACCTTCGGGGCCCGCACTACATGTTGCGGAGAAATAGTTAAAAATTCCCCAAGGATTGTGACGGCCTATTAAGAAAGGAAATTCTGGCAATTTTATGTTCTTCGTATGTTCTTTTGTTGGCAATTTGGGTCTCCCGGCCAAATACCACGTGGCCCCCTTGCGCCACCCAGGGGTGGAACGGACGCGGGCACCGGCGAAGACCCTGGCGCCGGTATTCATCCATACGCAAATTCGGGAATTCCGAGCCTTGTCGGACGGGTATCCACGCCGGCGCTGATTTCGGAAATACCCGTGATCGCGCGTAGTCCCTTTGCGTTCCTCTGCGTCCTCTGCGTTTGAATTATTTTCAACGCCGAGGGCGCCGAGGTGCGCGGAGGTACGCCGAGAATTTTGTAAGCGCTCAGCGCCCCTTGGTATGAGCCCGTCTTCGGCGATCCCCGACGTTTCGGTCCTTTCACGCCTCGGGAATCCGGCATTCGGCACTACACGACGGTGGAAAGGAAAGCGCCAGACGGCCTGTAAGCCGGGTTCTGTATCCGCCGAGGCGGACGATGGCCATTCATCTGGGACGCCCGTTACCGGACGCCTCGCGCGACCTACCCGGACGGCGGCGCGAAAACCCGCCTGCCGGTTCCTTGGTCCTTGACGGACAAGGCCCCGGCGCGCCGTCCCTACTTGGTCTTGCTCCCGGTGGGGTTTACCCTGCCGCCCCCGTTGCCGGGGGCGCGGTGCGCTCTTACCGCACCCTTTCACCCTTGCCGGCGGGCCGAGGCCGGAGCCGGCGGTTTGCTTTCTGTGGCACTTTCCCTGGGGTCGCCCCCGCCGGGTGTTACCCGGCACCGTGTTTCCGTGGAGCCCGGACTTTCCTCCCCCCGCGCCCGCACGGGGCGCGGAAGGCGGCCATCCGGCCGTCTGGCGCCTATAAGGGTAATCCGTCGCGGGCTGTCGTCAAGGGGCGCGTCACCGGCACAGGGCCAGCAGGCCCCGGAGCCGGCCGGCGGTGTCGCCGTCGACGCGGCCGTCGACGCGCCCGGGGCGGAAATGGCGCTGGAAAGCCGTCACCGTCATCCCCGGGTCCTCCGTCTCGTAGCCGAAGTCGGCGAGCATGGCCTTGACCTCGTCCGCGTCCGCCGCGTCCGCCGGCGCGCTGTCCGGCCACAACCCGATGCCGGCCGCCGCCAGGCGCGGCCAGTCGAACAGTTCGCCCGGGTCCATCTTGCGCCGGGGCGCCACGTCGGAATGGCCGACCACGTTGCGCGCCTCGATGGGGTGGCGGGCGAGGATGCCCCGCGCCAGGTCTTCGAGCGCCGCCATCTGCGCCTCGGCGAAGGGGCGGTAGCCGAACTCGTGGCCCGGGTTGACCAGCTCGATGCCCAGCGAGCGGCCGTTGACGTCGCGCACCCCCCGCCAGCAGGCGACGCCGGCGTGCCAGGCCCGGCGCTCCTCGGCCACCAGCCGGCGGACGGCGCCGTCCTCGTCGATCAGGTAATGGGCGCTGACCTTGGCCGCCGGGTCGCACAGGCGCGCCAGGGCGGCGTCCGCCGTCTCCATGCCGCTGTAGTGCAGGACAACCATGTCGATGGCCGTGCCGTCGGGCCTGGCGTCATGGTTGGGCGATTCGTATCTCCCGATCTCCGCCATGGGCCGCCTTCCCTCCTCCGCCACTAACGCTGTCCGCGCTCCTTCCCGATGCGGTCATACGCCGTGTTGATGGCCGCCATCTTCTCGGTTGCCAGGTCGATGAACTCCTGGGGCAGGCCCTGGGCGATCAGGGTGTCCGGGTGGTATTCCCGGCTGCGCTTGCGGTACGCCGTTTTCACCTCGGCGTCCGTGGCGTCGCCGGTCAGGCCCAGCACCTCGTAAGGGTCGGCCACGGCCGCGTCCATGTGCCGGGCGCGGATGCTTTCGAAGGCGTGGCCCGCGAAGCCGAAGATGGCGCCCACCTGGCGCAGGTACTCCAGCTCGCCGGTATGCACCGTGCCGTCCGCCTTGGCGATGTGGAAGAGCCCGCCCAGCAGCTCCTCCAACACCGCCGGTTCCTGGGCGAACATCTGGGCGATCTGCCGGGCATAGGGCTCGAACCCGGCGGCGTCCTCGGCCGCGGCGTTGAACAGCTTCCCCACCTCCTTCATTTCGGCGGGCGGGATGCGGAAGATCTGTCTGAACGCGGCGATTTCGTCCCGGGTGACGCGGCCGTCGGCCTTGGCCATCTTGGCCCCGAGCACGATGACGGCCATGGTGAAGGCGACCTGGCGGTTGCCGGTGGCGCCGGCGGTGGCGCCGGCGGTGGCGCCG
>Ga0209997_10000545_pt1 | contig 12646 bp, 13 predicted proteins | sample CR04metaG_FD_182079 | JGI IMG/M metagenome (GOLD analysis project Ga0209997, IMG submission 182079) | Deep subsurface microbial communities from Mariana Trench to uncover new lineages of life (NeLLi) - CR04 metaG (SPAdes) (version 2) | ecosystem: Environmental > Aquatic > Marine > Ocean trench...
GGGAGCCCGAACTAATAGAAAAGAAAGTCATATGATCAAAGTTCGTGCACTTCGCTATAGACTAAAGATTGCAAAGGATAGAAAGGAAATAACAAATCCAGAGTTTTGGGGCCTATACAAGATGATTGGTGGCAACACAGTAAGAAACAGCGCACACCTACGAAGCTTAATTGAAGAGATTGTAGCTAAACGCAAGTCTTAGGAAAAAAATGTAGACCAGTTTTATTGATTGTTTTTACATTTACTTTATTTGGGTTTTCACAACTAACTGATTCTGTTTTTGTAATTACATACTTTCCTCCTCCACTAAAACAAATAAGTGATGGAGTAGATCCTGCAAATGTAACATGCACCTGACGAATCAAAGGATGTATGATAAAAGACAATAGAATTTTTAGAATCAAGCCTTAAGATGTCTTAGAACTTGTAAAACTTTTTATGCCAGTCTAAAATTTTCCCGTTCTGAATTTTAATTCCCTCTTTTTGTAGCATGTTTTTTTTAACGTCTACACCATATGCATAACCTCCAACCTTTCCATCTGAATTTACAACTCGGTGGCATGGAATTATTGCAGGATATGGATTTTTTTTCATAATTTGCCCAATTATTCGTTGTCCGTTCTTTAGCCCTACCGCTTTTGCCAATTCTCCATATGTTGTAACCTTACCTTGGGGAACTTCGGTTAGTTTTTTGTAAACTTGCTGTTCAAGACTCATAGTCTGATTACCTCAAGATTAGTTTGACTAAGAAGATCCAATACCTTTTGCTTGTTTTGTCCTAGTCCTCCCCAATCTAATAGCGCAGTTTTTGCCATGCTATTTCTATCTAGGATATGAGAGAATAGTTCTTGGTCTAAAAAATCCAAACTATGTTTTGGAATAACGGTTCCCAAAGCATGCTTTCCTTGGATGAGCTCCTTTGTGAACTTTTCTGGATAGTGAGTTCCCCCAAAACAAATGGCAACTGGTGCAAACTTTTGTTTGGTTTTGATCACTTCAACTACAAGTTTTGCTACAGAACTACATAGAGTAATGTCAGTCCACTGCCTTTCGGTTGTGCCAATTTCAATGAAGATGGAAGGTTTGTTTAATGCAGTAGGACCATGGTGTGTAGCTTCAATAGTTATTTGAAAATCTGAAAAATCATTTTTGTGCTCCCACAACTTTTGCAGATAAGATTTTTGAAACTGTGAATGTGGAATTGCAACCTGTCTATTGTTTCCACCAAACTTTGCATCAGAAAAATTTCCTGTACTATGACATGTAAGAGCTAAGACACCAGACTCTGCTGCATGCTTTGATAAAAATACAAATCCATCATAGGAGTATTTTTCCTCAAGCCAGTCAGCAGAAATTGCCGGAGTTGGAATTATCAATAAATCAAAATCTTTACCACGATAAATTCCGTTATCTTTTTTCATATCTTGTGTTATGAAAGTAGCCATGTTGTTGCCTGCATGGTCATCTTGGTACACTACGAATAATTGCATTAGATAAAAGATATAAGGACACCTTATTAATCACAGGCATTGAACCCGAAAAAAACTGTACGAAATATGGTAAACACAATGAAGCTTGCAAAAAAACCTGATAAAGAGGAATACATGCAACATCTTAGATTGGTATTATTAGGAATAGGGGCAGTAGGAATCATGGGATTTATAATTCAATTTGTGTTTTCTGTGGCAACATATGGAAGTTAGATAAAATTGATTGAAGGAACACCTCAGATAGTAAAGATAGATGTAGAACAGCAACCTAGTGCAGAACAGCAACCTAGTGCAGAACAGCAACCTAGTGCAGAACAGCAACCTAGTGCAGAACAGCAACCTAGTGCAGAACAGCAACCTAGTGCAGAACAGCAACCTAGTGCAGAACAGCCAATAAAGCAGCCATCATCTGGTGAAGAAATCAAATCCCATCTTTTTGCAATTAGAACAACTGGCGGTCAAGAAAAAGTGGTACTTAATTTATTACAAAACAGAGTAAGAACACAAAAAATCAATATTCAATCTGTCATGTTAATTGAGAATTTGAAAGGATATATCGTGTTAGAAGCAGTTGATGTAAATCAGGCCTTTATGGCAATTCAGGGAATAAGACACATTCGCGGACAGCTTAGAGGGGAGCTTGAATTCAAAGACATTGAAGGATACTTGATCAAAAAATCCACTGTTTCAGAACTTGCAGTTGATAAGATTGTTGAAATTATTGGTGGACCATTTAAGGGAATGAAGGCAACCGTCACTAGAATAGATCATGACAAAGAGGAGGCAACTGTCATTTTGTTAGATGCACCATATCAGCTACCAGTAACAGTAGACGCAAACTACATCAAAATTAGCAAAGAGTAACAAAGGATTAAATTTTCATCTTAAAGTGAGTGAATAATGGGAGAAGCGCAAAAAATTTCATCATTGGTAACAGGCGGAAAGGCGTCTGCAGGTCCACCATTGGGTCCTGCTCTAGGTCCTATGGGCGTTAACATTATGGAAGTAATTAAAGCCATTAATGAAAAAACAAAAGACTTTGAGGGAATGAAGGTGCCTGTAACAGTTTCAGTTGATACTGATACCAAAAAATGGGACATTGAAATTGGAATTCCTTCTGCAGCAGCTTTGCTTCTCAAAGAAACAGGAATTCAAAAAGGTTCTGGCACATCGGGCACTGACTGGGTTGGGGACATTGGCATGGATGGAATTGTCAAGGTTGCTAAAACAAAACTAGAAAACTCCTATGCAGACTCGCTAAAGTCTGTTGCAAAGGAAATCATCGGAACATGTTTGTGTTTAGGAATTAAGGTAGAGGGAAAATCACCCAAAGAACTTACTGCTGAAATTAATGCAGGAAAATGGGATGAGAAATTAAAGTAAATTATTGTTTTGTAAGATAAACTGGGTCTTTATCGGTTTTTTGTAACTCTACAAATGTTTCTGTGCTTTGTATTCCATCAATTTTTCCAATCTTTTCTATAACTACAGAGTGCAGTGCCTCTAGGTTTTGAGCAATCACTCTGACCAAAATGTCAAATCTACCAGTAACTTCAGAGATTGATGCAATCTCTGGTGTTTCTAGCAAGGCTTTGTGAATTTGTTCTTTGGATTTAGGATCACGATTAATTCCAACTGTAGCCTTTACACCAAATCCTAAAAGAGTATCATCAATAACGATGGTGAATTTTTTTATGAGTTTCTTTTTGCTTAGTCTCTTAATTCTGCTGTACAAAACTGATGCATTAATTCCCAGTTTTTTTGAAAGGTTTGGAACTGAGATATTGGCATCTCTAGTCAGCTCAAATAGTAATTTCATATCTAATTCATCGTATCGATGCAATGTTGTGAAAGCTTTTCAGTTGAGGTAATAAATGTAAGTTTTGAAAGGAAAGTTATAGTAATTTACAATTTATAATTAGTAAATCTGAAATTATTCGAAAAAGTCAGTTTTTTGTCTTTTTTGTCACTAAACGATTTTAAGTAGGCTTTCTAGAAAATTTCCATATTGATTACTGAAAAGCAGTTAGCAGAAATGATCAAGGAGGCAAAGGCCGCTGATAAGGAACGCAAGTTCAAGCAGTCCATAGAGCTAATTATGGTTTTCAAAGATATCGATGTAAAAAAAGGATTTTCAATTAACGAAACAATTCAGCTGCCAAAAACAAACTCTCCAGCTGCTATCTGTGTTATGGCTTCAGGTGACATGGGTCTGAAGGCAAAAAATGCAAAGGCAGACAGGGTAATAGACAGTGATGAGCTAACCAGACTCGCTGCCAATAAGCGAGAGTCTAGAAAACTCATCAACAGTTTTGATTTCTTTTTGGCCGACACTAAACTTATGCCAGTTGTTGGTAAGGTTCTAGGTCAACTCTTGGGTCCTAGAGGAAAGATGCCCACACCTGTTCCATTTAATGCGCCAATTGATTCATTTTTAGAAAGGTTTAGATCTTCAGTTAGAGTAAGAGTAAAAAATTCGTTGTCAATGGCGTGCAAAATTGGCGATGAGTCAATGGAAGATTCTGAATTGGCATCTAATGCATATGCAGTACTTAGTGGAGTTGAGAAAAAATTACCAAACGGTGACAAAAACATTAGAAAAGTTTTGATAAAAACTACAATGGGCAAGCTTGCAAAAGAACCACTAGTGGTGAAAAAGTAGATGCGTGAGAACAGAACCACTTATCCAAAACGAAAGACACAGCTATATCAGCAATTACAAGAGATACCAAAAAAATATGATGTGATAGCTTTAGTTAGAATGGAAAAGGTTCGAGCATCTCAGCTTCTACCATTGAGGAAAAAATTCAAAGGAGAAGTAGAAATTTTGAGCATAAAAGACAAGGTTGCAAGAAAGGCACTTGGGACACTTGATATTCTTGGAATTAAAGATATTGTTGAGAAGCTAACTGGTCAGTGTCTTTTCATGTTTACAAACATGTCACCATTCAAGCTCAACGTTTTACTTGGAAAAAATAAGATATTTTTGCTTGCACGTGTAGGCGATAAGGCAAGTATGGATATTGTAATTCCTGCAAAAAACACTGGTATTGCACCAGGTCCAATCCTTACTGACTTTAAGGAAGCAAAAATTCCAACAAAAATTGATCAAGGAACAATTTGGATTACAAAAGATACCGTGGCAGCCAAAAAAGGAGAACCAATTTCGGCAAAGCTTGCAATCCTTCTAGGAAAGCTTGACATAAAGGCAGTAGAGGCGGGAATCTCACTTTCAAACGCACTAGAAAAAGGACTGCTTTATTCTAAAGAAGAGTTATTCATCGATGTAGAGAAGTTCAGAGAGGAGCTTGCACGCGCTCACCAAGAGGCAGTTTCTCTATCAATAGAGACAGCATATGTAACTAAGGACAACATTGAACAAATTCTTGCAATGGCAGCACAGGGAACTCGCTCAGTTGCACTAGAGGCAGGGTATCTTACAGATGAAAACAAAGATCAGATTTTGAAAAAGGCTCACTCTCATGCACAGGGTCTTGCTGGAAAGGCAAGAGACTACACACCTAAATAAAATAAAAGGAAATTTTTTGAATTAACCTTCTCTTAGTAATCCAGCCCAGACTAGGGCATTTTCTGGAAGTTCACTCATAGAAGCAATTTCTACTTCAATTTCCTTATCCTTTTTGAAAAATTCTTTCATAAGTAAATAAGGCAAAATTATCAATTAAGAAATTGTTTGTAATTTTTAGCAGACATCTGATGGTTTTTCAATGCTCTCATCAAAGTCTGTACTATGAAATCTTAACATTTACATAATATTAGAATTTAGGTAAACGTCGAGAAAATTGGAAGAGATATTGCCACCTAACAAAAAGCAAAATGAGTTTGTCAGCAAACTAAACAAGATAATGCCCAAAGTTCCTGATATGAAATGGGGGGCACTGACTAACATATATCCAACAAATGCAAAGCTTAAAGAGATGAATCGACTTTTGCCTCATGATAGGAATTGGCACCTATTGTTTGAGGAAAAAGACCAAATAAATGTAGATGGGGTTCCAATTAGGCGCAAAACCTTGGATTCTATGACGTGATTTTAATTTCGAAAATTCTTAGATATTTCCTCTTGCCTTTGGAAGATTCCAGTTATACTTCATTGCAACCAGACGCAGACCTGTTGTAATTGCTATACCTACAATTGATGCAATATACAAGTCGGCTCCAATTGCCAAAATAAAGTAGAATATTACAACTCCTCCAAAGCTAGCAGAAGCATAAAGCTCCTTTACAAAGACTATTGGTACCTGATTTACAAAGACATCACGCAATATTCCACCACCAACAGCAGTTAGCATTCCCGCTAGAACCATTGCCAAAAAGTTTAATCCAAAAATATTGTATGCAAAGGTAGCACCGATTACAGTAAAAACACCAAGTCCTATTGCGTCAAATTTCAAAAATACATTCCAGTGCTTTTTTAGTTTATAATACAGGAAAAACAAAATAACTCCAGTTGCGACTGTAATGATAACATAAGTTGGATCTAAAATCGAATTTGGTGGAAACTTACCTAGTACAATATCACGTATTGTTCCTCCTGCAACGCCAGTAATTGTTGCTAAAATTATAATTCCTACAATGTCTGCCTTGTTTTCTATTGCCTTGAATGCGCCAGTTACTGCAAATGCCATTGTTCCAAATAAATCTAAAACGTAGATGAATACATCAACAGGTACTGAAAAGTCTACCAATCCATTTTTTGATTCTACCTAGTTGTAATTAACATTAATGTTGTTTTGGTAATTGTTGAATTAGTTAGAAATTTTAACCAAATAATGCGGAAAGTCCTTCCATAGCTTGTTCTTCGGATTTTCCACTATCTGCAGCTTTTTCTTTCTTCTCTCCTTTCTTTTCGTCTTTGCCACCTGCTGCTGCTTCTGCTGGTGCGGCAGCTGCTGCAACTGCAACTGGTGCTGCCTTTATTGCCTCTTCAATGTTTACATCAGCTAAAGATGCCACTAATGCCTTTACTTGGGCTTGGTTTACTTCAGCTCCTGAGGCCTTTACTAAACTTGTAATGTTGTCTTCATTGATATCCTTCTTTAGTTTGTGAAGCATCAATGCAGCGTAAACATATTCCATTGTATCGTGGACTTGCTTTGGGTATAATATAAAACTATAGAGAAATTAGGTACAAAAATTAATTTAAAATCCGAAGGCTTCGGCAAATTGAGTACAAGTTTCTTTTGAGGTTCTTGTCATATAACGTATCCATTCTTTGTCTAAGGATTTGCTTTGCGTGTTCCTTTTCAGTACCTACTGGAAGTGATAATACATTGTTTATAAGCTCTGGAAGTGATTCTCTTACCCATCCATCTAAAACAGAATATGCATTTTTAGAAATTTTAGTTACCCTTTCTTCATCCATGTCTAAAAGTTCTGTAAAGTTTTCATGTTCTATTCTGTAGATTAAGCTAAAGATGCAGTTTTCTGGAGTTGGATTTACTAATATTTCAACAGAACGAATTCCTGCCTTACCTTGCTTTACCTTGTTTTTTAGTCCTACAGGATCAACTATTACTCCATTAATTCCAATTTTTTTATCATTTACTCCGGTAACTGTTCCGAAAATAAATTTCTTATAATCACCGTCTGGTTTTGATAAAAAAACATTATCTCCTTCTTTTAGTCCCTTTTGGCTTCTTTCAAACACTCTAAATGAATTTGTTAGGGTATTGTATTTAATTTATGGTAATTAAGAATTCAGATTACTTGCATTTTTTCTTGTGTTTTCGCAAAGCATCTACATAATTAAATTCGGCTCCACAAGTTCTGCATTTTTCTTTATTTTTGTGGTGAGCCTTTTCTTGGTGTTTTTTCAGCCGTTCTGGGTCTTGAATTTCTAATCCACATTCTTTGCACTTTGTTTTACTGGAGCTAAAACTAAAAAATCCCATGCAATAATAACAACCTTCTAGTAGAAAAGTTGATCCTAAATTCTTAATATCAGTTAATTGGTGAGATTTTCAGATGGATAAAGCTGAAATTCTTGCAAAGTTTTCTGCAGATCCTGACAAATATTATAAAGTAAATTTGTTTGAGGAGCAGGGCTACCAGCGAAAAGTTTGTCCTACATGTGGAAGATTCTTTTGGACAATTGATGAGAATCGAAATTATTGTCCAGAGGATTCTGATGACACCTATTCGTTCATTGGGGATCCCCCCACTCTGAAAAGATTTGATTATTCTCAAGCATGGAATGAAATAGAGCTATTTTTTACAAAAAATGGTCATACATCAGTGAGTAGATATCCTGTAGTGTGTAGATGGCGAGATGATTTGTATTTTACAATTGCGTCAATTGTTAACTTTCAAAGAGTAATGGGCTCTAAAGTCGTCTTTGAGTTTCCTGCAAATCCAATTATAGTTCCACAACCTTGTCTTCGATTCAAGGATTTAGAAAATGTTGGAATTACAGGACGACATTTTTCTAGCTTTTGTATGATTGGACAACTTAGTATTCCAAATGAACAAGGATATTGGAAGGATGAATGCATTGATCTTGATTTTAGATTATTGACCAATCAATTTGGAATAAACAAAAACGAGATTGTCTTTGTTGAAGATGTTTGGGAGGGTGGTGGCTCTTTTGGCTCTTCTTTAGAGTATTATGTTAGAGGACTAGAGCTAGGAAACGCAGTCTTTACAGAGTTTCAAGGAGAATTAGGAAACCATACTGTTCTAGACCAGAAGATAATTGATATGGGAGCAGGCCTGGAAAGGTTTGCGTGGATTACCATGGGCACACCCACAGCATATGATTGTTGTTTTGGTCCAATTACAGAAAAGCTAATCGACAAGGTTGGAATCGACATTGAGCCGGATTTGCTTTCTCAGTACTTTATTGAAATTGCAAAGAATCAAGAAAAGTATCCCAACATCTTGGAGGTAAAAAATCATGCAATTGCAAATGTTGGTCTAGACCAGCAAAAGGTTCTACAAGGAATTAATCCACTAGAAGGTATCTATTTGATAGCAGATCATATTAGAACTTTGATCTTTGCAATTTCAGATGGTGCACTGCCAAGCAATGTTGGTGGAGGATACAATTTGAGAATTGTACTTCGAAGAATTATTGGAACAATGCAAAGGTTAGGATTAAAGCTTGACCTAAATGAGATGATTGACATGCACATTGATTATCTAAAAGCAACGTATCCTGAACTTGAAGAAAAAAGAGCCGATGTTAAAACAATCATTGGTGTTGAATACAAAAGATACGAGGAATCTAAAATTCGAATGGAAAAGATTGCAATCAATCTCAAAGCAAAAAAGCATGTTCTTAACGTTAATGATTTGATTCGAATGTACGAATCAGACGGAATCACGCCGGATTATCTTAAGGAATTAGATGTAATTCCTGAAATTCCACCTACATTTTATTCAAAATTATCTGAATTACATCAGATGGTTGATACAAAGCAAAAAGAAAAGCTTCCACTAGAAAACACTGCTGAAACTGAGTTGTTATTTTATGGAGATGATCCACGCGAGTTTGAAGCTAAGGTTCTAGGATCGTTTGACAAGTATGTTGTATTAGATAAAACATCATTTTATGCAAGAGGTGGAGGACAGGAACCTGATCATGGAACAATATCTGGCTTTGAGGTAGTTGATGTTAACAAACACGGCAACGTAGTTGTACATGAGCTAAAAGATGGTATTCCAAAGGAAGGTAAAACTGTTCATTGTATAATTGATTCAAAAAGAAGAGAGGGAATTACTAAACATCACACTAGCACACATATCTTGAATTCTTCTGCACGAAACATTTTGGGCTCATGGGTTTGGCAAAACTCTGCATTCAAAGAAGAAGATCATGCCAGACTAGACATTACACACCATTCAGCTTTGACTAAAGAGCAGGTCAAAAAGATAGAAGAATGTGCAAACAAAATTGTTCAAAAGGACATGCAAGTAACCATTGAGAACTTTGATAGGGGAACTGCAGAACAAAAGTATGGCTTTAGAATTTACCAAGGAGGTGTAGTTCCAGTAAAGTCAGTTCGAATTGTATCAATTGGGGATTTTGATGTTGAAGCCTGCGGTGGAACTCATGTTAAAAAAACAAAAGAGATTGATTTGATTAAAATTACTAGAACCAAACGAATCCAAGATGGAGTTGTACGATTAGAATTTGTAGCTGGTCCTGCAGCACAAGAATATGTAAAGACACATGAAGCTGATTTAGCAAAGCTAACAGCAGAAGATGTAGCTAAGGAAGAACGCGATAATCTACGAGACCAGAAAAAAGCTGAAGCTCGAGAAAAGATTCCAGGTTTAATTGAACAAATTATGGAAACTAAAACTGGCACTACAACAATTGATGAAATAGAAGTTACAACAGCTGATGCTGTACGATTCTGTTGTACAACAAGTGAACAATATGATGAGTATTTTCATATCAATTTTGGCGAGAAACTAATCAAGGCTGATTCTAAGGCCTCATACTGTGGCATTTTTGAGGCTGGATCCACGCTTAGGACTATAGTTTACGTAGGGGAGTCCTCTAAAAACCGTAATGCGGTCGCAATTGCCAAGGCAGTTTCAGAAATCTTGGGCGGCTTTGGTGGCGGAAACAATAGATTTGCTCAAGGTGGGGGAAAAGACAAGTCAAAAAAAGACGAAGCAATAAAAAAAGCAAGACAGATGGTTTTAGAGTAATATGATAGATTGGTCTAGAATAGAATCAAAGTGGAGAGCTAAATGGATTGAAAATCACGACTTCGAAACAGATCCAAATGAAAAAGAAAAAAAGTTCATTACAGTAGCTTATCCGTATCCCAATTCTCCACAACACATCGGACATGGAAGAACATACACACTAGCTGATGTTCATGCGCGATACTATAGAATGAAAGGATACAATGTTTTGTTTCCCATGGGCTTTCACTATACTGGTACACCAATACTTGGCATGGCAAAAAGAGTAGAAGCTGGAGATGCTGAGATAATTGATGGTTTAAAAAATATCTACCATGTCTCTGATGAGGATATCAAGACGTTTGTTGAACCAATTAAAATTGCAGATTACTTTCATGAAGAGATTAAAGCTGGGATGATTGAGATGGGTTTCTCGATTGACTGGCGTCGCGAGTTTATAACAATAGATCCTGTGTATCAGAAGTTTATCGAGTGGCAGATTAACATTCTAAAAGACAAAAATTTGATTATACAAGGTTCTCATCCAGTTGGTTGGTGTCCAAATGATCAAAATCCTGTTTCTCAACATGATACATTGGGCGATGTTGAACCTGACTTCACTGAATATATTCTCATTAAATTTCAGTTTGGGGATTATATCATACCAACTGCAACATTACGTCCTGAAACAATCTTTGGTGTTACGAACTTGTGGGTTAATCCCGAAACTGTATACAAAAAAGTAACAGTTGATGGTGAAAAATGGATTGTAAGTGCAGAATGTGCACGTAAGCTAGAGTTTTTGGATAAAAAAATAACTTATGATGGTGAAATATCAGGGACAGAGCTAATTGGACAACAAGTTACAGTTCCACACAGAAACGAATCAATTCCAATGCTAGAAGCTAGCTTTGTAGAATCTCAAACTGGGACTGGATTGGTAATGTCGGTTCCTGCTCATGCACCATTTGACTACCAGGCTTTAGTAGATTTTAAGAAAAATCAGCCTCTAGGCTCTGAATTGCAGCTAATCAAGCCTATTTCTATAATAGAAACTCCAGGATATGGAGAAATTCCAGCAAAGGAGGCAGTTGAAAGGTTTGGAATCAAAGACCAAAATGATCCAAAGCTAGAAGAAGCTACTACAGAAATTTATGGAAAAGAATTCTATGGGGGTGTTTTAAAACAAAATACCGAGCAATTTGCTGGCAAGAAAGTTTCAGAAGCCAGGGATGAAATAAAAAATTGGTTAACTGAGAAAAAAATATCGGATATTTTATTGGAATTGACTAATACTCCCGTAAAATGTCGTTGTGGTACTGAATGTGTTGTAAAGATTCTAACTAATCAATGGTTTCTAAACTATGGAGACAAAGAATGGAAGGAAAAGGCTACAAAATGTCTTCATTCTATGAGCATTTTGCCACAAGAGATCCAAGGAGAGTTTGACTATGTAATTGGATGGTTACGAGAGAGAGCTTGTGCAAGACAACATGGACTTGGAACCAAGCTTCCATGGGATAAGGAATGGATTGTTGAAAGCTTGTCAGACTCTGTGATATACATGGCATACTATACCATAGCTAAATTTGTAAATGCTGGAACATTAAAAGCAGAAAATCTATCAAAGGAGTTTTTTGACTATGTCTTTTTGGAAAAAGGTAGTGCAGAGAAAACTAATGTTCCGAAAGAACTTACAGAAGAAATTAGAAAAGAATTTTCTTACTTTTATCCAGTAGATTCCCGTCATTCAGGACGAGATTTAGTTCCAAATCATCTTACATTTTTTATTCTAAATCATGTTGCAATTTTTCCTGAAAGTAACTGGCCAAAACAGATTGTTGTAAATGGTTCTGTTCTAATGGATGGTAAAAAAATGTCTAAATCAATGGGAAATATCATTCCATTACGAAAAGCTATTCGAGATTATGGAGCTGATCCGATTCGACTAGCTATAATTATATCAGCTGAGCTTTTACAGGATGCTGATTTTAATGTAGAATCAGTTAGAGGGATTAAAAACAAGTTAGAATCGTTGTTAGAAGAATGTTCAAAGCTAAAACCTGTAAAAACAAAATTGCAAGCTGAAGACAAGTGGATTTTAAGCAAACTACAGTCTTTAATAGAACGAGTTAGTAATTCGATTGAAAAAATGAGGCTACGAGAAGGCCTTCATGACATATTATTCTCATTTGAGAGCGAAGTGAATTGGTACCTAAAACGTGCTCAGGCTAAGGGTAGAAGTGACTATTCAGGGCTATTGTATGAGATTAATTCAAAACGAGTGGCAATGCTATCTCCATTTGCACCACATATAGCTGAAGAGATTTGGGAAAAGCTTGGAAATTCTGAGTTGGTATCAAAATCCAGCTGGCCTACAGTGTCTGCAGATGCTATTGATGCCAATGCAATTCAATCTGAAGATTTGCTAAAGTCAATCATGGATGATATTGCAAACATTATCAAAATAACAAAGATTACACCAAAAAAAATTG
>Ga0209997_10000548_pt1 | contig 12622 bp, 10 predicted proteins | sample CR04metaG_FD_182079 | JGI IMG/M metagenome (GOLD analysis project Ga0209997, IMG submission 182079) | Deep subsurface microbial communities from Mariana Trench to uncover new lineages of life (NeLLi) - CR04 metaG (SPAdes) (version 2) | ecosystem: Environmental > Aquatic > Marine > Ocean trench...
CGAGCTTCGAGCTGGCTCGGCCCTCGGCGCAGAAGGCGGCCACCGACCCCATGGACGGGGAGGCGCGCGCCAACGTGCTGGCCGCGGTTGCGCCGCTCATCGGCTCGAGCGAGAGGGATGTCTGCAGCGATCTCTTCGACGTACGTGTGCCGCTGCGCGGCAAGCCCTCGAGCTTGCGCAAGGGCAAGAAGGTGCTCTTCATGCGCGCGCACAGTTCCAGCGGATCCGACAAGAACAGTCTGAAGCTCACCTGTCTCACCGAGCCCGAGCCCGCGAGCTTCAGCGAGGTATGGGACGAGGTGCTGCAGCCGCATTGCGTGTTCTGCCACAAGCCCGAGGAGAGCTGCTGCAACTTCCTGGACTTCAGCACTCGGAGCACGTCCTGGCTCAGTCTGCAGGGCGCGGGACAGGGCGCATGCGCGGGCAGCCCTAGGGTTGTTGCCGGGGACCCGGAGCAGAGCCTGCTGTACCAGAAGGTCGCCCGGCCCCACGGCCAGGTCTGCGGCGCGCGCATGCCGGCCCAGCTCCACTTCCCCGAGGACTTCGAGAGCTGCACGGGCAAGCAGTGCCTGGCGCCGGACGAGATCGAGCTCATTCGCCAGTGGATCCTGCAGGGCGCGCGCAATAGCTGAACCGCCCTGGCGGCGCGAGCGGGAGGTGCAGCTCCCACGCGTGCGCTAGGGTTCCCTGCGGCGGCCAGCCGCGGTGTCCGGTGGGGACGCCACCGGGAGCGGGGGATCCGATGCATCTCGAAGTAGAGGAGACGGGGCCCGTCGAGCGCAAGCTGCGCATCGAGATCCCGACCACCGACGTCGATGCTGCGTTCGAGGGTGTCTACCGCGAGCTGGGGAAGAAGGCGCGGATCCGCGGCTTCCGCCCCGGCAAGGTACCGCGCTCCGTGGTGGAGAAGTACTACGGCGAGCAGGCGCGCAGCGAGGTGCTCGAGCGTCTGGTGCACGCGACATTGCCCAAGGCGCTGAAGGACGCCGAGCTCACCCCCGTGGTGGAGCCGCGCCTCGAGCCCCCGGGAACGCCCAACGAGGGGGAGGCCTTCGCCTACGAGGCCACGATCGAGATTCGTCCGACGATCGAGCTCAAACAGGTGGGAGGCCTGAGCGTTAAGCGGCCGCAGCTGCCCGAGCCCGAGCAGGATCCCGTGGAGCAGCATCTCGAGGAGCTGCGGTTGGGGCAGGGGCAGCTGCTCGACGAGCCCGAGGGCACGAGTGCGTCGCGCGGACACTTCGTCGTGATTCACTACAAGGCGCAGCTGGAGGGCCAGCCGCCCGACAAGCACAAGAACCAGGAGACCACGCTGGAGCTCGGCGGGGGCCAGAGCCTGCCCGGGTTCGAGGACGAGCTGGTCGGCATGGTCGCGGACCAGGAGCGAGACTTCGAGCTGTCACTCCCGGCGGGCGATCCCGAGACGCAGGAGCCTCCCAAGAATGCCACCTTCCACGTGAAGCTCATTGCCATCAAGCGCCGCGAGCTGCCGGAGCTGGATGACGAGTTCGCGAAGGACGTCTCTGAGTTCGCCACGCTGCAGGAGCTGCGCGATGATCTGGCACAGCGCGTCAGAGCTGGCCGCGAGGCGGAGGAGAAGCGCCTGCTGCGCGAGGCCGTGGTCGATGCCCTGATTGAGGCGAATCCCTTCCCCGTGCCGGAGGGTCTGGTCTCGAAGCAGCTCGCCAACCGCATCGGACGAGCTGCATCCCAGCTGCACAAGCAGATTCCCGAAGAGCAGCTCGGCCGCATGATCGCGAGCTGGCGTGAGGAGTGGCGACCCCAGGCGGAACGCGACGTGCGCCTGTCCCTGCTGGTGCCCGAGATCGCCAAGGCGCAGGAGATCGAGGTGTCAGCCGAAGCCGTCGACGAACATCTGCGTCGGGTGGCCAAGGAACGCGGCCGCTCGCTCAGCGCCTTGAAGCGCAGTTACCGCGAACAGGGGCTTCTGGATGCGCTGGAAGGGGGTCTGCTGGAAGAACGCGTGGTTGAATTCCTGGTGTCGGAGGCTACCCTCTCTGGCACTTAAGTCTCCGGAACGGAAGGGGAATCACGCATCCCCCTCCCCCCCCCGATCCCCTTTTCTCCCGCTGAATTCGTTACAATAGAAAGAGGATGTCGATGCTGATTCCGATGGTGATCGAGCACTCGCACCGGGGCGAGCGCGCCTACGACATTTACTCGCGCCTGCTCAAAGATCGGATCATCTTTCTCGGCAGCCCCATTCTGGATGACGTGGCCAACGTGGTGATTGCGCAGCTGCTCTTCCTGGAAGCTGAGGATCCCGAGAAGGACATTCACATCTACCTCAACTCCCCGGGCGGGGAGGTGAGTGCGGGGCTCGGGATCTACGACGCGATGCAGTACGTGGGGCCGGAGGTGGAGACCATCTGCATGGGCCAGGCGGCCAGCATGGCGGCCATCCTGCTGGCGGGAGGAGCCAAGGGCAAGCGTTACGCCCTGCCCCATACCCGTGTCATGATCCATCAGCCGCTGGGTGGCGTGCAGGGGCAGGCCACCGACATCCAGATCCATGCGGAGGAGATCCTGAAGCTCCGCACCAAGATGAACGAAATCCTGGCCCGCCACACCGGCCGCGACGTATTGGAGGTGGAGAAGGACACCGAGCGGGACCGGTTCATGTCGGCGCAGGAAGCGCTCGATTACGGCATCATCGATCGCATCATGGAGAAGCACGTGAGCTTGGTCGGAGGGACCAAGGGGTGAAGAAAAGGGAGGAGAATACCAGTCTGGCGTGCTCCTTCTGCGGCAAGAGTCAGAAGGAGGTTAAGAAGCTCATCGCTGGGCCCACGGTCTATATCTGCGATGAGTGCATCGAGCTCTGCAACGACATCATCAAGGAGGAGGCCGATCGCGACCCCGACGCTCCCTCCTCGTCGGTTCCCAAGCCAAAGGAGATCAACGAGGTCCTCGACCAGTACGTGATTGGACAGGTGGCTGCGAAGAAGGTCCTCGCGGTCGCCGTGCACAACCACTATCGCCGCATCGAGAACCAGTCGATCGTAGGCGACGTAGAGCTGCAGAAGTCGAACATCCTGCTCTTGGGGCCGACCGGCAGCGGCAAGACGCTGCTGGCGCAGACCCTGGCCAAGATCATCGACGTGCCCTTCACGATTGCGGACGCTACTACGCTGACCGAGGCGGGCTACGTGGGGGAGGACGTCGAGAACATCATCTTGAACCTGCTCCAGTCGGCTAACTACGATGTAGAGAAGGCCCAGCGGGGCATCGTGTACATCGACGAGATCGACAAGATCGCCCGCAAGAGCGAGAACCCCTCGATCACCCGTGACGTCTCGGGTGAGGGCGTGCAGCAGGCCCTGCTCAAGATCATCGAGGGCACCATCGCCAACGTGCCCCCCAAGGGCGGACGCAAGCACCCCCAGCAGGAGTTTGTGCAGGTAGACACGACCAACATCCTGTTCATCTGCGGCGGAGCCTTTCATGGGCTCGAGGAGATGATCGACCGACGCATCGGCGTGCGGGGCATGGGCTTTGGTGCGGAGCTGCAGTTGCGAAAAAAGCGGCGGATCGGCGAGATCCTCAAATCCTGCCGACCGGAGGATCTGTTGAGCTTCGGCATGATCCCTGAGTTCGTGGGTCGTCTGCCCGTGCTGGCGACGCTTGAGGAGCTCGACCGAGACGCGCTGGTGAAGATCCTGACCGAGCCCAAGAACGCACTCGTGAAGCAGTACCAGAAGTTGCTGGAGCTCGAGGGCGTCATGCTGCGCTTCACCGATGGGGCGCTCGATGCCGTGGCCGAGCTGGCGCTGAGCAGAAAGTCGGGTGCGCGCGGACTGCGCTCGATCCTCGAGTCGACCATGCTGGATATCATGTACGAGGTTCCGTCGCGCAGCGACGTGTTGGAGGTGATCATCAACGAGGATGTGATCCGCAACGAGGCAGAGCCGATGACCGTCTACGACCGCGCCGAGAGCGCGTGAGGGGTTAGCCTATGGCGTCACATGAAGGCGAGAGCGGGGCGGGGCGAGTCGTACCGCTGCTGCCACTGCGCGATATCGTCGTCTTTCCCTATATGGTCGTGCCGCTCTTCGTCGGTCGCGAAAAGTCCGTGCGTGCGCTCGAGGAGGCGATGGAGCGCGATCGCTCGCTGCTGCTGTCCGCACAGCGGGACGCCCGAGCCGATAATCCAGGTCAGGACGATATCTACTCGGTGGGCACGCTGGGTGTGATCGTGCAGCTCGTGAAGCTGCCGGACGGGACCGTGAAGGTTCTGGTCGAGGGCAAGCAGCGCGCGCGAATCGTGGGCTACGAGCCCATGGAGGAGTACTTCCTCGTCCGCGCCCAGCCGATCGATGAGGACGAGGAGATGACGGTCGAGGCTGAAGCCCTGATCCGCAGCATCAACGCCTCGTTCGAGACCTACGTGAGGCTCAACAAGAAGATTCCACCGGAGATGCTCTCGACCATCATGAACATCGATAACCCGGCGCGGCTCACCGACACCATCGTCGCGCATCTGAACCTCAAGATCGAGGACAAGCAACGCATCCTCGAGATTACGAGCCCTCGCGAGCGACTGGAAGAAATCTACGGTCTGATGCAGGCCGAGATCGACGTGCTGCAGGTCGAGACCAAGATTCGGACGCGCGTCAAGAAGCAGATGGAGCGCTCGCAGAAGGAGTTCTACCTGAACGAGCAGATGCGAGCGATCCAGAAGGAACTCGGCGAGCGCGACGAGTTCAAGAACGAGATTCAGGAGCTGGAGGAGAAGCTCAAGCAGCTCACGCTTCCCAAAGAAGGGGAAGAGAAGTGCGAGAAGGAGATCCGTAAGCTCAAGATGATGTCGCCGATGTCTGCGGAGGCGACGGTCGTGCGCAACTACATCGACTGGATCCTGTCTCTGCCCTGGGGCAGCTACAAGGAAGAGAACCAGGACATCACGGAAGCCGAGCGCATCCTCGAAGAGGACCACTACGGGCTCGAGAAGCCCAAGGAACGGATTATCGAGTATCTGGCTGTGCAGGCGCTGGTCGAGCGCATGAAGGGGCCGATCCTGTGTCTGGTGGGACCTCCGGGCGTGGGCAAGACCTCACTGGGACGCTCCATCGCACGCGCGACGGGACGTGACTTTGTGCGCATGAGCCTGGGCGGCGTGCGGGACGAGGCCGAGATCCGCGGCCACCGGCGCACCTACATCGGCGCGCTTCCGGGCAAGATCGTGCAGGGCTTGAAGAAGGCGGGTTCCAGTAATCCCGTCTTCCTGCTCGACGAGGTCGACAAGATGTCGATGGATTTCCGGGGCGACCCCGCCTCGGCCCTGCTCGAGGTGCTCGACCCAGAGCAGAACCTTGCCTTCAACGACCACTACCTGGATATCGACTACGATCTGTCGCGGGTCCTGTTCATCACCACCGCGAACTCGCTGCACAACGTGCCGCGGCCGCTGCAGGACCGCATGGAGATCATCCGCCTCCCCGGCTACATCGAGGAGGAGCAGCTCCAGATCGCCCGTGGCTTCCTCATCTCCAAGCAGCTCGAGGCGCACGGGCTCAAGCCCGAGCAGCTCCAGTTCACCGATCAGGGCATCTTCGAGATCATCCGCCGCTACACCAAGGAGGCGGGTGTGCGCAACCTGGAGCGCGAGATCGCGTCGATCTGTCGCAAGGTGGCACGCGAGGTGGTGGCAAGCGAGAAAGAGGTCCATGTTCGCGTTGGGCCCAAGCAGGTGAAGAAGTACCTGGGGACGCCGCGCTATCGCTTTGGCAAGCGGGAGGAGGCCGACCAGGTAGGGATCGCCACCGGGCTCGCGTTTACGGAGGGGGGAGGAGAGCTGCTCACGATCGAGGCGTTGGTCATGTCGGGTAAGGGGCGCGTGAAGGTCAGCGGCCAGCTCGGCGAGGTCATGCAGGAGTCCGCACACGCCGCGGTGTCCTACGTGCGGCGGCGGGCCAAGCAGCTAGGGCTGTCGCGCGACTTCTATCAGAAGGTCGATATCCACGTGCACATACCGGAGGGCGGGGTTCCCAAGGACGGCCCTTCCGCCGGGATCACGATGGCCACGGCGCTCACCTCAGCGCTCACCGGCATGCCCGTGCGTGCGGACATCGCCATGACGGGTGAGATCACGTTGCGGGGACGGGTGCTTCCCGTCGGCGGTCTCAAGGAGAAGCTGATCGCGGCGCTGCGCGGTGGAATCGAGACTGTGCTGATCCCCAAGGAGAACGAGCGGGATCTGAAGGAGATCCCGGCGCGGGTGAAGCGAAAGCTTAAGGTCGTGTTTGTTGAGCACATGGACGATGTGCTCCAGATCGCCGTGCGTATGGAGAACCCCGCCGTGCTCCAGGAGCCGCTCGAGTACCCGCTCGAAGAGATCTTCGAGGTGCAGACCGTGGAGCACCCTGCCGGCGTAAACTGATCCTGGGGCGGGTAGCTCAGGGGTAGAGCGGCGCCCTTACAAGGCGTTGGTCGGAGGTTCGAATCCTCTCTCGCCCACCACCTTCTCCAAGCTCTGCCTCTTCAGGCTCCCGCGTTGAAGGGCAGCGTCTGGTAGCGCCGCACGAAGTGGCCGGGGGCGAAGTGGCCCCGCTCCGCGTCGACCGTGAAGCGAGGACAGCGTGCCAAAAGCTCCTCGATCGCGACGCGCGCCTGGAGCCGCACTGCGGCCGCGCCGATGCAGTGGTGTGGCCCGTAGCTGAAGGTCAGATGGCGTCGGACCTTGCGGGTGACGTCACAGTCCGCGGCGGTTGGGCCGAACTCTCGTTCGTCGCGATTGGCCGACGCATAGAGGAGCATCACCTTCTTCTGTTCCGGAATCTTTGTTCCCTCGAGCTCGAGGTCGCGCGTGGTCGTGCGAGCCAGCCCCTGCACGGGTGAGGTCAGCCGCAGGAACTCCTCGACCGCGTTCGGAATCCGTCGCGGGTCGTCCAGAAGCAAAGCACGCTGATCCGGATGCTGTGTCAGAAGCTCCAACGCGCCCCCGAGGAGTCCGGTGGTGGTGTCGTTGCCTCCCGTCACCATGGTGAAGGCAAAACCCAGGAGCTGCGCCAGCGAGACCTCTTCGTCGCCCAGGCGTGCGTGGACGAGAGCAGAGATGATGTCGTCGCCGGGCTCCTTTCGTCGCAGCTCGATCAGGCTGTTGAAGTAGCCGAACAGCTCGCCGATCGCGTCTGCGGCGATCACATCGCCGTCCGCGTTGGCCGCCACGATCGACTCGGTCCAGCGGTCGAAGAGCGTCCGGTCCTCCTGCGGCACGCCGAGGAAATGGGCCACCACCAGGCCCGGCAGGGGCTTCAGCAGCTCGGCGATCACGTCGGCCTCGCCGAGCTCGCGCAGCCGCTCCACGCGCTCCGCGATGAAGGACCGCACCATGGGCTCGATCACGGTCACCTGCCTGGGTGTGAGGCGCTTGATCGCGAGCTTGCGCAGGGCCGTGTGCTCGGGCGGATCCATCATCACGATCGGCGCCTCGAGCCCCAGCTTCTCCATCTCGGCGTAAGTGAAGGTTAGACCCTTCGCTGAGGAGAAGGTGGCCGCGTCGATGGCCGCGTCGAAGACCTGATTGAAGCGCGAGAGGACCCAGTAATCGCCGTCGCTCACATAGTGGACGGGATCGTGGTCACGCAGCGCCATGTACATGGTGAAGGGGTCGCGCCAGCTCTCGCCGCTGCGTGGTTCGTAGACAGCCTCCGCCTTAGTGGTCATCAGACACCTCCCGTTGCGGTTTGAGCGAGCTCAGGTAGCGCTCGAGTCCGCGATCGAAGAGCTTGGCGGAGAGCGATGCCGACGCGAGCTCACGCGCGGAGTCCACGACGTTCGGACGCCGCGTGCGGGACTCGGCGGCGAAGCGTAGCTCCAGGAGACGGCGTCGTTCTTGCACTCGTTCATCGGGCTCGAGCTCACCCGAGCCGTTGGAGTCGAGCGTGGCCCAGCCCAGCGCGAGGGCCAGGGCGGTGGTGTAGACCTCGGCCGCCTCGCGCCGGCTGAAGCCTGCGTCCCCCAGCACGGCCAGCGTCTCGTCGAGCGTGGCCATGGCGGCGGGACCGAAGCGCCACCCGACACGCGACGCGACGAACGGAAGCACGCCCGGAGTGTTGGCGAGGGCGCGGTACTTCGCGTGATAGGTGCGCCGAATCCAAAGTCTCCAGTCGCGCGGATCGGTGCCGTGGCCAGTGACATTGGCCTCGCGCACGAAGTGGTCGAGAATCCCGTCGATCAGCTCCTGCTTGTCGCGGAAGTGGCGATAGAGGGCCATCCCGGTGACCCCCAGCTCGCGGCCCAGCCGCTCCATCGTGAGGCGCTGGAGATCATCCTCGCGGGCGATCGCGAGACCCGCCGCCACGATCTCCTCTCGCGAGAGGGAACCCCGCGGCCGCCGCGATTGTGTGCGTCGCGCTGGGCGGGAGCGGGCGCCTGCGCGAGCTGCGGTCATCGCTCGTAGTTTATGTCCTAAACTATGGCCGAAGGCAATGCTTCAGCGAACTATTCTCCGCTAGGCCCAGCCGTGTAACTGGCTCGGTCCTTCCCCCGTACGGTCCATATCCCCATGCGCTAGCCTCACCCCTGCCTTGCGGAGTTACGCCGACATGAGCCGTATCCTGGTGTTGTTGCTTGCGGGCCTGCTGCTGCCGCTCGGCTCGCTGGTGGCATCCCCGGTCCCCGAAGGCGCGCGCGGCGTGGGCGCGGTAGACGACGGGGACCCGCGCGTGGAGGCGCGCCTACTCTTTGACCATTCCGTTGCGACCGCGGGGGGGAAACTGCGCGCGGGGGTTTACTTCGAGCTCGATCGCGGCTGGCACATCTACTGGCGCAATCCCGGCGAGTCCGGTCTTCCCACCCAGCTCGATTGGCAGGTCGAAGCGGCCCAGGTGGGACCGGTGCAGCTGCCGGGCCCGGAGGTGTTCACGGAGGGCGGCCTCACCACCTATGGCTATTCCGGGGAGGTGTTGCTCGCGAGCGACGTGACCTTCGACGAGGGAGCGCGCGGGATGCAAGCCGTGCGGGTGACCGCGAAGTTTCTGGTCTGTCGAGTACGCTGTATTCCGGGACAGGTGCAGCTCGCCCGTACGATCAGCATCGGAGCTGATGCGCGTCTCGCCGATGACAGGACGCGGGCACTCTTCGATCGCTACGCAGCGCGGGTTCCAGTCGCTCCTAGCTCGTTCGACCTCGCACTGGATGCGATCTACTCGCAGAGCGCTGTCCGACCGGGGGATTCGTTTCGGGCAGCCATCGTTGTTGTTCCCTGCGCGGGCGCAAACCGGGAGCGCTGTCCCCAGTACGCTCTGGGTAAGGCGAACCCCGCCGAAGCGTTTGTTCCCGACCAGATCGACTCGGTTCAGATCCGGGTGACCGGAGCGCGGCCCCATCCGTTCTCCCCGGGCGGCTTCCTCATCAACCTCGAGGGGACGGCCGAGGAGCTGGATCCGGGTCAGAGGGTGCGGCTGCGCGGAGTGCTTGCGGTTCGCGTGCCCGAGCTGGGCGTGCGTTGGGTCGAGGTCGATCTGGATCTGCCGACGGCGCAAGCCGGCGCGCAAGTGGTGGCAACGGAAAACCCGTGGCTTGAGCCGCTCGCGAGCTCGGCTCTGGGAGTCACCCTTTTTCGCGCGATTCTTCTCGCTCTGCTGGGCGGCGTAATTCTGAACCTGATGCCGTGCGTGCTGCCGGTGCTGGCTATCAAAGTGTTCGGGGTCACCGAGCTTGCGCACCAGAACCGCAGCGAAGTTCTCAGACATGGCTTTGCCTACACCGCTGGGATCCTTGCGACCATGCTCGTCCTGGCCGGCGTGGTGGTGGCCCTGCGGGCGGCCGGCACCGCGGTGGGGTGGGGGTTTCAGTTTCAGGAGCCGCTCTTCGTGGGAGCGATCAGCATCGTTCTCTTGCTCTTTGCTCTGAACCTCTTCGGCGTCTTCGAGATCGGCTTTGATGCAACCCGCCTGGGCCGTGTCGGGGAAGAGGCCACGGGTCCGGCCCGCAGCTTCTTTGAGGGACTGCTGGCCGCGGTCCTGGCCACACCTTGCTCCGCACCCTTCCTCGGAACGGCGGTAGGCTTCGCTTTTGCAAGCTCGACACCTGTGATTCTCGGGATCTTTCTGGCGATCGGTCTCGGGCTCGCCGCGCCCTACCTGTTGGTCACGTGGTTTCCGACGTGGGCGCGTCTGATTCCGCGACCCGGAGCGTGGATGATCCAGCTTAGGCGCGGGCTCGGGTTTGCATTGCTGGCCACGCTCGTCTGGCTGGTCTGGCTCACGGGGAGAACCGTTGGCCCTGATGGGGTGGCCGCGCTGCTCGCACTCCTGCTGGGGATCGCCTTTGTCAGCTGGATCTACGGGGCGCTGCAGTCCAGCGGTCGCCGGAGCACGGCTCGTGTCGTGGGTCTGGGTGTGGTTGTGCTGGCAGTGGGAGGGCTGGTCGCCTCGCCCGCGCCGGCTCCGATCGAGACCGAGGTGTCGGAGAGCGGTACGCTGGAGTGGCGCGTCTTCGGCCCCGGCGCCGTCCAGGCGGAGCTCGCCCGCGGACGACCCGTCTTCGTAGAGTTTACCGCGGACTGGTGTCTGACCTGTAAGGCCAACGAGCGCTTCGTGATCGGCGACGCGCGCGTGCAGGCCGAGCTCGAGCGGCTCGACGTGGTCATCTTCCGCGCCGACTGGACCCGGCGGGACGAGACGATTCGCAGCGAGCTCGCCCGCTTTGGCCGCGCCGGCGTACCCATGTATCTGCTCTACAGCCCCAGGGATCCGGACAGGCCGCAGATTCTTCCGGAGCTCTTGACGGTCGACCTGACGCTGAACGCCCTGCGCGGACTCGAGGCCCGCGCGAACCCGGTTTAAGCTAGGAGGACCCATGAAGACCCGCTCGATCCTGCTCGCGCTGCTGCTTGCATTGAGCTTCGCTGCGAGCGCGGCCCGCGGCGACTCCTTGGAGTCGCTCGCGGCCGAAACCGCATTCGCTGAGATCTCGCAGTCCAAAGGAGTTGTATTCGTCGATCTCTACGCCGATTGGTGAGGGACCTGTGTCCGGCAGTTGCCGGTCATCGAGTCCCTGGCCAACGAGTTCTCCGGCCGCGCCCGCTTCGTCAAGGTCCACATCGATGCGGAGGGCCAGGTCCAGCAGGCGTTCCACGCCGACGGCCTTCCGTCCTACCTCCTCTTCAATGACGGCAAGGAGGTCAGCCGCATCCGTATGACATTCCTCGGCTGGTTCCTGGAAGGGCGAGTCCGCAGCATGGTGAAAGCCGCCCTTTAGCGCATCTACGATACAGCTCCGCTCAGGCGAACAGCCGCTCGCAGCCCGAGCCGGCCAGGATCGCATCCAGCACGCGGCGATCGCTCGTGCCCAGTGCGGTGTGTCCCTCGCGCAGCCGGGCCAGGCACTTGGCCTGGTACGGGAACGGGCGCTGCACCCAGGGCCGGCCGTCGATCTCGCACTCCACCCGCTCCGCGGAGTGCGCGAGGGCCGCGGCGTTCGCCACCAGAAACGGGACATAGACGCGGCCAATCTCTTCGAGTAGCGCGCGGAAGGTCGCGGGCACGGTATCGCGCGAGGTCCAGCCGTCATCGGCGGGCTCGACGCCCGAGAGGTCCTCCAGCAGATCCACCCACGCCGCCACGCGCGGCGCTAGCTCGAGCGCGATGGCCGCCGGGGTCGGATCAAATGCCACTAGCTGGCTGAGCTGGCCGTAGAGGCCGAAGTCCGCCGTACCGGGCCGCGCGCCCATCACGAAGCGCGAAGTCGTGAGATGCGCGTCCAGCAGAAGGAGCAGACGCCGGTAGCTCGCCTCGATCACGGGCCCGGTGGTCTTGTTGGAGCCCACTACCCAGAGCCGCTCGATCTGGCGCTGCGCAAACTCTTTACCCATGGCGATAGCGGTCTCCTCCGGCTGGTTCGTTCCGAACCAGCGCGGCAGGATCCGCGCGGCCTTGTCGATGTCTGGCGCGTAGGCCCAGCGATAGTGGAACATGCACTTCGTGACCCACTCGTCAGCGTAGTCCTCGACAAGCGCATCGAGAAAGGCCACGACGGGGTCTTGGGGCACGACCGAGCGCCCGGCTTGGCGGCCTTCCAGTTCGCGAATCAGCAGGGTCGTGTCGGTCCGTGCCTCGGGCACACCGTCGGGGCCATCCAGGATCAGCTGCGGCAGGAGCTGGACCCGCGGCTGCGGCAAACCCCTGCTCTCGGGCGTGCCCCGCGTGCACCATACGTGAGGAATGCGGCGGTAGCGCAGGATCGCGCGCAGCTTGCGGCTGTACGGCGAGCCCGGAGCTCCCAGCATGCGCAGCGGTTCGTCGACCCTGCTTGCTCCCATGCTCACGATCCGCCCAGGGAGAGCTGGCTGAGCGCGGCCAGCAGCGCCAGCAGCAGTGCCAGCCAGACGCGCGGCCCGAGAAAACTGAACCCGGGCGCCAGCGGGAAGGCCAGCGTGTGGCTCATGGCGGCGATCTTGAACGCGTGAGCCGGCGCAAACGCCGGGTCTGTGACCAGCTTGACCATGTCGCGCCGGCTGCGATAGCGAATTACACCCACCATGCTCCAGCCGGGATCGGGCTCGACGCCCCAGTGCTCCAGGTAGCCCCCGGCGGCCCGGCCCACGAAAGCGGGATGGCCCGCGCGGCGCAAGAGCGCCGGCATGAACTTATCGGTG